>Ga0209541_10006097_pt1 | contig 20755 bp, 26 predicted proteins | sample RifCSPlowO2_01_FD_184027 | JGI IMG/M metagenome (GOLD analysis project Ga0209541, IMG submission 184027) | Groundwater microbial communities from Rifle, Colorado - Rifle CSP2_plank lowO2_0.1 (SPAdes) (version 2) | ecosystem: Environmental > Aquatic > Deep subsurface > Groundwater | place... | reverse complement strand
AGAAAAATGAAGCAGTAAAAAAATCAGTTGATTTTGAAAATACCATCAGAAAAGAAATTGACTCTTTAGAATCAAAGAGAAAAACATTGGGGCACGGTTCGGAAGATTTCTCCGGAATAGAAGAAAAATACGAAAACAAAATGCTTGAGATAGAAGAAATATCCTCGCGAACCGAAGAAGATATAGACACAACACTTCTGTATAAAGAAAGAGAACTGGAAAAAATAAAAAATATTGTAGAGAGAAGCAGGAAAGATTTAGAAGACATAGAAAGTGAGATAGAAAATCTTGGCTCGGGCATTGAAGAAAAAGAGTCCTCGCTCTCAGAAAAAGAAAATAAGGAAGAAGAATTAAATCAGAAATTCAAGAAAATGTTCACTGACCGCGACGCAACACAAAAAACCCTTCAAGAATCAAGCATGAAACTTTCCGAGGGCCAGAATGAAATCAGGCAGATTGAAGACCAGATAAATTATCTTAAAATCGGGAAGGCAAAAATTGACGGTGAGAGCCAGACAATTGAGATGGATTTGACAGAATATACCGGAATTGAGATTCTTCAGGGAAGTTTTCAAAACATAGAGGAAAGGCTGAAAAAGTCCGAGCAGGCTTTACAGACTATCGGCTCTATAAACATGCGCGCCCTCGAGGTATACGACCAAGTCAAAGGCGAATACGACATAGTAAAGCAAAAGGCAGACACTATAGAAAAAGAAAAAGAAGAAATCATGAAGATAATTGAAGAAATAGATAAAAAAAAGAGAAAGACTTTCATGAAAACTTTCAGGGCGATTAACTCCCTGTTCTCGCAAAATTTTGCCAAACTGTCGTCGAAAGGCGTTGCTTATCTTGAAATAGAAAATGATTCCGGCGCACAGGACGGAGAGAGTGATAAAGAAGACATTTCCAATTCAAGCGTCAACATCGTCGTAAAAATGCAAAAGGGAAAATATTTTGATGTTTCCTCACTTTCAGGAGGAGAGCAAACACTTGTCGCATTGTCTTTGCTATTTGCAATTCAGGAATACAAGCCATATCATTTTTACATTCTTGACGAGATTGATGCGGCTTTGGATAAGAGAAACTCCGAAAGGCTCGCGGCTTTGCTGAAACAATATATGAAATCGGGGCAGTATATTATTGTCACACACAACGATGCCGTTATTATTGATTCAGACATTTTGTATGGTGTTTCAATGCATGAAGGCGTCTCCAAGGTTTTGAGTTTGAGAGTTGCGGAAGAGAAAAAGAGTTAATTTTATAGGGGGCGACAAAACGACTCTCTGTCGCAATAACAGGCGATGGTTCTCAAGTCAAATGCGGGCGATACATTGTTGTTATTTATTTCTCTTTTTAGGAGAATTTTTTGGTTTGATTTTATAAACCTCTTCTTCTATTAGAGCTTGATCAATTATTTCTTTGTTCAGATTGGCTGCGTTTCTCGCTGACGGCTCTATGACGCCTTCAATTATATCGGCACAAGTTAATCCTTCAGCAATCATAGCTAAATGATTAAAGTCTACATTTTTGTCATGGGGACGATTATTAAGACCAATTTTAAATAGAGCCTTACGAGCTTCAAAATCAGGGAGAGAAACATAAATCTTCTTATCAAATCTACCATGTCTTAATATCGCAGGATCTATTCTTTCGATATAGTTAGTTGCTCCAACAACTAAAATCTTATTGTCTGCAGCATCATTAAGTTGCATAAGAAATTCGCTTATTTCTTCCTCTTTATGAGATGAACTTTCCTGTAAATTTCTCCTATCTGGAACCAATGCGCTAATCTCGTCAAAAAATAGAACTGCTGGTGCATTTTGTTTAGCAATTTCAAATGCCTTTCCTATATTATTAACAGAACCATGAATAAAGGGTGTTGCTAAATCAGAATGTTTAACCTCAAAGAAGTTATAACCTAATTCTTCAGCTAATTTTCTGACAATAAATGTTTTTCCACAACCAGGGGGGCCATATAATATAATTCCGTTAGGAATAGATACTTTAAATTTCTTAAAGTTTTCAGGGTGTTTAAGAGGATTAATAACCTCTGCAATTAATTGTTGTTTCAAGGAGTTCATTCCCGCTACACATTCAAACCCCCTTAAACTTACTAAATCCTCTCGAATAGAAGTAATTTGTGCCTTTGAGTAATTGCCTACTATGACTCCTAAATATTTTTCTCCTTCAATTTCTATTCTAATTAAGTCATATCTTTCAGTTCTATCAACAACTTCATTTGGATTTAGATTTAAAAATAAGTAGAGATAAGAAGAATCTGATAACTCATAGATTTCAGTAAAGAAAACACGTTCTAACCTATTCTTAACAATTAGTCCGGATTTTATTTTAAACCCATTATATAATATTGGTTTTGTTATTACCATTTTAATTTGAGGGCTCTTCTCCTCTTTGCCAGCCATTTTGTATTAACTCTTTGACCATGGGATATTCACTCCTATAACTTTTTGGTTTAGTAGTTTCTTGAATTTCCTTTAATCCTCCAATTCCTATTCCCTTTAATACAAAATAGGATGCCAGTCCAATTAGGGGTCCAACAATCCAAGATAAACCTCCAATTATTTGTAATAGCCATATGAGAAATCCACCAAAGATCGCTGATGCGAAGATATAACCTCCCGTAATAAACTCATATTTATCATGAGCTTTTAGACATCTTTCACATCTAGGTATAATTAATTCAAATTTTTGGAAATGAATTCTTTTTGTATTGCCCCAAAAGTTATCTTCTGTACCTGTGATTTGATGCCAGTGTTCATGCAAACCATTGTTTTCATCACCTTTTTTTATAATATCATCACAAAACCAACAATGGATATAAGGGTTTTTCTCTATATTCTTTAATTCAGATTTTAATATTTTTTTTAAGCTTTCTGTTCCACTTATTTTTGTAGCTAATTGAAGTAGCATTAAAGATTCTTTATACTCCCCAGCATAATTATGTAATGCCACAGAAATAGTCCTTATTCCGTCTGCAACATGATCTCTCACCACTTTAGAAGAATCACTTTGATAAACTCCAATCTCTTCCAATTTTCTCAAATCTCCTTGAATTAAATCAACAATCTTATTAATATTTTTAATTTCCTCCTCACTTACTTCTTTATCTTCAAGTATCCTGATTTTTTGAAGTTCTTCGATATTATCATAAAGTGATTGATAAATTGGTTGCAAAACATTCTTTTCAGTTCTTTCACCATGTGTCCCAAAAACTTCTTGAAAATCTTTAACATATTTGTTATCCTTATGTACTTTATGAAGTTCAGCATATATATCTGAAATATTTTTTACTGCATTCTTTCTAAATTCTTGAAAAGACTCGGAATTGGCATCCTGTTCATTATTTGATGCATATTTCTTTATAATTACAGCCCAAAATTTTTCTGAATTTATAAGTTCATGCCATAAAGATAAAGATTCTTTTAAGTTAGTGGCATTATTTTTGTTAAATAATATTAATGTATATAACAATGCCAAGTTCTTCTTACATATATATGAAGAAGGATTTTCACCTTTTGAAGCGGTTTTCCATATCTGAATTGCACCATCAATATTCTCTTCTTGAATAAACTTTAATGCTTTTTTATCATTTGAATCGTCAATAGAAAACCAAAAAAAGTATTCTTTAATGATGCTTTTCTGAGATTGCAAACGTTTTAAGGCATCATTGACATTGCTCTCATTTCTCAGTTTGTTTGACAAATTAAAATCTAAATCATATTCCGGGTGATCGTCAATTTTTAACCTATTAATTATTTCTTTATATCTCTTTAATATTCCTTTTTGATTAGCATTTATATCTAAACCCAATATTCTATACGCATTATTTTCAATTAAATTTGCCATTTATCTACTTATACCTGACATTTTTATTTTAGTTTGTTCTTCTTGGGGAAGTAATAGACCAAGTTGACGGGTACAACGTTTCAACTCATCAACATCCCCATTCTGAATAGCAGTTTCTCCCTTATTGATGTAATATTGTGCTTCCTTCTCATTTATGAAGTTTCCATTTTGAATTATCTCCCTAAATTGATCAACCCATGTAGACGGATTTGAAAATATTGCAGTTTGTCTTAAGTCAAGTAATTGCTCAATAACCCTTACCAATAAAGATTTATTATCTTCACTTATTGCCTTTTTACTTTCAGCACTAATACTTTTAAGCCTATTTCTAAACTCGTTTCTATCCTTTGGCTCGGCATATTCTTCAATTATTTTTTTGACATTATCCTCAATTGATTTATATTTCTTTACTAATTGGGGCATTTCTTTATCTTCTTCTACATCATCTAAGACCATCTTAAGTTCCTTAAGCTGTTTATTTGCCTTTCTTTTTTCATCTTCATCATCATTCGATTTATCAACACTTTCAGAAACTGATTGTATCTTGTCCACAATTTTCTTTCTTTCATCTATTGAACAATCCTCTAAAACAGATTCAGCTCTAGCTCTTTGTGTTTCCAATTCCAAACTCATGCTATCAACTTCTATCGCCTCATCTTTTATAGTATGCCTTGCATTTAAAGAAAGATCAATTAAGGGAACATATGCTGTAACAACTAATTCTCTGGATTCATTCATCTCTAAAGTAAGTTCAACTAATGTTCCTGCCGGCAAATCATGAGGTAATTCTTTTCCTTTTATTCCCAATTTACACAAATAAGTATTTCTATCTGGAATTTCGGATTCTCCTTCAACTATATCAATATCTAGTGTTGCATCTTCTCCTTTCTTCAATTTTCTAGAAGTTTTATAAACATCAAGTGTCTTTTTTAATGGTAATACCAAACCCTTCTCAAAAATCTTCTCACAAGTGTTAGTTATTTGATTTCTAGAAAAATCTTTTGATGCTACAACAACTCCAATAGAATGAGGTATTGGTGCTCCAGAGACAGAAAGACCATGAGTTATAGTAAAAGAATCTTGTGATATTTTAACAGGTTTACCTTTACTATCAAAAACATAAATCCAAAATAAATTATTCCTATTTGATTCAAGATTTACAGGATAATAGAATTTTCCTTTATTCATTTTTATTTTTTGTCCAGAAAATATTCCACTGTCAGATTGAATTTGAACAGTATATTGCTCTTTATCATTTAAACCCTCAATAATTCCGGTAACCGATTCTTCATCATCAGAGGTTAGAGTTGCATGATTCAATGTTATTTTGTAGATTCCATTCTTCATTTTTTTAGAAGATTCGTTTAAAAATTTCTTAGGTATCCTTTGTCCCATTGCAAATACACATGCTCCACGTGCGACTACTGTTAATGGATCAACAGAAGAATCAACTTTAATCCCAATTTCTTTTTCAAGTCTTTCTTGGAGATACGGCATTTGTGTTGGACCACCAACAAGTATAATTCTTTTTACTAATACAGATTTAATTCCCGACTCTTTTAGTGTATCTTTTGTTAACTCTATTGTTCTATCTATAAGAGGCTTAATAATTTGTTCAATATCTTGTCTTAATACATTAAGAGATATTTCAATTAACTTGCCATTGTCGTCTTTTCCAATGTCTTCAATTTCAATAGATGTTTTTTTGTATTGAGATAATTCAATTTTTGCAGATTCAGCGTAGTATTTTAGCCTTGGAAATATATGAGAATACTTTTGATTCTTTCTTTTGAAGTTTGTTAATTTATATTTTTCTAATATTTTAGGAACAATTATTTTTTCAACTATATCCCAGTCAATATTCTTTCCACCCAAAAAATTATCTCCGTTATGTCCTAAAACAGATAGCATTCCATCCTTACAAGAAATTAAAGCAACGTCAAATGTTCCACCACCTAAGTCATAGATTAACCAATTTTCATTTTTAGCATTCATAAATCCATAAGATACTGCTGCCGCTATTGGTTCCTGCAATAATACTACATAATCAAATCCAGCTAGATTCCCTGCTCTTTTTGTTGCTTCAGATTGTAAAACAGAAAAAGCTGCCGGAACAGTGATTACGACCCCAATAGTTTTTATATCGGGATATTTTCGTAAAACATCTTCTTTAAGACTTTTTAAAATTTCTGCAGAGATCTCTTCAGGTGTCATTTTTAATTTTACTCTTTCAAAATATATTGTTTCTGGTGTCCCCATCTCCCTTTTTATCTCCGCTTTAAAGTTTTTATTATTGTCCTCTGAATAAAATTTATATAGTTGATCATAAGATTTTTGTCCAACAATTTTATTTCTTGATTTATCAAAACCAAAAACAGAGGGAGTATATTCTACTCCGCCCGGTTTTTTTATTATCTCAACTTTACCACCTATATTAACTGCTATTGAGGAGTTTGTAGTTCCCAAGTCAATCCCTATTAAGATAATATCCTCGCTCATTTCTGTACCTCTGTAACTGATTTATCTTCATTTGTTAAAATTACCACCTTGCCTTTTCTTACAACATGCCCCCGGTACATAATTGTTGGTTCTTTTGTCTCTTTGATCATTGGTTCTGTAATTGATGGATCTTTTTCTACTGCCAATATCTCTAAATTTATGTCTTCATTAAATTTTTTATTAGTATGATCTAAAATTTCGATATCATTTTTTTCTAAATATCTTTTTATTTTTTGAATAGAATTAGTTACGCTCTCTTTTTGAGATTCCGATATATTTGTGAATATTTTATTGATTCTATTTTCTAGTCTCCAGATCTCGATAGACAATTCAATTAAATCTTTTAATTGAGTAGACATGTCAAGAAATTTAGGAACTATTGAAGATTGAATATCTTTACGAGTTTCAAAAACCTGCAAACGGAGATCATTTAGCTCTTTTATAATCTGATTCTGAAAATTTCCTTCATTTTGAGAGGCTTTTTCTTCTCTTATTTCTTCTTGTTTTTTTCTTACCATTTTATTACCTATTTGCCATAAAAGCTAAGATTATAAAGATTATCCCTAATAAAATAAACCACTTTGATAAATCAGTTAAAAAAGGCAAGATTACTAAACCTGCACCAGCTATCCCAAAAATAGCGGACAATGTCCAATTACCTTTTTTATTCATTTTCTCTCCTCATTCTTTCTCGGCGTATTCCAGTAAAGATTTTTGCATTTATAGATTTTATCAATCTGTAAAGTAAACCTTCTAACTTAACATAGTTTACATGCGATAATCCAAAGTTGAGCAACTAATAAGTTGTAATAATAACAAGGTTAATTAATAATAAAATGAATTTTTCAAGGATAGAGATTTATTCAGAGATGTAAACGACGACGGAAGGGATGACTTATGTATGAAATTAGAAAATGGGAAATACAACGTTTTCATAGGACAAGATGACGGAACTTATATAGACATTGACCGTTATTTAGCTGAAAGAGAAAAAGACCTAAGTTACAGTTTACAAGCAGAAAGAGAAAAAATTATGTCGCGGGTTGCCGGAACTTCGGTGCTTGAGCAGAAAGCGGAAAAAGAATAACTCTTCATGTTAAACTTTTATTTTTTCATCACGCAAAGCTTTCTCTGTTAAAGTTTCCACAAGACCAAGGTCAATATTTTTATATCCCTTTGAAATTCTTGCCATCAATTCAGATTTGACTCTTGATATAATTTTATGTTTAATGTAACTAATATCTTTATCGGGAAGAGGCCGAGTGGCTGGATTTATTTTTTCCCTATACCATCTGGCTATCTCAAAGCTTGTCATAAGTTCCTTTCTATATTTGTCAGCCACAAATTCCTTGCTCACTGCCCGCTCTAAAATTTCATGGACAACTGCATTAGAAACATTACCAATAAATAATTCAATAAGTTTATTCTGAACCATTTTACTTTAGTAAAATCCTTGCTTTGTTAAACTTTTCTAAAGTTTATTCTGAGCCCTGGGCAATTCCTCTTAATATTCTGGAAGAAGCTTTCTCATATATCAACTTATATCTCTTTAAAAACGCCTTTTTATCTAAAACATTATTTTTTATCTCCTGAATTCCCACCCCTAACACTTTTTTTATCTCCCTATCAACAGAATCAACACTTACTTTCTTTTTATCCAGGTAAAGACAAATAGCTACGGCATTTCTAATTAAATCATATTTTTCTTTTCCGCTTAAAATGTCAAAATTATCCGGTAACGCCTTGCTCTTTATAAGATGTAAGTCAAGCAATTTGTAATTTATTCTTCGCTTAGTCTTGTAAAGAAAACGCTTTTTAGCCGCACATCTGCTTAACATCATTTGATATAATGGGTCTGTTTCCAACCCATTGGATAACTCCTTATTGCTTAACGACAAAATATGTCCCCTTACACCGGTTTTCTTCTTTATATCTTCTGTAATTGCCTTTTGGTTGATTTTATATTTGGTTACAATAAGAATATCTATATCATTGAAATTAAATCCTTCTTCTAAAAATGAGCCTGTAACAATAATATTTTCATAATCACTCAGGAGCTTATCAACTATCCTTAAAACTTCATGAATTATCTCAAGTTTTATCGGCTCTAATTCCTTGACTCCGTAAAAATAAAGTTTTCCGACTGGCTTTTCTCTTTCCGCTTCCAATGGCTTAATAACAACAAAATTTCCAGCGGTAAAACCAGGTCTATTCTTAGGTATATAAATCTGGTCCATCTTACTCCCCTTGCTCACTTTACTTATAATTTCCATATTACGTAATATCACGTAACATATATAAAGATTTCTATTCAATTCTACCCTAGAAATTCAGCCTTTGAAATAAAAGCAGAAAAAAAATCAAATTGACTTCGCTTCAAGAAGAGATTTTTGGCGCAATACTTTGCTCGCGCTAAGAATTTCGATTCCTAACAACTTTCCGTTTTTATCAAAATCAACTATTATGTTGTCGTTTAGTTCTATAGTTTTTTCAGCTTGGCCGTCTGCTATTGAATCCTCTAAGTAAATATATGCTGCGTCCGCTTCCTTATCATATTCAAATCTCATAAAAACATAACACTAATGACCTTTATATAATTTTCTTCTTCAATAAATATAATTTTCAGCGTTCTGTCTTTGATTTCCCCGACTGCAATTTTTCTTCCATCAAAAGATTTTTTAATATAAACTGGATGTTTAAGCAGGTGTTCAACTTCCCATCCCTCTACTCCTCTTTCTTTCATCCTTTTTTTAACATGGTCAGAATAAAAATTTTCATTAAAAATAAAAGATAAATATCTTTATATGATTAACTGTTCATTAATATTATTCCTTCTTAATTGTCTCCCAAATTCCTAAAACATTTCCTTCGGTGTCTTCAAACTGCGCATAATAACCCATCTCGCCAACCTTATGTTTTGGCCTGATAATTTTCCCACCTATTTTTTCAATTTTCTTTGCGTAATCGTCAACCGACGGAACATCAATGACTAAAACAGGTGACTGCGCTGAATTTTCATCTCGTTTATACATCCCGCCGTTAATCGCGCCGCTTTCTTTCGGCATGAACTTTTTATCTACTTTTACAGTATGAGCAATTACATAATTCATTTCAGGCATGTCGTTTAATTCCCATCCAAAAATATCCTTGTAGAATTTCATCGCCTTTTCCTTATCGTCAAACGGAATTTCAAAGTGGACTATCTTGTTCATTCCCTGTTTTACGCATGAAGGTATTTAAATTTTATTGGTATATTTTCAGACGAAGATAATTCCAAAAGAGGAAATATTAAATATTGACTAATTGTAGAAAATTAATGGGAGAAGAATTTAGAAATAGAGAAGAATACTGGTTTTATAGTGAAGGAGATCATAGAGGTTGTATCTATGGAATTGATAGGATGCATGAAGAGTATATGGGTGGAAAATTATCCGATGCTGAATGCTTCGCAGTGGATAAACATCGCGATTAAAGAAAGTTAATTTCTCCCGCGAGTGTAACGAGCTGGATGAGAGATTAATTTGGGAAAATCCTTGCAGGATTTTCTCTTTAATCGCGGTTATGTGTTTTTTCTGCAAGAAAAAATCGCGAAGTGAAACGGAGCGACAGTATCCACGTAGACAGGCACTCATTTAATTCCAATTATAGCAGTCCAAACAGAACCAACATCTACAAATTTGATTTCTTTTAAGTTAGCAGAAGTATAGTATTCAAGCAATTCTTCTTTAGAAATCCTCTCAAATATTCCCTTTGATGTAATTGTTTTAGAATTATCAGATTCGATAACTTCAATTCTAATCGAAGGATAATATCTTTTCAAAAATTCTGTTGTTTCTTTGTTATCTTTCCAAGTTATGTTGATAATTTTAGAATTATCTTTTACGACTCGTTTCATTTCATCAATAAGTTTTTGACGCGCTGATTTCTTCAAAGAACCGATTAGATTATATGTTGCATAAACTAAATCAAATGAGTTTTCTTGGAAATTTAGGTTGAGAGCGTCATCTTCTAAAATTTCAACATTACTCATCTTTTTGCATCGTTCTTTTGCAATACTTATCATCTTTTTATCATTGTCGATGCAAACTATTTTTTTAACAAACTTGGAAAGTAAATCGGCAGGTCTTCCCGCTCCACATCCAACATCTAAAACAACAGAATTTTTGTTTAAATTATTCTTGAGGATTTCTAACTCTTTATTAAAAGTGTTTTTTAATTCAGGTAACGGATTTTCTATTGCTTGAATATAATTTCGAACATAATCTTCTGTCATAATATGAGGTTTGGATTGCCACTAAATAAATTTATCGAAAAGTGCCTGTCGAGTAATATTGCACATAACACCTGCTTAGATGCAGAAGATGTGAGAATGCATTTGATGCCAGAACTGCTCAATTAGAAGAAACTTTTCCTACTGAGATAAGACCAGCGGATGACGATGAGGAGATTTAACAAATTCAATGCGTCCTATTCTCTTTTATCCTTGCCCTTTTCTGGAATGCCGACGACTTAATTCCTTTCGGAAGATTGATTTGTTTTTCTGTTTTCTTGGAAAGGAAGAAAAGTATTGAAGAGCCTACCATTGCCATGAAACCTGCAAGTAAAAATGTCGCCTTGAAATTAATGTACTGCGCGATTATTCCTCCGACGGCTGCGGAAATCGCGGCACCGACGCTGACCAACGCTCCGTAAATGCTCCACTCAAAACTTTCGTGATGCTTATCGAGATTCAAAGAAAACAATCCGAACCAGCAAGGATAAGAAAAGCCCGCCCCGACACCGTAAATAAATTGTGCCAGAAAAATCAAATAAATATGCTCAGCAAAAATATATATGAAAGGCACAATCGCAATCAGGAAAGTTCCTATAATTAAGAATTTGATTTTGTGGTCGTGCTTGTCGACGAATTTCGAGAAAGGAACCTGAATTATTGATTTAGTAATAAGAAAAATAAAGCTCGCCAGCCCCGCCGCGAAAATCGTCCCGCCCTGAAGATTGTCTTTAATGAAAATAGAGAATATCGGCCCCAATAAGCCAAACCCCGTCATTAAAAATATGTCCGAGATAATGAGCAATTTTATCGTGTTATTGATTTTGCTGAAAAACATTTTCACCTCATTAGATTATAAATTTTCTAATTTATAAGGTTTGCTTCGGGTTAATTTCTTCAGGGAGTTAAAGGACGCACGCCTTTTCTCAAAATCTCAGATAGTGTTAAGTCCAGCCCATAAGTTAACAACTCTTTAAATCTCTATCCTGAAAAATTTATTTTATTAATTAACCTTGTTATTATTACGAATTGTTAGTTGCTCAAATTTGGAATTATCTTATGTAAACTATGTTAAGTTAGAAGATTTACTTTACAGATAGCAAAAATATAAGAATGTTTTAAGTCAAATATAATAAATGAAACTGAAGAATATAAAATCAAAAGAGGTTTTAAGAATACTCCAAAAACAAGGTTTTGAAATCAAGAGATAATCGGAACTCATGTCATTTTAAGGAAAGAAGATAAAACAGTTGTTGTTCCTGTTCATCGCGAAACAATACCCATTGGAACTTTAAAGAGTATAGAAAAGCAGTCAGGAGTTGATTTTAGAGAACTACTCGAGTAATAAGAACAGGTTCTTTCTTCCTTAACAAATCTTTCTTTTCGGGAGCTTCTTCCAATAAAAGAGAGATGCCTTTTTTTAAATTGCTTAAAGATTCATCAACGCTTTCTCCGAAATCGCTCACGCCTAACTCTACACAATCCGCTACAAAAACGGTACTTCCGTCTAATTCTTCCTCATGTAAAACAGCCGAAAAGGATGTTTCTTTTTCCATTTAATTATTCATGTTGAAGAGGTATATAAGTTTTTTGTTGTGCGTTGTCAGAGTTTAAAATTTTTATCTTCTTCCGCGATTAAAAAACATTCTTCATTAGTCTTCTCTCTGTCCCTGAATTGAAATCAAAATGTTTAAAAGCCAGTCGAATTAAAATAATATCTCCAATAACAATAATCATTAATAACTCCCTCCGGTTTTCTTCAATATGGAATCGAAAGCACCGTTAGCGCATCTTCTTCGCCCGAAATCTTTGGAAGAGTTTGTCGGGCAGGAACATCTCGTTGGGGCGGGAAAGCCGATAAGAAAAATGATAGAGTCGGGAGACTTGTCTTCTTCGATAATTCTCTGGGGCCCTCCAGGTTGCGGAAAAACTACCTTGGCCAAATTAATTGCGAAGTTAACCAATTCGGATTTTGTGGAAATTTCCGCGGTAAACGCGGGAAAAGAAGACATGAAAAAAGCCGTCAACAGGTCGCGATTGAATAACACAAGAACAATTTTATTTATCGACGAGATTCACAGGTTCAACAAGGCACAGCAGGATTTCCTGCTTCCTTATGTGGAAAAAGGAGTAATAACATTAATCGGAGCCACGACGGAAAACCCGTCTTTTGAAGTAATTTCCGCCTTGCTGTCGCGCTCAAGAGTTTTCGTCCTTAATGCATTGACAGAATTAAATATCACCGCCATATTAAAGAACGCCCTGAAAAACGAATTATTAAAAAAATATCACCTTAATTTGCCAGACGAAAACATAAGCTTAATCGCAAGTTTAGCAAATGGCGACGCCCGTTCGGCATTGAATATTTTGGAATTAGCAAATTCTTTGTCAAAAGAAAAAATTGAGAAACAGAATATTTTGGAGGCGGCGCAGAAAACGCATTTGCGGTACGACAAAAACGGCGAGGAGCATTACAACATAATTTCTGCTCTGCACAAGTCAATGCGCGATTCTGACGTTGACGCTTCAATATACTGGACAATGCGGATGGTTGAAGGTGGAGAAGACCCGAAATACATAATCAGAAGAATGATTCGCTTTGCTTCTGAAGATATCGGAAACGCTGACCCGCAGGCTTTAGTAGTCGCCGCGGCCGCAAAAGACGCAGTTGAATTTTTAGGATACCCCGAATGCAACACCGCCTTAGTGCAGACCGCAATTTATCTTGCTAAGGCACCGAAGAGCAACGCGGTTTACGAGGCGGTTTTGAAAGCGCAGGAAGACATTCAGCGTACAGGAAACTTGCCTGTGCCTCTGCATTTAAGAAACGCGCCGACTAAATTAATGAAGGACTTAGGATACGGACTTGGATATAAATATGCGCACAATTACAAGGACGCGAAAGTCGAGCAGGAACATTTTCCGTCGGAACTAAAGGGGAAGAAGTATTATAATCAGAAAAAGTAATTTATTTATGGTTCTAAAAAAGCTCATATGAACTTTTATTAATTTAGGCAAATAAATTAGTAAGAAACTTTAAAAAACTAAGATCCTTAGTTAAACAATGGTATACGGTGAAGATTTTATTGCGGGAACATTTACAGGAATAATGATTTTTTTATTAGTTGTGCTGATAATCGGAGTTTACATTTATTCCTCGCTTGCATGGTATAAAATAGCGAAGAAGCTTAAATACCAGAAACCTTGGCTTGCATGGATTCCAGTAGCAAGTACGGCAATGAGGCTCCAAATGGGCGACTTCCACTGGGCATGGGTTTTCCTTATTTTAATTCCTATTTTAGGCTGGATAGCTTTGTTTGTTCTTGCTGTAATAGCGACGTGGAGAATTTACGAGCAAAGAAAATATCCCGGCTGGTTCTCTCTCGCACCAATAGTCCCCTACGCCGGAGGAGTTCTGCATTTGATAGCTCTTGGTTTTGTTGCTTGGGCGGACAGGAAGACAAGAGTTCGGATTTAGAAAAGACCTTGATTATGAAATTGACCAAGAAGTCTACAAGTTATATAAATTGACAAAAGAAGAAATTAAAATTGTTGAGGAGAATTTGAAGTAAAACTAATCACTCGTTTCCAAATAAGCTTCTTTTGAACTGGGATCAAAAAAGAACTTTAACTTCCCAGCCAATAAAAAATCAACCCCTATAATCGTTGGAGGAGGGACTCCTCTAATTACTTTAACAGGCACTTGAACTGGTATTTTAATAATTTTATCTTTTATCCTTAACTCTGCTTCTGGTAAACTTCTAGTTTTCATTTGAGTGCCACCAAGATTAACTTCTTTTTCAACTCCTACAAGTTTTTGCATTTGAACTTGAGATATACGCATTTTTTGCACATCTGCACTTCCCAAAATAGTTGATGGACTTCCTGTGTCAACAATGGCGTTAATGAATCCGAATATAGCTGGAGTTTTTGACCTTAGAATTAGAGTAACCATCGGCCTTAGTCCGCCGGCAAAGAACTCAACTTTGATTGGAATTCTCATTTTATAACAATACTATCATTCCTTCTGGATAAACAAACTCTATTACTAAATATGAAGGATTTTCCCCTTTTTGTTCTAAAAATTTAATTACATCCTCTAAATTATTGTCGGCCACCATTATCTCTTTATCTTTTATAGCTACGAACTTCCCAGTAAGTTTTTTCTTTCTAAGCAAATCTATATTTTCATAAAACCATTTACTATCTTGTTCAAATTCTTCCATTTCTCTTGGCTGAAATATTTGTTCTGTCATTTTTCCTCTTCAATTTTTATCAACCTTTCTTTCTCCAAAGGAGCAGATTCAAAATAAAGTTCTAATGCTTCTCTTAGATGATTTTTAGCTTCTTCTATTGTATCTCCTTGTGTTACAACGTTAGGAATTTGCATGGATCTAATACTATATACTCTATCTTCGTCTTTTCCTTCAGGATAAATAACAATATCAATTTCTATTTTGCCTTTCATAGTATTCCTCGTTCAAAGTATTTTTTAAATCTATTTATCATAGAGAAACAGATATTTAAATTTTTACATTATTAATTTTTGAAACAATTCAAAACTCCCCCAAACTCCTCTGCGATTTCTCGGGAAAGAGTTTTTTCCAAGTGCTCCACGACTTCCTGAAAATTCCGGAATCCCTGAATTCTTTTCCGTGTTCCTTCAAAAACTTAATCGTAAACGGATCTGAAGGATACCCCGAGCCTGTATCGCCGAATTTATTCTTTATCAAAGCAACTTCTTCTTCGCGGGCGACTTTCGCCAGAATTGACGCGGCGCTGACAGAAACGTGATTTGCGTCCGCTTTGTGCTCGCATAGAATATCAAGATTTTCAGAATTTTTAATGTAATTTATTAAAGTTCCTTTCCACGCAGAAGTATTAACGGAAGGACAATCAACAATAACTTTCATTTTTTTCCCGTCGTTTAAATGGTTTATGATGCTCGCAGTTTTAATCGCTTCCAATGTGTTCAAATTAACTCCACTGGTCAGAGAAGAGTCTATTTCTTCAGGCGTTGATTTTACTAAGTAAAAACCGAGAGCGGTTTCCTTAATCATTTTTGCCATTTCGATTCTTACCGGGTGAGAAATTGTTTTTGAATCCGCGATTCCTCTTTTTTTCAGGAACGATTCTCCGTTCTTGTCCAGAATAACTCCTGCTAAAATCATCGGCCCGATTAAAGGCCCGCGTCCCGCGTCATCAATCCCAAGGGTTAGCATAAAGAATGCAACAAACATTTATATAAAAAACTTCTCAATTAAGTTTCATAACGTTTTAAAACAAGCAACTCTATGATAAAAAATGTGCGGCATAATAGGTTACATCGGAAAGAAAGAAGCTAAGCCAATTTTACTGGATGGTTTGAAAAGACTTGAATATAGGGGCTATGACAGTGCAGGAATGTGTCTTTTTAATAATCAATCTTTAACAATAATAAAAAAAGAGGGAAAGATAGAAGAATTAGAATCTCTGGATGTATTAAAATCACTATTTGGTAATAGAGGAATTGCGCATACTCGTTGGGCAACACACGGAAAACCAAATGAAATAAATGCGCATCCTCATTTTGATTGTTCTAAATCAATAGTAATTGTTCATAATGGGATAATAGAAAATTTTTATTTTTTAAAAAAAATATTAGAAAAAGAAGGGCATACTTTTGTCTCGGAAACAGATTCAGAAATAATTGCCCATCTAATAGAAAAATTTTACAAAGGAGATATTGAAAAAGCAGTTATAGAGGCAATTAAACTTGTCGAAGGAACGTTTGGCTTGGCAGTTATGCATAAAGACGAGAATAGAATTATAGCAGCAAGAAGAGGTTCTCCATTATTAATAGGAATAGGAGAAAATGAATCATTCATAAGTTCAGATGCATCAGCAATTATCGCGCACACAAACAAAGTCATTTACTTGAATGATAATGAAATTGCAGATGTCAAAGAAAAAGAGTCTGTTGTCAAAAATTTCGCTGGAGAAAAGATCGAGAACAATATTCAAGAAATAAGGTTAAAAATAGAGCAAATTGAAAAAAATAGTTTTAAACACTTCATGTTGAAAGAGATTTTTGAGCAACCTGAAAGTGTTTCGAATGTTCTGCGCGGTCGTTTAAAAAACTCTAGTATAAAACTTACAATAAAATTAGATATGGAAAAATTAAAAAGAATTATTATAGTGGGTTGCGGCACAAGTTGGCACGCGGGGTTGATAGGAAAATACCTCATAGAAAAAATAGCAAAAATTCCTGTTGAAATAGATTACGCTTCTGAATTTCGTTATCGTGATCCTCTTTTAACTGAAAGTGATTTAATAGTTGTAATATCACAATCTGGAGAAACAGCAGATACACTCGCCGCGTTGAAAGAAGCAAAAATAAAATTTGTTCCTACAATTGGAATTATAAATGTTGTCGGATCAACAATCGCCCGCGAAGTAGATTCTGGAATATATCTTCACGCAGGTCCTGAAATAGGAGTTGCAAGCACAAAAGCTTTCACAGCACAAATCACAAGCTTGCTTTTATTCGCGCTCTATCTTAAACAATTAAAAAAAGAAACTCTTGACAAAGAACTATTGAATGATATTTTGCTCATTCCTGAAATAATAGATAATACTCTTCAAAACAACGACCAGATTAGAAGTATAGCGAAGAAATTTAAAGATAATAAAAACTTTCTTTATTTAGGAAGGGGGATTAATTTTCCTGTCGCTTTAGAAGGTGCGCTCAAGTTAAAAGAGATATCTTACATTCATGCGGAAGGTTACCCCGCAGCAGAAATGAAACACGGACCTATAGCTCTTGTCGATGAGAACATGCCAGTCGTTTTTGTCGCTCCAAAAGACTCAACTTATGAAAAAATAGTTAGCAATATGCAGGAGATAAAGGCAAGAAAAGGAAAAATAATAGCCATAGTCAATGAGAAAGATCAGAAAATATCAGAACTTACAGATGAAATAATTATTGTTCCAAAAGTCAAGGAAGAAATTGCCCCAATTATTAATTCCATTCCCCTGCAACTTTTAGCATACCACATTGCAGACCTTAAGGGTCTCGACGTTGACAAACCGCGTAATCTGGCAAAATCCGTTACAGTTGAATAAAATAGAATTGGTAAAATTCTCAATAAAACTATCTTATATATCTTTTATGCACAGTATCTAACGTAATATCTATAAATTTTCCCTCTTTGTAAATAATTAGCCCGCCTAAATTTGACAATTCTTTTATTGCCTCATGTAAATTTCAGATCTCTTAATATTCTTTCCTAGTATAGCGATGTCCTCAATTATTCTTTATAGATAATTTAAACATTATTATGTCATCTCCAAAAACTCTTTCAAAACAAACGGAACTTTCTTAATGCCTTCGTCTACGGTAAAATGTCCTCTGTCTTTCTTGGTTTCTGTTCAGCCAATTCGCAGTTTGCCTTTTTGCCAGTCCCTCACAATCATCAGGGCGGTTCTTGCTTCATCAACAAATCCTTTCTTTTTTAGCAGTTTCTTGGTCTCGCCTATTTTAATCAGGATTTCGTATTCCTCTTCGCCTTCGTCAATCGTGAACCCGTAAAGTTTTTCTAAATCGGAGCATTCATTTTCCAGGAATATTTTTATTATTTCTAATGCCACTTTCTCAAGGTTTCTTAATTTTTCAGGATTTTTTGCACCAAGGATTCCAAGTTTTACCTCATCGTCGTCTGAAGGTATTACGCCGGGAGAATCGAGAATCTTAAAATTAGTTGAACTTGCCCATTGCAGTCCCGTGGTTGTTCCGGCTTTCGGGGAAACCTTGCTCTTTGACGCCCTTGAAAGAATATTAGTCAATGCGCTTTTCCCAACGTTTGGATAGCCCACTATCCCGACTTCTAATTTTCCGACCTTGAGTTTCTTGGTCAGCTTTTGCAATTCAAATCTTAATCTTCCAATTCCCCTTTTTTCTGAGCTTGAAACGAAAAATGCGTCAGGGTATCTTTTTTCTAATTCGCTTAATTTCTTTTGTGAAACTAAATCACTTTTGTTCATCACTAATAAAACTTCTTTCTCAGACGCTTTCAGTTTTGCTTCCAAATCCTTGTTTCTTGACAGCTCTGGCATTCTTGCATCAAGGACAAACAAGACAACATCCGCATCCTTTATTGCCCTCATAACTGTTGACCAATAATTCATTTTTATAGGAATAGAAGAGAGTATTAATAGGTTGTCTTGCCGCAGGAAAAAAGGTGTAATAGCGAGGGGTGGATTTGAACCACCGACCTCGAGGTTATGGGCCTCGCGAGCACTCCAGGCTGCTCCACCTCGCTATATATAGTAGTTAATGAGAGGACTTTTAAAGATTGCTATCTATAGTAAACAATGGCTAATTCGGGAAAGAGGAAAAAAGAGGAAATATTAAATGTGCCTAACGCACTGACAATAATTAGGGTAATTCTTACTTTTGTTGTGATATATCTAATTCTTACAAAGTCGGAATTAAAAACTGTCGTTGCCGTCTTTGTGATTGCGGCAATTACTGACTTCCTCGACGGGCAGATAGCGCGGAGATTTAACCTTACTACGGAATTCGGGAGAAAAGCCGACGTAATTGCCGACAGATTTCTCTGGGTCGGAACGGCGTTTGCTTTCCTGGTTTCTTTCAGGATGGAATTCATGGCGGTTGAAGGCGTGCAATTGCTTCTTATAATGTCAAGGGAGATTATAGCGACACCGTTTGCGCTTTCTTCATTTTTTACAGGAAAGGGAATTCCAAAAACCCGGACGATAGGAAAAGCGACGACATTTATTCAGGGTTTCGCGCTTCCTTCTCTGATTTTGAGTTTTAGTTATCCCATTTTTCTTTACGTTTCTGCGCCCCTTTCTCTGATTTTAGGGATTTTGGGAACTTCATCGGCTCTTTATTACATTAAAGATTTACAGAGCATGGAGGTAAAATGAGCGGGCCGGGGGAGGGAAAAATAAAACTCGGGAAGGCGGACGTTTATATTCACTTAAAGGGAAAGTCGAACGCGACGATAACTCACATCGACATTGAACTTCCGGAATTAAATGAAATAATAAAGACGGGAGAAAGCACTTATTTGGGAGGAAAGAAAGGCGGCGTTTTCATTGGTCTTAAGAAAGCGATGATTGAAAGGGCGGAAAAGAAAGTTAAGAAATAATTATTCTTTAAGAAATCTTTCTAAGTTTGCTCTTGCTCTGGTATGGAACACAGAATTTCCTTCATTGTCAGAATAATGAGATGTAAGTCTTATGTCTTGGCTAAGATAAAATTCAATTATTGCGCGTGTTTTCTCTTTCCATTTTCTTATTGGTATTTTTCTTTGTTCAAATAATTCGGCTTCTTTTTTTAGAAGAAGAGTGTTTTTAAGAAATGTTTGATAATCTCCGACCATGCCTGCTAAGTCCGCCGCACGAACAATTTTTTCTTCGTTCGTTATGAAAGGCGCATCTTTGTGAGTGCTGATAATAGCTCTTTGTGTCGCTAATATTATTCTGGCATCAAGATTAAGAAGAGACATAATTCTCCCAGCTATATTTGCAGACAATTCTTCTTTTGTAGGAAATCCTAAATTGATATTATCCTGATGGTATCCCGCATCGTGGAATAATAGCGCACGATATATAATCTCTCCGTCTGCTCTAACACCCTCTTCTAAACAATGAGTTAGAATTTTTTCCGCACTTTTTATTGTAGATTGTGCATGTTCAAAATTATGATAGGGTAACAATGGTGTATAAGTAAGTGCTGCCAAACCTTCTAATTGAGGATTGCGATTAAAACTCATAATTGTGCGAGCTTAAGTCGTTATTTAATTTTTGTTGCGAAAGAATTTATAATGATAGAGTATATCTATGAATGCTAAAATAAAAACTGGCTGGGTTATCTTTGAATAATTTTGTTCCTCTAGTTTTTGTATTTTATTCCTGTCAGGAAGAATAATTAACTTTAAAACTCTTTAAATCCCTGAATGTTCAGGCTGAGATGGCGGAAAGCGAATTGCATGGCAATTCTCATTCGACCACCCAAGCTTGGTCGGCCGAGTGGTTCCCACTCACTGACAACAGAATGCTGAGATGGCGGAGTGGTTAACGCGGCGGATTGCTACAATTATGTGTAAAAAT
>Ga0209541_10006096_pt1 | contig 20755 bp, 23 predicted proteins | sample RifCSPlowO2_01_FD_184027 | JGI IMG/M metagenome (GOLD analysis project Ga0209541, IMG submission 184027) | Groundwater microbial communities from Rifle, Colorado - Rifle CSP2_plank lowO2_0.1 (SPAdes) (version 2) | ecosystem: Environmental > Aquatic > Deep subsurface > Groundwater | place... | reverse complement strand
TTTTGTTTTATTCCTAGTTTTTTTAATTTATCTGGAATTTCTGGCAGAGAAATTCCAGATTTATCAAGAGCATCTGAAGCTAGAACTCCTAAGCCGCCTGCATTAGTTACTATACAAGCTCTTTTGCCGATAGCCTGGTATTTAGAATAGATATTTGCTAAATTAAATAAATCTCTTATTGAATCTAAAGAAATAATTCCTGCTTGCTTGAAAATAGACTCATAAACTCCTTGTTCTGAGGCAAGAGCAGCAGTGTGGGATTTTGCTGCTTTTGCTCCTGTTGTTGTCTTTCCTGCTTTAATTGCAATTATAGGCTTGCTTGAAGATTTGCACACATCAATAAATCTTCTGCCTTTTCCTTGCTTAAGAGATTCTATATATAAAGTTATTATTTTTGTCTCTTTATCTTTAATATAATACTCTATAAAATCAGAAAAATCAGTAAGAAGAGAATTGCCAATTGATACAAATCCTGATAATCCTGTTTTGTTTTTAATTGATGCATCTAAAACTGCTGTTCCAATAGCACCAGATTGAGAAATAAAAGCTATGCTGCCTTTATCAGGCATTCCTTTAAAAAATGAAGCATTAATATCTTGATAAGGTGAGATAAACCCAAGAACATTTGGGCCAAGAAGCTGAATCTTATATTTCTCTGCTGTTTTTTTTATTTGTTCTTCTAGTTTTATATTACCTGCCTCAGAGAAGCCTGAAGATATTATTACTGCAGATTTTATTTTCTTTTTCCCGCATTGCTCTAAGACTTTTGGCACAAATTCTGCGGGAATTGCTATTATTGCCAATTCAACTTTATCTTGAATATCTAAAACAGAAGCATAACATTTTTGCCTTATAATAAAAGAAGCATTAGGATTTACCGGAATAACTTTTAAATTTTTATTCTGGAATAAATTTCTGAATATAATATGCCCTACTTTTTCCTCTTCTCTTGCTGCCCCTATTACTGCTATTGTCTTTGCTTTGAAAAATCCTGATATCATTTTTTATATTTATAACTATTTTATAGCAATTTAATAATTTCTGGGATATATAAAAGTATTACTCCCAGGACTATTAATAGTAAAGCTATTAATTTTCTTAAATAATCCTTGTCTCTTACAATATTTAGGGATTTGTTGAAAGATTTTTCTAAATATAAGACAATTAGGGGTTGAATCGAGGCAACTGCAGCTACAAAAGTTACTGGAAGCCTTGTTAGAGGAAGGAATAGAGCAAAAGTTGCAATTATTGTTAATCCTTCATTTAAAATAGCCCATTTATAATTAGCAATTTCTTTTTTTAATTTTATTCTGGATTTTTTATGAAATATAACTAAAGAGGTTGTTAGTCCGAGAAAGATTAAGCTTATTGCAACAGCATTTGAAGGCGGAAGATTAGTTACAGCTATTTTAGCAAGAAATTCATATAAAGCAGTTACAAAAATAGCCATTATTATCATCCAGAGACTTGCTTTTAGCTTTATCTGTTTAAGTCTTAGTGATAAAACTAAAACTCCTATAAGAATAAATCCCAAACCAAAATAAGATGATATTGACAATATTTCTTTAATAAAAATAAAAGATAGCAAAGCAACAACTAAAGGATATAAATAGATTAATCCGATTAAATGAGACGCATCTTCATGTTTGTAAATAAAATACCAGAAGTAATACTGAGTTCCAAATAAAATTCCAGTTATTGCTGGAGCAAGTAAAGAAGAAAATGGATAATTCCAATTTATGAATAAAGCAATTAAAATACCTGCAAGTAGATTTACTAGACCAGCCAAAAATGTAAAGCTGAGGGGGTTTTTAACTTTGTGAGAAGAAACATATTTGTCCAGGATATTAATAGAAGCCCAGATAAGTGGAGCTAGTATTGCTAGAATTAAGGCTAGAGTTAGAGAAATCATTTTAAATTCATCTTCTCAGATTCCAAATCATCTTTGTATATCCAGTATTATCTATATCTTTTTTGTCTAATCCTAATTCTTCTATTACTTCCTTTATAAGTTTCTTGGCTTTATTTACTTCCTTCTTTTGACAGAGATATTCTACTTCCAGAAACCAGCCTAATTTCTTTACTTTATTTAACTCTAGATGAAGTTTCTTATCTTTATTGTATTCGTAGATCTCACAATCTTTATCTTTTATAATCCACTCTTTAAACCCTAAATCCTTGAATAAAGTTAAAAGGGTGTCTAATTCTTGCTTAGTAAGAGATATTTCAAATTCTTCTTTTACAACTATTTCCTTGTCCCATAATTCCTTAAGCCAGCGTTTAAAATTAACAATATAGCTTGATAATTCTTGCCTGACTCTAAAGGCTTTTTTAGGATATCTTGCATCCAGCGTAAAATATTTGTCAGCTCTTTTTTTTCTGTAAAGAAATCTTGCTATCTCATTCAGCTTTTTCCTCATATTATTTGGATTTTTAATCCTTATTTTGCTTTCTACTTCAAACCAAGACATCTCTTTTTACCTTAATAGTATATAGTTCCTTAAGGTTTATAAAGATTAGTTATTATTGAGAATAAAAGAAGGTTTAATTATTAAAATCAAGATGAGGCTTAATATACTAATTGCAGGGGCAGCAGGACAAGGAATTAATGAAATTTCTAATATACTTGCAAAAGCTTTAGCTTGTGCAGGCTATTATGTTTTTAATTATAGGGAATATGGAAGCTATATAGCAGGAGGGCATAATTTTAATGTTTTATGCTTGAGTGATAAACCAATAAATGCTCATGAGAATGATTTTGATGTGGTAATAGCTTTAAATGAAGATGTTATTAAAAGATATTCAAAAAATTTCAAGAAAAATGTTTTAATTCTTTCTTCTCAAGATTATAAACTCAAGAAGTCCCCAGAAGGGACTTCTAGATGCCAAAAAATTTCTTCTGAAATTTTAGGACCCCGAAAATCAGGAGATTTTCGCGGCTCAGAGAAAAGAAGTTTCTCTGACATAAAAAACTTGATAAAAATTGAAATAGATAATAGCAAGATAGAGAATGTGTATTATGCTGCTGCTTTATTCAAGATTATGGGATTAGATAAAAGTATTCTTGTGGAGTATATTAATAAAGTATTTGCAGGAAAAGCATGGCTAAAGGAGGATTTAGAAGCTGTTGAAAAATCTTATTCTATTGATTATAAAATTAATCTTGGATTAAATTCAAATGGAAAAACAAAGCAGGTATTTACAGGAGCTGAAGCTTGCGGAATCGCGGCAATAGAATCTGGATTGCAAATATATCTTGCCTATCCTATGACTCCTGCTACTTCTCTGCTTTCATTTATGGCTCAACATCAGAAAAAATATAATTATCTTGTATATCAGCCAGAAAATGAGATAGCTGTAGCAAATGCTGCTCTCGGAGTTTCATTTTCTGGGGCTATAGCTATGATAGGAACAGCAGGTGGAGGGTATGATTTGATGACTGAGGCTTTAAGTATGTCTGGAATGGCAGAATTGCCTTTAGTAGTATATCTTGCTCAAAGACCTGGACCAAGTACTGGAATTCCAACTTATTCTATGCAGACAGATATTAATGTCGCTTTATATGGCGGACATGGAGAATTTTCTCGCATTGTTGTCTGCCCAGGAGATGTTGAAGATTCTTATAGACTTACTAAGGAAGCATTTTATTTAAGCCAGAAGTATAAAAGTCCGGGAATAATACTCACAGATAAACATCTTGCAGAAAGCTATTATACAATTGATAAGCTTGAAGAGTATAATATTAAAATTAATAAGCCAAATAAAATTCTTGGAAAAGATTTGATAAAAGCATCAAGCTATGAGCATGATGAACTAGGAAATACTATAGAAATTCCTGAAGAGATAAAGAAAAGATTTGACTTGAGGTTAAAAAAGTGGGATGAGATGAAAAAAGAAGTTTCTAAGATGAAAACTTATTCTATTTATAGAAATAAGAATGCCAAAAAAATAATAATATCAACAGGAAGCAATAAGGGGGCTATTATTGATGCTTTAAAAGAACTAAAAGATTATGAATTCATCCAGATAAATTATTTAGAGCCTTTTGCAGATATTAAAAAAGAATTAAAAGGAAAAGAAGTTTATACGCTGGAGACTAATTCAACAGGGGCTCTGGCAGATTTAATTCAAAAGAATATTGTGATTGAAGTTCCAATGAAGAATAGAATTTTAAAGTATGATGCATTGCCTTTTACGGCTTCTGATGTTGTTAAATTATTAGGGGGCGAGCGACTTCACGAGGCAAAATCTAAAAATAAAATAGCGAATGGGGTCGCGAGTTAAGAAGATGAAGAAAGTATATCTAGTTCATGGTTGGGGAGGAAATTCTCAGGGAGACTGGTTTGTATGGCTGAAAAGTGAGCTAGAAAAGAAAGGATATAAAGTAGAAGCTCCGGATATGCCAAATACCCTTAAACCCACTATAAAAGAATGGGTACAGGAATTAAAAAACATAGGAGGCAAAATAAATAAAGATACTGTTTTAGTGGGACATAGTATTGGATGCCAAACAATTATGAGATATTTGGAAAAACTTCCAAAGGCTAAAAAAGTTGGAGGAGTAATTTTTGTTGCCGGATGGTTTAATTTAACTGAAGATACCTGGGATGATACTTATACAAAAGAAATAGCTAATGAATGGATAAATACTCCTATTGATTTTGCAAAAGTAAAACAGCATACAGATAAGTTTGTTTTAATTTCTTCAGATAATGATCCTTATGTCCCATTAGAGGATGTTAAACTTTTTGAAAAAAATCTTGGGGCAGAGGCAATAATATTAAAGAATAAGGGACATATTGCAGGAGAGGATGGAGTAACAGAGTTTCCTCTTCTTCTTGAAAAAATTTTGGAGATGTCAAAATGAAAGAAAACGACGAAAATACTACGCATATAGCCTTGTTTAATGAAAAGGCTATAAGAAGAAAACTTGTAGAAGATAAATGGTTTTTCTCAGTTGTGGATGTGGTTGAAGCCTTGACAGAAAGTGTTGACGCTAAAGATTATTGGTATAGGTTAAAGCAAAGAGAGAAAGAAGGAAGTGGAATTGAGTTATCGACATTTTGTCGACAACTGAAACTAAAGTCAGGAGATGGAAAGGAGTACGAGACAGATTGTGCAGACACAGAAGGAATTTTTAGGATTATTCAGTCTATTCCTTCAAAAAAGGCAGAGCCTTTCAAGAGATGGATGGCAAGGGTAGGATATGAAAGAATACAGGAAATAGAAAATCCTGAGCTCGCACAGGAAAGAATGAAGAAAGTATTCGCAGAGGTTAGAAATTAAAATGGAAGAAAATTCTAAAAAAATTAAGATATTTCAAGGAAGAACAGTTAGAACACATTGGGATGACGAAAAAGAAAAATGGTTCTTTTCTATAGTTGATGTTATTGCAATTTTAACTGAAAGCCCAAGACCTAGAAAATACTGGGCAGATTTGAAAGCCAAGTTAATGGAAGAAGGTTCTGAACTGTCCGATAAAATCGGACAGTTGAAAATGATTGCAGAGGATGATAAATTAAGAGAAACAGATGTAGCAGATACAGAGCAAATATTAAGATTAATTCAGTCAATTCCTTCAAAAAAAGCAGAGCCTTTCAAGCTTTGGCTTGCAAGAGTGGGAAGTGAAAGAATAGATGAAACCCATAATCCGGAACTTACAATAGATAGAGCCATGAAAACCTATCTGAAAAAAGGATACTCAAAAGCATGGATAAATCAAAGGCTTAAGACAATAGAAGTAAGAAAGGAATTAACTGATGAATGGGAACGAGTTGGAGTTCAAGAAGAACAGGAATTTGCCATACTGACCGATGAGATAACAAAAGCATGGTCGGATTTATCAATAAAAGATTATAAGATATTCAAAAATCTGAAGAAAGAAAATTTAAGGGATAACATGACTAATCTTGAGCTTGTTCTTAATATGCTTGCAGAAGTTACAACAAAAGAAATTTCAGAGAAAGAAAATCCAATAGATTTTCCAGAAAGTTTAGATGTTGCTAGAAAGGGGGGCTCTGTTGCAGGAAATGCAAGAAAAGAGATAGAGTCTATGACTGGCAAACCTGTTGTCTCAAAAGACAATTTTTTAAATATTCCAGAAAAATTGAAAAAGAAAAAGATTAAAAAAATACAGATAATTGAGGAGATTTAAGATGGCAAAAATAACTGAAAAATCTCTAGAAACTGGAAATGAAAATACCTGGTGTGCAGGATGCACTAATTTTTTTATAAAAGCAATTGTAAAGAAGGCTCTATCTCAGCTTCCTTATAAGCAGGAAGAATATTGTCTTGTGGCAGATATTGGATGTTCAAGCAAGATGTATGATTATCTGAATATTTCAGGAATAGATGGATTGCATGGAAGAACCTTGCCTTTAGCCTTTGGAGTCAAGCTTGGAAACCCTAATCTTAAAGTTATAGGATTTGCAGGAGATGGAGGAACCTATGCTGAAGGCTTAGATCATTTTATACATGCTTGTAGAGCTAATTCAGATTTTACTTTGCTAGTTTTTAATAATGAGGTTTTTGCCTTAACTGTCGGACAGCCTACTCCAACTACAGAAGAAGGATTTAAAGATAAATCAACTCCTGATGGAGTTAAAGAAAAACCATTAAATCCAATTGCTCTTGCCTTAATCTCTGGAGCAAGTTTTGTGGCAAGAATGAATGTATTTGATATAGAAAATAGCATAGAGATAATTAAACAGGCAATAGAACATAAAGGATTTTCTTTTATAGATATTATTCAGCCTTGTATTAAATTTCATAATATTTCAGATTATGTGAGAAAAAATGCTTATAAAGTAAATTCTGGAGATTTTAATTCTGCTTTAAAATTAGCAGAAGAGCATTTAGGACACTCTGGAAAAATTCCCTATGGAATTTTTTACCAGAATTCTATTGAAAGTTTTGAAGATAAAAGAGAAATTTTAAAAGAATTAATAAAAGAAAAGAAAAGTTTTGCTGAAAAAAGAGAGCAGAAAGAAGTTTTGAAAGACTTTTTAGCTTGATTCTTCTGTTTTATGCCTTGCTTGATATTTATAATATTCTTGCATCTCATTAACTTTTGGAATTCCTTTACTAAATCTATATTCTTACCTAACTTTTTTTATTGCATCAATTATTCTTATTACAGGAGTGTATAATCTCTCTTTTAAATCCATATAACTTTTTGTTAGAAGTAGTTTTTAAACTTTTTGTGAGCCTTTTTGAATGAAAAAATAATTAAAACTAAATCAATTAATTTTAAAATTTAGAAGTTAATTATTTGTAACAATTCTTCTTTTTTGAGCTGGTTGAAAATTAGGCATATCAAAATATTGAGCTCTCTGCAGATCTGCTGGGGTAATAACTCTAAATAAATCTCTAAATTTTTCTAGAGCGTGTTGTGCAGGAATCATAAGTATTGGATGAGGATGATTAAGAGGACTAGTTAATAATACATAATCTATTTCTTCTGAAACAAAGAACATTCTTGAGAAATAATAAAAAAGAGATTTATCAAGTGCAAGAAAAGTCTTTCCATTCATATTTAAATGGGCTTCTATACTAGGAACAATAAATGAAGGACCTACACCCATTGTAACTGCATATGCTTGTCTTAAAGTCTGGCCATTAGTTTTAATAGGGGTAAAAATATAATTATTCCCAAATTCAAAAGTTCTTGTCGGGCCTTTTGAATCAAGTTCTTCCCATGTAAATGCAGTTTCCAGATCTTCAGAAGTTGCTGAATTGTATAAAGTCCAGCCTTTAGATTCAACTATATCTAATAATTCTCTACTATGTGGAAATTGTTTTGACATTTTAATAAAACACCAGAATTTTCCCGATTTTTATATATTTAGTTGATTTATAAATCTTATTAAAAGATTTTTTAAATAATTTTCCAAACTTCTAGAGTCTCAAAAAATAATTTTTTAGTCGCAACAACCTCTTTCATCTTTCCCTGCTTTTTTATTTCTTCCTCTAATTTATCTTTGGGAGTTAAGCTGGAGACTAAAAGAAAAATTATCCCATTTTCTTTTAGATAATTCTTAGCTACTATCAAAAAAGTGAGAGCAACTTCATCACCTTTTTCTCCCCCAGTTGTGTCTTCTCCTTTATCATAATCATCCTCGGGAAGATAAGGAGGATTAAAAGTAATAATATCAAACTTCATGCCTTTTAATTTAGGAGAAGAAAATAAGTCACTTCGTGCTGCCTGGAATCCCAGCTTCTTTATATATTTTACAGCATCTTTATTTATATCTACACAATAAATATTTTCTTTATTTAAGAATTTTAAAGCTGATTCAGCTTGTATTCCTGAGCCTGCACCCATATCTAAAAATAATAAATGTTTTCTTTTTTCTTCATCTATTGACTCTAGTGAGTCTTCTATTGCTTCTGAAAGCAAGAAAGAATCTTCAGCAGGAGAGTAAATTTCCATCTTATCCAAACAAACCGAGAATTGATTTTTTAAAGAGTATCAAAATTATTAAAAATAAAATTAGCATCATCAGAATTATTATTGCTGTAATCAGCAAGGTGTTTTTAGAGGATTTTTGGGAAATAGGCTTGGGAATTCCTGGAAGAGGCTTTATTTGTGCTAATTTTAGGGTTTGTATAGGGTTTTGTGGCTCAGGAGATTCTACTTTTTCTAAAGGCTGTTTAAATTCTGGAATTGGTCTAATAATTTCTTTTTTCTTGAAAATATTTTTTATTCCTGATGATACAGAATTGATTTTATCTGCAAGTTTTTTAGAAAAGCTTTCTTTTGGCTCTGATTCCATTGATTTTTGAGCTTCTACTTGAGAAGCTAAGACCCCTTTTATCAGAGAGTTTTTTGCATCTTGCACATCCTGCATAGAATATCCTGCATTAACTAAAGTTTCTCCTGCAGAATCTATATCTTCATTTCTTTCTATAGCGTTTTTCAATGCTGTGACTATTTCCTCGTTTGACATATTAATTAAATAGAATTTGGATTTATAATATTAACTATTCAGAGATACTGTATAGTTATCATTATCTCTTAAAATTATCATAACTTATTTTGTTAATATTACTTCAACAAATACAAGATAATCTGAACTATATTCTATAGATACTATTAATTATTTATTTTAATAATAATGCTGCTCTTAAATTAAGGGCTATTGGGATAGCAAGATTTTTGATAAAAATCAAAAGTGACGTTTAGTATACGGTATCCTATTCAGAAGAAAATTAAGATAGTCTCTTTGTATCTGATTTTATCATCTTGATAATCTCTGGAAACTTAGATATTTTAAAGTGCCCATTTTTACTTTTATATATTATAATTTTAGCATTTTTTAATTTATTTTTGTATTTCTTAGCATGAGATACTGGTACAATATCATCATCTTTTGAAAATAGCAAATTAAGGTTTTTTGAGTTTCTCTTAATTAGGAATAAATCTGATTTAAGTTTAAACCCTCCAGCTAAATCTTCAGTAGGTATTGTATCATCAAATGGCGGACAAATTAAATAAGTAGATAATATCTTTTTTGGAAATTTATTCTCAGAGAGATATTTTGCAAGAAAAATTACGCCTAATGACGCACCAATTAAAATTATATTATTTCTTAAATATGGAAAAAACCTCTCAAAATAAATTTTCCATTCTTTATATTTTGCATTATCTTGCAGAGGCATTCTTGGCTTTATTATTTCAAAATTTCTGCCTAATTTTTTCTTTAAATATTCATCACCCCACTTAATTTTTGGTTTTATTAATATTTCTCTTGTCTTTAAATAATGCAAATAATCTTTTTTTGTCTTAAAAGTCATTCCGCCATGTATTAGAAATACTTGAATTTTCTTTTTCATATCTCTTCAAAGTATTTAAGATTTATAAGGTTTGGGTTTGAGAAATTTTGGCAGATAAGATAATGAGAGATTAAGTTAGTGCAACTTTGGGGGCGAAGGAGAATAAGCACTTATTTGGCTAAGTATTTAAAATAATATACAATAACTAAATTATCTCCATTCGCAATCTGGTATTCCATCAGGATTTGCAAAACTATCTGTTGATGCTTGATAAACATCAACGATTACACAAGACTCTTTATTTTTCTTAGAGGCGCATTCTTTAGTAAAATACACACTAGCAGATATTCCCTGGTTATTAGAAGCATTATTATTAATCATCCAGAGAGGATAACATCGCTTATATTTGCAGATACTATTTTCGCATTTTGTATCATTTCCTGCATAAGCAGAAGTGTCTAGAAGACATTTTTGCTCTGGATTATAAGTCTGTATGAAAGAATTATCAAAAAACTTATTTATTGGCTCAATCTTACTCATGCAATTTGTGTAGCTGATGCAATCTGAATCTTCTTTACAGAATTTTGAATTATCTATGTATCTTTGATCAATCTTCTGATTACCTGATTCTTGGAAATAAGTATAAGCAAAATATCCTGTAATTGCAAGAACTATTAAAATTAAAGGAATAAGAATATACTTTGATTTCATTTTAAATTATTTCGTATTTGCCAATTGTTAAATCTTTAATTCCACTATAACCATACCAACCAGTTGCTTTAAATTTAGAACTGTTTTCTAAGCCTGAAAGAATTATTTCTGTTTCTTCTGTGATTGTTCCACTTTTTATTGAATAAACAAAATAACCATTCTCTTTTGTGAAAGATAATGTAGCACTCACAGGTGTTTCGTTTCCTAAACTTATTGGGGCTTCTGAATCAAAAACTTGTTTAAGTTTAGCAGGTCTTACACTATATTGGAATTTAACTACAATTTCCTTGCCCTCTTCTACTCCTGCTGAAACCCAATCAAAATCACTGCTTATGGAATTAATCTTATCAATCCTCACAACTGCAGTATCTTTTGGACGAGTAATATCTCCCCCCTCTTCTACTCCACCTACTAAAGATAAAGAAATAACAGAACCTTCAAAATTTAGATTAGGTAACATAACTAGTTGAGGCAAAGGTTTACTTTGCTCACGAATAATACTCATTATAACAAAGCTGGCAATAATTACTAGAACAATTATTCCAATAATCCAATATATTTGTTTCATGTTTATTATTAATTTTAGAGACTATTTAAATCTTTAGAAAACTTCTTGTTAAATTGAAGCTATCGTGCGAGCCAGCCTGAACAAACTAGGGGCTGGAGAAGTATTATAGTTTAGTGTTTTTAACCTAGATTTTGAATTATATCTTAAGCATCTGCAAATCTTGCATAAGATGACAGGTTTTTCCGGACTTGTATCCTAGTTCTTCTGCAAGCTCCATCATAGGAGAAGTTTTTTGCACATCTCCGTGAGCAGGAATTATATGCTGAGGCTGAACCATTCCTATAAAATCTCTTAAATCCTCTCGGCAAGCATGCCCTGAGACGTGAGCTTGAGAAAAAATTCTTGCTCCTTTTTTCTTTATTCTCTTTTCCATTTTCTCTCTATTTGCAATATTAATTGGAGTTGGAATAACTCTTGATGAAAATATAACATGGTCTTTATTGCTTATTGATAAAGGCATCTCATCATTTGAAATCCTGCTTAAAATGCTTCCTGGCTCTCCCTGGTGTCCTGTGCAGACAACCAAGTAGTCTGGTTTATTTTTATTTACTTTATTTAATATTGAATTGATTTGATTTTTATATCCAGCAATTGCAACATCATGGTAAAAAGGGCACATTTTTACTTTTTCTGCTGCAGTTACATACTTATTTAAGCTCCTTCCAAGAAAAATAATCTTTCTGTTTAATTGCTTGCCAAAATCAACTATACTCTTCAAGCGAGCAATATGAGAAGAGAAAGTTGTGATAATCATTCCAGACTTTGAATTATCAGTTGTAAGCATAACATCTTCTAATAAATAACGGGCAACTTTCTCGCTTGGAGTCTTGCTTTCTTCTGAAGAATATAAAGAATCCACTATCAGGACTTTTACTCCTTCTTTTGCAATTTCTTTTATTTTTTCATAATTAGGCCTTTTTCCAACAATAGGATTATTATCAAGCTTGAAATCATTTGCATATAAAACCACTCCTTCTGGAGTATGCAAAGCAATTAAAGATGTCTGAATTGTAGAATGAGTAATATTAATAAAATCAACCTTATATTGCCTGGTTTTTCCTTTTATAATATAAGAAGAATTTGGCTGGATAGCAACAATTTGGTTTCTGAATACTTGATCAGAGTTTTTGTCATTTAACAAAGTTTTTAAAACTTCTGTTGTAAATGGTGTGCCTATAACATCTGCTTTATATCTGTTTGCTAAATAAGGCAAAGCCCCTACATGGTCTAGATGCGCATGCCCAACTAAAATAGCGCGGACTTTTTCTCTTACTCCTTTTTTATCAAGAATAGTATCTGCTGGCAAAGCTCCAACTGCTCTTAATTCTTTTTCATTAAATTTTACATCTTTTTCCTCTAATTCTACAATTGGTGGCAAGTACAAGCCTGCGTCAAATATAACTGCGTCTTCTCCTAAATCAACAACAGTCATATTCTTGCCTACTTCATTATATCCGCCTATGGTATATATTTCCATTTTTTCTTTTTCCTCTTTTATGCCTTATAAAAGTTTTTAGGGGTTTTTATATATATCGGGAAAAAGATATTATAAACTTATTGTGATATCCTTAATTTTATGAATACTATAGTGAAAGACATAAGTCTTTCCCTATCTGTCAAAAATACTTATTAACTTCACATTTCTGAGTACTATCAAAAATTTATATTTTTGAAGCCCTTAAAATTCTTATAGAATTTTCTTGGTAGCCGAAGCATAACTGAAGAAATATCAATGTCCTTAATATAGTAATAGCTTCTAGCAGAAAGAAAGCTTTTAATATGCATAGAGGCTAAATTAATAATGGTAAAAAGAGAAATTAGCAAATTTATAATAGCTATAATAATCTTTGTAATACTAATATTAATTGTTACAGGAGGATTAGTGTTTAAATCTAATTATGCGAAAAGAGGGGTGCAGGCTGAATGTATAACTAATGATGACTGCATAAAAAAACAAATAACATGCTGCCCTTGCAGTGCAGGGGGCAAAGAAACCTGTATTGCTAAAACTAATAATACTTATCTTGATAAAATTAAGACTTGTCCTGATTCAAAAGAACTTATATGCCTGCAGGTTTATAATTGCGGCTCACAGCAGTGCATATGCAATAAAGGCAGGTGTGAAGGATAAATTTAAAATCCTTTTTCTACTTATAATTATATGAAAAAACTGAGGTTTTTACCTCTCTCGTTGTAGAGGACAACTTAAGATGAAAAAGAGTGCATTAATAATATTTTTAATAATTATAATATTTGTATTAAACAGTATTAATTCAAATTCCAGCAAGATTGAAAAAGTTGATTCAAAGTTATTAAAATCAGAGAATACAGATGTAGATGTAATAGTAAAATTAAAGAATAATGCAAATATTCCTGGAGAAGAAAGAGAGTTTTCTTCTTTTAATGGATTTCATAAAGAAGTTACTAAAAAAGAGCTTGAAAAACTTATTAAGGATAATAGAGTTGAAAGAATTGAAGAAAATTCTGTTAACAGACTTTTTTTGCAACAGTCTGCTCCTTTGATTAATGCCACCCCTAGCTGGGCTGCAAAAATTAATAATACAAATATAACTGGAATAGGGGAAAGTGTTTGTGTTATTGATACTGGAATAAATTCAAGCCATGCTGATTTTCAAAACAAAATTGCTGCAGAATATTGCTTTTGCTCTGACAATACTGATAGAGCTGGAAATTGCTGCCCTTCTGGAGCAGCAGAAGAAGCTAATGCATTAGATATAAACGGACATGGAACTCATGTTGCTGGAATAATTGCTGCTTCTGGAACAATAAAAGGAATTGCTAATGGTGCTAAGATTGTTGCAATAAGAGTTTTTGATGCAGATAACGCGGCGTATGATAATGATATTATAAATGCAATTGACTGGTGTGTAAATAATGCCTCTTTATATAATATTTCTGTAATAAGCATGAGTCTTGGATCAACAAGCTTATATAGCAGATATTGTGATTCTGAAAAAGCAAGCTATGCTTCTTCTATAAATAATGCAATTGGGAAAAATATTTCTGTTGTAGTTGCTACAGGAAATGATGGAAACTACACAGCAATTGCTTCTCCAGCTTGCATAGAAAATTCAACTGCTGTTGGAGCTGTTTATGACGCAAATGTTGGAAGCAAGAGTTGGAGTAGTGGCTGTACAGATTCTACAACTCTTGCTGATAAAATCACTTGCTTCACAGATAGAAATAATTTAACTGATTTGCTTGCTCCGGGAGCTTTAATTAATTCAACTTATTTAACAGGATATTCCAACATAGGGGGAACTTCTATGGCAACTCCAATGGTTTCTGCTTCTTTTGCTTTATTAAACCAGTATTATAAACTACAAGGAAGGCAGGCAACACCTTCACAAATTCAGTTTTCTCTAAATAAAACAGGAAAAATAATTTATGATAGCAGCACTGGATTAAATTTTTCAAGAGTGGATATTTATTCAGCTATGCTGGATTTAGATATTTCAACTCCGAATGTGACTTTAATTTTACAAAACAGTGCAACAACTAATCAAAATGTAACATTTAATTGTAATGCTACTGACTTGCAATTAAGAAATATAACTTTAAATGTCTGGAATTCTACAGGAATTTATTACAGCAATATAACTAATGCTTCTGGAGTTTATGCTCAGGCAAACTGGACAAAAGAGACAGGATTTAATAATTATTCATGGAATTGCTATTCTTGTGACACAAAAAATAATTGCGGTTTTGCAGCCAGAAATAATAGCATAACTGTTTCTTCTTTTATAATAATTTTAAATTCTTCTGCTAATTCTAACTCTAATTTAAATAATTTCAGCTGTAATTTAACAAGCCAGCAGGCGCTTGTTAATGTCACTTTTATGATTTGGAATTCCAGCCTTGTTTATAATGAGACAAGAAATATATCTGGATTGAGCAACTACTCGCTTTTTTCGATTAATTTTTCACAATATAATGAAGGAAATTATTTATGGAATTGCCTTGCTTCAAATAATCAAAGCTATAGTTATTCTGATTATAATTCAAGCTTTAGTTATGATTTAACTTCTCCAAATATAACTTTAATTTCTCCAGCTGATGCTTATTCAACTACTGCTACAGCAATTAGTTTCTCTTATAATGTGACAGATATTTCTTCAACTAATTGCTCTTTGATTTTAGACAGCAACACAATTAATTTTAACTCATCTGTTAATATTACAGGAGGAACAACAATATTTGCTAATACAAGTACAGTTGCTTCTCATACCTGGAGTGTAAATTGCACTGATGCTGCTGGAAATACAGGAAATTCTTCTGTTAGAAGCTTGGTTATAACTGCTTCTAGCCCTGCAGTTACAACTGGCAATAATGGAGGGGGCGGGGGAGGAAGTTATATTTCTGTTATAAATAGCACAACAAAAAAAGCTGAACAAACTACAGAAAACTCTGCTCTTAAAAATATTACAAATGTTACATCAGATAATAACAATAATACTAATTTAACAAAGATTACAGGAGAGATTGATAAAAAGAGCAATAGATATATAACTTATATTATAATTGCATTATCAGTAATATTTATAATATATTTAGCTTTTGAGTTAGGGGTAAATTATGCAAAGAAAAAAAGAAAAAAATCTTAAACCGAGTATGAGGGAGAATAAGAGATACATTCTCATAGAAGAATCTGGAAAAGAAGAAGTTGAGAAATCTATATTAGATTATATAGGAATTTTAGGATACAGCAAAGCCAGCCCTATTTTTGCAAGAAGCAATATTTTAGCTGTTAATAGAAAGATGCTAAATGAAATAAGAGCTGCTTTATCTCTTGCTGGAATAAAGATAAAAAGGGTTTCTGGGACAATTAAGGGATTAAGATAAAGTTTCGGCGGGGGCATAATTTATTTTGTGATAATCAGGGGGACACCAAATCCCCTTTATTGCACAAAACCAAGAAAACCTTGAGCTGATTTTGGGTTTTCTGGGTGTTCAGAGAAGAGGTCTTCTCTGACATATCTAATTTTGCCCATTATCTCGAGCTTACCTCCTAAGCGAGAGAGCCAGAAGATTAATATTTTCTGGATTTTTATGTACGTATTTTGATACAAATTTTGTCAAATATCTGGGATCTTTAGAGCTTTTAAAACTTGTCGACCACGGGGGCGTGACAGATCTAACTTTTTAGAACTTCGATAGTAATCTGAGTAACAATCCCAGGTTTCAGTTGTTTTTCAAGAATCTTAGGAATACAGATTACCGCTTGATTTCCATGCTTAGCAATCTTTTTAGTTAATGTGTAAGTTTTGTTTGGCATTATATTTCTAGTTTTTGCGATTATAAATTTTATCTAACCCTTTCGTATAAAGACTGACCAAGTCAAGCCATCCTGAAGCTCGTGCAACAAATTCAGACAGGTATGTGGGATTTGTATCAACTCTGAGACAAGAAGTTGCAATTGGTCTTTTTGATTCATTTACATGTTCAAGCAGACGAGGATTAGGCAATTTCCTGAAGAATACCCCATTCTGAGGTTCATCCTCAGGAAAATCTCGACCATGTAGCCATTCGCTACAGATGGCAACTGGAACTGGGCTTTTCAAGTACTGAATAGGATCTTCTACAGAATGATAAACTTTCGTTACTCCTCTACCTCTGCCGTAAAAATATACCATCTCTTTGACAATACATTTATTTAATGTTTCTTCTGTCCAAACATTATGGCTCATGGTATTGCCCATTTTCTGTTCTTCTGAAACGAGGCGAGAGCAAACCCTTCGTCTGGGATTAAAGAAGAAATCGTAATCCATTCTAAACCATGGTTCTACCTCTTGATAATCTCCCAAGGGTGCATTTTTATCAATTGGAGAAATTCCCGCAAGTCGCAGATATTCTAGGAATTCAGTTGATTTATTTTTGGTCATTTTTAAATTTCTAATCTTTGTTCATTAAATCTATGAATGGATTGCTACCATAATCTTCTTCATTTAACGGTCGTCTAACTTGGGGGTGATGAAGCAACTTTTGGTGCAACTTTTTCTCAAGGGACATCCTTTTTTCTTCCCCATTAATTTTAGGAGGTTCGAAAGGTGTAAAATAATATTGAACTTTTAATTCATTTGCATGCAATCTTCCAAAAGCATCATAAGAATTAACTCCCTCTGGAGCAGAATTATCAATAGCAAGATTGAAATAAGACCAAACTCGACTGTCTGATGCTCTTTCCCTTAATCTATATTTCTCATCTCTTCTTGCTCGTTCTTCGTCCATTCTCATCCATAGATTATATAATCTTCTAGGACAAGTAATAAGTAAAGGTTTACCAACAGGTTTAGATTTTGGTCTGTATAAAACCTTTCCCTGCTCATGAATTGCTACTGCTTCGCAAGTGGTAATCATATTTCCATTTTTATCTGGAAAAATAGGGACTAATTGCCCTCGTCTCGCTATTTCATATTCCGAAAAGTTTCTTTTAGGTTCTTGTTTCATTTTATCTCTATTAGGTGGTTACATATAGGAATATATAAAACTTATCTATTATTAATATTGTTAAAACGCAATATTTATATACTATTTAGGAATAATACAAATATGGATAAGATAGACAATTTTGATTTAAAGTTATTGCAGGAGTTAGAGAATGATGCTCGGCAGAGTTTATCGGAGATAGCAAAGAAACTTAGAAGTTCTGAGCAAGTGATAAGTTATAGGATAAAGTCTCTTGAGAAAAAAGGAGTTATTGGGGGATACTACACAATTCTTGATTTGACCAAATTGGGATATACCAGCTATAGAACTCTAATAAGGCTAACTAATATAAACGAAGAGAAACATAGAGAGATTATTAATTTCTTGTTAAAACATCCAAATGTTTTATGGTTAGTCGATTGTGGGGGGAGATGGGATTTGCTTATTAATTTTACTTCTAAAAATATAATTCAGTATGAGTCTATATTGAATAACTTAAGGAAGAGATTCCCGGCTCAAATTCAAAATTATGACATATTAACAATCATTCAAGCGGTATATTTTGGAAGAGACTATCTTAATAATAATGCTAGAGATAAAACGCACTATCCTTCTTTCGGGAAAGAAAATTACGATACCGCAAATTTAGATGAGATAGATTTAGAAATACTGAACTTCTTATCAGAAACTGCCAAAATAAGTTCTGTTGAGATCGCAGACAAATTAAAGGTAAGCCCAAACACTGTTATCTTGAGAATTAAAGATTTGGTAAAAAGGCAAATTATACAGGGATTTAAGCCATTGCTTCATTTAGAAAATATTGGTTATTCTGGCTATAAAGCATTGGTTAAATTCCAAAATATAACTGAAGAAAAAGAGAATGCAATTGTTTCATATCTCAAAGCAAATATTCAGGTCGTTGGAATGATAAAGCTTGTAGGATTATGGGATTTTGAATTTGAGTTTGAAGTAAAAGACAAAGAGCAAATGTTAAAGATAACTAGAGATTTTAGAGATAAGTTTAGTGTCATAATAAAGGACTTTGAAGTTATACCTTTATTTAAAGAATACAAATACAACTTCTTTCCGAAAGATCTTAAAATTGCAAAATAAAAGTAAAAAGTAAAAAGTAAATATAACCTAGGACTACTCCTCCTGTTTTTCGCCTTCTTCTGATTCTTCTTCAGAATCATCAGATTTCTTGGATTCCTTGTTCTTTGCCATTTTTACCTCCTGTTAGAATTTATTTTAGTATTTAATTTTAGGCTCAATTTTAACAGATTTAGTATCTCCTGTTCTCTTGAAATTTTTTCATTAATATGCTCCAGCGTTTCCTGCAAATTAGCCAATAAGCTATAATCTCTTAACTTTTCCCTGCATAATTTCGAAATAGTTATGCCCTCTTTTTCGGCTTGTCTCTTTAATTCTTGAAGAACCAAAAGGTTTATATACATTAAAAAGTATAAGTATTTATAAATAGCTATACATAAATAAGTATAAGTAAAATGGCAGAAAATAACGATAAAGAAATATTATTAAGATATACTTTGGCAAAATTAGCTGAAGCTCCGCAACTTGTTAAAAACCACCTTGAGGAAGCTGGTAGGACTTTAAAATTTAGAAGCGCTTTTTTCAGAATTAAAAAATATGTTGATGACTTTTTGATGGGGGAAAAGCTAGGCAATATCAGCAAAAGGCTTGTCATTCTGCCTGGATTAAGAGGAGTGGGAAAAACCACAATTGTCTTTCAAATTTATGACTATTTAAAGAATCAAAGGAAGATAGAGCAGGATAGGATTTTATATTTTTCAACTGATGAACTTAAAGCATATCTTGGAAAAGGTATATTAGATGTTGCAGACACATTCATTCAAGATATCCAAAAAACTTCTACTGCATACTTGGATAAAGAATTATTTATTTTTGTAGATGAATCACATTTTGATAATAAATGGAGCGAAACAGCAAAGATTCTATTTGACAAGACAAAAAAGATATTTATGATATTTACAGGATCTTCGGCATTAAATTTGGAGTTAAGCGTTGATGCTGCTAGAAGAACAACTAAAGAAATTATATTCCCAATGAATTTTTCTGAATATCTAACATTAAAGTATGAAAGTTGGTTCCCGCCAAAGAGTATGACTGAAAGCATAAGGGATCTAATCTTTAATGGAGAAAATGATGCAATAGTAGAAAATGCCTCATCAAAGGAAAATGAGCTCACAAAAAAATTCTTAAAAATCGGGAGACCCATAAATTCGGAATGGAAAGATTTTGTTTGCTACAAAGGATTCCCTTTTACCTTAAACATGTCTCAAATTGAAGCACATGAAAAAATATTTAGTATGATAGATAGAGTTATAGAAAAAGATATCTTTTCAATACAATCCTTCAATACAGATACAAGAAATACTATCTCAAGGATATTGACCTTTTTAGCATTGCAATCTCCAGGAGGAACATCAGATTCAAAGCTCTCTGAAAGATTGGGAATCTCCCCCACTTCAGTTAGAAGCATTTTGGATGTTCTAGAAAAAACCCATCTAATATTCAGCGTAAAGCCTTATGGAAGTGCTGGAAAAATTGTAAGAAAATCTTGGAAATACTACTTCTTGTCTCCTTCAATAAATACCGCGATAAGGTTTAAGCTAGGCTCTTATGATGAAAATAGCCATGAGATGTTTGGAGTATTAGTTGAAAATATGGTTTCTTCATATTTTTTGAGAATGAAAGAAACAATAAACCTGCCAACAGGGATATTTTATGATTCAGATGATGGGGGAGTAGATTTTATAATTCATGATGCAAAAGAAAATATAATTCCTGTTGAAGTAGGTTATGGGAAAAAAGATGCAAGCCAGATAAAAAAAGCAGTAAAAAAATATGACTCTAAATATGGGATTGTTATTTGTGATTGCCAAAAAATAACAAAAGACGATAAGGTCATATTTATTCCAATAACTACTTTTTCATTTGTATAAGCATATAGAAAAGATTAAATTTACAGTCTTTTAAGGAGGGGCTTTTATAAAACCTTCTTGTATTTTTATTCGTACATACAATAAACAAAATTTAGTGTCCCCGCCAAATAACAAACTGCTCGGAAATTCGGCGGAGGCATACAATCTTCTTGGCAGATTTTAAATTAAATCTTGAACTCTACTCAATTAAAAAGTCGTGAATTCAGCACCAGCCTTGCGTACTTATTCACTTCTTTTGAGATTTATAGAATTGAAAAACTTCTAATATGTG
>Ga0209541_10006095_pt1 | contig 20756 bp, 20 predicted proteins | sample RifCSPlowO2_01_FD_184027 | JGI IMG/M metagenome (GOLD analysis project Ga0209541, IMG submission 184027) | Groundwater microbial communities from Rifle, Colorado - Rifle CSP2_plank lowO2_0.1 (SPAdes) (version 2) | ecosystem: Environmental > Aquatic > Deep subsurface > Groundwater | place... | reverse complement strand
GCGGGGGTTGCTTACTGAATCTATCCTTCGACTCGCTTCGCTCGCTCAGGATGAAATGCGATTACGCATTTCACATGCCGATCAGAACCGGTATCACCATCGGGGCTTTATTGGTGCGCGCGAAGAGGAATCCGGCCATCACGTCAGTCAGATTATTCTTCACGTAATCCAAGTCAATCGGATTCATATTGCGCGTTGAGTCCTCTACCGTCTTTTTGATAAGAATCCGCGCTTCGTTCAGGAGATTCTGCGACTCGCGCAAGTAGATGAAGCCGCGGCTGATGATATCGGGCGACTTTCGGAGCTTACCGGTCTTCATGTTCACACTCGCGATAATGACGAACATGCCGTCCTTGGCGAGCGACTGGCGGTCGCGCATAACCACTTCTTGGCGATTGCCGATATTGAATCCATCGACAATGAGTGGCGCTGAAGGAACCTTCTGCTTGTGCACATTCATTGTTTCGCCATCAATGATATCTATCACACTGCCGTTATCGGCTATGATGATGCTTTCGCGCGGCCGTCCCGCTTGCTCGACTGCTTTTGCATGAGAGGCGGTCATTGAATAGTAGCCGTAGCCGGGCATAAAGAACTTCGCGTTCACCTGCTGGTTGAACCACACGAGCTCACCGGTGTTGCCGTGGCCCGTGGAGTGGACGTCCGAGGAGCGATAATGGATAATCGTTACCTTATTCCGGTAGAAGTTGTCTTTCAATTTCTGAACGGATTCTTCGTTGCCGGGAATGACCGAGGAAGAGAGCACAACAGTATCGCGCTCGTTGAATTGGACGTATTTATGCTGTTTCGTCGCGATGCGCATCAGCGCGGCAAATTCTTCACCCTGTGCGCCGGTACAGAGAATCACGAGTTTGTTGGGTGGATAGTTACTTATGTCTTGTGCGGGAATGATGGTATTTTTGTCGACCTTAAGAAGACCCGCTCGTTCGGCAACCTCTATGTTGTTTTTAATAGAACGACCCTCGGTGATGATTTTCTTGCCGTACTTCTCGGCACTTTCAATAATGCCCATCATGCGTTCAAACTGCGAGGCGAAGGTGCCGATAATAAGACGACCTGAAACCGTCTTTATAATTTCATCAAGCGTTTGCTGAACACGCTTTTCTGGGATCGAGAATCCTTCACGTTCTGCATTCGTTGAGTCCGCGATGAAGAAAAGATTCTTATCTTTGGCGAGGTCGCCCCACATCTTCACTTCGCGTTCTGACGGGACGCCGTCTTCATGGTCGAGCTTCAAGTCTCCCGAAAGGACGACATTGCCGTACGGAGTCTCGAGCGAAACGCCCATAGAGTCGGGGATGGAGTGCGTAACTGGGAAGAACTTCACCCTTGTGTGGGCGATGGTGAGAGATTGTCCCGGCTCCACGAGAATGATGTTCGGTTTTGGCACATCGGGATACTCTTCTTGTCGGCGCTGGATCATAATAGAGGTCAGATTCCGCGTGTAGATAGACGGATTGCCGAAGCGCGCCATAAGGAAGGGGATGCCGCCGATATGGTCAAGGTGGGCATGCGTTATGATGACCGCACGGACACGCTCGCTATTTTTTTCAAGATACGAGGTGTTCGGGAGCGTATAATCGGCGCCCGGTATGTCGTCTTCTTCTTTGAAATGGAAGCCCGCGTCCATCACGATGATGTCGCCATTGATGTCAACGGCAACCATGTTGCGACCGACTTCTTCGACACCGCCGAGAGGGACGATACGTACAACATTTTCTGCCGGTTGTTCGGGATAATAATCGGCGGTGCGCTCAACGCGCGGACCTCCGATGCCGGGACGGCGGAGAATGCGCTGAATGCGGCGCGAAGCGTCCCCAGGGCGCGCGCCGCGGCCCGTGGAACGGCCCGGCGGGCGATTCCCGCGCTCAAAACGCCGTGGCGGCCGGGCATGGTTCGGTCGCACTTCGCGCTCTGGATGCGACGCAGGAGCCGGGGCTGGTGCTGATGTTGGATTCATAGTGATTGATTAATTACTCGGGCTTGTAAAAATGGACACCGTTGAAACCCGTACGAAAATGATGAACGCTACTTTCTGTTCACTAAAAAGGGCCAGACCGCGTCGGTCTTTGCGTACCAGGATGCGACGGTGGCAAAGCGGTCTGCAGGCATGATGATCTGCGGAAGTTCGATGCCGTGGAGATTTGGAGGCACCGCGTAGGTGAAGTCAGGCGCATAGATGAATGCCGCCGGATATTCTGTGGCGACCATGTTCTCGATTTTCTGGAGATTCTGCGCGCGGAGAGTCTCGTCCGTGGAGCTCCGTGCGTCCTCGAGGAGCGCGTCGACGGTCTTATTAGCGTAGAGCGCGATATTGAGGCCCGGATCGTTGCGCTCCCGCGAGTCCCAGAAGGCATACAGGTCCTGGTCGCGGCCGATGACCATGCCATAGAGCAGCGCTTCATACTTGCGCGGCCGGATGACGTTCTGCGAGAGGTCGCCCGGTTCGTAGAGTTCGATCGTGACCGAGATGCCGAGCTTCTCCCAGTCCGCCTTCACCGCGCTCGCAACGCTCTTCAATTCGGGCACGTTGCTGGTGCGTACGGTAATACTCTCGAGAGTTTGTTTTGCCGAAATGTTTTTCCAGATACGTCCTGCCCCATCGTAGGTCCATCCGGCCGCGGCGAGTATCTGTGCTGCGGCGCCAGTCGGATTTTCAAAATCGGGAACCGGCACTTGCGTCACGCTCCTGCCGGGCGGTACGGGCCCCATGATCGCGGTCGCGTAGCCTCCGAATACCGTATCGACGATATTCTGCCGATTGAGCGCGAGCGAGAGCGCCTTGCGCACTTCCACTCGCGCGTAGACCGGTTTCTCGCTTGGATTCCAGAACACGCCGAAGACGCGCGCGTACGGGGCGGTGAGCTCCTTCTCTGCGGGCACGTCGTACGCGCTTTCTATCGCGCCACTTTTAAGCGCGTCCACGAGATCTTCGGCGCGTGAATAGAAGTTGAAGCGGATGCGGTCAAGATACGGCCGGCCGAGCACATAGGTCGAGTTCGCAATGAGCGACACGCTCTTCACAAGTCCGGAGGCATTCCGAGAGACATCGGCGACCTTGAACGGGCCGGCGCCCACAGGGCTTGTCTCGAGGGTCGAGAAGGGGAATTCTCCAGCCGACACGTTCTGCCAGAGGCGTGCCGGGAGGATGCCGAGCGTCGTGAGCGAGAGGAAGGGCGCATACGGCTTTGCGAGGGTGAAGCGTACGGTGCGCTGGTCGAGGGCGAGGGCGCTCACACCGGACCAGTTCGCATATTCAGGGCTCTTGAGCGCGGGGTCTTGGGCCTTCTGTATGGTGAAGACGACGTCCTCGGCCGTGACGGGCGTGCCGTCGGAGAACTGCGCATTCTCCCGCAAGAAGAACGTGTAGGACTTACCGTCGACAGACATGCTGTAGTTCTCGGCGAGTACGGGGACGAAAGAGCCGTTGCCTGAAAGGCCCATGAGCCCGGCGTAGGTAAGCGTGGAGAGATCGCGGTCGGCGTCGCTCGTGGCGAGCAGAGGGTTTATGAATTGCGGGCTCCCGAGCTCTCCTTCGGTGAGACTGCCACCATAGGCCGGCACCTCGACGAGGAGCGAACGCTCGAGCGCATAGAGCCCCGAGAGAGAGGCGATGCCGACCAGGACCGCGAGTATCGAGAAGAACACACGGTCGCCGCTCGAGAGAGAACGAATGCGCTCGCCTGCGCGCTCGAACGAGGGGACGCTCCACGAACGCTGTAGCTGCCTTCTCCAGTCGGAGATGTCTCTCATGTCCCTACCAAAAGGAAGTTCGTTATTGCCGCGAGCGCGAGAATGACCGCGATGACGATGGTCGCGTTGAATAGGAATTTCTCAGCGCCCCTGCGCTTATAGAACGTTGACGCGAAGTTGTCGCCTCCGAAGGCTCCGCCGAGGGTCGCTCCGCGCTGCTGTAGCACGATACCGACGATGAGGAGTATGGAGAGGATGATTTCCGCGTACGGTAGTGCCGATACAAGTGCCTCCATTTGTGCTTCTAGGATACCATAAATGAAGAAACCAGCGCAAGCGGCATGATGCGCAACGTGCGGTCACTTCACGTAGAGCTCATTCAATTTTGTTCTTGTCAAGGGCCCGACAAAGCCAGTTGCCTCGATGTCGTACTTCTGCTGGAAATCTTTCACAGCCCAAAATGTTTGGTTATAGAATCCGCCGGTGGTCTCTCCTGTATACACACCTTCGCGTGTCAGCGCAGTCTGCAGAGCTTTCACGTCTTCAAAATACGGCGAACCTATCTGTATATCGCGATTCCACGTATACGTGAAGCCCGCCTGTGCTCGGGAAGCGGAATTATTTGACGTTAATCCTTCAATGGCGCTCAACGCGCCAGCCATTTGATTTTGACTATAATTGTAAGATGTGGACGAGGCAGAGCTCGTGGCAGTCAATGGCACGATAGTGAAGTAGGAATTGCTCATATCAGTTGCGAGCAACGTATGATTGCTCGTATTGTCATCACAAGAGGTGAAAACATTGTTTGGTACACATACGCTTGCTTTTAACCAATACTGCCCTGGAGTGGTATAGTCCGGAATAGGCCATGTGGTCTGGCCAGGATTGCCGTCAATATTGACGAGGTTCTTCATAACTTCATTGCCTGCCGAATCGGTTAAGGCTAAATAGATTCTCGAAGCATCCGTAGATAACCAACGTACGGTTACCGTGTCACCGACCGTGTATGTTTCTCCGCCATTTGGCGAAACAATCGTAATCGTCGGTGTAGGAGTGGTTTGAGATACCGTTACATTACCGGTTGTAAGAATTGGCCCATCGAGGGAAGAGGCGCGAATAGTAATAGGATAGGTACCCGTTGGAAATCCTGCGGAGAAAGTTGCTGACCACGTCCCGTTTGCTAAAACGAGAGCGGAAGCAGTAGAAGATCCATTTACTACGGTAATATAAACCGAACTCCCAACTGGTGAAGCCGTACCGGAGATAGTGATGGACGTAAGGGCAGTGGCAATAAGAGAGCTTGTTATGGTTGCTGCGGTCGCTATCTGTTCTGGGGTAGTTGAGATAATTGGAGTAGCTGGGACGGAGACATTATTAGCTTTACGGGCAACATGCTCTGGAATTAAAGCTTGGTTGCTTGAGAGGTTGAACCCACCTGGACCATGACTAGTATTGGCGTAGTAACTTGCGCCATCTTCTCCTATCCAATAATACCAAGCGCTATTTGCGTTTGCTCCTGTCGAAGGTAGATATATTTTCCGCTCGCGACCATTCTCATCCGTCAATACTACATCAGTGAAGGATTGATTTGGCCAATTGAATTCAACCCAGACTGGCCCCGTAATGCCGGGATTTTGGCCTTCATACCACTGTCCGTTATGGTAGGCGCCCAAATTATATTGAGCGCTGACTTTGCTGATGCCAAAACTAAGATTGGCGACTCCATACGGGCTCACGCTGATTATTTTCTGGATATCCCTCAATGTCATTGGTGCAAAAGCCTGAAGTGTCGACATTGGGATGGAAGGTTGAATAGTTGGTGCTTCCATATCAATGACTTTGAGGTATGAATCGCTGCTATCCATGTAGCTTTGATTATTGACTGCTGTTTTAATCTCAAGATTATAAGCACCGACGGGGACAGTCGTCGGAATGGCAATCTTCGCGCTGCCGCTATTGTGTACCGTTGCCAGGTCATATTCTTGCTTCGTGTCGATACTGCGAAGGCGAATGAGCATTTGGTTGTCTTGCGGTATGCCGCCCGTTTTCCACTCAACGAGCGCGCCGCTGCCTCGGTACCAGTAGCTACCGCCGTTTGGATTGATTACCGTGATGAATGGCGTTGCTTCTGGAACAGATTGCCCACCGACTGTAACCATCATTCCAGCACTAGCGGAGCCGGCACTATTTGAAACCGTAAATTTCGGTTTGTAGGTGCCGTTGTATTGGTATGCGTGCGTGAAGAAAGCTGATGTTTGAAGTGTTTGTCTGACCGGACTCGATGCCATAGGAGCGAGTACCGACGCTTCATCGCCCCATTGCACCGAATAGTTCAATTGCGCACCCGGTTGGTTCGGAACGGATGCACTCACTGTCCATGTTCCGATTTGCCCTATATTGAGCGATGCGGGACCGTCAATGCCTCTCACGACCGGCATACTTGTGTCATCCGGAACACATTCTTGATTGCACCATCCGCCCGCATGCGAACCGACTTCGCATAAAATTACGTTCATTGTAACAGGACACGCTCGAGGTGATGGTATCGGTGTTGGTATCGGTGGCTTGGTGTTGCCGCATCTATACATCTCGTTCAATTTCGCGCGAGTCATCGGACCGACATATCCTGTCTGGCGGATGCCGTACTTTGCTTGGAACGAAACGACATCGCCGGCGTTGTTTTCGGAGAACTGTGATGTGTTATTTGCAGTGTCAATACCTGAAAGTGCAAGAGCTTGATTAAGAGCAAAAACATCATTGCCGCTGTTCCCAACGGTCAAATCTGAATTGAAGTTATGACAAAAGGCAGAACTTTCAGTTGTCGGAGTACCACCGGTAAGTGCTGATTGAACATTCGCTATGGTCGCGCTATCTGCGCCGAATACAGAAAGAAGCGAAAGAATCGCTTGAACCTGTGCGTTCGACAGGCTAGCCGCGTTGGTCAAGGCTGGAGAGACGAGAATACCGAGAAAAAGGATAGCACCGAGGAGGTACTTTTTCATGCGATAGGTAAAATGTTGATAACATTAGAATAATACAATTTAGTACAGAGAAATCAATCGTGCTGGGTGGATAGTTGCATCTGGACGACATTTTCTCTATACTTCCACCACAAGGGCGATTATTCATGTAGATATAATGATATGGCTAAGAAGCTTTCATTCGTACCTTTGGGCGACCGGATAGTGGTAGTGCCCTCTGAGAAAGAGGGGGAGAAGAAGCTTGCCTCCGGCATCATCATCCCCGAGACGGTCGACAAGGAGAAGCTTCTAAAGGGCAAAGTCGTCACCGTGGGTCCCGGTCGTCGGAATGACGACGGGAAGCATATCCCGATCGAGGTAAAGCCGGGCGACACCGTCTTTTTTAAAAAGCCCTGGGACGAACCGATCAAACTCGATTCGATCGAGTACTACGTGCTCTCCGAATCCGATATTATAGGAATCCTTACACCGTAAACCTTATCCTTTAAACCCGTACTTCATATGGCGAAACAAATTCTTTTTTCCGAGGACGCACGTAAAGCGATCGCGAAGGGCATCGCACAGGCTGCGCGCGCGGTGAAGGGGACCTTAGGCCCTAAGGGGCGCAATGTCATCATCGAAAAGTCCTACGGCGGGCCGCGCATCACGAACGACGGCGTTTCCATCGCGAAGGAGATTTCTTTGAAAGACAAGTTCGAGAATATGGGCGCCGAGATCGTGAAGGAGGTGGCGAGCAAGACCAACGATACCGCCGGCGACGGCACCACGACGTCGGTCGTCCTCTTTGAAGCGCTTGTCGAAGAGGGGCTTTCGCACGTGATGAAGGGCGCCAACGCGATGCTGATCAGGAGCGGCATGGAGAAGGCCAAGACCGCCGCGCTTGCGGAGCTTAAAAAGATGGGGAAGCCGATTTCCGGCAAGGCGGAAATAAAACAAGTCGCCTCGATTTCGTCGGAATCCGAGGCACTCGGGAGCATTATCGCCGAAGCGGTTGAAGAAGTGGGAGCCTCCGGCGTCGTAACCGTGGAGGAGTCACAGGGAATGGAACTATCGCACGAGATCGTCGAAGGGCTTCAGTTCGATAAGGGCTATGTATCGGCGTATATGGTCACGAATCCCGAGCGTATGGATGCGGAAATGAAGGACGCGCTCGTTCTCCTTACCGACAAGAAGATCGGCAACGTGCAGGAGATCTTGCCGCTTCTTGAGAAGATCGCACAATCGGGAAAGAAGGAACTCGTCATCATTGCGGACGACGTGGAGGGCGACGCGCTCGCTACTTTTGTAGTAAACAAGCTACGCGGCACGTTCTCCGTGCTCGCGATTAAGGCGCCGGGCTACGGCGACCGGAAGAAGGACATGCTTGCCGATATCGCTACGGTAGTGGGCGGGCAAGTTATTGCAAACGAAATCGGTATAACGTTCGAGAACGCGACACTCTCAATGCTCGGCAAGGCTGCGCGCGTGGTCGCGACGAAAGATACGACGACGATCGTCGGCGGCAAAGGGAAAAAAGCCGAGATAGCGGCGCGCGTCGCGCAACTGAAAACGCAAATGGAAAACACCGATTCCAAATTTGACAAAGAGAAGCTCGAAGAACGCATCGCGAAGCTCTCGGGCGGCGTGGCGGTTATTTCGGTCGGCGCGGCAACCGAGACAGAGATGAAATATTTGAAGGACAAGATTGATGATGCCGTGAAGGCGACAAAGGCCTCTATCGAAGAGGGTATCGTTCCCGGCGGCGGCACGGCGCTCGCGAAAGTCGCGAAGAAGCTTGTCGCACATGACGGCAGCAAGATGAACGCGGACGAGAAGGCCGGCTTCAACATCGTCGTGCGGGCGCTTGAGACTCCGCTCGCGCAAATAGCGATCAACGCTGGCAAGGACGATGCAGCGGTCATCGTCTCGAAGGTGCAGGCGGGCAAGCAGAACGCCGGCTACAACGCACTTACCGACGAGGTCGTGGAGGACATGCTCGATGCGGGCATCGTCGACCCGGTGAAGATGCAACGCATGGCGCTTGAGAACGCCGTCTCCGCCGCCGCGCTCTTCCTCACCACCGAAGCGGCCATCGCCGATATCCCCGAACCGAAATCCCCTCCCGCTCCGGGCGGCATGGGAATGGATTACTAATTACCGAAGTTTAACTTCGGTAGAAACAAGGAAGCCGGGCGGGAGCCCGGTTTTTCCGTGCACGAATTTCTCTTTCTTTTATTGATGATTACGGGAATAGAGAGTAGACTCCGGTTAATGAATGGCTCGCTTCATCGGTTCGCTTTTCCAGGCTGGAAATACGCGTTTTTTGCGCTCATTGTCGTAGCAATCGGAGGCTATGTTTTCTTCGGGCGGGGCGGGAACGCGGGCGCAATGATGGTCGTTACCCGCGGCGACTTCCGGCAGCAGGTGAGCGTTTCAGGTACGGTTGTCGCCGCTAAGGATGCCGATTTGGGATTTGCGGCCAACGGACGCATTGCCGGCGCATATGCGACCGTGAGGCAGCGGGTAGGGGCGGGTACGATTCTTGCGGAAACGGAAAATGGCGACCTCGTCGCAGCGCTTGCGCAGAAACGTTCCGCGCTTATAGAAGCGCAAGCGGATCTTGCAGCGCTTCGGGCAGGCACACGGCCCGAAGAAGTCGCGGTCGCCGCCGCCGCCGTCGAAAATGCCGAAGCCGAGCTCGTTGATGCGATCCAAGACGCCTACACCACTTCCGACGATGCGATACACAATAAGACGGATACGCTCTTTATCAATCCGCGGACGAACCCCACGCTTACGTTCGCCACGTCAGACGCTACGTTGCGAATGACACTTGAATTCGAGCGGGCAACAATTGAACCGATGCTCGCAAGCTGGGCAGAACTTGTAGGAGCGCTTTCGCACGAGACTGTCGCCGAGGCGGCGAGGCAGTCGCAGACGTATCTTGCGAAGATCGCGGCGCTTCTTGCCGATGCCAATGCGGCGATTAACCGAGGCGTCGCCGATTCGACGGTGACAGCCGCAACGCTCTCTTCCTACGGGACGACGCTTGCCACCGCGCGCGGGAATGTGAATGCGGCCGCCTCCACGCTCACGAGCGACAGCGCCGCGCTTATTTCCGCCGAAAAGAATCTCGCGCTCAAAGAAGCCGCTTCGACGAGCGAAAGCATCGCCGCCAGTGAAGCCGCGGTCGCCGCGGCCGAGGCCGACGTGGAGAATGCGCGCGCCGCGCTCGTCAAAACGCGCGTGTTCGCGCCCTTTTCGGGTATCGTGACGCGCATGGATGCGAAGGTCGGCGAAATCGTCTCGCCCTCAACCTCGCTCATCGCGATGCAGGGCGACGGCATATTTGAGATCGAGACGTTTATCCCAGAAGTGGCCATCGCCCGCCTCGCCGTGGGGAATACAGCGACGACAACGCTCGATGCGTACGGCTCGGGAGTGACGTTCCCCGCGTCAGTCATTGCGGTCGATCCCGCGGAGACGATTAAGGACGGGGTTCCCGCCTACAAGACGACGCTCGCATTCCTTGCGAGAGATCCGCGCATTCGAAGTGGCATGACCGCGGACGTCGAGATTGAGACCGGGACGCTTACCGACACGATTGTCATCCCGCTTGGCGCGGTGGGCCTTCGTCCGGCGGGCCGGTATGTGACCGTCGTCGTCGAGGGGAATAGGGAAAACCGTGCAGTCGAAACGGGTACGACGCCTGCCATGGGCACAATCGAGATTGTCTCGGGCCTTTCCGCAGGCGAGGTCATCCTCCTTGCGCCGGTCGCCCCGTAAGGGCGGCCTCTCGGCATGTTCTCGCTCACCGATATCCGCGTCGCTTTCTTTCTCGCATCCCGCCAGCTCCGGAGGGCAAGCGTCTGGACCACGTCGCTCATCGTCTTCGTGATGCTCCTTACGTTCCTCAATTTGGTCGTCGTGACCGGCATCTTGGTCGGCATCGTGGAAGGGATATCGAATCAGTACCGTCTGAAGGAAACGGGCGACATCTTTATCTCCACACTCGACACGAAGAGGTATATCGACAACAGTCAGGATGTTCTCACGCTTATTCGTTCCCTGCCGAACGTGGAACGGGTAACCGCGCGTTCGCTCGCAAGCGGCGTGATCGAAGCGAATTATCAGACCCGCTCCGATCTTTCGGAAAAAGCGAACGAAACGGCCGCGACCATTACCGGCATCGATCCGGTCGCCGAGGATGCTTTCTCCGGGATCGCAAGCGATGTCGGGGAAGGGCAGTTCCTCGCGTCGGACGACTATGACGCCGTCCTTCTGGGTTCGCAGTTCGTGGATCGCTACTCCTTCGGCGAGATGCCGGGGTTGACCCCGCTTGTGAACGTGTATCCAGGCACGAAGATCAGGCTCACGGTGAACGGCTCGACGCGCGAAGTGACGGTAAAGGGCATCCTCGTGACGACCGCGAATTCTCCGCTTGCGCTCAAGGTCTTCATGCCGGGAGCCGAGCTACGCCAGCTCGCTGGCCGTACCGATCAGAACGTGAGCGAGATCGCGGTCCGGCTCGCGCCGGGCACGGACGCTGTCGCGTTTCGCGACCTGCTCGTCCGAAGCGGCGTTGCGAAGGGCGCCAAGGTGCGGACGTTTGAAGATTCCATCCCGAACGGCATCGCGGAAGTCACCGGCACGTTCGCCATGATCGGCAACGGCATCAGCTCGATCGGTCTCGTCGTCGCGTCCATCACGATATTCATCGTCATCTTCATCAATGCCATCACGCGCCGCAAGTTCATCGGCATATTGAAGGGTATCGGCGTCTCTGGCGCGGCTATCGAGTTCTCGTATATGTTTCAGTCGCTCTTTTATGCCGCCATCGGCAGCGGCGTCGGCTTCGCAATCCTATATGGATTTCTCGTGCCATATATCTCCGCGCACCCGATCCAGCTTCCGATCAGCAATGCCGTCCTCGTCGCACCGCTGCCGGGTACCCTCCTGCGCGTCGTCATTCTTGTCGCAACGACCGTGATCGCCGGTTACCTGCCGGCGCGGATGATCGTGCGCAAAAATACCCTCGATTCCATCTTGGGCCGCAATTAGTACGTATGGTGGACAACGCCGAACCATGATTGAGGTCAAACAGCTCGTAAAGACATTCAAGGACGGCCCGATCGAGACGCGGGTGCTAAAGGGCATCGATTTTGCCGTCGCAGGCGGCGAATTCGTCGCGATCATGGGCCGCTCCGGCGCGGGGAAGAGCACTTTTTTGTACCAAATGTCGCTTCTTGACGAGCCGACCACGGGCGACGTATTCGTCGAAGGCCGTTCAACGCGCGAGATGACCGACAAAGAAGAGAGCCGAGTGCGTCTTATGAAGTTCGGCTATGTCTTTCAAGACTACGCGCTCGTGCCGGAGCTCACTGCGCTCGAAAACGTCATCCTGCCGCTCTTTATGCAAGGCATGGACAAGATCAGGGCCGAGACCACGGCCGCCGCCGCGCTCACGCGCGTCGGGCTCGACGCGCGCCTCAAGAATCTGCCTTCCCAGCTTTCGGGCGGCGAGCAACAGCGCGTCGCGATCGCGCGCGCCATCGCGCACGAGCCGAAGGTCCTCTTCGCCGACGAGCCGACGGCGAATCTCGACCGCATTTCCTCGGATCACATTTTTGCGATATTTACGCAGCTGCATGCGGCGGGGCAAACCATCATCATGGTGACGCACGAAGACGAATACGCGCGCGTCGCCGGCCGCGTCATCAAGCTCGACGACGGCCGCATCATCTCCGACTCCCGCATGGAGGTGCTTGTGCAATACCCATAGGGGGTATATGCTCTACCCATGCCTTCTGCTGAGGTAAAGAATAAGACAAAGCTTCTGCGGCGGCTCTCGATCATCGAGGGGCAAGTGCGCGGTTTGGCTGCGATGATAGAGAAGGGGACATATTGCATCGATATCATCGCCCAGACATCGGCCGCGAAGCGGGCGCTTTCGAATGTCGAGGATCTCCTCATGGAGGAGCATCTGAACGATTGCGTGCATCGGCAGATGAAAAGCGGCCAAACCGCCAAGGCAGTAGCTGAAGTGCTGAAAGTCTATAAGCTGAAGCGAAAATAATATGAAGAAGCGCACCTACAAAGTCCGCGGAATGCATTGCGCCAGTTGCGTCGCGATAATTGAACGCGCGCTTTTGAAGACGGCCGGAGTACATTCGGCTAACGTAAATATCGCGACAGAGTCAGTCTCAATTGAATTTGATAAACATATTGTTTCTGAATCTGGCATTGCGAAAGCAGTGGAAGGAGTCGGCTATCGTCTCGAAAAGGCGGTGAAAATGCCGGACATGGATATGAGTTCTCCCCACCATAATCATATGGAGATGGAACGGGAAGATCAGACAAAAGAAATGAAGCTCAAACTTACCATCGGCGGGTTGCTTTCCGTCCTCATATTTTTAGGAAGCTTCCCGGAATGGTTCTCGTTCGTGCCCGACGTTCTCAGCAATAATTGGACGCTGCTTCTGCTCACGACCCCGGTGCAATTTTGGGTCGGCTCGCAATTCTACAGTGGTTTGAAGCTTCTCTTCAACTATCGCACGGCCGACATGAACACACTGATCGCCATCGGGACGCTCGCGGCGTATGTCTACAGCAGCGCAATCACGATATTCCCGAATTATTTCGCGCAGGGCGGCATCATGCCGGCGATTTACTTCGACACTTCCGCCATCATCATCGTCTTGATACTGCTCGGAAAGTATTTCGAGGCTCTGATGAAGGGCAGAGCGTCAGAAGCCATCAAGAAGCTCGTCGGCCTGCAACCTAAAATGGCGAACGTCGTACGGAAGGGGAAGGAGATTGCCATCGCCATTAGCGATGTGCAAGTCGGCGACTTCATCATAGTTCGACCGGGAGAGAGAGTGCCGGTGGACGGGAACATAACCGAGGGAGAGTCGGAGATCGACGAGTCAATGATTACCGGGGAGTCAATGCCGGTGCATAAAACGGTAGGGAGCACGGTCATCGGCAGTACTATAAACACGTTCGGGGCGTTCACGTTTGAGGCGACGAAGATCGGGAAAGATACGATGCTCTCGCACATCATCAAGATGGTCGAGGACGCCCAGGGCTCGAAGGCGCCGATCCAACGCCTCGCCGACATGGTTTCTTCGTATTTTGTCCCGGTCGTGTTCGTTATCGCGGCGCTAACGTTCATCGTGTGGTTCTTTTTCGGACCAGTGCCGAGTCTTACGTTCGCGCTTATCAACTTTGTCGCCGTCCTGATTATCGCCTGTCCGTGCGCACTCGGCCTTGCCACCCCCATGGCGATCATGGTCGCTTCAGGCAATGCCGCAGGCAAGGGTATCTTGGTGAAAGACGCCGCTTCGCTTGAGATCGCCAATAAAATAAATACGGTCATTCTGGACAAGACAGGCACCCTTACCCAAGGGAAACCCCAATTGACCGACATTATTGCGTTTGACAATGGGAATCGAGGAGAGGTCCTCACCGTTGCCGTTTCGTTGGAGCAACGTTCGGAGCATCCGCTCGCACAAGCGGTTCTGCAATACGCGGCAAGCGTAGACCAAAAATCGTCGCATCCGCTTGATAAGGCGATCATAGATGAGGCGGAAAAAGAAAAGATCGAGCCGTATACACTCGAAGAATTCAAAGCCATCCCCGGGAAAGGTTTGCGCGGCATCGTGCGGATCAGCCCTGAGTCCGGCGCACGGACCGAAGCGTATTTAGGGAATCGGGCATTGGTTATTGATGTCGGGCTCGATGTTTCTCGCTATGAAGACGATATCAGAAAGCTTGAACATGAAGGCAAGACCGTGATGATCCTCATCGTTGACAGGAAAATCAAGGGCGTGCTCGCTATTGCCGATGTATTAAAGAAAGAATCAATTGAAGCAGTACGGACCCTTAAAAAGAACACTATAGAGGTGTGGATGCTTACCGGAGACAACGACCGTACGGCGAGAGCCATCGCGGCACAGGCGGGCATAGAGAATGTCATGAGCGAAGTGCTGCCCGACAAGAAATCAGAAAAGGTGCGCGAGCTGCAGGAACAAGGGAAGATCGTCGCAATGGTGGGCGACGGTATCAACGATGCGCCAGCGCTAGCCCAGGCGAACATCGGCATTGCCATGGGAGAAGGCACCGATATTGCCATGGAATCGGCGAACATCACGCTCATGCGCGGGGACCTGATGCTTGTCCCGGAAGTGATCAGTCTCTCGAAGCGCACAATGGCAGTTATCAAACAGAATCTCTTTTGGGCGTTCTTCTACAACGTCGCGTTTATTCCCGTCGCCGCCGGAGTCCTGTATCCGTTCTTCGGCATTCTCTTGAACCCGATCTTCGCCGGCGCCGCAATGGCCCTCTCCAGCATCTCGGTCGTTGGCAATTCGCTCCGGCTCAAGGCAAAGATGCTATAATTGAAAACATGCGAAACCTGGCTCGCCGGATCTGTATCCCGCTCGCACTCGTGCCGTTCCTGTTCGCGGCTTTTTTCAGTTTTGCCGCCATGAGCTATGGCCCGGACGGGCACATGCAGGGCGGCTGCCCGTTCTCGGCCGCCAAAGAGACAACGTGTCCCGCAAACGCATTTGCTGCGGCACTGCACCATATTTCTTCGTACCAGGCGTTCCTTGCCGCGCCGGTCGGCGCCGGCTTTTCGATACTCCTTCTCTCGCTGCTTTTAGCCTTGATCGGTGCAGCTCTACTGCGGACATCGATGCCGTTTGCACCCGTCCCCGCGGCCCCAGCCGTCGTCCGCTATAGACCTCCGCCTGTTTCCTCGCACACCACAGTGCGCACATGGCTGTCGTTTTTCGAACATAGCCCTCCTCTTTTCTAGAAGTTCGCCGCTTTTCGTGCGCCTTACCAACTATGTTCTCACTATGAATTCAAACACTAGTAGCACCATTACCGTTATTCTGCTTGTTTTCGTCGGGCTTTTTATCTGGAGCTCTGCCGGAAGAGGGGGAACGGCAGCTTCGGTTCAAGAAACGTCCGACGCCGCCGCGGCGGAGAGCAGTCTTGTCACTTCGGAGACATCCTATGATTTCGGAACCATCTCGATGAAAGAAGGAAATGTCGCCAAAGAATTTACCGTGACGAATCCTACAGGCGCCGACGTCATGGTTTCCTCGGTAGTCACTTCGTGCATGTGCACGACAGCCTTTCTGATAGGTCCGGACGGAGCGTCCAAAGGTCCGTTCGGCATGGCCGGCCACGGATACGTGCCGCCAGCAAATGAGCTCATCAAGGCAGGCGAGAGCCGCACGGTCCGCGTCGTCTTTGACCCGAACGCGCATGGGCCGGCTGGCGTCGGCCGGATCGACCGATTGGTCGCGCTTACTGAAAAAGACGGCGGCACGCTTGAATTCGAGATACGGGCGAACGTGACGCCCTAATATGCGGAGGATCCTCATTATCGGAGGCGCGATTGCGGCTTTCATCCTTGGTGTACTCATTCTGAAATGGAGTCCTGCGACTTCGTCGCTTATCTGGAGCGCGAGCGCAGGCGGGGCATGGCTCCTGCCGCTTGTCCTTGTTTCGTCGCTCCTCGATAGCGTGCATCCCTGTTCGTTCTCGATTCTGCTTATCACTATTGCGTTCCTCTTCGGCCTCCAGATGACGCGGAAGAAGATTCTGCAGATCGGCGGCATCTACATTTTCGGCATCTTCGCGTCGTATCTCCTCATCGGGCTCGGCATCTTACAAGTGCTCCACCTCTTCAACACGCCGCACTTCATGGGCAAGCTCGGGGCATCGCTTCTCATCCTCTTCGGCGTCATCAACCTCGTGAACCGATTTTTCCCGGGCGCGCCGATCAAGCTTGCGCTCCCGTCGTTCACTCATCGACCGATGGCGGCGCTTATGGAGAAGGCCTCCTTCGCCGCCGCGTTCGGACTCGGCGCTTTAGTCGGTATCTGCCAGTTCCCTTGCATGGGCGGGCCCTATCTCATGGTCATCGGGCTCCTGCGCGACCAGATGACCTTTACTGCGGGGTTCTGGTATCTTGTGCTCTACAACGCGATCCTCATCGTCCCGCTCGTGCTCGTCTTGTGGTTCGCAGCGGATAAGGCCGTCGTAGACACAATGCAAGAATGGAAACGCAGCCATCTCGCGCGCGTGCGGCTTATCGCAGGCATCCTGATGCTCGCGCTCGGAACGCTTATCCTTGTCGTATAACGCCATGATTATCGTCATTACCGTCATAGCAATTCTCGCCATTGCGCTCATAGCATGGCTCGCCAACCGAGTCCTGCCGTTTGCGATCTGTCCGATCTGCACCGGCGTATTCCTCACTTGGGTAGGGCTTCTGGGCGCATACTTCGCAGGCTATTTGATACCCTTGACCATTCCCGCACTTCTTATGGGAGGGTCGGTCGTCGGTATCGCGTACCAGCTTGAAAAGAGATCGAGTGGCACATCGCCCACTACGCGCATGTTCTTCAAAGTGCTCTTCATTCCGACCGGCTTCGTCGCCATGTATGCCGTTCTCGAGCAAGGGTGGACCGTATTTCTTCTTGCAGTCGCTTTTCTCGCGGTGACAGCAACCTTGTTCGTATCCTCGAGCCGTATCACAGGTCCGCACGAAGAATCAGCTGGAGATCTTGAAAAGAAAATGAAAGATTGTTGCTAATAACACAAGACTATGGAAACTCATAAAACACCACACACAATCGAACGTATCGTTCAGGAATATGCGACGCCGCTTTCCATCCTTGCGGCTGGTGCGCTTATCGCGATGACGTTGTACTACGGTCCGCCAGACGGCTCCCGCAGTATTTCTGCAGAAGCGAATAATCAAGCAGAGCTCCAAGAGGCGGTTTTGCCAACTGCCGGAGTCACGTTGCCCATCACGTGGGGTGATCTTGGTGCACGGTTGGTGGAAGTCGGCGCTATCGATCCCGAAAAACTTTCGGCGTTGTATGAGCAGCGGGGAGGATTTCCGGAGGAGTATCGGCGGCTGATAGAAGAAAATGCGGACGAGAAGATAGTTATCACGAATTGGAACTCCGTGTACCTACTCAATCTGCTCTGGGCGTTCGGGCTGGCGAATAAGAACCCCATCCTCGAAGACGCGAGCGAAATGATGAACCCGGCATACGGCGGTGCCGGAAATTTTGCCGCGACCGGCGGGTGGACGCTTGCAAAGGGAAACGCGATGGATCATTACGGCATGTACGAGCTCGTGACGCTCACGAGCGAGCAACAAGCGCTCGTCGACCGCGTGTCACGCAATATCTTCCGACCCTGCTGCGGCAATTCCACCCACTTTCCGGACTGCAACCACGGCATGGCGATGCTCGGGCTCCTTGAGCTCATGGCCTCGCAAGGGGTTACTGAACAAGATATGTACGAGACAGCGCTCGCGGTAAATTCTTATTGGTTTCCAGAGACCTATCTCACTATTGCAACGTATATGCAACAGAGAGGCGTCAAGTGGAAAGACGTGTCACCGAAAGAGATGTTAAGCGCACCGTATTCGAGCTCGTCCGGCTACGCCAACATCTCTTCAAAAGTAGCGCTGCCGCCGCAGGGGCATGGAGGAGGCGGCTGTTCCACATAAATTATTGAATCAGTATGAAATGGACTATTGGTATTGTGGTGGTGATTATTACTGGTTATGGCTTAACTCTTCTTGCGCGCCAAGATAAGCAACCGCGGCCGGGAGAAGCATTCGCCGTTCAGGGCCAAGAACACATCGCCGTCGGAGCGGGCCATCCGGAATACAACTCAAATCCCCCGACATCCGGCTGGCACTATGCGCAACCGGCGAACTGGGGAGTGTATCAAACAGAATTACCTGATGAGCAAGTAATTCACAATCTGGAACATGGTGGTATATGGATCTCCTATACAGGTATAGATGATGCGACGAAAACGGCTCTGGAAAAAATCGCAAAATCAAACTCAAAAGTAATTGTGACACCTCGTTCTAAAAACGATGCAGCGATTGTCCTTGCGTCATGGGGCCGCCTGCAAAAGCTCCAGACCCTCGATGAACAGGCGATCCTCGCCTTCATTGACGCTAACAGTAACAAGTCACCAGAGCCGTTCGCCCAGTAAGCTCTCACAAATGTTGCCACTAAAATATATGAATCACAATCATCATAATAATTCCGAAAGCGATAAAGGGCTCTATCAGTGTTCGGAATGCGGCCTGCACTACGAAGATAAGGAACGAGCGGAAGAATGCGAGGTATGGTGTAAGGCACATCACAGCTGTAATTTAGAAATCACAAATCACGCCATTGAGAATAAGCAATAATGCAGTAAACTATACTTATGATCAACACAGCACATCTTCTGAAGGTAACGGTCGCGTGGATAAGTATTGTATACATCGTGTGCTATGTCGGCGTAGCGCTATTCCAGGGTATCCAGCCGGCATTTATGCTCTATGCGCTTCACACGACGACCAGCATGGGTGAGAGCGTCATGACGCTCGCGACGTTCGTCTCGGGTCTCGTGATCTGGAACGTAATTGCGTTGCTTGCCGTCAGCTTATTCGCAGTGCTCTTTAACAGAATGAAAAAATAAGTAATAAAAATCACCATGATGTACGGATATAACGGGTATGGGGACTGGGGGTATGGGAGCATGATGGGCTGGTTCGGGGGCGGCATTATGATGATTGTTTTCTGGGCGCTGTTCATCGCTCTTATTGTGTGGGTTGTACGCGAAGTGAGCGGAAAGCATTCACATTCAAGCTCGCAGGCACTCGCCATCTTGAAAGAGCGCTACGCGAGGAGCGAGATTACCAAAGAAGAGTTCGAATCAAAGAAGAAAGACTTGCTGACATAGCATCATGCACTACGCGTGGCTCGTGTGGAGCTTACTGATTTTGATTTCTTGGGGAATCCTCTATGTCTCTCTAGCTGAAGAGAGGAAAAGAGAGATGTTGGCGGTCAGCTTCTGGACGGCGATCTTCGGATTCACCGAGCCACTCTTCGTGCCTGCGTATTGGAATCCGCCATCCCTCTTTGATCTGGCATGGCGTACCGGATTCGACCTGGAGAGCTTTATCTTCACCTTTGGTGTTGGAGGCATTGCAGTTGTGGCGTATGACCGCTTGTTTCGCGTGCGGGACAGACGAATGTCTTCTCACGAAAGACACTCGTCGCGCCACCGCTACCATCTTGTAGCGCTCCTTCTCGCGCCGACCGCTTTCGCAGTCCTTTTCTTTACGACATCGCTTAATCCAATCTATTCCGCGATCATCGCGATGACCGCCGGAGGCGTTGCAACGTGGTATTGCCGTCCTGACCTGAAGAAAAAAATGCTCGCAAGCGCTCTTATATTCCTCGGCATCTATTTCCTCTATTTCCTCACCCTTATCGCCCTCTATCCCGGCTATGTGGAGCAGGTATGGAATCTAGAGGTGCTTTCGGGGATTCTGATTGTGGGAATACCGCTTGAAGAATTGTTATTCGCCGGGAGCTTCGGGTTCATGTGGTCGAGCGTCTACGAGCACATCGCGTGGAAGAGATTGAAATAACGAAATAATTCCAGCAACGGACGTTTTGCACAGGGGGCCATAAAAGCGCCCCACAAGCCGTAATTAGGAGTCATACTAGAGGGAGCGGACCACCACCCCCGCTTTAACCATCTTTCACCTCGCATGAAAGGACTACACGGTATCGCGTTTATCCTCGTCGTCATCGGCGGCCTCAACTGGGGTCTCGTCGCGCTCGGCAGTTGGATGGGCAGCAACTGGAACGTCGTAAATCTCCTCGTCGGCTCGTGGCCGACAGTTGAGAGTATCGTCTACCTGCTTGTCGGCCTCTCGGCGCTCATAATCGGCTTCTCGCACAAGCGATATTGCCGAGACTGCAATCCGTCAGGGAACTAGTCCCTCGGTTTTATGCAGATACAGAGCCGCCGGCAGGCATGCCGGCGGCTCTTGATGCGTACCCCATTTAGTGGACACTTTCGAAACCCACTCCCACGCTCGACTTTGTGAGAAGATGGCCCCTGTACTCAATCGGGGACATCTTGTTTCTGGTCCACTGTTTTCTTTCGCAATTGTAGTATTGCATATATTCGGCGACTTTTGAACGAAGCTCTTCGATAGAGGTACATGATTTGTAGTCCAGCTCATCT
>Ga0209541_10006090_pt1 | contig 20767 bp, 19 predicted proteins | sample RifCSPlowO2_01_FD_184027 | JGI IMG/M metagenome (GOLD analysis project Ga0209541, IMG submission 184027) | Groundwater microbial communities from Rifle, Colorado - Rifle CSP2_plank lowO2_0.1 (SPAdes) (version 2) | ecosystem: Environmental > Aquatic > Deep subsurface > Groundwater | place... | reverse complement strand
ACAGATGGGTCAATAGTACAAAACGGATAATTCTCTGCCGGCACACTTTTTTTCGTTAATACGTTAAAAAGTGTGGATTTTCCCACATTGGGTAAACCGACAATGCCTATGGATAGTTTGTGGCTCGACATATGGATTTACTTTGATATTACTGAATAAGACATTGATTTCATTGAGTATTATAGAACCTTGAACATCTAACTGCTTTTGATCGGCAACCAACCTCCCTATGACACTCCTAACTATCGCTTGTTTTGTCTCAAAATTCAAGTTCTTGCTTTCATCCTTGTTGTTACCCTTAAGAAGTGTCTTTGCTTTTTGAGCAAATAACTCCAGTTCTTCTTGACTCGGCAAGGTTAGCACTTCCATCTCACTTTTCTCCTGTCGTGCTTTGACCACTTGTTCCTCAAGTGATGACACTTTCTCTCGTATAGGATTGATATGTTTCTTCAGTATCTCCATAGTAAACATGCCTGCACCATATGCCTTGGTATAACGGTCTTCCGTATCTTTTAATTTGGCAATTTCTTTTTCCATCACTCCTATGTCACCAACAGAGAACTTTCCTTTATTCTGGCGGCGAATCATCCAACGATTAATTTGTTGCATCATCATTTTTGGAGAACACATCAGTTCCACAATCTGAGTCCAAAACAATTGGTCGGCAATCTTAGCGTTCAATCCACCTGCTTTACATGCTGGAGGTAAAGGAAAACTCAAAACTCTGTCAGAACATCTGTAATACAAATATTTACCATGCTGTGGACCTTCCCCACATCTTCTATTTCCGCATGAACAGTGTATTTTACCCGAAAGTAAATAATTATTCTTTTTATTTCTCTGTGATAACTGAGCATTTCTTTTCAGTTTTTTTTGCACTCGCATGAATAATTTTACATCGTCAAGGATTGGCGGTACTGGTATTTTTATCCATTCTGATTCTGGCTTCATTCGACGACTAGTCTTTTTATTTTGCTTGTACTTTTCATTTTTAAATGGTCTCAGTGGAACTATGGCATACGAAGCTCCATAATGAGCCTCGCCAATTAATGCTTTATGTCTTAGTAGAGTACTGAGTGTGGATGTGTTCCAAACTCCATTTATATTTTTCCTCGGCTTTATACCATCCTCCTGTAGTCTCTTGACCACTTTTCGAAGTGTCATATTATCCACATCAATCCATTTACATATATCTCTGATTACATTAGCTTCTACTTCATTAACTGTATAATACCCATGTTCCTTTGTGTCCTTGTTAGTACGAGTATAGGTATAACCATACAATGGACCCGTCGTTAGTATATGTCCCTCTCTTACCTTACGAAGTTTTCCGAGTCTAAATCGCTCGCCTATTTTCATTCGCTCATATTCAGCAAATAGTCCACGAACTCCGTAGAGTATTTTGTCCTCCATATTTTTTGGAGTAGATACAGTAGTAAAAATGACTTCAATACCAGCTTCTCTGAGTTCATCCATGACTAACTCTTGGTAGGAATACCGACGAGCCAATCTGTCTGGATCATAAATCAAAACTGTGTTCCACATCTTTGCCCCAGCATCTTCACGTAACTGATCGAGTCTTGGACGTGTCAAAGTATCACCAGACCAACCATCGTCAGCATATTCATATTCCTTGATTACATCGAGGCCGTTTTTATCGGCATAATCTTTCACCGCCATACGCTGAGTGCCAATCGTTTCCTGAACTTCTTGAGCAGAGGTTGATACTCTCAAATAGCTAGCTACTGGTCGCCTTACTTGTTCACCATTGTTTTCAAATGTGTTCATGTTTTTATTGTTAATTTATAATTCCTATATACTTTTAGTTTTAAATTCACACACTTTCCAAACTCACAAGTTCGTCAAAAAGTATATCAAAGGCTCTATCCGTCCTATCGTTTGTATTCCCTTCTTCATCGTCAAACCAGTACGTTAGCTGTATACCATCAATCGAAAGTGCATAGAATGTTAACTTATCTTTGATAGTGAGCGAGTCAATGCAGAAAATAGATAATGTGCCACCATCTACACTCTGTTCATTTGTTTTTTCCATAATAGTTTTTATATTAATAATTAAAGTTTTCCGTATTTGTCTCTAGGCTCGCGCCGAGCGGATAGTTCCTATGCACCCTCAAGCGTCGCTAGCTATGTAGGTGAAACAAAAATCAAAAATATCAATAAAGGTATCATGTGTAGAGGAATGCTTACCCAGCGTGCCTCGTACAGATATTTTGTTAACAATCCTATTACTATAACACTGACGACTAATCTAACGACCTCACTGACTCTAAGTACTCTTCTAGCGCCCAATCAGTTATTTTAGACATTGTCTCGTGTGTTCTTTTAGACTCTGCTTTCACTGCCTCTTTTAACCCCCTATCAATACGGATCAAAGTTGTGTCTCTGGACCGATATCTTTTTGCTCGTTTTTTCGGCTTAGTTTTCGCCAAAACTACCTTTTTTGTATCATTTGCCATATATTTTTTGATAAAAATCTAGTAAGACTATCGCATGTTCCAAGTTTCTATGAAATCAGCGATTTCTTCTTTACCTTCCTCCCATAGTTCCATCTGTTCTTCATACAAATCTATGTCTATGTTCTTGCGAATAGCTGACTCTAACTTCTCCTGCATCACACTCGGAGACAATGTATCCATTTCATATGTATTTGGACCGTACTGTTTTATAAACTCTTTATATCTTGGGTCAGCAGGTTTTGCGGCATTTGGCAACGGATTATATTTCAAAATGTCTTCTTGAAGCAATAAAACTCGTATTAGCTCAAAATCTACATGAAATACATCTCTTAAACGCTTTTCTATATCTCTTTGGATACACAACCCTGAAGGGTCCAGGTCTCCTAAATATAAAATTTTCATTGGTTTACCAATATCATTAAAGCGTTCAGATGCCTCATATAATGCTGGACCGCTCTCATATCCTCCACCAGCAAGGAGACCAATGTCATATTTATCTGTAATTCGTTTGATATCGACAGTTTTCTCCGACCATACCTCCACATGGAACTCCTGACCTTGTTGTAAGTCTCGCTTGTATGCGTGAGTAACAGTATCAAGGAAATCACTTGGATCCAGCCATGAAGATGGTTTTTCTAAATGTCTGTCCAAGTCAATGATTTTGTCCCATCCAATCCATCCAAGTTTACGAGACTTTGTCATATGTTTTATCAGATTTCCATACTGATTCTTGGTGTTATGCAACCCGATAGACACCAGACGATAAAACAACTGCCTCAGCGTGATAGGACCACGATAATCCTTGAATATTTCTTTACAAATTGAAATGAACCCTGGGTATTTAAATGGAAATGGATCTCGTTTGCCTTTTTTTGTTTTTTGTTTCTTCATTTGGTTTTGTTATAAAGTTAATAATTCTTTACCGCCTGTCGTTATAAATTCCAAATCTAGTATTGGAAAATAGAAAAACCTCGCTTTTTACGCAGTAGGTACATCTGTAAGACCTGCTACGCAAAAAACGAGGTTCTTATTACAGATGTTTAACCAAAAATAGAATTCAATCACTGTCTTCAAGACAGAAGACTAGAAAATAGCGTCAATAACAGCCTTAACGACATGTGTTAAACGCAACTTGTGACCTTACTTGTACCTGTATCGTAACTTTTTGGCTCAAATATGGAGAGTTTGAGACCTACATGACCCATAATCGTGTCGCAACAATAGATTTAACTTGTACCTGTTTCGTAACCTTTATCTTTATATAGCTAGTATACACGGTCCCAATAAAAAAATCAAATTATCAAAACTCCAACGAGATGATATAATTCTTACCAAAATTATGAAATCTTCACGAGTGTTCTTTTTGACTTTTCTTTTTCATGCATTAAGCCCCTCGGCCAGAGGAAAATGTATTCTAATAGACAAGAGTATACCACCCCTTTAAACATTAACCACAATAGCGGATATTGCTAGTAGAGAGTGATATTTGGTATAGTTCTACATGAGTAATGAGAATCGGCATTCTGTGGCATAAAAACCACAGACAGTGTTGTGACTAAAGTCCAGTCATTCGCCTCGTGCGATGGATTTGTTCCAAGAATAAAACAGGGACAAAGGGTAGCTGGTAAAAAGCAACAGTGACTTACGGGTCTGCTGAGAGTGGCGATGTGCCAGAACTTGCAGGAAGTTGAAGGCGCCAATTTTTAACTTCTAGGGTTTGTTACTTCGGCAAAGTCCCCCTAAATGGGGATTTTTGCATTATGAGAAGTGCCAAAAAAAAGACAGCTACCCCGCAAGGAATAACTGTCTTTTGTTTGACTGATTTATCTCCAATTTCCTGTCAGAAAACTGAATATATAACTCTCAGCGTCATCTGAAGTCATACCGCTGTTTATCTCTGAGAGCCAACGCTCTCGCTCTTCTGATTCGCATTTTTGAAGTACAAGATCCGTTAGAATACGAACTTGTCGAACATCTGCCATCTTTTCTTCACATGTATAATCTTCTGAAAAAGCAGAATCTCGTCTAGGGCCATCCAGACTGGCATTTATTGTTTCTACAATCATGTTTGTATGTTAATTAATAATTTATTATGTTGTCGCCAGATGTTACTAGAAGATTTATTTTTTCTCGTGCTTCATCTTTGGACATTCTATCGACTTGGTTAAATTCCTCGTCACTAGCATCACTTGATTGGAGGAGTTTTAACAAGTAACTTTTTTGTTTACTAGAAAGTGGAATAAATTCTTCGACCTCTTGTGTCCCATATGTATCACTAGACACTGAATTGGTATTTTGTTTTAGACTGGTATCAAAATACAATGCGTCAAGCATACGCGTCGAGCGAACGATTCCATCGACAAGACTTGCGCAAAACGCTGAACGAACAGTGCGTTCTACGAACTTATTTATGCGACTTATAACTGCTGTCCCTCGCCCAATTCCAATAGTTTGATTGCCTTGTCTGATAGTACAGAGAAAGGAAATGGTTCCTGGGATATGCTCAAATTGTTGAAGAGTTAAAATATCCCGTTCAACTGTTACGGTTAAAGTCATCGTACCTAAACACTTTTTAATTTCTTCCTGTACTGGATGGCTTGGACCTTGTACATCAAATGTTCTCTTTCTTGGTTGGAATGGTGAGACTATATGATGTTGTTCGTAATTTGTTTTCATGAATTTAAATTAGTAATTCTACTGATAATTATTTGTTCTGGTAAATACTCGACATTTACCTTTTCGGAAATTCCAAAGTTTGAGATAGTTTTCATGTAATGATTAGCTAAAACTAATTTCGGAGCTGTTGGAAGGTCTCTTGAGAGACTACCTATGCCACTACCACCATGTCCACGACTTTGGCGGTTTTGATAACCGATTGTTATTTGTTTCTTCATACAGATTTCCTTTGTCCAACTTCCTGGACCTGCCTGTAATAAAACAAATTTATTTTCTTAAAAACTTTTTTAACCAGTTGTCCTTTTGGATCTTTGACTTCCATGACAACATAACTTTTTATTGCGCGCTCTCCTAAACGAGGAGCGTATCCCAAACTGAGCCATTTTTTAAAACTGAGCATATTCCGCATGGGATCATAATTAGCTACTTCACTATCCCCGTACTTTTCCCTAATCTGTTCAGCCACAAAATCTTTTGTGCGCTCACTTTTTGTCCAGTTGGATATTTCTGGACCTTCGATTATTTCTTTGAAAGACTTCATCATTTAAGTTACTAATAAAGCACGAGGACTATTTCGCGCTTTGAAACTTTGTTATTAATAATTGTTTCGTCTAAATAGTTTTGAATCTATGTCATTGAGTATGTTTGGTGGGATGATGGGGGGGTACTTCGGTTTAACTTCCCTAGGTAACGAGTAGCGGGTGTGATAGCTACACGCACGTCTTCGCGAAACTTATCTTGAGAAAGGTAGTTCCGAAACTGTTCAGCTACAAAAAACGTGAGGTCTAAAAAATTCCGCAGAAAAAAATTAGAAAAAAGTCTTCGAATTCAGGTTTTATAGAGTTTGCAGTATTGGAATACTGGCGTTATGATGTAGATGTAAGCAAAATTGAATAGAGCCTAAACAGACATAGAAATATCTCTGCATGGCGAATGAAGTCCTAGGAAGGCAAAAATCCCATCGTGTGGATCGGTTGTCTTCCTAGGCCGTATTTGGAAACAAGTACGGAGAGCTTCGGCTCTCGCCACCCGCGGTGGGATTTTTGCGTATAAAATATGAATGAAAAAATTAACATAAATAGTATCAAAATAAGTCCCGAGCAAGAAAAGTTATTCGAAAAAATGGAAAATAGTTCCGAACATTTTTTTGTTACGGGCAAAGCTGGAACTGGTAAGTCAGTATTGTTACAATACTTTAAAAGTAAGTCAAAAAAGTCTTTGATAGTCGGTGCTTTTACTGGTGTCGCTGCGTTAAATATCGGTGCTCAGACTCTAAATTCATTATTTAGACTCCCACCATCCGAGCCTATTGATTTAGATAAGTTAAATATTGATGAACAGACAAAAACACTCCTACGTCATATTGACACTGTTGTTATCGATGAAATTTCAATGGTACGTGCAGATATGATGGACGCCATTGATTTTTTACTACGACAAGCACGAGGTAATGATACACCGTTTGGTGGAGCTCAAATGATATTATTCGGCGATTTGTATCAACTTCAACCAATTGTAAGAGAGAGAGCATTGCAAGAATATTTTGCCGATAATCACGGAGGTTTTTATTTTTTTAATGCCCATGTATGGAAAAATGCAACATTGAATACATTTGAACTAGTGGAAGTCTTCCGTCAAAAAGACCAAGCGTTTAGAAACCTCTTGGATATAGTGAGAAAAGGGAAGACAGACGAAGTAACTCTTTTTGTGTTGAATCAACGCGTAGCAAATAAGATTCCTGAGGAATGTGTTATCACATTAACTTCCACTAACACGATTGCGGACAATATAAATTATAAACGCCTGAACCAGATAAATGAAAAAAAGTATGAGTATGAAGCTCAAATCTCAGGTAAGTTTGATTCCTCCGCTTTTCCAGCAGATGGTACGCTTGCTTTAAAAAAGGATGCGCAGGTCATGTGCTTGACCAACGACTCAGGTGAAAGGTGGGTTAATGGAACTATTGGTGTTATAGATTCTCTGTCGGACGATTTAATACAAATTAACATTGATGGAATTATCTATCCAGTAACCCAAAACACATGGTATAAAAAACGATACCACTATAATAGAAACACCCGTAAAGTTGAAGAGGAAATTATCGCCACTTTTACACAGTTTCCATTACGCCTTGCGTGGGCAATCACTATTCATAAATCACAAGGAAAAACATATGATTCTGCTGTTATAGATTTAGGAGATGGAGCTTTTACCCACGGGCAAGCATATGTAGCTCTTAGTCGATGTTCTTCACTAGAAGGTCTATATTTAAAACGATTGCTAACCCGAAAAGATATTATAGTTGATGTAGCAGTAATTGAATTTATGAGAAATATTCAAATAGAAGAAATGGTTCCTCAAATAGATCCATCACAGCATGCTGAGTTGGAAAGCCTTGTAGGACGACAGAGTACCGAGCTAGGCGAATATCGAAAGTTTTTCCAAGATATAGCTCCACTTCTAGACAAGCTAGACAAGCAACCAGAAGTCGTGCAAGCCATTCTTGCAGGAAACTTAACCGTAGACCTAGCGAAAGCAGTTATGGAGGGCAGAATTTCAATTCAAAAAAAAGATTCGCTGGATGGCACAATTGAGTCTCTTGTAGAAGAAATTAGTCCTCAAGATATACCATTTTAATTTTATTATTGATTTATAATGTCAAAATACAAAAATGAGAAAAATATTTTCAAAAAGAATTGGAAGATTGCTGTATTTATTGACTGGTGCCATTATAATTACACTTGTATATATTACAGATATTGATGTTCCTTATGTTTCTATCTTAGGGGAAACAATTGGGATTTTGATAATTATTTTAGCTACGATTTGGAGACTTAATGATATTGGATGGCCTAGATGGTGGGGTTTATGTTTGATGATTATTTTTGTATTATTTTATATAGATTATGAAATCATTACAGCGATAGTCCTTTTTATATTAATCGGAATTGTTGTGGCGCTATCGTATCTTCCAGGAAAGATTACAGAAAAGTTGGAAACTGAGGAAATAAAAAATAACATTATGATAAAAAATAAGATCTTCAATAAAAAAATCATTCTTTCCTTTGTTTTAGGATTAATTATTATGTTTGGTGCTGGTACTGCTTATTTTTATTACATTAAAAACAATGATTGTTTGTATGATAATGTCGGTGTAGTACGAATTTTTGGAGAAATAGGTCTTTTTGAAGATCCAAATTACGTTTCAACTTCAGCATTAAACGTTGTTCAACAAATTGAGACGTTGGATGCTGACTCTAGTATCAAGGGTATAGTATTAGATATAGCAAGTGGTGGTGGCGGGACAGAATCTTCAGAAAGTATTATGCTGGCTGTACAAAGAACATCAAAACCGTTAGTTGCTGTAATTAAAGATGTGGGGGCATCTGGAGCGTATTTGATTGCAACTGCAGCTGATAGAATATATGCAAGCAAAATGAGTGACGTCGGAAGTATTGGTGTAACAATGGATTTTTTGGATACAAGTGAAAAAGACAAAAAAGATGGTGTTATTTTCTATAATTTTTCCTCTGGTAAATACAAGGGTGTTCTCAAAGAACATAACAAAATCACTCAAGAACAAAGAGATGAAATTATGGAAGATATAATGAAAAGTCATGATATCTTTGTAGAGTATGTTTCTGAAAATAGGAATATACCCCTAGCGGAAGTAAAATCAATTGCTACTGGAGAAACTTTTTTGGGTGACGATGCGCTGAAACTCGGACTTATAGATCAGATTGGCGGGATGACAGAAGCAGGAGTATGGCTACAGGAACAAACTGGTAAAGAGCCGAGTTATTGCTATGTAGGTGAGTAGTTTTAGTATTTACCACATGTCTTTTTAAGGACTATAGTAGAATACACGGATATGACAGCATTTGTAGAAAATTTGTTTTCTCTGAGCACAAAATTACTCAAAAGAGATCTTGCTAAATCAAGGCAAAAAGAAGTAGTGGAGGGATATTTGAATATAATTCACGATAATAAACCATCTGTGATTGATTACTCGGTAGAATATTATGACGATAAAGCCTACCTTGTAGTTATTTTTGGAATAGAACCGCAGAAAATCCTGTTATCCGAACATCAATTGACCTTCGGAGTAAGAACATATCTCAATTGTAACTGTGGATGCAGGACTAACGCCCTTTATTTGAAGAATGGAGTATTTGGCTGTAGGAAGTGCCAAAATGTACATTACACCAGCACAACCCTAAACCGCAGTAGTCGTCATGGAGCATTTCTTTACAAACAGAACCAGATTTTAAAGCTAATGACACAAAGAGAAAGTATGAACCGTATTTTCTATAGAAGCCACTACAGTAAGCGTTTTATGCGATGGCTCGGTCTTTATGGTCGTCTAGGGCTGATTGATGAGCTCGTAGATGCGGAAAAGCTCGAAACAGCTATACATAGGTAATATCAACATAGTTAGACAAAATCAATAGTTTTTAATTATAGAAAGATGTGAATAACTCGGGAGATATCCGAAAGAGTGGCTCAACTGGGTCATGGTCTGGGAATTACGCAGATTAGACACGTGAATATGGGACTATAGTACAATGTATATGTTAGCCATTGTGGGCTAGCCAGGACTACAGAGTAATTACGTTGAAGCGGTAAGAACCTTTTCAAGACGTATCCATGCTCTGGATGTGTCCTGAAAGGGTTTTTGTTTCATTTAGGTAAGCAATTGAATTACTTCGTTGAGCAATAGCGTGGATCGTCTGCTTTCCAACGACTTAAAGGCGTCTACACATATCGAACGGAATTGACACATTGGAACTACCCCATAGTTCACGGTCAGTTTAGTGATGGAAAAGCACTTTAACAGGAAACATCTCAGCCAAGAATCCTCTGAGCAAATATACGAAGTATCCAATACAACGCCACTATCACTGCTCTCAACAGCAAATAGAGGCTACATAAGAAGTGAATAAGCACGTTGGGGGACCCCGTTGGACAAAAGAACGTGAACAGGCGGGGTCTAAAGAAAATGGAGAGTTGAAGATGTTTGTTCCAAATAGGGGTTTCTGGAACAGGATTCGCAGATTAAAAACACTTCAATAAAATGACATACAGACGAAAGTCTGTAGTGTAAGTCCACCAAACCTAGGTCGAAAGACCTGCTATTACGTCGGAAGAGCGAATCAATATGAGACTGAGACTTCCTTCGGTAACCACTTAAGTATCTTTTTGACAGTTTTTCTGGCCATAACTTACGAGAAAAACGGTTAACGCTTATTCGCAAGTCAGAGATAACGAGACCATTTACTTAACCCTAACCAAACAGCGCCTTATGGTTCCTACGCTATAAGAAAGTTGGTTGATTAGGGTAATCAAGTGAATTGTCCGAGCTCGGGCTGTTCACTTGACTTACCTAAAACACAAACACAAATCAGAAGTACAAATACGGTGTTTCTAGTTTGGAGTTCGAAACAAGAATACCGAGCTAGTATAGGAATAATATATAACTCGTTAGCGCATGACACTTACTGTCTATGCGTAGGCGTAGTTATTGTCAATTTTGGCTTTTTTGAATATAGACGCTAAATGGCTAAGCCAGTGCTTAGCGTTAACTAGATGGTCATTGCCCGTCCTGTATCTTGACGCTGACGGGCAGCGTCAAATGAGCCAGTTCTCCCGTCGAAGTGGCAAGTACGACACAAAAATAACAAAGTATCAAACCTGCCCGTCAGGGTTGATAAACTAACTTCCTCGTGTTCTTATTGAATTAAAACCCTAGCGGAATTAACCCACTTTGACATTTAGAACGACCTACCCTAGTATTAGGGGTGTTATGACCAAAACAAAACAGAAAAAACTCAGTGAGAAAGAACTTGATATCCAGAATCCATACAGAACTGACCCAAATACGAGATCATCAATGCCAAAGAGGATTAATCTTGCATTACGGATTGTTTCTCCGTGTTGTCCTGTCTGCGGGGACTTAGTGCAAGACAAGAGACATAAAGGAAAGTGTGTTGGAGGTTCATTATTTAATCGAAGTTTTACTGACACTGGCGTTACTAGAGAGTGTCGTTGTGGTTTACGATTCCATTTCACATGGAGAACATTTGTGAATGTTATGAAGAAAAAACTGGAAAAAGAAAAGCAGCCACAGATGAGATTGAATCTAGATATCTGGATTACTATGGTAGAGAATTATTTCGGTCTGAATGAAGAGTCACAACTGGCTCGAATAGAAGCATTAAAACAGAGGTCTAGGAAAATTACATAGTTTAAATGGTTCTTCCGACTTTGGATCGTACATTCCTTTGACTCGTTGTGAATTGTAGTATTCGGACATTTATTATTTTCTATTTTTTATAATTTTATTTATATCTTTCCTTTTTCTTCCAAATTCCTTAATTGCCCATTCATTAACCTTGATATGTTGATTCATTGAACCCCCATTAAGCCAAGACCCAAATTCTAATTTTTCCCATTCTTTTTTTAAATAGTCTTCTGCTGAATAAGCAATACTTTCTAGCGAAGTGTTTTTAGCACCTAACTCTTTTTCAATTTTTTCTTTTATTTTTTCAAATTTTCTACTTCTTATATTAAAAGGAATTTTAAAATGCCCCACTTCATGTAAAAGAGTAAAGAAAAAGCCCTCACTTCCTTTTAATTTTATTCTTGAAGAAGGCCTATAAGTTACTTCTCCAACCCTACAATCCAAATATAAATGATTGTCTTCTGGATTTATATAGATAATGTTTTTTTCTGTGTCTGCTAATCCACTCCATTCTTCTTTTTTATATTTAACAACAGGACATTTATTCCTAAAATAGGGTTTTATAAAATCTTGGAGAGTTTTTAATTGTGGTTTCATGTTTTTATTTTATTATTATGTATTACCATTCAAATATATCGACAATATCTTCAATGGCAGACTTGATACGGTCAATAATTCCCTGACGCTCTTTGATTCGAGGCACCTCTGGTAATAAATCAACGATATCTTGGCCGCGGGGCAATCTCTGAGTATAGAGGTACTCTCCAACCAATTGTTCGAATTTTTCAATCGGGATATTCTCGGCCTTAGCAATACCTTTTAGAGTCTCCACTCGTTCGCTTGTCCAAAATTCACCAAAAGCTTTTTCGACGTCGCCTGTTTTTCCAATATTTGGTAGATTTTCTTCAATAAACTTTTTAATCAAATCCTTCTTCTTACGAAGTTGCACATCTCTATCGAATAGACGCAAAATTTCTTCAGTCTTCTTCTTTCGCACCACATCAGAACTACTATTCTTAATCCCAGCAAGGAGTAGAATAATATAGTCAAAATTAATAATATCCCGAGTAGTCAGCTCAATTTCAAAATCAATCTGATCTAGTATAGATTCTGTCTCTCCGTCATAGTTTTTACGGTCTTCATAGATATCTAAGTACTTACTTTGATAGTCATAAAACTCTTGCTCTGTTATTCCGAGATTATTAAAAGAAAACTCTGCAAATGTTTCGAGTGACGACTTAATGCGAAGTAAATCACGGAAAGTTTTTACAAACTCTCCTTTATCCTCTTCTCCTTCCAACTCATCCACAGAAGATACTACGGGCACTTTTTTACGTAATTCCGCTAGCTTATCTTCAAACTCTTTCTTCTGTGCTTCATACGGCTTTTTAAACACAACTTCTTTTGCATTTTCATCGCCAAAAAGTGCCAGAGCTTTATCTGTCGCTTCCTTTAGGTTTCTAAACGAGACAATATTTCCGTGTGGCTTATCAGAGTTCAAAAGTCTGTTCGTTCTGGAATAGGCTTGTATAAGTCCGTGATAGCGTAAGTTCTTATCTACATACAGGGTATTAAGCCATTTACTATCAAATCCAGTCAAAAACATATTGACTACGAGTACCAGATCAACCTCTTTATTCTTGATTCTTTTTTGTAAATCTCTGTAGTAGTCATAAAATCTGTCCGTTGAAAAATTGGTTGAGTATTGCTGATTATAGTCTTTGATGCAGTTTTCAAGGAAGTCTCGTGAGTGTTGGTTTATTACAGAACCCTCATCTCCAAAGACATCGACATCAAGCAGGTCCGAACTTTCGTTCTCGTTTGCTTTGTAGGTAAAAATTGTGGCAATAGTAAAACCTTCAGATTTTTTATCCTTGAGTAGACTGTAGTACTTCTTTAAGACATCGATAGATGAGACTGCAAACAACGCATTAAACTTCCCTTGTTTCGTTTTTCTTTTCCAATCTGCTAAAACATAGTCAGTGATTTTGTTCAATCGGTCGCTACTTTCAAGCACTTCCTTCGTATCAATACCTTTAACTAGAGCTTCTGCAAAAATATCTGCATCCAATGTGTCAGGATCTTTCTGTTTATATTTCCCAACATATTCCACCGCAAAGCCCAGTACGTTATTGTCTGAAATTGCATGGGTAATAATATACTTATGTAGACACTCACTAAACACATCTACTGTAGTTACTCCTCCAACATTATTATCGGCAAATATTGGTGTTCCAGTAAATCCAAAGAGTTGTGCCTTTTTGAAAAATCCTTTAATCCGAGCGTGAGTCTGTCCAAATTGACTTCTATGACATTCGTCAAAGATTATGACCACCTTTTCATCTGCCAAATACTCAAATTGTTTGAGATATGCTTCTCGCCCGATAGCAATATCTAGTTTTTGAATTGTGGTTACGATAAGCTTTCTATTTTTGTCTTTTAGTTGATCCACCAGAGCATGTGTATTGTCTGTACCATCCACAGAGCCTTCAGAGAACGAGTTAAACTCTTTTGTCGTCTGAATGTCTAAGTCCTTTCTATCTACAACAAAAAGCACTTTTTTCACTTCGGGAATTTGCGAGAGTACTTGGCTTGCTTTGTATGAGGTCAGCGTCTTGCCTGATCCAGTCGCATGCCAAATATAACCGTTCTTGTCTGATTCTCGAACTCGTTTCTCTATAGCCCTTACGGCGTAGTATTGATACGGACGAAGCACCATAGGAATCTTGTCGGACTCTGCCAGCACAATGTACTCCGCAATCATTTCCGATACTGTGCATTTTTCTAGAAAATATTCCGCAAATTCATCGAGCTTATTTATCTTTCTGTTTTGTTCATCTGTCCAGTAAAATGTCTGTTCAAATGACTGTTTTGGATTATTTGAAAAGTATTTAGTATTAACTCCATTTGAAATAACAAATATCTGTATGTATTCAAACAGTGTCCCCGTAAATGAATGCTTGTGATATCGCTGTATCTGATTGAAAGCTTCTTTGAGTTCCATACCACGGCGTTTGAGCTCCACTTGCACTAGAGGCAATCCATTGACGAGTAGGGTAACATCATAGCGGTTCTCATATCGTCCGACTTGAGTTATCTGCTGTGCAACTTGATATTCGTTTTTACACCACTGATCTATATTGAAGAATCGCACATAGAAAGTACTCTCATCGTCTCGAGTCAGGGCAAAACGGTCACGCAGGGTTTTGGCTTTTTGAAAACGGTCACCTTTGTTTACATGGTTTAGTATTTTTGTAAATTCACTACCTGAAAAACTGGTCTGATTAAACTTCTCCATCTGTGCCTGCAGATTCTCTACAAGCGCCACAGAGTCTTCAATTACAATTGGAAAAAATCCCAACTGTTTTAGTTGCTCAATCAATGCATTTTCAAGCTGTTGTTCTGTTTGTTGAGGCATATTATTTGATATTTAAATCTTTATTTAAAACAATAATAGCACCTTCTCTTTTAACTAAATCTATAACAAAATTCATCTTTCTTTTAAAATCATTAGAATTATTTTTAAAATCTTCACTCCATTTTTTCATTCTAAGTACATTCGCATCCTTTATTAATCCATATAAATCTTCAGGAGAAATAAAAACAACACCGCCTTGTTTATTTTGCTTCAAGATGTTTTCTAATTTGCGAGCTTTTTCATCCAATAGACTTGGCACAAGAGAAAGACCACCCTGTCCTATTGAGAAAAAGTGAGTCAATGAATTTCTGAGATTTCTAAGTTTAGTAGAATCAATTTTTAATAATCTTTTGTTACTTTTATAATATTGATTTTCTTTGTTTAGTAAAAAGATGTTCAAAAAATTTTTGGTATTATTTGTATCCATTGTTAATTCTCTAAGAATGTCATCATTATCCGTTTCATTTTCATACGCCATATGTAAATTAAATAAGACATCTAAACTGGCAAAAAGAACTATTACCTGTGACCTAAGAGGAATATGAAAATTTAATTTATCAGCAAATTTCTCAGGGTGTTCTTTGAATGTATACCGAAAGTCAATATTATTTTCTTTTAACTTATTACTCAAAAATTGAACAAAATTAACCATTTCCATATGGTTTTCACTCAGACTACTTAACCTTCTATTAAATCCAAGGATACTCTCAACCTCCTTTTCAATTTCTATCAAAAAGTCAAAAACTGGAAAAATATCAGGAGATATTGTCATACTTTTCCCATCAAAAACTAAGTGGGTACTTTTACTTGTATTAAATTGTTGCTCGTTTTGATAAGTCATATATTATAGTTTATTTACGAATTCAAGCTTTTTTGTTTTAAAAAAGACTTTCAATTCTTCAATATATTTCAGAAATATATCATTTTCACTCTCTTCTACTTCTAGCAATGATGCAATTTCTCTTCCAATAATGGTTAGTTGTAGAATTGGAATGCTTATGTTTTCTTGTTTTTCTATGAATTTAAAAATATAATTATTTCCTCCCTTTAATATTAGTGGGTAAATTCTGTCCACCTCAATATCTTTGAGTTTCAAAACAGTGTTTATACTAGATTGAATAAAACCAGTTTCAATCATTCCCATAATTTCACTGTAGGATATATTATAAAACCCATCATTAGCACTATCTTTTGTTATATGAATTATAGAACCTTGACTAGTAAGAATTGCAAATTTTCTAAAAAGAAGTAAATCATTTTTACTTAGATTTTTTATAAAATCTAATGTACGCAATGAAAAAGTATTTGGTTGCTTGATTTCTTCTGTCAGGATTTTTGATAGTATTTCTTGCATATCTTCACGACTCACATCTTGGGCAATATTCATAAATCTAAATGCCCAATCTTTGTCCACTGGTTGATCTGAGACAGTTTGTCCCTCTAGTCTTTCCTTAGTTCCCACGATAATGTTTTCCAAATTTATTTGTTTATTGTATTGTTCTAGGGCAAATCTTTTTTCAGCGCGACTAAAAATTTCTATAGCTTTACTATAACCTTCTGCTTTTTTTACAATTTTATTTTTTTCTACTTCAGCTTCAACTTCGCCTATTCTTTTTATTTTCTTTGTATCAAATTTAAAAAAATCATTAGCGACAACACCAAGACCTTCAGAAACAACTTCTATAAGTTTCTCGAGTGGCTTTTCTAAACCTGTAAGATTTTTTATATCCATAACATTTATACAAACAACCCCTGCATCAAGCCTTTTTTCCATTGCTCAGCTTGGGTGATTTGTTGTTGTTTTGATTCTATTATGCTGTCGACTGAAGTTAAAAATTTAGCGATCTTTTGCTGTTCTGGATAGGATGGAAGTGAAAGTTCTATCTTCATGAACTCAATTTTTGAAATATTGTAGCGAGTACTGCCCTGTGCTAGTTTCACAACCTCTTTTCTGAATATAAAACTCCTGAAAAAGAATTTTGCAAAATATGGATCTAACTTTTTAAGAGAGTTTGCTCGGAAACCAAAAGAAAAACTATTTAAATATGGAGAAGTATTTTTATTTAATAAAACTGAAGCAAATCCCACCTCTAAAGGTGTTTCTGATGAAGTTGTAAAAAATATGTCACCAAATTGTGCCTTATTTTGTTTTTCTTTGGCACCGACCTTTACTAAAGCAAATTTATTAATATCTATCTCATTACTATCAAAGATTTGTTTATATGTCACAAAGGACTCTCCATCACCAAAATCTTCACCACTTTTTCCAGTTAATCCATTGTATGTCTTTCCAATTTCGCTTAACTTTTTTTCCTCCCACTTTGGAAAATTTTTTCCGTTATTGTCTTTGAAATGGATCTCCTGTGAGAATATCTTCCGCATCATTCCTTTTTTATAGAATTCAAGATTTTCTTTTTGTGTACGTAGATTTTCAATCCATTCATCAGTCGCTCCTAAAAATCCAGCAATCTTTTGCTGTTCTAGAATAGATGGAATATTAGTTCTTATTTTCCCAATATCACTTGCAAGAACATGCTGTATCGTATTTCCTGTCGTTATTTTAGTAATAATTTTTAGACCAATCCTAGAATAGAAAATATACTTAATAAAGTTAGAGTCGATAGCTTCTTTTTTGGGAGTCATTACTAATATTGCGTGGCAATTGCCATTAACAAATTGAGGACCAACAACAGCACATTCGCCCACGTGTCCTGATTGGACCATTAAAAGATCTCCTTCTTTGAGTTGTGAATTTTTCTGTTTTTTATGAAATATTTTAGATACATAAATTAAATCATCATCAATTATCTGACCATCTTTTATATTTTTACCCTGCAAATATGGTACCCCGTTATGTACATAAAATGGTGTTGCTATACCAACAAAACCATTTCTTATTTTAGCAAATACATCCGCCAACTTTTTTTCATCCCATCCACCAGAAAAACTCGGAAAACGTAGTTTTGGTATTTTTGATTGTAGTGTTTTTGTTGGCATGGCTAAAATGGTTTATTGATTCCTAACTCATCACAAAACTCTACAATTTTACTTTGTAGTTTAACCTCGTCTGTATGTAACTGTTTCAACTTATTTGCTACTGCTTTAATATCTACGATATCCTCTTCTTCAAAAGTATCTATGTATCGTGGAATGTTTAGATTAAAATCATTTTCTGTGATTTCTTTCAGACTTGCTCTATGTGAATATTTTTCTATTTCTTTCCGAAGTTTATAGGTTTCAAAAATCTTTTTAATACTATCGTCGGTTAACTTATTTTGATTACCAACTTTTTCAAATCCTTTTGATGCGTCTATGAACAAGATGTCTTCATCATCTTTACGACATTTTTTAAAGACGAGAATCGTGGCTGGGATAGAAGTTCCATAAAAAAGGTTTGACGGAAGACCTATCACTGCATCAAGATAGTTTTGTTTTTCAATAATATATTTCCGTATATGACCCTCCGCTCCAGAACGAAAGAGTGCCCCATGAGGCAACACGATAGCCATCGTGCCATTGTCAGCAAGGTGGTGGAGCATATGTGTCACAAAGGCATAGTCAGCTGCGCTTTTTGGGGCCAGTCTGCCATATTGTGAAAAACGATCATCATGTGCAAGGGCAGGATCACTTTCTCCTTTCCATTGTGCTGAGAATGGCGGGTTGGCTACGATTGCCTCCGCCTTGAGATCTGGATGCATATCTTCTGTTAATGTATTACCTTGAAGAATTTTGAAACGATCAAAGTTCACTCCATGCAAAATCATATTCATTCGAGCAAGGTTGTAAGTAGTCGGGTTGAGCTCTTGGCCGTAATAATTTGCAACTTCTGTGAATTCCCCCAGACAAAGCAGGAGTGAGCCAGAGCCACATGTTGGGTCAAATACTGAACGCACACGTTTTTTATCAACCGAAACAATCTGTGCAAGTAAGCGAGATACTTGAGCAGGAGTATAGAACTCTCCGCCTTTTTTTCCAGAGCCAGCGGCGAATTCTCCAATCAGGTACTCGTATGCGTCACCGAGAAGATCACTTTTTGTATCTTCAAGTTTAAAATCTATACCACTGAGTAGAGTGAGAACTTCCACTACAACTTCATTCTTTTCATTTTCTCTAGAACCTAGTTTTGTAGATGTTAGGTCCATGTCATCGAATAGCCCCTTGAAATCGTCTTCACTTGCTGTACCATCTGAAGTCTTTTCAATGGCGTTCAGAATATTTTTGAGATCTTCGAGAATAAAGGTATTTTGGTCTTTTATTCCCCCTTTACCTTTTTTAACTAGATACGAAAAAAGCTCGGTTGGTTTGAGAAAAAAACCGAGATGACCAACACAGGCCGTTTGGATGTGTTCCAGATATTCTTTACCTTCTTTTGTTTTTTCTTTTATTTCAGAAAAGGTAATTTTTTCACGAGCGAGGAGTTTCTCGTTTGCATAGCGCTCCAGTCGTTCAGAAAGATACTTGTAGAAAATAAAGCCAAGAATATAGTTCTTGTATTCATCAGCGTTCATTTTGCCCCGAAGTGCATTTGCCACGCCCCATAATTGCTTCTCTAATAGCTTTTTTTGTTCATCCGACATATTTCATATCATAATTGACCGAAACCCAATCATGACATATTTTCTGTCGTTTTTCCAGTATTAAAAATAGTCAATAATTTCCTCTATATCAGTGTGATATAATTAAAAATATGAATTTTATACAAAAAAGCGGTTCTGCTAAAACAAGTAAAGAAATCAATATCCGTCAAGGCCAACCCTCGACCACATCTCTCGTTGGAAACAAAATTTCTACTGGACAAATAATTAAATTTATAGGTTTTGTTACAGATGGAGAAAATGTAAAAGGAAATATGAAATGGTTTAAAACAAAAGACGGAAACTATTTTTGGTCTGGTAATGTAGAGGTATTATCAGATGTTGTGCCCGAGACTCCAACTATTCCCAATATTTATAACGTGATCACTGCTATTCAGCTGACAACTATAATTCCCGCACTTAAAACAATGGCGGATGAATACGTTATCTATCTTAACAATGCCATGAAAGAGTTTTCCATCACCACCCCTCTTCGTCAATCTGCATTTATTGCCCAGACAGCACATGAATCACAGGGATATGGAGCTCTCATTGAAAATCTAAACTACTCTGCAGAAAATTTGATAAAAACATGGCCTACACGATTTAATAAAGACAATGCGCCATTGTATGCACGCCAAGCACAGAAAATTGCTAACAAAGTCTATTCGGGACGATATGGAAATGGAGATGAAGCAAGTGGTGATGGGTGTAAATATCGAGGAAGAGGCATAATTCAAATTACCTTCAAAGATAACTACCGAGCATGTGGTGTTGGTCTGAACCTTGATTTAGTGAAATCACCTGAATTGTTAGAGCAAAAAGCTAACGCTTTTCGTTCTGGGGCTTGGTTTTGGAATAGTAGAAATCTCAACCCTTTGGCAGATGTTGGTGATTTCACTAAAATTACAAAAATTATAAATGGAGGAATAATTGGTTTGGATGAAAGAATTGCGTATTACAATAAGGTAAAACTAGTTTTAGGAGTTTGATCTGAAACAGGAATGTCAGAAATTACTTTTTTGGAAGTTATTGGCGACGAAATCCTGTTTTCTCTCAAGTAACTGGTTACTCAAACAAAAAACTGCCGTGAGGCAGTCTTTTGTTATATCTGATTAATAATGAGACTAGTCTGGAACTTTACTGAACACCCAACTTTCCCCTTTCTGAAATCCGTAATCTACTCCCCTTCGGAGTGGAGAAGGAAGTTTAATAGTAAACTCGAACGGAATTACGGCTTTAGACTCCGTATTATCGCTATAGTTCCCTTTACTAGCCACATACTGACAATGCCTATAGATAATTTCATATTTGTAAAATATACAGTATTGACTTTGCAAAGTAAACGAGTATAATTTTTTATGGAAAGGAGAAAGTAAAT
>Ga0209541_10006089_pt1 | contig 20767 bp, 19 predicted proteins | sample RifCSPlowO2_01_FD_184027 | JGI IMG/M metagenome (GOLD analysis project Ga0209541, IMG submission 184027) | Groundwater microbial communities from Rifle, Colorado - Rifle CSP2_plank lowO2_0.1 (SPAdes) (version 2) | ecosystem: Environmental > Aquatic > Deep subsurface > Groundwater | place... | reverse complement strand
CTAGACATGATTGTGTTCGACAAAACCGGCACCGTAACCGAAGGTAAGCCGTCAATTGTGGCAATTGAAACGCACGGCGAAATTTCAGAAGATGAATTGCTCGCACTCGCCGCGTCTGTTGAACACAATTCAGAACATCCACTTGCAACCGCAGTGGTTGCGGCAGCAGCGGCGCGAAATATAAAATTGCAAATCGCGATTGAGGTGAACGTCACGCCGGGCGGCGGACTTTCGGCAAAAATAAATGGGGCACACATTCACGTTGGTTCGCCACGATTCATTGAATCACAAAACATCACGTTGCCAACGCGCCGCACACAAAACCCAGCAGCCACCATTTTGGCCGTTGCAAAAAATGGCGTGTGCGTTGGGTTTTTGTATGCCGCGGACAAAATAAAATCAGATGCGCAAGATGCAATCAACGAAGCGCGCGCGCTTGGCATTGAGCCCGTCATGTTAACCGGCGACCACGAAGGCGCGGCGCGAGCCGTTGCCGAAGAATTGAAAATCACCTCGTGGCGCGCGTCGCAATTACCGGGCGACAAATTAGAATTCATTAAACTTCAGCAAGCGTACGGCAAAAAAGTCGGCATGGTTGGCGACGGCATGAATGACGCGCCGGCGCTGACGCAAGCGACCGTCGGATTTGCGCTTTCAACTGGTACAGACATAGCCATTGCAGCAGGCAACATCACACTGCTCAAAGGCGATCTCAAAAAAGTTGCGGACGCGATTTTGATTTCGCGCGCCACCATTCGCGTCATCAAACAAAATTTGTTCTGGGCGTTCATCTACAACGCGCTCGGCATTCCGGTTGCGGCCGGCGTTTTGTTTGTGTTTGGCGGACCGTTGTTGTCGCCAATTATTGCCAGCGCTGCAATGGCGTTCAGTTCAATTTCAGTGGTGATGAATTCGCTGCGACTCAAGCGCTCATAAAAAAATGTCCCCGAGCGCGCCACAAGGGTGCGTTCGGGGTCAGCGGTTCGTTTCGGCTTGTGGGCGTTCATGTGAGTAAAGCATCGGCAGCACCCAAAGTCCGAAAAAGTATGCGCCGGCGTAGCAGCATGCCAGAATCATGTTTGAATCACGACGAAGTACAAAGGATTTCGCTTCGTGATCCACATCCATGTACAGGTAGCGCAGATACAGGCACCAGATGATGTCGAGCACCACGGAGAGCAGAAACCAAAGCAAGAATCGTCCGGCAAGCTGGATCCGTATCCAGAGCGTGACACCGTTATTCTTTTCGGCCGCTTCATCATACGATATTCCCGCGTGGTATCCCGTCTCTGCTGAATACGTCATGATGAGAAACATCCCCAGCCATTCTGACACGTAGTACAGGCGATCTGTTGCCAGATCGATCGCTGTGGTAATCGGTAGTCCGATTATCATGATCATCGCAAAGACAAAGAGCCGATACAACATGAGAACCTCCTTGGATTCGAACTTGACGGTAACATGAATCTGAGATACTGTCAATGCACTCGCAACATGATTTCTATGAAAAGAATATTTTTTTTCAGTTTTTTAATACTCACGCTTGGCATTGGTTGCACGCGCGTTCCAGAATCGAGTGTGCCGATGGTTGTTACCACAATTGTTCCACTCACCAGTATCACACAAAATTTACTCGCCGGCGTCGCCGACGTGAAAACAATATTGCCAGCCGCGGCTGAACCGCATGAGGTTGTCCTTTCCACGCGTGAATTACAAATACTGCAAGATGCAGATTTGATACTGACCTGGGGGCTCGGGCTTGATGATTGGGCAACCCGAGCAACGGCAGCGACCGAGAGCCGAGCGCCAAAATTAGTAGCAACAACATATTTAAATTTACCCGCCGGAACGGACGATCCTCATGCATGGTTGTCGCCGCAGCGTATGCTGCAAATCGTCAGCGGACTCGAAGCAGGTCTGGTTCGCCAATTCCCGGACGAACGCGAACGCATTTACGCAAACACAATTGAGTACCGTGAAAAAATGGCGCGACTTAATTCAGATTTTCATTCTCTTGCAGAATTACCGAATCGTGACATCGTAACACTGCACGACGCGTTCAACTATCTCGCGCTCGATTATAATCTCCGCATCGTTGCCACGATTCGTGATCTGCCAGAAGACAATCCATCGCCTGCGGATATTGCGCGAGTGATCACGATATTAAAAAAATATCCGAACGCCGCGTTGTTTGGCGAATCAGAAATACATCCAGCAATTCTCGAGACCATTGCGCGTGACACGGGGCGCACGGTGTACACCCTCGATCCGCTTGAAATTGCAGATGCGCAACCCGACACCTATCTCGCGACCATGGAAAAAAATTTGGCGAGCTTGCAGCAAGCACTCCGCAACGCGCAATAGTGGCATTGCAATTTTGGACTAACCCTCATATACTGCGTGGCATATATGGCACACCCATATTTGTTTGACAATCAGAACCGTGTCGAATCGCTGTCGGATATAGTCGGGGAGGGCGAGCTGCCGGTTGATGTTGCGGAAACACCGGATACCCTCATTGTGGTGGCGCCAATTCCGGGTGTTGATCCTGACAAAATCGAGATTCATCTTGATGGCGATGTTTTGACAATTCGCGGCAGCCGAACGCGCGAGCTCGTTAAAACTGCGGAACATTTTTATTCAGAAGAATGTTTTTGGGGTGATTTTTCTCGCAGTGTGATTTTGCCCGTTGAGGTCAAAGCAGACGAAGCAGAGGCGCGCTTCAAAAATGGGATGCTCACGCTCACGATTCCAAAACAAACAAAGAGTCATCACATTCCAATTGTTGTTGTCGATGAAGAATAATCAGTGGTCAGTTTCAAAAAAAGTTGGCGTAGGTCTTGGCGCGTGCGCTGCTGTTTTAATTATCGCATTCAGTGTTGGCGCATTTGTTGCGTCTGCACAAACCTTCGATACGTTTCCGGAAGAATTTTTTATTGCTGATATTGCCGTTGGTGGAAAAACGTTGGCAGAAGCGCGCAGCGCGATTCAACAGCGCATCAACACAATCACCAAGAGTGGTGTCTCGGTCACGATTGCAGATCACGGAACATACACACTGCCGGTCATGCCTGATTTTATCGATGCAGAGCAGACAATCGTGGCGGCAAAAAATGCGGTGCAGCGCGGTGCAATTTTGAAACAAATACGTTCGCTTGTCGGCGCAGCTGCCCGTGTAGACGTTTCGTTTGAACTTGCGGAGGACGTTACAGAGCGGGGCGTAACGGCTGAAATTTTGGATCAGTGGCAAGCACCACTTAAAAAACCAGCTGATGCGCGATTTGAAATTGCTGATGGCGTCGCGCATGTGATTCCGTCGGCAAAGGGCGAAGCGATCAATGAGTCGTTGTTGGCCGAGACATTTGAAATCGCGCTGGCAGCCGGTCAGACGCGCATCGCTGCCACGATTGTTGAACGCGAACCTTTGATCACAACGCGTATTGCCGAACAACTGCTGCCGCAACAGCAGGCACTTGCGTCAGAGTTGACGCGGGGGCGCACCGTGACGATTCAAGGAAAATCTTTTGCAGTTTCATCTGCTGATTTGGTAGCACTACTCCAGCCGCGCACGGTCGACGACGCCGCAACGGTCAGCATCGATTCGCAGATGTTGCACACAATTCTTGGAAAATCGCTTGCAGCATTCGAGCAAGAGGGTCGTGACGCGATATTCACCTATGACGGAAAAAAGGTGACAAAATTTGTGGCGCCGCAAAAAGGGATTTCTGTTGATTGGGAAAAACTGGCAACTGATTTGTTTGCATCGTTGAGCACAACAACAGCCACCGTTCCGGTACACACGATTGAAGTTGATCCAGATGTGGCGCTCGGCGAGTTGAATGATTTGGGACTCAAAGAAATTATCGGTATCGGTCGGTCAAATTTTTCTGGCTCGCCAAAAAATCGTCGTCACAATATTGCCGTTGGCGTGGCGTCACTCAAAAATATTTTGATCCCACCGGGACAGGATTTTTCGTTGATCAAAGCACTTGGAACGATTGATGGGTCGACCGGATATTTGCAAGAACTGGTGATTAAGGAGAATAAAACAATACCAGAATTTGGTGGCGGCTTGTGTCAAATTGGCACCACGACTTTCCGCGCCGCAATGGGCGCTGGGTTTCCGATTGTGGAGCGTCGCAACCATTCCTATCAGGTGCGTTATTATTTTGAAAATGGACGCTCGGGCACTGATGCAACAATCTATGATCCAAAACCTGATTTCAGATTTAAAAATGACACCGGACATTGGGTGTTGTTTGATCCGCGCATCAAAGGTGATGAACTCGAGTTCGTGTTTTGGGGAACGTCAGACGGCCGCATTGCGAAACGCACTATTCCAAAAATTTTGAGCACCGCACCACCACCGCCAAAAAAAATGATCGAGACGCTCGACTTGCCGGTAGGGCAAATCAAGTGCACGGAAAAACCACATGCCGGTGCCACGACAATTTTCACCTACACCGTTGAGCACACGGACGGTACGGTCAAAAAACAGGATTTTAGCAGCTATTACAAACCATGGGGCGAAGTGTGTTTGATCGGTGTGGCGGCATTGACCATGCCTCTGGCTGACGGAGAAACGCCGACTGGCACTGCACCGACTCCCACACCAGAAATCACGCAAAACCCAACAATAATCACGCCAGACGCCGCAGGATCGACCGGAAATTAGACAAAAATCAATCTATCCCCATACTGACCCTTGACACAATCCTTTTCATCAGGTATATTTAGTCGTTACAAGGCTCCCCCAAAGGTTCCTGTTTAACAACTCGCGCTCACGACAAGCATGGGGACTTGTTGTATGGGGAATTCGGGCTCCGGCTCGAATCCACCAATAACAAGTCTTCTTGAGCGCGAATTATTGAACAGGAATTTTTTATTTGCTGTGCTATACTACCCTCACTATTTTGTTTTTTTGTATGAAAATGGAATTGGGGATAGGGCTGCGTCAATCGGTATCGATAGAACAATCGATTGCTCAGAGGCTTGAGGTGCGCCAGCAAATTAATCTGAAAAATTTTGATGCAATTGAGCGTGGTGTTGTCGGCGATCCGAACGATTTGTTGGAAGGCGTCATTGCATACACCGTGAGTCAGATGCCGAATGAATCAGTGAGGCATGGCGTTGCCGAGGTGCTCGCTGAACCGTCGTTGCGCGCCGCGCTTTTGTACAATGTAACCGAGGTCGCATTTGATCCGCGCCAGCACACGATTGAACGATTTGTTGCTCGTTGGTTTCATGATACGCACGGCGCCGCTATCATGGTGGAAGCAAATATCAATCACGCAAAAGTTGAGCTTCACATTCCGTTGGAGGCATACACGAATGCGCTTTTTGACCCAACAGCTCTTGAACGAGAGCTTACGCAGTTGCGTGGTTTCGTAGCTGATACGCGGAGAAAACCAGACGAAGGAACGTTGTTACGCATTGCAGAACTTCAGGGTGCGCGTGATATCGTACCGACCATTCGCAGCTACATCGACCCCGTGGCGACGGGTGTGCAGTACGCACTGATGACCAAGGTAGGTGATCACTATCCGTTGCTTAATTTTTTGCGCGACTACGCCGTCATAAAAAATACACGGTTTGTTTTGTCAACGCGCATGGTCGATCGATTTTCGGCACGGTTTATGCGCATCGGGAAGCGCAGCACGCCACAAGAATTTGAAAATGCGTTTTTAAATTGCATCGGGGAATATGTGCTCGTTGGTCTGGGGGTCATTGAGCCGGATTTGTTTAAGCTGTATCGCGCAGACATTGTTGAGCGTATGCACAGTGGTGGCGCACCAACCGGCGTGTCAGAGCGAGCCGTTGCAGATGCTCAGAATCCAAAAAAGAAAGTGTTTTTTTAGCGTTGGGGCGTGACGGGGAAACCAGCAACCGCGGCAACGGATGCAGCGGTCAGCGATTTTGTGACGAAAATTGTTCGTGCGCAGAGGCAACGCCTACTTACCAATCTCAATTTCGGAGATCTATTTGAGCAAATGAAAGATAATATTTTTGATGAAAATGTGCGGCGCATGTCAGACGAAGAAGCGCGTAATGGCGTTCGTGACACCTTTGATGAATTTTTTTCTCGCCCCGAAGTTGAGAGCGAATTAATTGTACTCGCGCGCACTGTGTGGAATCCGGTGAAGAGAATTTGACAGCACTCTGTGCAGTCGGTATGATCACCACATCATTTAATAACAGAAAAACTGTATGGGGGAACAGAAACAAGTGTTTACGACCGAGGAGTCAACGGAATTGTTGCAGTACATCGCAACAAATATGGTGACAAAGGCTGATTTGGATGAATCGGAAAAGCGAGTTAAAAGCGAGTTGCGACGGGAATTACGTAAGGATATTAATGCTGGGTTACAGCGGGTCATGGACTACACTGATAAGCGTGTGACCCAAGCAGAAGGGAAAATTATTAGGTTGGTTCGAAAAGAAGATGAAAAAGTTGACAAGCATGTTCGGGCAACGGAAAACTCGGGAGCGATCAGTCACGAAGAATCGCATCGACTGTTGGAGCTTGGCCCATTTCCGAAATTAAAAATTGCGTAGAAAAATAGATGCGTGGTCAGTTTTATTTCTCAATCACTTTGTCCACCAGTCCGTATGCCACGGCTTCGCTCGAAGTCATAAAGTAGTCGCGATCTGTGTCGCGCTCAATTTTGTCATGCGGTTGTCCGGTGCAAGTCGCCAAAATTTTGTTGAGCGTTTCTTTCATTTGCAAAATTCGTTCCGCTCGAATTTTAATGTCAGACGCCTGACCCTCTGCGCCGCCAAGCACCTGATGGATCATCACTTCCGAATTTGGCAACACGAATCGTTTGCCGCGTGCGCCGGCTGATAGCAACACTGCACCCATTGATGCAGCCATACCAACGCAAATGGTCGACACGTCGGCAGTGATGTAATTCATCGTGTCGAAAATGGCGAGTCCGGACGTGACCGATCCACCCGGCGAATTGATGTACAGTTTGATATCTTTTGTTTTGTCCTGACTTTCCAAAAACAGCAGTTGCGCGATCACTGAATTCGCCACATCATCGTCAATTGGCGTGCCTAAAAAAACAATGCGGTCTTTGAGCAAACGGGAATAGATGTCATATGCGCGTTCGCCGTGCGCGGATTTTTCAATGACTGTTGGGATGAGAAATGAAGACATATAGACGAAGATAAAAAGAGTGTAGCGAATAATGAGCGAATAGGCAATACCAGTCTGTCGAAAGCTCGTCTCGGAGGCGAGCGAGCTTGGTGTTTTGTGCGAAGCACAAAACGAGCGAGCCGAGAGACAGCGCGCTTTGCCGCAGGAGCAAAGCGACGCGTGAGCTTGAGACAGACTGGTAGTGCCTATCCACCCACTATCTGCCATTCTCCTTTAATATTTTCAAGATGCCCTTTCACTGAAAACCCTGCAGCCTTTTTGTGTCCGCCGCCACCAAACGCCCCGGCAATTGCTGCCACATCAACATCATCGTGTGTGGTGCGCAGCGATCCCTTAACCATGCCGTCCTGTGTTTCCTTCAACACGAGCGCGATTTTTGTTTCGCCAATTGAATTTAAAAAATTCGACACACCTTCGACGTCATTGTCTGTCACTTTGAATCCAGTCATGTCCGCGCGCGTCAACACCGTGTACGCAAGATCCAAGTCTTTATTGATTTGCAGCCGCGACAACGCGATGCCCCAGAGTCGCAGTGCGTCCGCGGATTTATTTCGATAGGTGTAATTTAAAATAGCCGTGTAATTGCCGCCCGCGCGCACGAGCTCAGCACCGGCGCGCAGTGCAGATTCCGACGTCGCTGGATTGCTGAAATTACCCGTGTCAGTCATGAGGCCGGTTAACAGTGCCGTCGCGATCGGTGCGTTGATCACCTGACCCACATAAGAAAAATAATGAAACAAGACTTCCGTCGTTGACGCTGCATCAAGTTGCAAAAAATTGAAATCACCAAACCGCGTATTGGTGAAGTGGTGATCGAAATTAATGATGGTCGGTCGCACCGCGAGTGAGTTAATACAATCTTGCGCGCCGGCAAACACCGGATCACCTGCGTCAAAAATGCACACCGTGTCAAATTGGCGCTCTGTCCATACCGCCGGATTTGAGTGCAGCTCGTCCGCATGCGGCAAAAACGCGAGCGCCGTACTCACCCCTGTTTTGCACCACAACGTCGTATCAACACCAGTTGCGCGCAAATATCCGACAAACGCCGAGGCGGCTCCCAAGGTGTCGCCATCCGGATTTTTGTGTGGTACGACAACAACGCGCGCCGAGCGGTGCGTCAAGTGCGCGTGGATTTGTCGGGCAAGTTCCAGCATAGGACCATCAGAGGCAATAGAGAATCATACCCCATCCGCACAATCTTGACAAGGTGTGCTATTTGACGGAAACCAAAAAATAGCTTAGTATTGGCATTACTTATTATCTCCTCCCATGAACGTTTCCGAGCTTTCGCGCCGACTGCGCGTCAACATTAAAGAACTGTACGAAGTGCTGCCAAATTATGGCTATGATATTGGGCGTCGTGCAGTGAAAGTTGATGACAAAATCGCTGAAAGCATTATTCGTGAATGGCGCCGCATGTATGCAGACTGGAAAGACAAACAGCGCCGTGCCAAGGAGCAGCAGCGCATCGCCGAAAAAGAAGCGCGCAAAGCAGAAGGGAAAACAGCGACCCTTCCGGCAGTCGTGACCGTTCGTGATTTTGCCGCTGCACTTGGACTTCCCGTCACCACAATTATTTCCGAGTTAATGAAGAACGGTATTTTGGCGTCGCTCAATGAACGCATTGATTTTGAAACCGCAACCGTCATCGCCGAAGATCTCGGATTCGCCGTGCAGCTCGAAGCAGGTGCCGCGCCTGAGGCAGAACTTTCCACATCACAAGTTACTGAAATGAAACAACAGCTTGACAGCGAGTTACAAGAAAATCTTGTCGCGCGCGCGCCAGTCATTGTGGTCATGGGTCACGTTGATCACGGCAAAACAAAATTGCTCGACACCATTCGCACCACCGACGTTGTTGCATCAGAATCAGGCGGCATCACGCAGCACATCGGCGCGTATCAAGTCATTAAAAATAATCGTCCGATCACGTTCATTGACACACCGGGACACGAAGCGTTCACGGTCATGCGCTCACGCGGCGCGCGCATTGCAGACATTGCAATTTTGGTTGTTGCGGCTGATGACGGCGTGATGCCGCAAACAGTTGAGGCAATTAAAATTATTCAGGCAGCGAAAATTCCAATGGTTGTCGCGCTCAACAAGATGGATAAGGAAGGCGTCAACATTGACAAGGCAAAAACAGAACTTTCAAATCAAAATGTTTTGATCGAAGAATGGGGCGGTTCGATTCCGCTCGTTCCCATTTCGGCAAAATCTGGCATGGGTGTTGACAAACTCCTTGAAACGTTGTTGCTCGTTGCTGATGTTGAGGCTGACAAAATTCGCGCCAACCCACTCCGTCCGGCAATTGGCACGATCATTGAATCACATGTTGACAAAGGTGAAGGGCCAGTCGCCACACTGCTCGTGCAAGGCGGGACACTCCACAAAAACGATCCGCTCGTCGTGAACTCCGAAATCTACGGCACGGTCCGCGCGATGAAAGATCACCGCGGCGCATTTGTCGAAGCGGCGCCACCATCAACGCCAGTCAAAATTCTCGGGTTTAAATATGCGCCAGAAGTTGGTGACATTTTCGACGTATCAAAAGCCGCAGAAGCGACAAAGGTGAAAAAGACACGCACGTCTGGCATTGTTGCCGCACCGGTGACCCAGCAGCAAGCCGCCGAAGAAGGCGAAGAAACCACAGACAAGAAAATTTGGTTTAATGTGTTTGTGAAAGCTGACGTGCTTGGTTCGCTCGAAGCAATCATCCAAACACTTGAAAAATATCAGACCGATGAGGTGGGTGCGAAAATTATCGGCAAGGGCTTGGGTAACTTCACGGAAGCAGACATTCAGCGCGCGGAAAGTTCGAATGCCGTGATTCTTGGTTTTCATGTGGTGCCGATGCCGAACGTCCAGATTCTCGCAAACAACAAACACGTTGAGATTCACTTGTTCAAAGTGATTTACGATCTGTTTCATCTGGTTGAACAGCGCCTCAATGATTTGGTGCCAGCAGAAATTATTGTAACCGAGCACGGCACCTTTAAAACACTCGCCATTTTTCGTACTGACAAAAAAGCGCAGGTTGTTGGGGGGCGCGTTGATCAAGGAAAAATTCCAAACGGATCGCTTGCGCGCGTGTACCGCAATCGCGAATATGTTGCGGATGGCAAAATTGTTGGCACACAATTGGGTAAAGTTGATGTCAAGGAAATTCCAGCAGGCCACGAGTGTGGCATTAAGTTTGAAGGCAAAGCACCGCTTGAAGTTGGTGACGTGCTCGAAGCGTACAGCCGCGAAGAACGAAAGAAAAAAGCAACGTTCGGCACCTGATGGTGTCGGCGCGTTTGACGCCATGCGTCGCTCTGTTTTATCATGGGGAGCACATTCACTAATTATTTTTTATGGCACTTGAAATTACAGACGCAAATTTTGAATCAGAAGTTTTGAAAAGTGAAACGCCGGTGTTCATTGATTTTTGGGCACCGTGGTGCGGACCGTGTCGGATGATGGGGCCGGTGATCGAGAATTTGGCACATGAAATGGAAGGGAAGGGTGTAAAAATTGGAAAAATGAACGTTGATGAAAATACCGAGACGTCAAATCAATTCGGAATTATGTCGATTCCGACATTCATTGTTTTTAAAAATGGGAAGCCAGCTGCACAAAGCGCCGGTGTACAAACACTCGATCAATTAAAGGGAATGATTGCTGGTGTTTGACAACCGAGGAGCGGTCGCATAGTATTGCGCTACGTTGCCTGACAAACTCGGCAACAGAACAAGGAGTTGGCAATGGGTCAGCACCAACGAATTTCATTGGCGGATTTCACCATGAGGCTGGACGCATCGGTCGGATGTCTCAGCCGGCAAGCCGCGCGCGTTTGGGGAGATACTCGTGCGCCTGACATTGTCGTTGAAGTTGGCACGGGAATGGAGTCGTGCTTGGCGAGCAAGTGCGTTGACGGGACAGAGCTTCACAAATTGCCGCCACTTCCATACGCAGACGTGACCGGTTTTCCGTTTCCGAGCAACGCAGCGGGCAATGCGGTTGCCGAATCGCCACAGGTACGGCTTGCGGAGATCGGCGGCAAGCGTGTCGTGTTTTTGACGCAACGCATGCAAGTGTCAGACGGATTTTCGCCGCATGACGTCGTACATCCACTGCGTACTATGTTGCGGTGGGGTGTGAAGCAGGTGATTCTGGTCAGTTCGTGTGGCGCTTTGTGTCACGACCGCGAGCTGCGTCCTGGCACTGCGGTGCTCATCAAGGACCACTTCACACTGTTCTGTGGTGATCAAAACCCGTTGCGCGGATTCGAGCACACCAAACAGTGGCCGGTTCACCTCGGGATGACGGAACCGTACGCCAGCAAGATGCGTAAAATTGCCGTTGTAGCGCACGGCAAAATTGACGCTGACCTTCGGAAAGTGATGCCACTGCAAGAAAGTGGAATGCTTGTCGCCGTGCCGGGACCCACGTTCGAGTCAGCTCACGAGCGTGCTGCGTTGCGGCAGTTCGGCAGCATCGTGGGCACGAGTCTCTGGAACGGTGCGATCGCCGCTCGTCACATGGGCTGCCATGAGCTGTTCGCCATCGCGCTCGTCAGCGGGAACTCCGGCGAAACGCGTACGCGTGACGACGTCAAACAGAAAGCGCACGTTGCACACGCTGCGTTGTCAGCATGGTTGATCGAAACGATCACGCGCTTGCCACGCCCTGAAGACATGATCGTCGCCGCCGCATAGAAGTAGTCGGCGAATCACCGCCTTCGCTCTGCCGCTCTGCCGGACACACGCCAATTGTGTGTTTCGGCAGGGCAGTTTTTTTAAGTAAACCGGTGCGTATCAGTAACTGTTGTCAATCGTAGCGCAATCCGCTACAATTCCACTACTATGTACGACCACGGGAAGATAGACAAAAAATGGCAGGATCGTTGGCTCGCTGACGGCGTGTTTCGCGCTGAAGATTTTTCCGAAAAACCCAAACAATATTTTTTAGTTGAGTTTCCGTATCCGTCGGGCGCGGGGTTGCACGTGGGTCATCCGCGATCATATGTCGCGCTTGACGTTCTGGCGCGCCGCTCGCGTATGATGGGCAATAATGTTTTGTATCCGATGGGTTGGGACGCATTTGGATTGCCCACGGAAAATTATGCCATCAAAACCGGCCGCCCGCCCGCGGATGTCACGGCGGAAAATATCGCCATGTTCAAGCGGCAAATTCAGTCGCTCGGACTTTCGTTTGATTGGTCGCGCGAAATAAATTCCACTGACCCCGCGTATTACAAATGGACACAGTGGCAATTTTTGCAATTTTTTAAGGCGGGCTTGGCGTATAAGGCCAAGACGTTAATTAATTGGTGCCCGAAATGTAAAATCGGTTTGGCAAACGAAGAGGCGGCCGGCGGCGTGTGCGAACGGTGCGGCACAGCAGTTGAAAAGCGCGAAAAGGATCAGTGGATGATCGGCATCACGAAATACGCGGATCGGTTATTGGCGGATTTGGACACGGTGAATTATTTGCCGAAAATTAGGAAGCAACAAGAGGAATGGATTGGGCGCTCCGAAGGCGCGGAAATTATTTTTAAATTGTGCGATATTGCGGGTCAGCCGGACGGCACGCACTCGGTTACGGTTTTTACCACGCGTCCGGACACCTTGTTTGGCGCCACGTTTTTGGCAATCGCGCCGGAGTTGGCAAAGAAATGGATTGATATTGGGTGGCAGGCGTCCACTGGCGTGCGCGAGTATGTTGCTTCGGAAATGGCGACGCGCGACGCCGCGCGCGACTTTGCAGAAAAAGAAAAAACCGGCGTTGCGGCGGGAATTACTGCGGTGAATCCAGCCACGGGCGAAAAAATTCCGGTGTGGATTGTGAACTACGTTTTGGGCGACGTTGGCACCGGCGCCATCATGGCTGTGCCCGCACATGATGAACGGGACTTTGAGTTTGCACAGAAGTTTGGGTTGGAGGTGAAGCAGGTTGTAAGCGGTTCATCTAATTCGGCGTGTTGGCCCGATGATGGCGTGAATATAAATTCAGAATTTCTTAATGGCCTCACCACACCAGAAGCCAAACAAAAAATGGTTGCATGGCTCGAAGAAAATAAATGTGGCGCGCGCGCAACAACATACAAGCTTCGCGACTGGGTTTTTTCGCGTCAGCGTTACTGGGGCGAACCGATTCCGTTGGTGCATTGTGAAACGTGTGCAACAAAAAAGCAAAAAGTTTTAATGATTCATGGATTTGAAGGAAGTGCAGAGCTAAATTTTTTTCCGTATATCAAAAACGAACTTGAAGCGCGTGGTTTCGAAGTATTTGCGCCAACCATGACAACGTCGCACCATCCTGATGTTGAAAAATGGATGGAAGAATTGATGCCATACATGGACCAACTTGGTGCAGATGATGTTGTGCTCGGACATAGTATCGGCAGTAAGGCGGCACTTCATTTAGTTGAACGCGCGGGTAAGAAGATTAAAAATTTATTTTTGGTCGCATCACGAGTTGCAGCAATTGGCGAACGCGATTGGGCTGCATTCAAAAAAGAGTGGGGTGGAAATCCGGACGTTGAAGCGCTGCGGAAATTTTGGGAAGTGCCCATGAATTTGCAACGCGTGAATGAGTTGGCAGAAAACGTGCAGCTCGTGTGGTCTGATGATGACGAATGGACGCCACACGTTGAACATGATGTGTTGCCGAGTGGTTGGTTTATTAATCGGTTGCACGGCCACGGACATTTTGATGCAGAAGTCATTCCCGAGTTGCGCGATATTATTTTGACTGCAAAAATCACCGGCTGGAACCCACTCCCTGATTCCGCACTCCCGCTCACGCTCCCGCACGTTGAAAAATATGAACCCACGGACACGGGCGAATCGCCGCTCGCATCAATTCCTGAATGGGTGAACACGAAATGTCCGCGCTGCGGCAGCGCTGCAACGCGCGAAACAGACACCATGCCAAACTGGGCAGGCAGTAGTTGGTATTTTTTGCGCTATCTTGATGCGCACAATGACACCGTGTTCGCAGCCGCGGACAAATTAAAATACTGGATGCCGGTGGATTTATACAACGGTGGCATGGAACACACCGTGCTCCACCTCCTTTATTCGCGCTTCTGGAACAAGTTTATGTACGACTGCGGCTACGTGCCAACGCCAGAGCCATACGCGCGGCGCGTTTCGCACGGCCTCATCATGGCCGAGGACGGCGCCAAAATGTCAAAGTCAAAAGGCAACGTCGTGAATCCGGATGAAATTGTGCAGCAACAGGGCGCGGACACGTTGCGTGTTTATGAAATGTTCATCGGACCATTTGGCGAACCAGCACCGTGGAGCACGAACGGTGTCGTTGGGGTGAAACGATTTTTGGATCGCGTGATGCGGTTGCCAACATTGATTGCATCAGAGGAATCCGAAGAGGTGACCCGCGGCCTGCACAAGATGTTGAAAGCAGTGACACAGGACTATGACCGCATGAGTTTCAACACCGCCATCGCGCACTACATGACATTCGTGAATACCGTGTATGGCGTCGGTGCGATCACAAAAGAATCGCTGAAAATTTTTCTGGCTGCATTAAACGTTGCCGCACCGCATGTCAGTGAAGAATTGTGGGAACAACTTGGCAGCAAAAAATTGGTGTGCGAGCAACCATGGCCACAATTCGACGCTGCGCAAACGCTCGACGAAACATTCGAACTCGTCGTGCAAATTAACGGCAAGGTGCGTGATCGAATCCAAGCGCAAACAAACGCCACCGAAGACGAGATCAAAACACTTGCGCTCGACAGTGTGCGCGTCAGTGAATTACTTGCGGGCGCAGTGCCGAAAAACGTGATTGTGATTCCGGGGCGGCTCATTAACATTGTTGTGTAGCGGCAAAAAAATATGCAAGGGGGGAAGGGGGTTCAATTTGTGTTCGCGTTGCCGCTCGCTGCGATTGCTTGCATTGCCGGAATTTTGCTTGCGCCAATTGTGCAGGTGCCGGTTGCGTTGAGCGCCACTGGTGTCGCGGTGACACTCATGTGGTTACACGTCCGTCCAACAATACTTGGCATCATCGTGTTCGCTCTGTGTGTCGGATTATTACGCGCCGGGATCACACCCGCGTCGGCGCGTTCATACGACGCCACGCAGCCATTTTCAAAAATTCGATATTTTTTAGACAGCCGACTTGAAAAAAATATAGCGCCACCAGCGCACGCACTTGCATCAGGAATTTTATTCGGCGGCTCCGCGCGTTTTACCAAAGAATGGAAAACAATTTTTCGGGAAACCGGAACCAGCCACATTGTTGCAGTGTCAGGTGCAAACCTTGTGTTGCTCATGCAATGGCTTGACCTCGCCATTCGTCGCGGCAACGTAAGCCGTCGCCGTAGATTCATCATTTGTATGATTGTTCTCGCACTGTACGCCGCAGTGACTGGCGCGAGCGCGAGTGTCGTGCGCGCTGCACTCATGGCGCTGCTCGCAGAACTCGCCCCAATCCTCGGACGCCCGGCGCACACCGTGCATCTGCTCGCCGCCGCTGCGCTCATCATGGTTTTAATCGAACCGCGCATCGCTGCAGACATTGGTTTTCAATTTTCCTGTCTTGCAACGCTCGGCATCGCCGTGGCAACGCCTGAAGAACAACAGACAAAACTTGCGACTGCGGTTGGCGCCACGATCGCCGCGTTACTTTTTGTATTGCCGCTCCAACTCTATTATTTTCACACCATGTCATTCAGCGCTCTCGCCGCCAATGTTGCAATTGCACCATTCATCCCGATCATTATGTGTACCGCGGCACTCCACACCGTCGTCGGTTCTGCAGTCACCGCACTCCCGGTGTCTGCAGCTGCAACCGCAGTGCTCGTCGCGCTCAAATGGTTTTCAGCATTGCCCGGCAGCTCCGGCGACGTCCACATTTCTGTTTGGACACTTTCAGCCGCCTACCTCATACTCGGCGCGTACGTCTGTCGTCGGCTGTACAAATCATGTATACTGCGTTCGTTATGAAGGCACTCAAGCTCACGGTACTCATCTGTTTTTTGATCATCCCGTTCAGCGTTGTTCGTGCTGAAGGACCGATTGATTCTGACAATGATGGTTTTCCTGATCAAGAGGAATTGTTTGCTGGTTTTGATCCTTTCAACGCTGATCAAACACCACTTAAAAAAACCATAAAAGTTTCAATTAAAGATCAACGCCTTCGCTACTACACTGGCGAATATTTGGTTAAAGAAATAAAAGTATCAACCGGTTTACCAAAATACCCAACACCGATCGGCGCATTTGCGATTGAGAAAAAAATTCCGGTTGTTTTGTATGCAGGCGAGGGTTATTATTATCCAAATACGAAATGGAACATGCGTTTTAAGTTTCATCCAAAAGGAAGCTACTACATCCACGGCGCGTATTGGCACAATGCGTTCGGCAAGCGCCGTAGTCACGGGTGTGTGAATGTTGCATATAAAGACATGGAAACGCTCTACGCATGGGCGCCAGCCGGTACACCAGTCATCATTGAAAAATAGTATACACACACTCTCGGTTTCACAATATGTCGCGGTTGTAAATGATCTCCTCGTGTCCGGAATGCCGCCGGGCACGTTTGAAATTGAGGGCGAAGTTTCGTCATACAGCGTTTCGGCAAATAAGTGGGTACGGTTTGATTTGAAAGACGGTGACGCGTTGGTCGGTTGTTTCGCCTCGGTGTGGCAACTCAATGAACAGATTGCAGATGGCATGAAAATTGCCGTCATCGGATATGGAAGCATCTATGCCCGATTTGGGAAATTCACGCTCAACATTCAGTCTGTTCGTTTGTCAGGTGAGGGAAGTTTAAAGCGCGCGTTTGAATTGTTGAAGAAAAAACTGGAAGTCGAGGGGCTCTTTGACAGTGCGCGCAAGCGAGCACTTCCGCAATTTCCGGCGCGTGTTGCGCTCGTAACTTCGCGCGATGCAGCCGCGTTCACTGATTTCTTGCGCGTGTCAAGCACACGGTGGCCGGCCGCAGAAATTTTTCATATGCATGTTGGTGTGCAAGGGGATGCGGCGGTTGCGGATGTGGTCAGCGCAATCACGTCTGTCGGCAGTCAGCCAGATCAGTTTGATCTTATGGTCGTCACGCGCGGCGGCGGATCACTTGAAGATCTGCATGTGTTTAACACTGAAGCAGTTGCGCGTGCCTGTTTCGCTTCGCGCATTCCGGTGGTGAGTGCGATTGGTCACGAACGTGATGTGACAATTCTTGATCTTGTCGCTGATGTTCGTGCGGCAACGCCGAGCAATGCTGCAGAAATTATTTTTCCGGATCAGGATGAAATCAAAGCGCTCATTCGACAAATGGCGATTACACAAACGCGCGCCGTTGATCGACGCATTGCGTACGAACGGGCGCGTACCGCACTCATCACGCGCGCGGCGGATCAATGGATTGGATCGCTCACACAAAAAACGCAGTTTGCGCGGCAGCGATTGGTGGCGCACGGCGAGCGGCTCACCCAGCGCGTCACGTCACGTCGTGAGTCAGTCGTGAGCGCGGTACGATTGCTGAAATCACTGCACCCGCAGGAAATTTTAAAGCGTGGTTATTCCTATACGCGTGCGGCTGACGGTGCTATTATTGGCACTGCTGCGGCGCTTCGCACCCGTAAACACGCAACGCAGGTGTATCACGACGGCGAAGTTACGATCGAAGCAACTATATGACAGACACGCGATGGAAATGGCTACTCGGCGCGATCGTTGCAATTCAGATCGCAGTTTTTTCGTTGTTTATCACTGACCCGTTCGTTGACGGGCGATTGCACATCAATTGGGGGCCGGCGTTTTGGTTGCTCAAAGCACAACACATGCATGAGGTGAATTTTTTTGAGGCGTATCTTGGTGTTGTTGCTGACACAAAAATTGTTGATGGCCGCACCGTTGCAGCCGGATGGTATTCGAGCCACCCACAATTCATCGCCATTCCGCTCTATGTGTGGACTGCGATTTTTGGTTTTGGCGAATGGGTTGTGCGTTCGCTCGCCGCGCTCGTGACTGTAGCGACGACGATCATTTTTTGGTTCGCGATGCGCGTGCGTCACACCCCAAAACAGGCAACGCTGTTTGCGGCAGCGTGGGCGTTCATGCCGCTGTACGTTGCGTTTGGCCGCAAACTGGATCAAGAGCCATTCGTCATGTTGTTTTTTGCGCTCGCGTGCCTCGGATATGAACGGTTTGCTTCGGGGAAAACACGTATGCCGTGGTTGTGGGGCGCTAGTATGCTGTTCATGGTGTGGTCAGACTGGTCGGGGTTTGTGATTGCTGGCTTATTACTCCTCGCGCACGCTGCACTCATGCGATATTGGAAGCCGGCGCGGCTCCTCGCGCTCTGGAATTTAATTGGCAGCGGCTGCGGTGCAGCGATCGTTGCGTTTCAGGCAATTTTGCCAAACGGCTCGCTCGCCGGTGCGATGACAGAAGCGCAAAATTTGTATGCCTATCGCGCTGGCACATCTGAAAAGTTTTTTTGGTACACGTGGGCGAAAAAACAACTGTCCTATTTTTGGCAAAACTATGTGTGGCTGTTTGGTTTTTTGAGCGCCACCATTTTTATCCGATCAGTGCTGATGAAAAAAAATCTTTTTACCGCGATTAAGACGCGCGGTTTTGAAATTGAACATCTGTTTGGCATCGCCGCAATTGCCTGTCTTGTCTACGCACTGCTCGTGCCACAGGCAACATCCATCCACATCTACTACCAATATTTTTACGGCCCCCTCGTCGCATGGGGTGGGCTGCTGTTTTTTGAATGGATGGAGCGATATGTCCACCGATACGCCATCAATGCGTTTGTACCGGCCACCATTTTCGGCATTGTTTTAGCGCTTGGTCTCTATCATGGCATCACAATTCTATCCGTTGATCGCATGGCCGGATGGGGATGGACCGGTGAAATTGGCCTCATGAAATACGTTGCAACACTGGACAAAAATAAACCGATCATTGCAATAACCGGCGGCGCAAATATCAATACGTGGTTTGATAATCCGAACATAACCTATTACGCGGGGCGCCACATTCAAACGATTGACTCTCCGGCTGGTGATTTCACCTACCCATATGTTATTATGGGAAATGAATATATCACCGAGCGCACGAATGAATTGAACAAGAAGGTTGCGAGCGACGAAGAATATCGAATTCTGCAGTGTTCACAGGCGCTGTGTCTGCTCGGTGTTGTCAAAAAATAATATGAGTGCAAAATCAGAAAAGCAGGATTCATTTGCCGCGCAATTTGCAGAGCTTGAGACCATCACGCAGTGGTTCGAGCGTGGCGATGTTTCGATTGAAGAAGCGTTGGAGAAATTTGAACGCGGCTTGAAACTCGCGGATGAGCTGCAAAAATATCTGCACGGCGTTGAACAGCGAGTGACGGAGATGAAGAAAAAATTTAATGTATAGTTTATGAAAAAAACTGTGGTTATTTCATTGGGTGGTTCGATGATTATTAACGGGAACGGGGTGCATACGGCATTCCTCAAAAAATTTCGGGCGATTATTCAGCGGGAGTCCAGAAATGGACTCTCATTTATTATTGTCTGCGGCGGTGGTAATACGACGCGTGCATATCAAGCGGCCGGCCGTATCTTGAAGTTTTCGAACGTCACATTGGATCGCATTGGGATTCGGGTGACACACGTCAATGCTGAATTTGTACGCACGCTCCTTGCCGGCATCCGCGGCGTCGAGGTTGTGGGCGGAGAAAAACCAGGACAGTCAACGGATGCAGTGTCAGTACGTCATGCAGTGGTGCATCGCGCCACGACGGTTATCAACATTTCATCAATCGCGTATGTGTATGATGCTGATCCGGCAAAAAATCCGGGCGCGAAAAAATTTGATCATCTCACTTGGAAACAATATCGCGCAATTATCGGTTCGCGTTGGACACCGGGCATGCACGCACCTTTTGATCCGATCGCCGCACGTCTCGCTCAAAAACACGGATTGACCGTTTCATTTATGAGCGGTGATGATTTAGGCGCGCTCTCGAAAATTTTACGGGGGAAAAAATGGGTTGGATCTCGAATCGCGCCCCAGCGAAGCTAGACTGGACAGGTTGAGTCAGTGGTGGTATCTTTGCCGAGATGCATTTTTCGGCCTCGCGGCCGACACTGGAGGGACCATGCACACGTATTCTGTCGACAATCCGTACTTTCGGTTTCCGTATGTCGTGGATCCGAATTCTTGTTTCGTCCCGGGTGATCCGGTGATGAAGCATCTCATTCTTGATCTCACCGTGGATTTCGCAAACCGCGTCATCCGTGGCGAGGCGGTGATCGATTTCAGCCAGCCGGGCACGATCAGGCTGGACTTCACCGGTGGAGCTGCAGAGTTCTTTCAGTTGGATCGTGGTGCTCGGCACTCGTTGGATTGCATTCAGCTGCACGACAAAGCGGGGTCGATCACTGGCTACGAGCTGAACGTTCCGGAAACTCGCCGTATCGGTGTCGAGTTTGTGACGGCTGCAGATGCAGCGGGTTTGCACTGGATGAGCGGTCATGAGACCGGTTCGAAGCAACCGATGCTCATTTCACAGAATCAGCCCATTGGTGCTCGTTCGTGGATCCCGTGCCAAGATACCCCACAGGTCAGGTTCACGTGGGAGGCG
>Ga0209541_10006088_pt1 | contig 20768 bp, 11 predicted proteins | sample RifCSPlowO2_01_FD_184027 | JGI IMG/M metagenome (GOLD analysis project Ga0209541, IMG submission 184027) | Groundwater microbial communities from Rifle, Colorado - Rifle CSP2_plank lowO2_0.1 (SPAdes) (version 2) | ecosystem: Environmental > Aquatic > Deep subsurface > Groundwater | place... | reverse complement strand
CGCTTGGCTCATTAACAATACGGGGGCGAGAATGAGATATTTTGATATTTGCGCTCATAGAGGCGGCAATTTCAGTCACAAGCAAATTCCCCCCAACAGTTTGCGCGGATTTGAGGAATCCTATGCCATCGGTGTCGACATAGAAACGGACATCTGCTTCTCGGGAGATGGCGAACCGATTATCTGCCATCCCGGACTTTTGCATCCCGACCCTGCTAAAATGAATTGGCAAAAAATAAAGCAACGGTATCCTTTTATTCCGCATTTTAACGACCTCCTGGACTATATTCGGAGAAAACCGTTTTTGACTTGCTTTTTGGATTTGAAAGTTAACTCAAAGACATTGACAGAGAAAGTTTGCGATGGAATTTTTGAGGCAAACCTTACTGAAAAAATCATCTTAACCGCTCCCAGAAAAAGGATTGCCATGGCCGGTCTATATTCCAGCGGCGAGTTACTCGCCTATGCCCAAACTTACGGCCAAAATTTAGTCAATCAAAGCGCGCGCGGCCGCCACGGAAGAATTAAAACTCATGTTATAGATATTTGGCCCGTAAATATGGCCAAGACCGCGGAACAGTTTGAGCCCGACATAATTTCTTTCGGCTGGCTAAATGATTCTTTTTTAAGCCGGCTGGCTTTTCATTTTATGTTCAAAACAAAAGTCATTGACCCGTTTATTGATTTGGCTGTTGAAATCCGCAAGGCAAAATCAATAATTTTCGGCCTTAAAGTGTTCGGCGGCATCGCCAACACGCCGGAAACAATTAATTACCTCTTAGACGCCGGCGTTGACGGCATCTTCACCGACAACCCCACCTTGGCGGTAGAAATTCGAAACTCCAGAATTTCTCAATGATACTTATTAAAACGGCATAAAAACATCACGCCGTTTTTTAATTTTAACAATTAACAATGCGGTCCCTCATTTACGCCTCCAGCGCCGCGGCGGTTTTGATTTTGACGAGAATTTCTTTTTCCAATTTGGGATTTTCTTTGAGATATTGGCGGGCGCCGTCTATGCCCTGGCCGAGTTTCTGCTCCCCGTAATTAAACCAGCTACCCGCTTTGGCCAATACGCCATAGCGCACTCCGGCGTTGACCATGTCGGAGTGGCGGGAGATGCCCTCGTTGTAAAGAATATCGAACTCGCAAGTCCTGAACGGAGGCGCCACTTTGTTTTTGACGATTTTGACTTTTACGCGGTTGCCGACTATTTTTTCCCCCGCCTGTATCTGCGCCGCCCTTCTTATCTCAATTCTGACCGATGAATAAAATTTCAAGGCCATACCGCCGGGGGTAGTTTCAGGGTTGCCGAACATAATCCCTATTTTCATTCTAAGCTGGTTGATGAAAATTACCGTCGTCTTGGATTTTGCCACGATTGCCGTAAGTTTGCGCAAAGCGTGGGACATCAAGCGCGCCTGCAGGCCCATATGCTGCTGGTCCATCTCCCCTTCTATTTCGGCCCTTGGAGTCAGAGCCGCCACCGAATCCACAACAATAACATCAATCCCGCCGGATTTAACCAGCGACTCGACAATATCCAGCGCCTGTTCTCCGGTATCGGGCTGGGAAATTAAAAGCTGGTTTATATTAACCCCGATTTTTTTAGCGTATTCCGGGTCAAGGGCGTGCTCCGCGTCAACAAATGCCGCCGTCCCGCCCATTTTTTGCGATTCCGCCACAACATGAAGGCAGAGAGTTGTTTTACCGGAACTTTCGGGCCCGTATACTTCAATTATCCTACCCTTGGGCACCCCGCCCACGCCAAGCGCCAAATCAAGCGACACCGAACCGGTCGGAATGGCGTCAACATCAACATGGCTGACTTCTCCCAGACGCATGATTGCTCCGTCGCCATATTTTTCCTGGATTTCTTTGACAGTCAAGTCAACCTGTTTGTTCTTTAAATCTTCTTGTTGTTTTTTTACCATAAAATATTAAAACGCTCCCTCAAGCGTTCGTCTTTAAATTTATTAAATTATGATAGAGAAATTAGAATAAAAAAGCAAATTTAAACCTCTTCTTCCTTCTCCGCTTCAAGGGTATCCGCCACAACGCCAGTGGCTTCTATGGAGACGCTTTCGGAAACAGGCTTAGCCGCGGTTTCATAGACCTCTCTTGGTTTCGCCCCATCGCCCGGCCCTATGACGCCTTTGTCCTCAAGAATATCCAACAAGCGCGCGGCGCGGGCGTAGCCCACTCTCAACCGACGTTGGAGCAAAGAAGCCGACGCCTTGCCGGCCGCAATGACCACTTCTTTCGCATCAAAATATAAATCGTCTTCCGCATTATCGTCTCTGCCGATACCGCCGTTCTGACTGGCAGAATTTTCAAAATTAAATCCAAGCTCGCCTTCCGCTGGCGCTTCCATATTTTCAGCCTGCATCTTGATGAATTTTACGACATCTTTCACTTCTTTCTCGGAAACAAACGCGCCCTGCAATCGCCTCGGCTTACCGGTATCGCCGGCAAGATACAACATGTCGCCGTTGCCGAGCAATTTCTCCGCCCCAGCCATATCCAAAATCGTTCTGGAATCAATCTGGCTGGCCACCTGGAAAGCGATACGGGAGGTAATGTTTGCCTTAATCAGACCGGTAATTACCTCAACAGACGGCCGCTGGGTTGACACGATAAGATGGATGCCGACCGCCCGCGACATCTGGGCAAGACGGACAATCGTCGCTTCTATGTCCCGCCCGTAAGACGCCATTAAATCGGCAAGTTCGTCAATGACAATAACCAAGAAAGGCATAATGTCTTCTTTTTGAGCCGCCATTTTTGCATTGTAAGAAAAGACATCGCGGCAAGAGGCCCTTGATAAAACGTCAAATCTCCTGTCCATCTCGCTCACTGCCCAGCGAAGCGCGCCGATTACTTTTTTGGTATCGGTGATAACCGGCGTTATCAAATGGGGAATGCCGTTGTAAAGCGTAAGCTCCACCCTTTTAGGGTCAACTAAAATAAACTTGAGAACATCGGGAGAATATCTATAAAGCATTGAGAGCAGAATCGTGTTGATGCTCACCGATTTGCCGCTTCCGGTCGCACCGGCGATAAGCAGGTGGGGCATTCTTTCAAGTCCGGCAAAAACCGGAACACCTGATACGTCCCGCCCCATCGCCAAAGGAAGAAAGAATTTGGACTTTCTAAACTCTTCTCCGTCAAACATATTGCGGAGACCGATAATGGCAACCTTTTTATTGGGCACTTCGATGCCCACCAGCGACTTGCCCGGAATCGGCGCTTCTATTCTGATGGGGTGAGCGGCCAAGGCCAGAGAAAGGTCCGGGTTTAACGCCGTGATTCTGGACAATTTTACGCCGACAGCGGGTCTTAAGGTATAGCGAGTAACGGTGGGGCCGATAGATACTTCGCCCATCTCAACATCAATGCCAAAATTAGAGAGAGTGCGCTTGATGATATTGGCAGTGGCGTTTATATCGCCCGTTGCCGGTTCTTCCTGGTCGGAATGCAAAAGTTCCAACGGGGGCAGAGCCCAGTTTCCCAACTTGGTGTTTTTTATCACAAATTCTTTGTCGGTGATTTCCGGCTTGGCTTGTTTGGAAGCAACAGTTGCGACCGGTTTGGTTTCTTGAACGGTTTTCTTGTCATCCGAGGTTACGGCTTCATTTCCCTTTTTGACCACAACATGATCCACTAATTTTTCTTCCTTTTCTTCCTTGGAAATCAGTTTATAAATCGGGACATTCAAGGTTACAAGCAAAGCAATGAAAATCGCCGCCAACAGAATAATCAATGACGCGCTGAATCCGACTGATTCCAACAAAGGAAAGCCCAAGATTATGCCAAGATAACCCCCCTGAACCAAACGGCTGTCAAAATCGGTTTTTCCGAATATGTAAAACACGGCTAAGATAGCCATTATAAAAAGAAGGGTGCCCAACACGGCGCTTGAATAAATATTCCGTGAAATTGACTTTAGAAACGAGATGCCAAGAAGCACAAAAGCGATGGGAATAATAAAAAAGCCCCATCCAAACAAAGAACGGGCAATTAAATCAAATCCCTCCCCCGCCCAGCCGGCTTTGCCGACAAAACTTAGGACGGATATAATCGCTAAAATAAAAGCCGAGATGCCCCAGATGCTGTTTTTGGTCTCTTGAGAAATATCAAATCTTGACTCGGTTTTTTTATGTTCCGGAACCGATTTTTCTTTCTTTTTTAGTTTAGACACAGCAGTAAACAATTAACTCTTGGTAAGAACAATTATATAAAAAAGGGGATTATAAAACAAGGATTTGTATAAGACCGCTCGAAATTATACAGGCGATTTGGGAGATTGTTTTATTAAATCTTCCGGGAAAGAAATTTTAAGTCCTGTTTTAGTTTTTTCGTAAACAATAATAGGGGCTTCAATTTTTTCTAATAATTCGGGTTTAAGCAGGTATGTGTGCGGCTTGATGCTTACCGCTTTCTCGCCGATAAAACCGTCAATCCCTTTTGATTCCTCTGCTGGTTTGGCTGTTCTATAATCGGTTTTAAAATATTCGGCAACCGATTTTAAAATTGCCTCCTGATTTTTCAAGCCGACAAAAGTCTTTATAATTACGAGGTCACGTACCCATTCTTTTATAGAGGCCTTGCTAATTTTTTCCAAAACATCTTTAAAATTAATAAGCATTTGGGCAATTTTTTCTACTGCCGCTTCAATAGCTTCAGGATATTTTTTCAAATACCAGTTTTCCCATTCTTTAAAAGTTTCGCCATCAAATTCTTTTATCAATTCACTCATTTGTCCCACTACTTTTGGTTTTGTGCCACCAATAAACCGATTGGCCAAATTCATTAATGGCCCGGAATATTTTGTAAATTTAGGCAGTTCGATATTTAACAGCTCAAGGAGTTTTTTGTTGTCGATTTTTAAAGTTTTCATTTAAAAAAGGATTCTTTTAACCTTACGGGGTTGTAATCAAAGTCGGATGAATCGATTTTTGAACCAAATTTCATTTTTTTAGGATTAATATTCCTTGTAATTTTTATGGGGTCTTTAAAAATGTAGGGCAAATCGGCAACAGCTATTTTAAAATCAGGATTTAGTTTTTTTTGCTTAATAAATTCTAATTGGGCATTAGAAAATAAGCTCTTTTGATTTGCGCCTATTTTTTCTTTAATAAGCGGCAGAAAATTATTATTAATTTCATATCCGATGGAATTTCGTCCCAAATTCTTTGCCGCCAAGGTAGTTGTGCCACTTCCCAAAAACGGGTCAAGAATAGCCTCCTCCACAAAGCTAAACATTTTTATAAGTCTTTTGGGCAACTCTTCCGGAAACATGGCTAAATGTTGTGCTTGTCTAACTCCATTAAAGTTCCAATGTCCTGCAAAATATTTATTCCACTCGTTTATCGTTAACATAGACTTATCTTTAATATTTTTAGGCGGTTGAGGCAATGCGCCCGGTTTTTTAAAAATCAAAATAAATTCATAATCTAATTTTAAAATGCCGTTTCTTGGGTATGGAAAACTGCCCATAATGCTTGCCCCGCCCGTTGTATTTGTCGTGGTGACTTTCTGCCAAATTATGGCGCCCATATAATCAAGCCCGATGGTTTCACAAAACTTGATTATTTCCGTTCGAATTGGAATAACTTTATATCTTCCGTAATAAACAGAGCGGGCGAACTGGTCTCCTATGTTTATACAAAGCCTGCAACCTGGACTTAAAACACGATAAGATTCATTCCAAACCAAATTTAAATTATTTATGTAATCTTCGTAGGAATCGTCAAAACCAATTTGGTTTTTTGTTCCATAATCCTTGAGTTGCCAATATGGGGGCGAAGTAATTATAAGCCGTACAGATTCATCGTCAATTTCTGCCATTTTCCTTGAATCTCCGATTATAATCTTGTGGTTTGTCATTTAATTTAATTCTACTATCTCCATAGTCTCTCGCAAGGTATAACTTCTTCGCTTAAATTTTAACGGCTCACTCTGGTGAGCCGTTGATTTAAGCGCAAAGGTCGGAGCTTGTCGGCACTCAAGCAAGAACTTTAGCCTTATTCTTCAAACTCTCCCTTAAGTCCGGTCCCGGCCGGAATCAGCCGGCCGATAATGACGTTTTCTTTTAGTCCGCGCAGAAAATCTTCTTTTCCGAATATGGCGCTGTCAATCAGCACTCGAGCCGTTTCCTGGAACGAAGCCGCCGACAAAAAGCTGTCGGTGGAAAGTGAAACTTTGGTAATGCCGAGCAACAACTGCTCAAATGTCGCTTCCCGTTTTTTGCCCTCTTTCGCTTTTTCGTTTTCCTGAATCATTCTGCGTTTTTCCACAATGTCGCCGCCAAGCAAATCCGTATCGCCCGCCTCCAACACCCTCACCCTTGAAAACATCTGTCGGACAATGAGTTCGATATACTTGTCGTTTATGCTGTCTCCAGTCGGAAAATAAATGCTCTGCACTTCTCTTATTACATATCGCGCGACCGTGTCCATATTGCCGGCTATTTTGAAAAGTTCTTTCAGGTCGACATGGCCCTCGCTCAATTGCTGACCCTTGGAAACTAAGTCGCCGGCGCTGATGGAAATTGCAAAATTCGGGGCAACCAAATATTCCCTTATTTCGCCCGTTTCGGCAACTTCAACGGAAATGGCTCTTTGCTTGCCCTTCTCCTGAACAGCCAAAACTTTGCCGTCCACTTCGGAAACGAGCGCTTTGAATTGGGGCGGTCTGGCCTCGAAAATTTCTTCCACCCGCGGCAATCCCATAGTGATGTCCGCACCTCCGGTAACGCCTCCGGTGTGGAAAGTTCTCATCGTCAGCTGAGTTCCCGGCTCGCCTATCGCCTGGGCAGTAATGATACCAACCGCTTCACCGACTTCCACCAAAGTATTTTTGGAAAGGTCGTAACCGTAGCACAAACGGCAAATCCCGCTCAATGATTTGCATTTGACGACCGAGCGGATTTTTATTTTTTCCAGCTTGAGCTCATCTATTTTTTTGGCCGTTTCTTTGTCTATGATTTTGCCTTTTTTGACCAATATCTCTCCGTCTTTGCCGATGATATCTTCAAAAACCACTCGTCCTTTAACTCGACGGCCGATGGTTTCACCGCTGAATTTGCTGTCCTCGGCATAAAGCACAAGACCCTCTTTGTCTTTGCAATCTTCTTCGACAATAACGACATCTTGGGCAACATCAACCAAACGCCTCGTCAGATAACCGGCCGAAGCGGTCTTTAGGGCGGTGTCCACCAAACCTTTTCTGGCGCCGTGAGTGGAAATAAAATATTCCAAAGGAGTGTGCCCTTCTTTCAGGCAGTTTCTCACCGGCAGTTCTATAAGCTCGCCGGCCGGGTTGGCGAAGGTGCCTCTCATTCCCATCATCTGGTCAAGAACCGACCAGTTGCCTCTTGATTTGGAATCAACCATTAAAAAGGCCGGGTCATTTGCCTTTAATTGCTTTTTAACGAAAACGGACAGCTTGGATTTGGCCGTATTCCAGATTTCAATGGCCTTAGAACGCCTTTCATGCTCCGTCAGCAGACCGTTTTCATAAAGTTTCATGTTTTCTTCAACCAATTTGTCGGCCTCTTCGATGATTTGGCGTTTTTCAACCGGAATTTTCAGGTCATCCATGCCCCAAGAAATTCCCGATTTTGTCGCGTAATAAAATCCCAGGTCTTTTATCTTATCAAGAAAATCAATCGTAACCTCTTCGCCGTATTCGTCCCAGATATCCGATTCGATGCCCTTCAGGTCGGGCTTGTTGAGAGTGCGATTGATAAAGGCGTGGCCATTCGGAAGCGCCCGGTTAAAAATAACCCGGCCGACAGTCGTTTCAATAATCTCGGCCTTTCGGTCGGCGGCTTCATCCTTCGGCCGAGGCAGCAAAAGTTTTATCTTGGCCCTTAAGCTCGTCGTTCCGTTTTCATGGGCCAAAACGGCTTCTTCAAACGAAGAGAAAATCTTACCCTCGCCTTTCGCGCCCTCATCAACGCTGGTCAGATAATAACAGCCGAGGGAAATGTCATGGCTCGGTATGGCCACCGGGTCGCCGGTAGCCGGTTTCAAAATACCGTGGCTGGCCAGCATTAACTCCCTGGCTTCCGCTTGAGCTTCCCGGGTAAGCGGCAAATGGACGGCCATTTGGTCGCCGTCAAAATCGGCGTTGAAAGCATGCACGGGCATGGCTGAAATTCTTATGGCTTTTCCTTCTATAAGAATAGGCTTAAAGGCCTGGACAGAAAGACGGTGCAAAGTCGGCGCCCTGTTGAGCAAAACCAATTTGTCCTTCATCGCCTCTTCCAAGGCGGCCCAGACATCGGGCGTTTCCTGTTCAATCAAACGTCCGGCCGATTTAATATTGTGGGCAAGCTCTTTCTTGATTAAAATTCCGATGACAAACGGCTTGAACAATTCCAAGGCCATGTGCTTCGGCAATCCACATTCGGTAAGACTAAGCTCCGGACCGATAACGATAACGCTCCGGCCGGAATAATCGACTCTTTTCCCGAGCAGATTCTGTCTGAACCGGCCCTGTTTGCCCTTAAGCATATCCGCCAAAGATTTAAGGACTCTTTTCTGGCCGGTTGAGGCGGCCGTTGTCGCCTGTCCCCGGCGCATGGAGTTATCAATAAGGGCGTCTACGGCCTCCTGAAGCATTCTTTTTTCGTTTTTGGTTATGACGTCGGGCGCCTTAAGTTCAATCAGGTGCTTTAAGCGGTTGTTGCGGTTGATGACCCGCCTGTATAAATCATTCAAATCCGAAGTGGCGTACCGGCCGCCGTCCAGCGGAACCATCGGCCTTAGCGCCGGCGGAATGACCGGCAATATTGAAATAATCATCCATTCCGGCCTGACGCCCGCCTTCTTCATGCCTTTTATGAATTTTAAACGCCTTGAGATTTTTTTGTGCTCAAGCGGATTGGGGCCATTTTTCAACTCTCCTTCCAGTTGGAGAATTAATTCGTCAAAATCAAATTCTCCCAAAAGGTTTTTAACGACTTCGGCGCCAATGCCGGCCTCAAAAACCTCCCCGTATTTTGCCGACAGGTCTCTGAAATCAAGTTCAGAAATTATTTGATATTTGGCAAGATTTTTTAAATTGTTCCGCTCCCGGTCTTTAAGTTCTTTGAGGGTTTCTTCTTCTTCCGAACTTTTTGCGTTTTTCATTTTGGATTTAAATTCGGATTCAACCCTTTTCATCGCCCCCGCCTTCAGTTCTTCATTTACTTTGGTAATTATATAGCTGGCAAAATAAATCACTTTTTCGATGTCCGGCAAGGAAACACCCAGAAGAGTGGCCAATTTCGACGGAACGCCCCGCAAAAACCAAATATGGGCGACCGGCGTCGCTAATTTTATGTGCCCCATTCTTTCCCTTCTTACGATTGACCTTGTAACTTCAACGCCGCAGCGGTCGCAGATAATGCCTTTGTACCTTATTCTTTTATATTTTCCGCAATAACATTCCCAATCTCTCATCGGTCCAAAAATGGCTTCGGAAAAAAGACCTTCCCGTTCCGGCTTCTGGGTGCGGTAGTTTATCGTCTCCGGTTTCGTAACCTCACCGTACGACCATGACAAAATATCCTCCGAAGAAGCAACTTTAATTTTTATGCTGGATAAGTCCATAATAGCGACTCTAATTTACGAATTCGCCCGAATTTACGAATAAATTATTTGTGTCATTCGAATCCATTCGGGTATTGGTGTCGGGCTTAGCGCTCTATCAATTCCACATTCAATCCCAGTCCCTTGATTTCGGAAAGCAATACTTTGAATGATTCCGGCAAATGCGGCGCTTTTATTTCTTCTCCGTTAACTATTGATTCGTATGTTTTCGCCCTGCCCAATACATCGTCTGATTTTATCGTCAGCATTTCTTGCAGAGTATGAGCCGCACCGTAGCCTTCAAGCGCCCAGACTTCCATTTCTCCGAACCTTTGTCCGCCGAATTGAGCCTTTCCGCCTAAGGGCTGCTGGGTAATCAGCGAATACGGACCGATGGAGCGCATATGAATCTTGTCTTCCACCATATGAATAAGCTTCATGAAATAAGTAATCCCAACCGTGCATTTTTGGTCAAAAGGCAAACCGGTTTTTCCGTCATAAAGCTGAATTTTTCCGTCTTCGGGAAGTCCGGCCTTTGCCAACTCCGCCTTAATGGCAGCTTCGGTCGGCCCCGCCATCGCCGGAGTCGCCGCCATGTAACCGAGCTTTTGGGCGGCAATGCCAAGGTGAGATTCAAGGACTTGGCCAAGATTCATTCTTGAAATAATGCCAAGCGGGCTTAAAACAAGGTCAACCGGCGTGCCGTCGGGCAAAAACGGCAGGTCTTCCTCCGGTAGAATCACCGAGATGACGCCCTTGTTGCCGTGCCTTCCGGCCAATTTGTCGCCGACCTGAACTTTCCTTAATTGAGCAACGGAGGTCTGAATTTTTTTGATAACGCCGACATCCAGTTTGTCTCCTGCGTCGCGGGAAAATATTTTTATGTCCACCACTCTTCCCTGTTTTCCGTGGTCCAGTCTCAAAGACGTATCTTTGACATCCCTTGATTTTTCTCCGAATATCGCCCGCAGCAATCTTTCTTCCGCCGTCAAATCACTTTCACCTTTAGGCGAAATTTTTCCGACTAAAATGTCCTGCGACCTTACTTCCGCGCCAAGCCGCACCACGCCTTCCGAGTCAAGGTCGTTCAGTCTTTCCATGGCCACATTGGGAATGTCGTAAGTCGTAACTTCGGGGCCCAATTTCGTTTCGCGGACATCGGTTGAATAATCTTCCATGTAAATTGAGGAGAGAACGTCCTCTTTTATCATTCTTTCCGAAATGACGATGGCGTCTTCAAAATTAGCGCCCTCGAAAGACATAAAGGCCACAAGCAAGTTTCTGCCCAAGGCCAATTCTCCGTTTTGAGTTGACGGCCCGTCGGCCAACGGCTGGCCCTTTTTTACCTTTTCCCCTTTTGCAACAAGCGGTCTTTGGTTTAAGGTCGTGAATTGGTTGGATTTGGCAAATTTTAAAAGTTTGAATTCGTATTTTTTACCCGCTTCTCCGGAAATAGAGCGAGGCGAGTCCTTGTCGGTTTTTAAAATAATATGCGATGAATCAACTTCGTCTATAACGCCGTTTTCGGGAGCAATAATGACCAAGCCGGAATCCATGGCCACCTTGGCCTCAAGACCGGTTCCGACATAAGGCGCTTCAGGAGCAACCAACGGCACAGCCTGCCTTTGCATGTTAGTGCCCATCAAGGCGCGGTTGGCGTCATCGTGTTCAAGAAAAGGAATAAGCGAAGTGGCTACGGAAAATTGCTGGCGCGGAGATACGTCCATAAAATTCACTTCCTTAATTTCAGCGGTGCCGGGGTCGCCTTTTATACGGGCTGGAATTTTAACTCCTTGGATTTTGTTGTTGTTGTCGGTTTCGGCGCCAGCTTGCGCAATAATGTATTTTTCTTCTTCCGAGGCGTCCAGATATTGGATTTCTCCCGTAATCTTGCCGTCAACAACTTTTACATAAGGCGTGAGTATAAAACCAAGCGGGGAAATCTTGGAATACAAAGCCAGATGGCTTACCAAACCGATGTTGGCGCCTTCCGAAGTGGCAATCGGGCAGATTCTTCCGTAGTGGGAAGGGTGAACGTCTCTAACGTCAAAACTCGCCCTTTCACGGGTCAATCCTCCGGGACCCAAAGCCGACAGCCTTCGCTTGTGCTCCAGTTCGGACAAGGGATTGTGCTGGTCCATGAATTGGGACAGCTGGCCGGAAGCAAAAAATTCTTTCAGGGCCGCCACAAAAGGCCTTGAATTGATAAGCTGGGAAGATAAAACGGTAGCCGCGTCTGAAGTGCTCATTCTGTCCTTTATAATTCTCTCCATCCTCGCAAAAGAAATTCTCAACCTGTCCTGCAGTAATTCGCCGAGGGTTTTAACCCGATGGTTGCCCAAATGGTCAATGTCATCGGGCATCGCCGAAGGGTCGTTGTTCAGGCGGATAATTTCCTTAATAATCAAGACGGCGTCTTCCGGTCTTAAAACTCTGTTTTCGGTTTTTTCCACATCAAGATTCTGGCTGAATTTGCGGTTAAGCCTGAACCGTCCGACTCTGGAAAGGTCGTACCTGGCCGGATTAAAAAAAAGGTTGTGGACCATTTGTTTGGCGTTGTCCGCCGTGGCCGGGTCGCCGGGCCTTATTCTTTTGTAAAGTTCCACCGTGCCTTCATTTTCATTCGATGAGGGGTCTTGCAGCAAAGTAGCAAGGATATATTTGACATTCGGGTCAGTATCAACGTCTTCAAAAAGTTTCTTTATTTTCTCGTCATCGGCAATGCCAAACGCTCTTAAAAGAGCGGTCGCGGCCACTTTTCTTTTTCGGTCAATTCTGACAGAAATAACGCCGTTGTATTCGGTTTCAAATTCCAGCCAGGCTCCTCGCGAAGGAATAAGCTTGGCGCCGAAAAACCTCTTGTACCGGCTCGAGCGGGACAACGAGAAAAACGCCCCCGGACTTCTTATCAGCTGAGAAATGACCACTCTTTCCACGCCATTAATAATAAAAGTTCCCCTTAGGGTCATAAGGGGAAAATCAGCCAGGAATAATTCTTGTTCTTTGTTTTGTCCGGTTCTTTTATTTTTCAGGCCTACTTTAATTTTAAGAGGGGCCTCGAAAGTGACATTTTTCTCTACCGCTTTTCTTTCGTCGTATTTCGGCTCTTCCAGTTTATAATCCAAAAAGTTCAATTCAAGCTCGTCACCCGTCCAATCTTCTATGGGCGAAACGTCTTTCAAAAGTTCTTTCAGGCCCGTTTCCAAAAACCATTTATATGAATCAAGCTGAACTTGAACCAGATTGGGCGCCTCAAACTGGTCGATGTTAAATTTTGAAAATATTTTTCTCATTTAAAAAATTAGACAAAAAAAACAAAATAACTCCGGTGAGCTTTCGGAAAAACATTATTGAATTTTAATCAAAAAAGGCGCAGCAATGCGGAATAATAATTATTGGATTGCCCGGGTGTTCTCTTGCGCCAAACGCTGTTCATTAAAACAACGGGGCCATTCAACAATTAAGAAAACCTTATATTCCCTCGTATTTTCAATATTTTAAAAGACGCTTTGTTAATTTTATTCTCCTGCAATATTTTGTCAAGGGTTATTGTCAACATGTTATCAGAACCTTGACTCGGTGTCAAATCTTCCCGGCCAATTGTGTCATCTGTGCCTTTTTGTACTTTGCAGTATGCCCAAACCTATCATCAGAGAAAGCATTGAACTTCCGCCATAACTTATAAGCGGAAAGGGAATGCCGGTCACCGGCAGCAAACCGATATTGACAGCGGCGCCGATAAAAGCATGGGAAAAAATAAAAATGGCCATGCCAATCGCAAATAATTTTCCAAAATTAAAACTGACTTCCCGCCCGATGCGCAAAATCCGGAAAATAATCAGCCCCATGACTCCCAGAAGCGCCGCAACGCCGAAAAAGCCGAATTGCTCCGCCGTGGCGGCGAATATGAAATCGTTTCTCGCTTCCGGCAAAAAACCAAGCGCCACTTGAGAACCGTTGCCCAAGCCCTTACCGAATAAATGACCGGAACCGATGGCCACTTGCGATTGTATCAAGTTATATCCCTTGTCCAACGGGTCTTCATACGGATTTAGAAAAGAAACGATTCTGTCTTTTTGATAGGGACGCAAGGCGACAAACCAAGCCAGCACCACAACAACAAGACCGATAATGAGCAGCAAAAAAAGGTGCCGCTTGTTTATGCCCGCGGAAACAAGCATGCCCAGCCAGATTAAGCCGAAAATAACCGCCGACCCGAGGTCGGGCTGACTTATCATGATACCGGCCGGTAAAAGAAAATAAATGCCGGAAATCGCTATGTGCTTGAATTCGTTGATATAAATCTGCCGCCCCGAAAAATATTTGGCCGTCAAGATAATCAATGTAAGCTTTGCCAGCTCGGCCGGTTCAAATGTGGCTCCGCCGAATGTAAGCCAAGCCCGTACGCCCCTTACCGATTGGGAATAAAAAGTCAGAATAAGCAGGATGAGGCAGAAAATATAAAACAGCAATACCGGCCATGAATAATTTTTAAAATAACGATAATTAAAAAAGGAGAACGCCGTCATGACGGCTAATCCGGCCAGCACAAAAATAATTTGCTTAATCAAAAATCCGCCCGACCAACCGGCAATGCCGTACATATTTACGATACCGAATAAAGAAACCGCCGCTACCGCGGCGAACAGCACGGAATCAATTCCGTGAAAATACGAACCGAGAACCCTAATAAAACTTCTGGAATTTTTCTTGAGTTCCATATTTTCGCAAAAAATTCTGGTTTTCGAACAAGTTCGTTGCCGCTTCCGTGTCGGTTTTGGCCGCCCGCGAATCAACCGAATACGGCCACTGAACCTTGAATCCCCTTTCCGTGCCGGCCAAAAACGTTCTAATGTCGGTCTTTGCGGCGCCGATAATGCCACCGGCTTCGTCAAATATTACAATCGCCACGTCAACTTTGTCAAAATCAAAATCAGAATCGTTGAAAACAACCGCTTCCAGCTCGCTGTTGCCGTTTTGACCGGAAGAAAAAACTTGCCTGCGAATCATGAAATTGACCGCCGTGTCAAAGGATTGAACTTTGCTCCACTGAACGCTGTTGATTTCAAATGACGCTTCGGTCCATCCGTTTATCCCGCCGATTGAAGAAATGACGACATATTTGGTCTGGCCGGGAAGAATATAGGAAGAACCGGTTTTTTTAGCGAGCTGGGTTTTATCCTGGCCTAAAAACGACAAATTATAGGAAAAACTGACCGCTCCGTAAAGAACATTCGGGTTGCGAATTTTTGCGACAAAATCGTAATCGCCCACAGGAGACGCGACATAATCTTTTGAAATGACTTCCAGCGGCGCAATGGCCGGCTCGCAAGTCTTGCCGCAGGCGACCAGACCGCAATCAACCCCTTCTTCTTTTCCGTTTTTAACATTATCGAAACAGGTCGGCTCAATTCTAATCCAGACATAAGCGCCGTATCCAACCAAAATAAAAATCAAAATAAAAACCAGTCCGACAATCAACTGTTTTTGCAGACGAGGCTCCATGGTGTAAGTATAAAGTATAAAGTATAAAGTATAAAGTCTTAAGATTAAAATTTAAAATGATAGGTCCGGCGACTACCTACTTTCGCCGGATAAATCCGACTATCATGGGCCTTGGCGTCTTTTACTTCTGAGTTCGGAATGGGATCAGGTAGTACAACGCCAGTATAGTCACCGAGCCTATCATTTTAAACTTCGGGTTTGAACAAATCCAACCCGCCAAGATTTGCAACGCAAAACTTAAGCGGGTCAACAAATAATCGTTACTCACTAAAACCGCCAATAAAAAACTTTGGCGGGCAAACAATGATTTATTAGTAGCTCTCGGCTTAACGCATTACTGCGCTTACACCTAAGCCCTATCAACCTTGTAATCTGCAAGGAATCTACGATACCTAATCTTGGGGCCCGTTTCGCACTTATATGCTTTCAGCGCTTATCGGAACCGAACATAGCTACCCGGCGATGCCCTTGGCAGGACAGCCGGCAGACCAGAGGTTCGTTCAGAACGGTCCTCTCGTACTAATCCCAAACCCCCTCAAGTATCAACGCCCGCACCAGATATGGACCAACCTGTCTCACGACGGTTTGAACCCAGCTCGCGTACCCTTTTAATTGGCGAACAGCCAAACCCTTGGGGCCTTCTGCAGTCCCAGGATAGGGCGAGCCGACATCGTATATGCTTCAATTATTACTAATTGTACGGACTATATCTTCACCCTCTCAATATTTGAGTAGGGGCTGGCGTGTTAGCTGTCGCATTGCGACAACTCCAATTTCTTAAAATTGAGTCTCTACGGGGTCATTACACAAGTTTATACCGCATTGATTGAGGAACAAATTTACGAATAATATCGCAAAACTTTTTGGCATCTGCCCTTATAATTCTAATTCTCTTATATTCTTTGTCTTTATTAAGATTGGAATTAATGTTGAACTGATTTAGCAAAAGTTTTTGCAATTTATTTTGGTCTTCTATCGAAAACTGTTGTGTATTCAGATAGACAGAGCCACCGCTTCTTGAGCCATCATCCATATACCAAACTGCCAAGCTAAATGGATTGATTTGGAAATCATGAGGAATTATTTTCTTGCCATCCTTGTAAAAATACTTAAACGAATCCGTAATTTCTGAAAGACAACGGGTATAAAACCTGCAGGCGATTCTATTGCCGTTGCCCTTTCTTAACTTTGGTCCGTTTTTTACAATTGATTGCAAGACAGAATATTTCCAATCCACATAATCTTTTTGTTTTATAGAATGATTAACCTCAAGAAACGCATTTTTTCTTCTTGGAATAATTCTCAAATAACCGTCACCCAAAATGGTTCCGATAATTAAAGATTTTTGTTCTTGTGTAAGACTTCCCACGGTATTATCGCTTAGTTCGTTATATTAATTTTATCATAAAACTAAGTCCGAATCCACCGTTATAAGCCAGATTTTTTGCCCGCCAACTTGGGCGGGTTCCAGGTACAGGATCTCTCCTGTAGCACCCCGATATGTTAAGGTGCCGAACACCGCCGTCGCTATGAACGCTCGAGCGGTACCAGCCTGTTATCCCCGGAGTAGCTTTTAGTTGATGATCTTCTCCACTCCTACGAGTTAGAGTCGGTTCACTAAGTCCTGCTTTCGCAACTGCGCGGCACATCCGCCTTGCAGTAAAGCCGGCTTTTGCCTTTACGCTATCGCTCCGATTTCCATCCGGAGCTAGCCGACCTTGATGAACGCCTCCATTACTTTTTAGGCAATTGTGTTAACCTAATTTTCCCAATTTATATTTCATGGACGGCAATATATACGGTTTTATGAGTTCCGCTAATTTTTCTGCGCCATCTTTAATGGTAATCAACTGATAAAGTTCTTCGGTCTTTCGGCTTTGTTTCCTAAGGGCCATGGCTATGCCAAACTTATCTTCCATTATTTTGCTTAATCTCAATACTTCTGTCTTAGAAAAACTTTGCGTGTTAAAAATTAACGCTCTATGACGATTTGATTTTAATGAACCGTCATCCATAAACCACACTGTTATTGCCAATGGTGAAAGCCATTTATGAATTAACTTTGGCAAAATTTTATGCTTATTTTGATAAAACTGTTGCGCATAAAATCTGAATGCTCCATGACTTACGGTTGAAAACCAATATTTCTTGTATAAAACATCATTTACCGCTTGTTCTTTTTCCTGCGGAGCAGTTAATACCCAATCTTTAAAGATTTGATATAACCAATCAGTATATTCTTTTTGCCAGTAAGTGTGTTCTATTTTCAACCGATAAGTTTTGCCATTGTTTTGTGTTTCCAAATGGCCGTCGCCCAATAATAATCCGATTAAAACTTCTTTTTGATAATCGGACAGTTTGAGCTTTTCTTTATAAAGTTCAATTTGTTTTGTTCTCATTTTGTTAGGTGTCCTGAAAGGACCTTGTAATCGCTTACAAGTTCAGACTATATCATGCTCCTTTTACATAATAAGGAGTCCAGCGTGTAGTCGTTGAGGGGTCATCCGCCGACTGGCGGAGACTTCCCTGCTGATTAACTGCCCTTTGAGATTTTAACCTTCGACAGGTACTCAAAGATACTACATTCATTGAAGAAACAGTTGTTCCAGCATACAGCTGAATTTGCGTCTAATATTGCTATCAGACCGCCCCACACGATAGTTTGCGTATTTTAAAAACACGCAGTAATGGAATTACTATCGCCTTAAGGCAAGTACCCCACTTAAACTGCCCACCAGACACTGTCTTGATGATACCCTTGAAAGGAGGGTGCGGTAGAGGGCGGCATACAAGCAAGCCACTCCACAAGCACCCTAAACAAGGGAACAATTCCCTTCAAGGGTACCACCAGTTAGAGCTGCAAATCGTTAAAATGAGTGTTTCATCGGCGGATCCACATCTCCCGAGAGAGACGCTTCAAATCCTACTCACTACGCTACGTATAACAACTCGCAGACCAATATCAAGCTACAGTAAAGCTTCCGGGGTCTTTCCGTCTTGGTGCGGGTAGTCGGCATCTTTACCGACATTGCATTTTCACCGGGCTATTGGCTGAGACAGTCCCCCAGTCGTTGCGCTATTCATGCGCGTGGGAACTTACCCCACAAGGTATTTCGCTACTTTTAGACAGTTCTGTCAAGTTATTGTGTAGTATAGTAGCACCTACACTCCTCATAGTCGCCCATGAGATCGGACTATATCTTTACCGATATTTCTATCGGCGTCTGACATATAGTCTCTGAGGATTCTTGAGATTTCCGATAATCAAGAATGGAATATTTTCTTTTTCTGCCTTTCCCTTCATTGATAGTTTCACGGAGATTGATGACTTGTTCAAGTCCGTCTCTCGTAAAATGTTTGTCTCTCCCGACAATTTCAACTATTTGTTTAAAAATAGCGAAATTCTTTTTCTTTAATCTGGAGAGGAATGTATACCGGTCGAAAAACGGAATTATTATTTCATTCAACGATTTAAAATCATTGACTGAATAATTCCAAACTCCATCTTTCCTTTGTTCAAGTCTTCCGACTCCAAAATAGTCATGCATCAATCTAAGCGTGGTCGGATCTTTTTGAGCCACATTGAAGGTCAAATAGATCTTCCAGCCAAACCGATACTCTTTTCTTGGAATCAGAGCGACATTGAAACTTCCCTCGCCGTCAACAAATCCTGAAAAATACCAGGCTGTTGCGTTGGGAATTTTCCCAAGTCTTTCCTGCTGATTGTCTGCACGAGAAACTTTGTTACGCATGGTATTATATTACCATTTTGTAGCTCTCGATACTACAGAGTTTCCAGCAAATAGTCAGATTTTATAACTACAACTGTTTTATAGTTACTGCCGTCGTTCACTGGCGCTTCGGGCGTTGGCATCCCACACATAACTCGCGAATATCTTCGATTCTGCATTGCAAAGCAATGCCATCGTGAGTTATGTGTGGGACACCGCCACCGTTAACGTTCCAGCACCGGACAAGCGTCACCCCGTATACAGCGCCTTACGGCTTAGCACGGAGTTGTGTTTTTGATAAACAGTCGCCAGGGGTTCTTTAGCTGCGGCCACGCTTGCGCGTGGCAGGCCTTATTCCGAAGTTACGGCCGCTTTTTTGCCGAGTTCCTTAGCCAATAATCACCCGTTCGCCTTGGTGCTCTTACACCTGCCCACCTGTGTCGGTTTTCGGTACGTGTTCAGTCCTCCTAATCTTAGGAGTTTTTCTTGGAAGCGCGCTCAAATAAATTTCATCTTGCGATAATTTCTGCGGCGCTTGAATCTGCCTTGCGGCATGGCGCGGATTTACCTGCGCCACATTCTTACGCCACAAACGTTGAATCCAATAACACGCTTATTCTACTGCGCCCCGTCGCTCCATCGAAAAGGACTGAAGGGCCGGAATATTAACCGGCTGTCCATCAGCTTCCCCAGCTCTTTCTAATTACTATGGTTCTAAACTTTTGGTTAACCTTTTCTTAATACGAACATATTTATGTTCTCGCAAATCTTCTGTATAACCAAAATACAAAAATTTAGAATTTTTCTTCTTGAGAACATAAACGTAATACAAAAGACGCTTATATCACAAGAGGTACTAATCAGAAAGAGCTGGGTTATCCTTAGGCACGCCTAACCCTCCGATGATTGCCATCGCGGAGGAAACCTCAGGCTTTCGGCGGTCCGGGCTTTCACCGGACTTGCGGTTACTCATCCCAACATTCTCCCTTCTCAACGCTCCAGTCGCGATTCACATCGGACCTTCACTGCGTTGAAAATGCTCCCCTACCACGTCCCGCCGAAGGCGGGACCGCTGATTTACGCTGACATAACGCGGACCTACGCGGAAAAATTTCTGCGTTTGTCTGCGTCCAGTCTGCGACTATCCGCGGTCCTGTCTTCGACAGGACATCCACGCTTTCGGTAGCAAACTTAGCCCCGTTAAATTTTCGGCGCACTTTGCCTCGTCGCCTTGCGGCGACATCGAGTAGTGAGCTGTTACGCACTCTTTAAAGGGTGGCTGCTTCTAAGCCAACCTCCTACCTGTCTAAGGCAAAATACTTCCTTCTCACTTAGCTTGCATTTTGGGACCTTAAGCGGTGATCTGGGCTGTTTCCCTCGCGTACACGAAGCTTTGCCCTCGCGTACTCACTGCCGCACATTTCATAAAGGTATTCGGAGTTTGTTTGGTAAACCTACCCGAAAGGGCACGGCAAACCATTCAGTGCTCTACCCCCTTTATTACTATGCGACGCTGTCCCCAAAGACATTTCGGGGAGAACCAGCTATTACCAAGCTCGATAAGCTTTTCACTTCCAACCACACCTCATCCGATGATGTTGCGCTATCAACCGGTTCGGGCCTCCACTCTTCTTTCGAAGAGCTTCACCCTGGGCATGGTTAGCTCGCCTGGCTTCGGGTCTTATCCAAAAGATTTTTCCAACTCAAATTTTTGGAATCAAGTTTGAGGATATTTTTCCAAAAATTTGAGTTGGAATTCGCGCTTTTAACACTCGGTTTCCCTTCGCCTTCGCCGCATAACGGCTTAGACATATCATTTAGATAAACTCGTTGGGTCATTCTTCAATAGGCACACGGTCACACGCTCCGCGCGCAAGTCATAAGTTTATAAAGTTTGTAAAGTTATAAAGTTTTGAATTTACTTTATGAACTTTAAGAACTTTCAACT
>Ga0209541_10006087_pt1 | contig 20768 bp, 17 predicted proteins | sample RifCSPlowO2_01_FD_184027 | JGI IMG/M metagenome (GOLD analysis project Ga0209541, IMG submission 184027) | Groundwater microbial communities from Rifle, Colorado - Rifle CSP2_plank lowO2_0.1 (SPAdes) (version 2) | ecosystem: Environmental > Aquatic > Deep subsurface > Groundwater | place... | reverse complement strand
AATTTAAGTAAATATAAAATAAACCATAGGTTTATCTCATGAAGAATAGTCAATATTCTATTATCAACGTACTCCAAACCTGGCTTTTTCCTCTATATTTTAATAGAAGAAATGTGCCATAGAAACAGCATGTATTATGCCTCAAGAGTCTATAAATTGCAAGACCCGTTCCTCAATCAACACTCGCAGGTTCTAGAGCATATTATAGACTGAGTATTTGGAACCAGCAAAAGCAAAAAATGTGGATAACCCGCAGTTTCTCACTAAATTACTACCCTCATTCTAGAACACGCATGGCTAACTAAAACGAGAATGGTTTTATGCTCAATTACGCACGAGTATATGTACTCCACCGGCGCTCCCCCTCTTTCTTAAGGACACCATCAGCAACAAGCGTTAAAAGTTCGCGTTGAAGTGTCTTGGAACTACAGTCCTTAATATGGTGAGTAATGTCTTTGACAGAAACACGTCCTCTTTTGTTTATCATATCAAGAATAATGGATCGACGCTTCATATGCCTATGCTTCGATTCAATAAATCCATTTGATACCTGGTTGTCACCATACTCTGTCCTATAATGTCCTTTTGTAGTAGACATATACCTGTCCAATACGGAAGACCCGCTACTATGTCCATTATGATGTCCTTGAGTATTGAGTGTCCCATCTTGCAAAATAGCGTCCCCTTTTTCATCACCATCAGCAAGTTCACCTTTAACATCAAAAAAGTCTCCTCCAAACAATACATCGCTCTGAGAAATAGTGCCTCCTTGCTCGTATATAAATTCCAGCAAGGAGCAATATTCCCGCTCTAGAACAAGGTGGTTCATTGTAGAAAGGTTTTGGGCAATAGCTGAAATATTCAGCATGCTAACGATCTCACTCACAGCTTCTTTAATAAGAAATGGTACTTCTTTTTGTTCTCCTTTCTCCCCTCGTGGATGCGTTATAAGGGACAATATGTGGAGCCCAGCAGAACGAAGAGCGAGGCGAATCGGGTCCTCAGAGGGGAAAAGATCGGTCACTAAGTAGAGAGCAGCTGCTAAACGTTCCGCTTTCTTAAGGACGAAAAAATCAGATGGTGACCTACCAAATAACTTGATTTCATTTGTCAAATCAAGTTTCTTTCTTCCAATGGTGTCCTTTTTGTCCCTTTGCATAAACTATGTCCTTTTTAGTCTTTTACACTGGAACTAATGTCTTTGAATATGTGTCCGCTATGTGTCCATTATATAAAGTATCTACATGATGTAAACATATTTGAACGACAGGACATATCTTTCTACACGAGTAAAGCTCTCACCTTTTACTACAATATGGTGATTTGTTTCTATGTATATGCAGGAAGTCCTAAAGAAAGGTACAATGTAGAAACACTTCTGTTATTATTTCAATACCACATACTAGAATGTCAAAGCGACGCAAGAGACAACGCTATCTTTCCTTTCAGAATCCATTTTCTTCACTTAACGCCGACACGACAAGAAGTGTGTGGGCAATCCTTCTTTTTATCTTTACACTTTTCCTTATACTTGCAGGAGTTGGTTCTGCTGGAGTCGCGGGGAACTTTGTATTCACAGGTCTTTACACCGTTTTTGGATGGGGTTACCCGTTACTCCCTACTCTTTTGCTACTTATAGCTTTTACACTCATCAAACCCCTCGAGACGCACGAGTTTGGCTTTGTGAGAATAATGAGCGCCCTTATATTCTTCCTTGCTGGTATGGGCATTATTGAGCTTATGGCAGGTAAGGGGGGGATCGTTGGTACCCTTATTGCGACCCCCCTTGTTCAACTTTTTGAAGTGTACGTTACCATTTTCATACTGTGGGGACTGGCCCTTATCGCACTTATCATTCTCCTTGATCTGAGTGTTACAACAGAGTCGTTCCCTCTTTTACAAAACTTCTTGGGACGACGTGACTCAGACAGTGAAGATGAAGAGTACACTATCAATAACCAGACTGCTGATAATGAAGAAGAGGAGGAAGAGGACATCGATCGGGAAGAAGATGCCCTGCAACCCGCTCCCCCGCTTTCACTATCAAAACAAGGGCCTCCAACTGATGCCGAGATCCCGTTTGCTCCTGTTCAAGGAGGCTCTTATACAACCCCCCCTCTTTCTCTTCTTGAAAAAGATAAGGGGAAACCGGGTGTCGGCGACATTAAAGCAAACGCAAACATCATTAAGCGAACTCTCCAAAATTTTGGTATTACCGTCGAAATTGATGAGATATCTATTGGTCCATCGGTAACGCGCTACGCACTGAAACCTGCCGAAGGAGTTCGCCTCTCTCGCATTATGGGACTCCAAAACAATCTCGAGCTTGCTTTAGCGGCACATCCTGTCCGAATCGAAGCACCTATCCCTGGCAGATCTCTCGTTGGTATTGAGGTCCCTAACACCGCAAAGACAACCGTCGGGCTGGCAACACTCCTTGCCGATGAAAACTTCCAAAAATCGGATAAGCCCCTGCTTGTGGCGTTAGGAAAAGATATTACCGGACAATCCCACCTTTCTGACATTGCAAAAATGCCCCATCTTCTCATAGCAGGAACAACAGGGTCAGGAAAATCGGTTACTATTCATGCCATTATTACGTCACTTCTATTTCGCAATTCTCCCGAGATGATGAGATTTATCATGGTGGACCCGAAACGCGTGGAACTTACCCTCTATAACAACATCCCCCATCTTTTAACACCTGTTATCACAGATGCTAAGAAAACAATTCTTGCTTTGAAGTGGGCGGCTAAAGAAATGGATCGACGGTACGATATTCTAGAAGCTGAGCGAGTACGTGACATAGGTTCCTACCATAAAACTGTCCTCGAGCCGGCACTTGCACAAGCAGATAAAGACGACGCATATGAAATGCCAGAAGCAATGCCTTATATTGTTATTGTGATTGATGAATTAGCAGACATCATGCAAGCGTACCCGAGAGAGCTCGAGTCCGCCATTGTGCGCCTCGCGCAAATGAGCCGTGCCGTTGGAATACATCTCTTACTCTCCACGCAACGGCCTTCAGTTAATGTTATTACAGGGCTTATTAAAGCAAACATTCCTGCTCGTATTGCACTTCAGGTATCATCGCAGATTGATTCTCGAACCATCCTTGACACAGGAGGAGCAGAAAAACTGCTTGGTGCCGGTGATATGCTCTATCTTTCAGGAGAAATGTCAAAACCAAAGCGAATACAATCAGCTTTTATATCAGAGACAGAACTTAAGAAGGTAACGTCATTCTTGATTAAACATAGTGGAGACAATGTACCAAATGAAATTCATCTATCTGAATCGCACAGTGATGACAGAGGAAGTATTTTTGAAGCAACTCTTGACGATGAAGATGATGAGGATGATCTCTATCAAGAAGCTAAAGACATCGTCATCAGAGCTGGAAAGGCATCCACTTCATACCTCCAGAGGAAACTTCGTATTGGATATGCTCGAGCTGCACGCCTCATGGACCTATTAGAAGAAAAGGGTGTTATTGGCCCCGCTGACGGATCTCGCCCACGGGAAGTTATAGCAGACCGCGACGAAGATTCAGAAACAACGGAAGAGGCCACTGAACGGGAATAATGGGTATGGCGGCACGAAGCTCACGCACATATTTTATCGGCATAAGTATAGCATTTTCTCTTTTTCTTCTTGCTGGCTATGCTCTGTTTGAGGCTCGTTTTATACTTCTTGGTCCTAAAATCACCATAGAAGCACCCCAAAATGGAGACTTCTTTAGTCAATCAGAGGTGACAGTGAGTGGCCACGTAGAGAATATTGTTCGTATCTCACTTAATGATCGTCCTATTTTCATTGATGAAGAAGGTCATTTTAATGAGAAATTGTTAGTCCAGAAGGGCTATACTATAATAACAGTAAAAGCAGAAGATCGTTTTGGCCGGGAAATAAAAAAACATTTATACATAGCGCGCAATTAACTTACTATGATCAAAAAAGTAACTAAAAAACCAGAAAAGAAGACCGGCGCAGAAATCGAAGAAACCTTAAAAGAAATCAAAACAAAATTCGGTGAAGAAGCCATTATGAAGTTGGGTGATAAACCGCGTGTAAATGTTGACGCGATACCAACAGGATCAATAGGCCTTGACTGGGCACTTGGCATTGGTGGGCTACCTCGGGGACGTATAATTGAAATTTTTGGTCCAGAGTCATCAGGCAAAACAACCCTTTCTCTCCATGTAATCGCCGAGGCACAGAAGAAAGGAGGGGTTTGTGCTTTTATAGATGCTGAACACGCGCTCGATCCGGAATATGCAAAACGACTTGGTGTTAAAACAGAAGATCTTCTTATTTCACAGCCAGATACAGGTGAACAAGCGCTTGAGATCACAGAAAGTCTTGTTCGTTCAGGTAAACTCGATGTAATCGTTATTGATTCCGTAGCGGCACTTACTCCAAAAGATGAAATAGAGGGTGAAATGGGTGCGCAACATATGGGCAAACAAGCGCGTCTTATGTCACAGGCGTTACGCAAACTAACAGCGATAGTGGCTAAAAGCAAAACCGTTATCATTTTTATAAACCAAATTCGTATGCAAATAGGTGTTATGTTCGGGAATCCGGAAACAACACCCGGTGGCAAAGCGCTGAAATTCTATACTTCGGTACGACTCGACATTCGCCGCATCGCCCAAATTAAAAAGGGCGAAGAAGTAATGGGCGGACGAGTACGGGTAAAAGTAGTCAAGAATAAAGTAGCGGCTCCTTTTAAGTCAACGGAATTCGACCTTATGTACAATGAGGGAATCTCGCAAGAGGGAGAGCTCCTTGCGCTTGGAGAAAAATTTGGTGTTGTAGAAAAATCAGGAGCATCATACTCTTTCGGCGAACACAAATTAGGGCGTGGCTACGATGCAACACGTCAATACCTCCAAGAAAATAAAAAGGTAGCACAGGAAATCCTAAAAGAAATCAAAAAGAAACTTGCGGGAATTGCATAAGTTTTCTTTATTGCACGCAGACTTTGCAAAATTGTTAAACCAGTTTCCTCTCAACCTATCCTTTGTATAACTATACACACTAGTGAAATTTTGTGTATAATCAGCACCGCACTGACAATAAAATAAGAAAACACTATGCTTGATTATAATAAAATACTCCCTAAAAAGTATATAGTTGTTGACGGGGAACCATATGAGGTTATTTCTGCACACATATTCCGCAAACAACAGCGTAAGCCGGTAAATCAAACTAAACTCCGAGGGCTTAAAAATGGGCGGGTGCTTGAGAAAACATTCCACCAATCAGAGATTGTAGAAGAAGCAGACCTTGAGAAAAAAGCTATTAAATATCTCTATCGAAAGGGTGACGAGTACTGGTTTAGCGATGACAACAATCCACGTGATAGATTTTCTCTCCCTTCTTCAACTGTAGGAAACTGTGGTAATTTCCTAAAAACAAACGATGTGGCTGAGGCACTTCTCTTTAACGGTGAGATTATTGGTGTTAATCTTCCGATAAAAATGGATTTGCATGTTACTGAAGCTCCTCCTGCAGTTCGTGGAAATACAGCACAAGGTGGCACAAAACAGGTGGTTCTCGAAAGCGGTGCTGTCGTGTCTGCGCCACTTTTCATTAATGAGGGTGATATCATTCGTATCAATACCGAGACAGGAGAATACACAGAGCGAGTTGAGAAAAATTAATACGATGAATGTTCCCCTCTTCAGACAAAAGAAAAACACATGCGGGATAACCGCGCTACGTATGGTGTTAGCTTATTGGGGTACCCGCACCAGTGATATGATGATTTTAGAAAAGATCGGTGGACTTAAAAACTATGGGGTGCAGACGACGAAACTAGCAGATGTTGCTAGTAGTCTTGGCTTTCATACACAAACTTTCTCCTATAATAAAAAAATGGCGAAGAATAAGGCAGAAATTAGGAAACCACATTTAACGGATATCGTCAGTTATTTAAAAAAGAAAATTCCTGTCATTGTAAATGTTCGATCTGCCCTCCTTTACAATGAACACCCTACATCGGTAGGACATTTTATTGTCATCACTGGCTACAAAAATAAAGCTCTTTCGTATAATGACCCGTACGATGGGAAGAAACATACAATTGATGAAGAAGATTTTTTATTTGCATGGTTCCCTAATGCCCTAGACTCAAGCGCTTATTTAGTTGCCCTCTGGCCAAACCAGTAAAAACAAAACCTCGCATACCGCAGTATGCGAGGTTTTGTTTTGTGGATTATCAGTTAATTTACTCTGCAACGTATGGCAGAAGAGCCATAAAACGAGCGCGCTTTACAGCCTGAGCAAGTTCACGTTGGTAGTGTGCTGAGACACCCGTTCGCTTACGTGACATTAAACGCCCATGCGGATTAAGAAATTTTTTCAGTATATCAACATCTTTATAATCGATATACTTAATATTATGTTTAGTGAAATAGCATTCCATATAATAGATTTTAGTCTTACGAGCACAGTACATTAAGATTCCCTAAAATGGGATATCATCAGGGTTAATGTCTTCATCTGGATAATTTATTTCCTCATTCCCCTTCCCTTTTTTATTATCAACCACTACTTTCCCTTCAGAGGTAGAAGACGACGATTGCCCGTCTCCGCCCCCATTTCGTGAAGAACCAAATTGTACTCGATCCGCAATAATTTCAGTACGATATTTTTTTTGCCCATCGCTCTCCCAACTCCTCGTCTGAAGTCGTCCTTCAATAAGTACCGTACTCCCTTTCCGTAAATACTGCGCTGTAGTTTCTGCTTGACGCCCAAATATTACAACGTTATGAAATTCAGTGTCTTCTTTTTTTTGACCCTCACGGTCCTTCCACACACGATTCGTTGCGACCCCAAGGCTTGTAACCTGCACTCCAGAGGGTAGTGACTTGAGCTCAGGGTCACGTGTGAGGTTTCCTATAATAAGTACTTTATTGAGATACATGTTTTAGGTTTAGTTATGAATGAGATCTTAAGAATCCTTTGGGTCTTTGACTATTGCTATTCTACCACGAGTTCTTCAATTGTTCGGTTGAGATCCTCTTCCGATACAGTCTCTTCTGATATATCCTTTTTTGTAGCGGTAGGTCGAGTTTGCGGTGATGTTTGCTTATCGTGCGATGTCTTTTCATCATCTTTAGCAAGAGCAAGGTGGCGTGGAGCTCGTGTATCTTCTCGTACAGTCCGGATGAGGAGAAAGCGTAATATACTTTCGTTTCTCTCAAACTCTTCTTTAAGTTTAACAATCACGCCCATAGGGAGGTCGAATTTCACCCAACCAAAATAGCTTGTGTCATATTTCTCACGCTTTCCTCCAATCCCACGGATAATAGTATAAGCAAGATGAGAAAGTGTAGGGAGCTCCTCACTAATTGAAACACCGCCGTGTTCCTCGAGAACATCCTTGATCTTTTTTACTTCATCAGACAAATGTTCCTCCCCAACAGTGGGTAGTATATGGTAACCAATTTCATAAACGACCCGATCAGGGGCAGTTTCTGATTCTTTATTATCACGTTCTATATTTTCACTCATACTATAATGTGGCTCAAGAGTAACACGCTAAACCATTTTCTGCAAGAATGCCTCGGGAGGGAGTTTAAAGCACTGCTCTGCATTCTTTACAAGCTCAATTTGCACTCGCTCACGTGGTTCCTTCCGAATATCTGCGATACGTTCAACCACCTGCTGTACAAAAATGGGTTCGTTCCGCTTCCCTCGGAAAGGTACAGGGGTTACATAGGGAGCGTCTGTCTCCGCCATAATCATATTAAGTGGTGCATTTCTCACTACATCATTATACTGATCTGCAAATGTAATAACTCCTGTAAATGAGGTCATGAATCCTCTCTCCCAAAATTTTTTTGCAATAGTGTACGTCCCTGCAAAAAAATGGGTGTCGCCAATAACAAATGGATGCGACGCTAAGATAGCGAGTGCATCTTCATAAGCATCCATGCTATTAATGCTTGGTCGAATGTGGAGCATGAGTGGTTTTTTATATTTCTCGGCAAACGCAATGTGCTTTTCAAATTCTTTGTATTGCGCTTTTTTTACCTTTTCATCACTTATGTCACTGCGGTAATAATCTAACCCGCATTCACCAATGGCAACTACCTTTTCATTTACTACAAGCTCACGGAAAGCGCCCTCGTCAAACGGCTCTTTCACAGAATCATTAGGATGTACCCCAATCGAGGCAAATACATTATCGTGTTTCTCCGCTAACTCTACAGCCTCTTTCGAATGCTCTAAACTTGTCCCGACCGTTATTGTTCCAACCCTCTCTTCCTGCATGCGCAAAAGCACATCGTCTCGATCTTCATCGTACGCACTGAAGTGTAGGTGGGAATGTACGTCAATATACTTCATGACAGTATCCCCTCTTTTTCGAGAGCTTCTTTTACCCTCTCAAATATTAATCGATGCCCCTCTGCATTTGGGTGAATACCGTCAACAGTCAGCTCCGTGACTTTGTTGCCAAAAATATTATTAAGTGAAATAAACGAGATATCGTTCGCTTGTGCAACATTTTCAATCACTTTATTATATTTTTTTACTTCACTGTTTCGATATGCATGTGTTGAGTGCCATGGGATAGGGTCAAGCCCCGTATCATCAATAGGAGCAAGACCGAGCAAGATAACTCCCGCGCACTGTTCTTTAGCATATATAACCATTTGTTCCAGATGCGCCTGGTATATTTCTGGTTCTGTGCGATGTTCACCCGTAGTAACATCAACCTGGGTGTCATTTACTCCGACTGCAACAATAATAAAAATGTGATCGGGGGTTTCATTTTTGCGTCCTATCCGTGAAAGAATTTCTGACTCAAATCTATTACTTACACCAGTGATATCTTCACCCGAAACGCCGAGATTGAAGATACTATGTTCGGACTTATAATCACTTTCAACTGCTTTTTTCATGCAGTATGTTGCAAGCCTATTCGCCCACCCAGAACATTCCGTATCATAGAAACCTTGTGTGATACTATTCCCGAATATCAAAATTCTCATAAGTCAATTTTCAAGTCGATGAAAAAGATTCTCCGGTTTTTTGTTGGCTTTCACTGATTCCTTGATCATTACATTTGTATCAGGCATGAACGGAAATAACATGCGTCCAACAATATAAAGGTCTGATACTAACTCCATAATAATTATTTTTGCTTGTTCTCTATCAGTTTTAATAAGTTTAAACGGCTCAGTTTCGGTAATCCTCTCATCAAGCTCTGCCACCCTTCTCCACACAACATCAAGAGCAGAACCAAGATCATATCGTTCTAGTGCATCTGTATACTCTTTGTCAAATTCTTTTGGCTCAGGAATTGTGATGGGCTCGTTGAGGTTAGTTTCGGCCATTTTCATCACACGCGCTACAAGATTCCCGAGGCCATTAACAAGATTGGCTGTATACCATTCATCTAGACGCTCCCACGTGACATCAGTGTCATTAGTGGGATGTACGTGCCGCAGAAGAAGGTAGCGTGTTGCGTCCGTGCCGTAACGTTCAACAAGTTCTCCCGGGTTGATCACGTTTCCGAGTGACTTACTCATGCGTTGCCCACCAGAATTGATAAACCCATGATAAAAAAACTGGTCCGGTGCTTTAAAGCCAGCGGAGTGAAGTATCGCTGGCCACATCACCGACTGAAATCGCACTTGGTCTTTCCCCGCCATCTGGAGCACTGAACCATTTTGCCAAAAGGCATTAAACTTCTCCTCGTCCTGTGGCCAACCGAGCGTCGAGATGTAATTGGTAAGTGCATCAAACCACACATACATCACTTGAGAATCATCACCCGGCACTGGGACTCCCCATGGAAGTTTTTCTTTTTCTCGAGAAATACTGAAGTCATTGAGTACTTCGGCAATGGAAAGTGCCTCAGCACGCCGATACTCCGGAATGATAATGTTTGGATTATTTAAATATTTTTTGAGAAAATCCTTGTAGTTTGAAAGTTTAAAGAAATAATTATCCTCTTCAAGCACAACAGGGTCTTTGCCAGGGTGAAGCGGACACTTGCCATCCTCCAGATCATGCTCGGAGAGAAACTTCTCACACCCAACACAATAGAGTCCTTTGTACTTTCTCTTTTCTATATCCCCACTCTTTTCACAGAGCTCCCAGAGTTTCTGTGCCGCCTTTTTATGACTCTCATCCGTTGTCCGAACAAAGTTATCATATGAAAGATTGAGAAGCTCTTTTAATTTTTTCACTGAGCCAGCATACCGATCCACATACACTTGTGTGTCTACCCCCTCTTTTTGTGCCGCTTCCCAGATCTTCTGTCCGTGCTCATCAGTCCCCGCATTGAAAAAAACCTCGTCCCCCATAAGCCTTCGGTATCGAGCAATAGCATCCGCCTGGATAACCTCGAGAGCAAAACCGATATGAGGATCGGCATTCACATACGGGATTGTTGTTGTGAGATAAAATCGTTCTTTCATTACACTACTGCGTTGTTGGGCGTTTGCTCATTTTCCCGTTGCGACTGAGCTCAAGATCATGCACAAGTTCTTGAATAATAGCGGCCGCGGGAACAGAGAGAATGACACCAAAGAAACCCGCAAGATGTGCTCCAACGAGGAGTGCAAGAATAACAAGAAGAGGCGGGACACCAACGACTTTAGTGACTACAAGTGGATATATTAAGTGATTCTCAAATTGTTGAATAATAAGATAAAGCCCTACAACAAGGAGGGCGAGTGTTGCTCCACTATCGATAAAGGCTATCGCAACCGCAGGAATAGCGGCGAGAATGGGTCCAAACACCGGTATCAGCTCAAAAAGGGCGGCCAGGAGCGCTAGTAAAAGCGCGTAGGGCACACCCAAAATAGTAAGTCCGAGGTATACCAGAACACCTATTATAACCGCGAGTATCAGTTGGCCTTGCATCCAAAGTCCTATTTTTACTTGTGACCGCTCCCATAGGTTAATAATTTTATCCTGATAACGAATGGGAGAAACGATACGCAAAAAATCATCAACACCGGTCTGCTGTACCGAAAAATAGAACGAGAAAACAATTACGAGCACAAAACCGAGCAATCCGCCAAATACGGTCGTGAGTATTTGGATAAACCCACCCGAAGTTGTCGAAAGGGTGTTGCGAAACTCGTCAATAACTGATTGTAAATATGCCCCGCCACCAACACTCTGACGCACGGTTTGGGTTCCTTCTAGGGAAGAGGATAAATCTAGTGTACTGGTATACGCCGGAAGTATGGAAAGTAGAGCAGATGTCTCTTCAAGAAGGATAGGGACAAAAGCATAGAAAAGAAGGGCAAAAATAAGAATCAATATTGCATATATCAAAAGAACAGAAAAAACACGAGAAATGCGATACTGAGAGAGTCGCTTCACAGCTGGCTCCATAGCGGAAGCAATGACAATGGCCGTCAAAACAATGAGGACAACGCTTTTGAGAACAAACAAAAATCCTACAAGAAGTATAACAAGTACACTCTTTACAATTGTCCCAAAGCTAATCGTAATGTTAACGTCTTTTGTTGCCATAATATTTTAATTATAACATCCAACAAAAATTAGACTCGGATGCGCTCTACAAGATTCGCAAGAGAAACCCTCTCCTGCTCTCCGCTATCTCGATCACGAACCGTCACCGTATCATCAACAAGAGTGTCAAAATCTATAGTAACACACCACGGAGTACCTATTTCATCTTGTCTGCGATATCGCTTCCCAATATTACCATTATCGTCCCACATTACTTGCGGAATAACTTTTTTTATCATGGTGTATACTTCACGCGCTTTTGCTACAAGTTCTGGCTTATTTTTGAGGAGAGGAAATACCGCAACCTTAATTGGTGCGACCGCTGGCTTTAATTTTAGATAAACTCGTTTCTCCCCCCCGAGCTCATCTTCTGTGTAAGCTTCTAATAAAACAAACAGAACTGCTCTATCTACACCTCCAGAACATTCTATATCCCAAGGTATAAATCTTTCTTTCTTCTCCTCATCAAAATACGATAGATCAACTTTGGAATATTCAGAATGTCTTTTTAAATCCCAATCAGCTCTATGGTGAATGCCCCACGCTTCCTTCCAACCAAATGGAGTATTAAACTCAATGTCCCAAGCATCCTTTGCATAGTGAGCTCTCTCATCAGAAGCATGTTGCCTAAATCTTAGACTTTCTTTTTTAAAACCAAGCCCACAATACCAGTCCCAAGCAAACTGCTTCCAGTATTCAAACCATTTATTCCCCTCTTCTTCTTTGGGCTCGATATAAAACTGTAGTTCCATTTGCTCGAACTCTCTTTGCCTAAATAGAAAATCTCGTGGTGTTATTTCATTTCTAAAGGATTTACCGATCTGACCAATGCCAAAGGGGATTTTAGGATGCATCGAATCCAACACATTTTTAAAATTTACATGGACACCTTGTGTGATTTCTCCTCGTAAGTTTACATCGACTGTAGATTTTTCTGACGCACCTAGTTTTGTTTCAACCAACAAATTAAACTTGACAGGCTCAGTCCATTCCACTTTTTCTTTCTTGTGTTTCGCCTCATGATCAGTAATAGCTTCAGGTTGATCAGCCCTAACTCGTTCATGGCAAATCTTGCACTCAACTAATGGATCAGTAAAAAGTTCCGTATGTCCTGAAGCTTCCCACACACGTGCTGGCATAAGAATGGCTGCGCTCATCCCATATACATCTTCCCTTTCAGCTATAAACTTATCCCAAAAATATTGCTTTATGTTGTGACGAAGTTCCACTCCCAACGGCCCATAATCATAAATACCTGCTAACCCTCCATAAATCTCGGAGCCTTGAAACACAAATCCCCGTCGTTTGCAGAGCGAAACAATCTTCTCCATTTTCTCATTACTATTTTCTTTTGAAGTTGCCATATCTATAAAAAGTTACTCAACAACCTTGCTGTTTGCAGAATCGAAATTACTATCTCCAAAGAGATATGTGGATAGATTCTGAGCGCTTTCACCTACCCGTGTTGTAGTAAATGTATCAACACCTTCAATCCGTTGTCCATTTATGAGTATGGGGCTCGTGTCCACCTGACTCAGACTTGGATTAAGTGCCACCTGAAATGAAACCGACCGCTGTGCATGAGCTGGAAGCGCGCTAATATTCCATCGTATTTGTCCGCCGACCTCATTGAAATCAACAGACTCATTGCTTGGGTTCACTACCCCAACCCAGCGCATATATAATGGAAGCATTGCAGAAACAGTAACGTCTCCAACAGGATTTGTCGAGTTTTGTGCTGTCCATGTGATAGTGTACACCGTTTCCGAACCAACAGCAGGAGGAAGTGGTCCTGAAGTGTACGATGCACCAGGGCTCAATTGTACGTCCGTATCAAGTTTAATAGTCCTCGTTAACGTTGACTCGACTGTTTCTGGCACATTGTTTTCTCGTACACGTTTCCCTCGTACCGTGACAGCAAGTGTTATAGATGGTGTCCGAAATGACTCTCCCAAAGATGGAGAAATCGGAACAAACGAAAAGGAAACGGTGCCACTGTCTCCATCAGCAAGTTCTGAAAGACGAGGAAGTGTCTCCCTTGTCCACAAAACGGTACTGTCAGATGATCGGTAGAATCCCTGTTGAGGCGCGATGGAACGCTCATCAATGATAGAACCGTTCACACGCACTTCTATTTCCCCATCAAAAATATTATCAGGTAAATTGTTAAACCACGAAATATCAATACGAGCCCGATCACTACGTTTAATCACAGGATCACTAGAAGAATCTCCATTGACCGCAAGGTCAACACCAATGAATGGGCGTTCTACTTGAACAGACTGCAGAGATGTTATAAATACTGTTTCGAGACGTGTTTCATCTTCCTTGCTCTGCGTTCCTGAAAGGAACCGAAATACTCTGTCTTCTCCATTTTCGCCAACCACATTCCCTCTGATTTTTATTGTCCTGTGCTCCTCAGGTTTTAGATTACCAAGCTTCCATACAGTATTTTTTGCAAAAGGTTTGGGCGTAGCACCCACAAATTCAAAACCGAAGGGATATTCTGCAACAAGCAAAACATTGTCAATATCTTTCTCAGAATTAGAATTTACCGTTACGGTAAATTCTATCTCCTGCCCTGACGATATGTCTTTTACAGAATCAACTGAGAGTGTAATAGGCGCACTTGAAAGGGTTACTTCATACGTCTGCTCCCGATAAAAAATAGCATTTGAGCCATCTATTCGATATTCAATAGTAACTTTAATCACCTTCGTGCTCCCTTCTTCACCAAAGAAAACGGCGCGCGCCGTTTTCTGAACATGCTCATTCGATTTTATGGTATTCAGTGCTTCACGAGTTCGAGATAACTCCTTTGAAATATCGCTCGACATTCGTGTTCCTTCTGGATATTCAATAAGGAGATCAACGTTTTGTATATCTGTTGGATTATTGTTTGTCACCACTAACTGCAGTACGAGCTCTTCTCCCCCACCAATATTTGCAGGTCCCTGTATCTCGATATCAATATTTTTTGAAGAAACCGCGTTTCGGTCCACAAAGAAAAATACAACAGAAAAACCGATAGATGCCACAAAAAACAAAGCCGATAAAATGAGGATAATTCCTAATGCGCGATCTTTTTTATGTTTCTGAGGTTGTTTCTCAGTATCAGCCGTCCAATTTGTATTAACCGTATGCGTTAGTTCTCGCAATGTTCGTCGCTTGCGCTCCCCTAAACCCTCTCCTGTCCGAGAATAAAGCTTTTTTCGTAATCGATCAATACTGCTAGAATCTTCTGCCATAGATAAACTAAGTATACCCGTACTACGACCTTGGTGCCAACCTTCTTTATAGGTTCACTATATAAACGACTATAGACAAAAAGTGTACTTAAAGACCGCTCGCATCAAGCGCACGATTAATAAGTGCGAGCGCATTTGATCGTCGCGGTGCAATAAAATCAAGTAATTTTATTGAAAATAACGAAGGATTAAAAAGTGGTGCAAACTCCCCCTGATCTCCCACATAACCAAGTCGGGCAAGTATTCTTATAACAAATATATATTCAAAATCACGTAAAAGTTCAGTATCGAGTCGTGTTTGTTCAAGAAATATCATGCCATGTGACACAATGTTAAAAAGTTCAAAATCTGGTTCTTCTCCTTGCAAGAGACGGGCTAAAAGAGCACAAATACGTATTGAAACTAGTTGTTTTTCCCGACTCCCATACAGAGTTGTATAAAAGCTATGAGAGGCATGTGCCCCAGTGATGCGCCACACATCTCGTCCTCGCACGAGTGAAATGTGAGCAAAGGAGTAGTTCTGTAGATGGTACCGCAGTTTTGAATTCTCCCCACGTAAATTTTTCCCCACCGCACGTATCAATCCTAAATCGTGTGTAAATATTGAAAGAAAGCGATTACTCTCCCCAAGTTCAGTACTCCCCAGTATTAGAGACTCTGTGCTATATGTGTGGTGAGCCATGAGATAACACTCTTTATGAGCTAGGGTGAAATTTTTTCAAGAGAAACAGAAAGTTTGTGTTCCGCAAGAATAATCTCCGAACCCCTCTCCGTTCCAAAAATAATATCCTTTGCCAAGATTTTCCCTTGTATTTCCTTTCTATACCGCTCCAGTAATTCCTTTCCTGTCTGCGTATAGACTTTTAGTATCACCATATCATCAGGAGTAAGTCCCATATCTTTACGCAAATCTTGCACAACACGGATAAAGTCACGAATAACCCCCTCCTCCTTCAATTCCTTTGTAAGAGTAGTATCAAGTTTTACTTCCTCCTGTTTGAGAGTTTTGTCATACACCACATCCTTAACATTAACTTCATCTTGAATTAATGTTTTATACTCTTCTGTAAAATTAATGCCGACACGCAACATCGAAAGTGGTTGACGGACCTTTATCCCCTCTTTTGAGCGAGCCTCAAGAGCAAGTGAGACAACCTTTCGAACATCAGCCATGGTAGAGAGGAGAAGTGTTGTTTTAGAGTCATGCATAACTAAATCTTGTATTTTAGCAAGCAACGATTTAGAAACATGAGGCCATATGCACAAATGAACACTTTCTGGGTCTTGTTCTGTCTTAACTCCACGATAAATCTCGTCAGCAATAAAGGGTACGATGGGTGCAATCGCTTTAGAGAATTCTCGTAATATATATCGTGTGGTAGCAAGCGCCCGCTTTTTATCTTCCGCATCTTCACTCTTCACTCGCTCCCGAGAACGACGAATATACCACGTAGAGAAATCCTCAACAAAATCTCGAATCGGTCGCGTAGCTCGCACAACATCATACTTATCAAGCCCGCTGGTCACAGAGAGTATCAACTGTTTTAGTCTTGCAAGAATCCATTTATCAAGAATATGTTCACTTGTATTCTCGGGAAGAGGAGCGCTGGATGCATAGAGCAAATAAAAAGCGTTCACATTCCGAAGAATATTAATCACACGATTGTGCACTTCTCGTAATTCATCGTCAACAAAGCGTGTATCTTCGGCTTGCATTACAACGCTCGACATCAAGTAATACCGCAAGGTGTCAGCGCCAAATTTATCAAGATTGATTAGCGGGTCTGTATAATTACCTTTTGATTTACTCATTTTGCTTCCATCTTCTGCAAGAATATTACCCGTTGTAACAACATTCTTAAAACTTGCTTTACCAAATTGCAAAACTCCAACTGCATGCATGTAATAAAACCACGTACGCGTTTGAGCTATATATTCAGCAATGAAATCCCCTGGGAAACGTTGCTCGAAAGTTTCTTTATTTTCAAATGGATAATGGTATTCGGCAAACGGCATCGAGCCGGATTCTACCCAGCCATCAATAACTTCGGGAACGCGCACCAACGCTTCCCCATCATCCGCAAGTAATGTTACTCCATCTATATACGGCCGATGCAAATCAAGCTCATAATTCTCATTGTGTGGGAGTGGAATAAACATAAGCTCTCTTCCCTCACCATTCTTTATGTAATCATCAGTTGTGCCTTTAAGTTCAAATAAGCCGTTTTTGTCTGCCCCATGAGCAACCCCTGACATAAGCCATAACACATCTTCATGGGCAACGATAAGAATGTCTTTACCTTCATATTTTGATTCAATATCGTATAGAAATTCCCCGACACGGTTACGGACATCATACACGGTTTCAGCACCTTCAGGGGCAGAATCAAATCTCTCTTGAGGAGATTTGAAATAATTCCAATATTCATCACGAGACTTACCATTCAAAACACCAAAGCTTATTTCTCTTATTCGTTCGTCCACAACAATATTTTGGGGAGAAAAACCAATTTTTCCACAAACAATCTCTGCTGTTTCCTTTGCTCGAGATAGAGGTGACGAGAATATAACATCAAACTCCTCTTTTTTGAGTGCTTTAATCCCTTCCTTAACTTGCTCCTTACCTTTTTCAGTTAGAGAATTCTGATCGTTAACTTGTGAACTCACTGTATTCGCAGCATTACTCTCTGACTCCCCATGTCGCATTATGAAATAGGTATTCCTTGATTTCTGCGTCTTGTTTTTCAGCTCCTCAAGTGAGCCAATAACTGTGAGTTCATTTGTCTTGGGATGTCTCCAAATTGGCATCGGGGACGCCCAGAAGCGATTACGCGAAATAGTCCAATCTGGGGCGTTCTCAAGAATATTCTGATACCGGCCATGTTTAATATGCTCGGGATACCAATTGATATCTTCGTTTGTGGTGAGCATTCTATGCTTTATCTTTTGGATATTTAAAAACCACGACGTTAACGCACTGTAAATAAGTGCTGTGCCACATCGATGGCAATGCGGGTATGAATGTGTGTACATCTCCCGCTTAAAGAGCAGGCCACGCTTTTCAAGATCTTCTTTTATTAATTTCTCAGCTTTTTTAAAATAGTGGCCTTGAATTAATTTAGGAGCATCATTATTGAAGTGACCCCCCGCGTCAAGCAAGGGTACCATGGGAAGATTTTTTTCAAGTCCGAGCTGATAATCATCTTCCCCATAAATGACCGCGGTATGCACGATACCAGTACCTTCCTCAGTTGTTACAAAATCTGCTGATAAAACGGTGTGCGTATTCTCCCCTTGTTCCTCCACAACTTTAGGAATACTGAAAAGAGGCTCGTACTCCAGTCCAACCAAATCTTGTCCGGAAAGGTTTGCCTGTTCTCTATATTCTCCTTCCCAGTTTCCACCAAAAACCTTCTCTACTAATCGGCTAGCTAACACGAATCGTTCATGAGCGATCTTTGATTCTAAAATGATGTAATCCTCTTTATTGGAGACAGCTAAAGCAACATTGCCTGGCAAAGTCCACGGGGTAGTTGTCCAAGCTAACAGATAATCCCCTTTTTTGAATAGAGACTTGTCTTTTGAAACTCTAAATTTCACATACACCGACTCCTCCGTAACATCTTTGTAAGAATTGTCTTGAGCAATTTCCGCTTTTGCAAGCGGGGTCTCACAGTGTGGGCAGTATAAAAGAACTTTTCGTCCTTCATAAAGCAATCCTTTTTTGTAGTTCTCTTTTAAAAACCACCATACACTCTCGATAAACGTGTTGTCCATTGTCATGTAGGCATTGTCAAATTCTACCCATCTACCAACACGATCAATATACTGTTTCCACTCATGAGCATAACGAAGCACGGCACTTCGACAGGCTTTATTAAAATTATCAATACCGAGCGCAAGGATCTCTTTCTTGCTTTTCAAGCCAAGCTCCTTTTCAATCATATTTTCTATTGGCAGACCATGACAATCCCAACCCCATCTACGCCGCACATGAAAACCTTGCATGGTTTTATAGCGCGGAATAACATCCTTAATGATTGAGGAAAGAAGCGAACCGTAATGTGGTAAGCCAGTTGCAAAAGGTGGGCCATCATAAAAGACAAATTCACCCTTTGGAGCAGGCTTCAGTTGCGATTTCTCAAAAATATGATTTTCTTTCCAGAAAGCAAGAATCTTCTCTTCACGCTTTGCCGAATCACTTTTCTCTCCTTTTTCTGCCATAGATTATCAAATAGTATCCCAGTAAAGCCATTTTGAAAAGACGAACAAAAAGCATGGGTCTTCTTTATATCGAAGAAAGTTGAGGGGAAACTACATTTTTGTAGGAGCTTTGATGCCAAGGAGCCATAACCCATTCTTTAGGGTTACCATGACCGCTCGTGTGATAGCAAGCTTGTATGCTTCTTCTGGCCCGCCGTCAAGGATTTTCTCTTTTGCATACCAACTATTAAACACCCCCGCAAGCAGTGTGAGATACGTTACCAAGTAATGTGGCTCGTATTCTGTTTGTGCGCGAAGCACTACTTCAGGAAATCTATAGACTAAACGCTCAATGTCACCTGTATGTGGGGGAGGAGACCCTACCTCTTTTTCTTTCTTTGTCCCAGCTTTTTCTAGAAGTGTGTGAGCCCGCGCGCACGTATACTGGAGATAAGGTCCCGAATCTCCTTCAAAGGAAAGTGACTTCTCAGGATCAAAAGAGATATTCTTCCTTACAGCTTGTTTAAGTATTGAATATTTTATTGCACCAACAGCAACAGCGTCAACTATCTCTTGAGCATTCTCTTTAACAGACTCTTTTATAAGGGCTTGCGCACGATCCTGGACATCCTGTAAAAGCGATTCCCCTGTAATAATATTTCCCCTCCGAGACGACATCTTACCAGAAGAAAGTTGCATCATGCCGTGTGCTATATGCATAAGAGCTCCTTTCCGTTTAGGACGAAGTAGTTCGTATGCTTTGAATACCGTGTTAAAGTACTGCTCTTGCTCAACAGCCGTCACAGTAATTGACGTGTCGAACGGGAAGAAATCACGTTTTGCTTCTATCAGCCCGAGATCTTTTGCTTCATATGTGGGAATATCTGCCGCGGTAATAAATACACGCGTATGCAGGCCATAGGGCTCGCCATGGAACACCGTAGCGCCCTCACTTTCTTCAAAAATACCTTTTTCCTTCCCTTCGCCAACAAGAGCTTTCCCCGTCTCCCACACGTCCCCTTCAAAAAAGAGGTGGTCAAAACGCGACCCCAAAATTTCATAGAGCTCATCAAAATGCTTAAGTGATGTGTCTCTTCCAACTTCGTACATATCTTGTATGGCGGGATCATGCTTATATATCTTTTTGTTAAGTTCTATAATCTCAGCTTTGGCTATTTCAGAGTCTTCATATTGTGTATTACCGTGTACATACGCCTTGCCCAAGTCTTCTATACTTTGTGGATTAAGATTTAAATCACGAATTCCCCACATAGCTTTTGCCACATGCAACCCAACATCCCCTTGATAGTTAACCGCTCGAACATCCGCTCCAGAGAATCTCATAAGTCGTGAGATAGATTCTCCTATTGTGTTACTCATAAGATGTCCGATATGAAAGGGCTTAAACGGATTAGGTTGAGAATGCTCAATCATTATTTTCTCTCCCACAAGAGATGTGTTACTTCCCCACGTTTCCTCCTTCTGTAATATTTCAAAAATATTGCGGACAAAAAATGACTGCAGAAAATAGAAATTGATGAACCCCGCCCCAGCAATAGAAATTTTCGCCACCTCTTCTATTTTCTTTTGTTCGAGAGCATGCACAATTTTTTGTGCAAGTTCTTGCGGATCTTTACCAATCTCTTTTGCTAAAATAAGTACAACATTTGTTGTGTAGTCGCCGTGAGAGAGATCTGCTGGATGTTCAACTATATAAGCAGGAATAGGAAAACCCTGCTCCTTAAGAACCTCACTAATATGGTTTGATAAAATGTCACCCATCATTAGAGCCAGTATACCCGC
>Ga0209541_10006085_pt1 | contig 20771 bp, 22 predicted proteins | sample RifCSPlowO2_01_FD_184027 | JGI IMG/M metagenome (GOLD analysis project Ga0209541, IMG submission 184027) | Groundwater microbial communities from Rifle, Colorado - Rifle CSP2_plank lowO2_0.1 (SPAdes) (version 2) | ecosystem: Environmental > Aquatic > Deep subsurface > Groundwater | place... | reverse complement strand
AGCGGAAAGAGCGACTCTTAAACGCGCTCCCGGAACTTCATTCATTTGGCCAAAAACCAAGGCTGTTTTATCCAATACTCCGGTTTTTTTCATTTCAAGATAAAGGTCGTTGCCTTCCCTGGTTCTTTCTCCGACTCCGGCAAAAACCGAATAGCCTCCGTGTTCAACCGCGGTGTTATGAATGAGCTCTTGAAGAAGCACGGTCTTGCCGACTCCGGCTCCGCCAAAAAGTCCGACTTTCCCTCCTTTAATAAACGGGCAAATCAGATCGATTACCTTAATGCCGGTTTCAAAAATTTCTATTTTCGAAGATTGTTTGTCAAAACTCGGGGCTTTGCGATGTATGGGATAAAATTTAGGAGTTTCGGTTTTTAATTCTCCCATTTCATCAATAGGCTGGCCTAAAAGATTAAACATCCTGCCCAAGACTTCTTCGCCTACCGGCACCTGTAAGGGAGAACCTCTGTCAATAACTTCCGTGCCTCTCTTTAATCCCTGGGTTTCATCCAGGGCTATGGCTCTTACCTGATGCCCGCCGAGATGCTGGGCCGCTTCCAAAACTAAAATACTGCCGTCCGATTTTTTAATTTCCAGGGCGTTATAAATTTCGGGAAGATTATCGGTGAATTCAACATCTATCACCGGACCTATGATTTGAACTATTTTGCCTTTGTTCATATTTATTGAATTGATTAAAATTGATTGATTTACGAAATCACACACAAATTTGTGGGATTTCGTAAATCAATCAATTCGTTAATGCTTCCGCGCCGGCCGTTATTTCTGAAATTTCCTTGGTAATCGCCGACTGACGAACTTTATTAAAATAAAGGGTTAAATCTTCTATTAATTTTTGAGCGGAATCCGAAGCGTTTCTCATGGCCACCATACGCGCAGAATGTTCGGAAGCATTGGACTCTAAGATCATATGATAAATTTGGATGCGGAACAAATTCGGTAAAAGATTATTCAAAACCGATTCGGAAGACGGCTCATAAAGATATTCGTAATGATACGATCCTGTTTCCGCTTTTTTTTCTTCTCTTTTCAAATCGGCGTATTTGCCTCTCTCCGGCAATATTCCGGCCACAATTTCTTTTATGCTTTCAATGTTGATGGGCAAAATCTGACGGACAACCGCTTCTTGTTTTAAGGTAGATAAAAATTTAGTGTAAACCGCGGTCACCGAATCATATTTCTGATCCTGGTACCATTTGACCAGCGAGTCGGCAATCGGCAAAATTTCTTCAATTTTCATACTGTCGCCAAATCCGGTGAATGATTCTGCGACATTAATTTTTCTCCAGAGAAAAAAATCTCGCGCCCGCTTACCGACGGCAATAACATCGGCCTGCCTTGCCTCCAAAGATTTTTGAGCTTTTTTCAAAACATTGGCATTCAACCCGCCGCACAATCCCTTGTCGCTTGCTATGACGAGCAGACCCGCTTTATTAATCGGCCTCTTTTTCAATAAAGGATGCAAATTGTAATCCGTGTGTTCGCTTAGATTCCCCAATATCTGCAAAGCTTTCTCGCAATAAAACCTTGAACCAAGGGCAACCTGCTGGCTTCGGCGCATTTTTGAAGCCGAAACCATCTCCATGGCCTTGGTTATTTGTTTGGTATTATTAATAGACCGTATTTTAACTTTTGTTTCTCTCGTTGAGAGCATGTATTTGAAATTCAACTGCCGATTTTAATTCTTTTTTTATCTCCTCGCTCAAATCTCCGGAATCCCTGATCTTGGAAAGCATCTCCTCTTTGCGATCGTTTAAATATTGGAAAAATTTCTCTTCAAACTCTCTTATCCTGGCCACCGGAAGCTGATCCAGGTATCCGTTAACCCCCGCGTATATCAGGCAAACCTGCTTTTCAAATGGTATGGGACTATATTGCGGTTGTTTTAAAATTTCGGCCAATCTTTGGCCCCTGTCAATTCTTTTTCTGGTGGCCTCGTCAAGCTCGGAAGCAAACTGAACAAAAGCCTGAAGCTCTCTGTATTGAGCAAGCTCCAAGCGCAATCTTGAAGCGACTTTCTTCATGGCCTTGGTTTGGGCCGAAGAGCCGACTCTTGAAACTGAAAGGCCGACGCTCAAAGCGGGCTTTATTCCCTGATAAAAAAGTTCCGAATCCAAATAAATTTGCCCGTCGGTGATGGAAATTACATTTGTCGGAATGTACGCTGAAATATCGCTCAATTGAGTCTCAATTATCGGCAGAGCCGTTAACGACCCGCCGCCATTGGCTTTATTAAGTTTGGCCGCTCTTTCAAGAAGCCTGGAATGAAGATAGAAAATATCTCCGGGATACGCTTCTCTGCCGGGCGGTCTTCTTAAAAGCAAAGAAGCTTGGCGATAAGACCAGGCGTGCTTGGAAAGGTCGTCATAAATAACCAGCGCATCTTGGCCTTTATCCATGAAATATTCTCCGATAGCGCAGCCGGCAAATGGAGCGATATACCAAAGAGGCGCCGAATCGGAAGCTGACGCCAAAACTACTATGGTATTTTCCATAGCTCCCCGCGATTTCAGTTCTTCCACGATTCTGGCAACCTTTGAGCTTTTTTGGCCTATAGCCACATAAATACAAATCGGACTTTTATACCTTGTATCCTGAAGCTGGTTTAAAATTATATCTATCGCCAAGGCGGTTTTGCCGATTTGCCTGTCTCCAATAATCAGCTCTCTCTGCCCTCTTCCTATGGGAATAGTTGAGTCAATGGCTTTGATCCCGGTGTGCAAAGGAGCGCTCACCGGCTCTCTTGATATAACTCCGGGCGCCTTGCGTTCAATGGGATACAATGCCAATTCTTTCAAAGACAAGGGACCTAAATCATCCAATGGGTTTCCCAGGGGATCTACCACTCTGCCCAGCAATTCTTTGCCGACGGGAAATGACAAAACTTTTCCGGTGCTTTTGACCAGGTCGCCCTCTTTTATTCCCTTAAAATCTCCCAAAACCATGGCCCCCACCTGATTTTCTTCAAGGTTTAAAGCGACACCATAAACGCTCCCTTCGGAAGTTATAAACTCAAGCATTTCCGAGGCCATTACCTGGGAAAGGCCGGAAATTGCGGTAATGCCGTCGCCAATTCTTAAAACCTTGCCGATATTGGCCGTTTCAACTCCCGGACGATAATCCGCAAGTTGTTTTTTTAGAGTTTCAATTATAAAATTTTTATCCATTTTAATTTAAGATAATACCTTTTTTAGTTCTCTTAGTTTTCTTCTTAAGCTGCCGTCTATCATAGTATCTCCGATAATCATGGTCAGGCCGCCTATTAGGTCGGGATCCGCGGTTTCTTTGATTTCCGGCTTTCCGCCATCCTTTAACAATCCGAATACTTGCCTTTTTAACGCCGGCCCTGCCGGCCGGGCGGAAATTATTTCAACGTCTTCTGCTCCTCTTTGTTTTTTTTCATACGCCTCGAATTCCCTCATAATCTCATTTATTTTACCTAAATCGTTATTTTTAGCCAAAATTCCGAGAAAATCATTAACCTTCTTTTTAACATCGGGTGTTTTTAGAGTTATTTGATAAAGAAAAATTGCGTATTGGAAAGGAGTTATTTTCATTTCAAAGCACCGAGCGTTTCTTTTATTATTTCTTTTTCATCCTTATCGTTGATGGTTCTTTTTAAAATTTTCTCGGTGGCAAAAACAATAAAATCCGCCGCTTCTTTTTTAACCTCGGTGAGTATTTTGTCTTTCTCGCGCAGAATATCGCGCCTTGCCTCTTCAACGATTTTGTCGGATTTTTGCTGAGCCAGAACAAGTAATTCCTTTTCTTTTTTTTCAGCAAAAGACCTGGCCTTTTCCATGACCATAGCGGCTTCTTTCTCGGTTTTAGCCGCGCTCTCTTTTTGGGCGTCTTTCATCTTCTGCCATTCTTCTTCAAATTTCTCGGACTTGGCAAGCCCCTCCTCTATTTTTTTTCTCCGAGATTCCAAAAAACTAAGAATGGGCTTGTATAAAACCTTTCTTAAAATAAAAAATAGCAGGAGGAAATTGACTATCTGAAATAAAAGCAGCTTCCAATCAATGCCAAGCTTCTCAAGCATCTGATTAAACAAATTTAATGATTAGGGCAACGACCAAGGCGTAAATGGCAATAGCTTCAGTGAAGGCAATGGCTAAAATCATGGCTGTTTGAATTTTTGGGGCTGCCTCCGGATTACGGCCGATGGCTTCCATGGCCTTGCCTGCCAAAATACCGATACCCAAGCCGGGCATCATTGCTCCAAGAGCTATAGCGATGGCTGCTGCGAGAGATTTGACTGCTTCTGTTTCCATAATTGTTTAAATGATTAATAATAATTAATAATAATATTAATGCTCCTTACTTGTGGCTACCGTTAAAAATACGACGGTTAACATGGAAAAAACCAAGGCCTGCACAAAACCGACGAATATTTCCAAAACCATGAACGGCAAAGGAACAATCAGGGGCACTAAAAAGAATATTACCACAAGCAGTACCTCTCCTGCAAATATGTTGCCGAAAAGTCTGAAAGAAAATGAGATGATCTTGGCTACCTCCGCGATAAGCTCCAAGACTCCGGTAAAGAATTGAATAGGGCCCTTGAATGATACAAACTTTGAAAAATACTTGGTAAAACCGACAAATGAAACGCCAAAAATCTGAATGGCTATAACGGAAACAACGGCCAGGGCCAATGTCATGTTAATGTCGCTATTGGTTGACCTGAATAACGGAACAAGGGCGCGGTCTTCGCCGTGGCCTTCAAGAAGGCCGATTGAACCTACGCCCGGAAGAATCCCCATCCAATTGGAAATTAAAATAAAAAGAAAAAAAGTGGCTACTAAGGGGAAAAATCTTTTTGTTTTTTGCCTGTCCCCGGTGACCGTTGTCATAAAAGATTCCATGCCCTCCAATAAGGCCTCAACAAGATTTTGTAATTTTCCAGGAACGGCCCTAAGACGGCTTTTGACGATAATGCTCAAAACCGCAAGGAATGCCATGGCAATCCACGACATAAAAATAGTGTTGGAAACAGGGAATCCCTTGATCTCAAATAATTTTTCCGAAAAAAAAGATATCTCCATTTTAATTATTTAACATCGTCCATGATTTTCTTAGTCTTCTTAAAGACAATGACTCCGGAAATAATCATAGCCAGAAAAACTCCCGAAAGCAAGGCAATCGGCGAACTCTCGTATTTTTTGTCCAAAAATCTCCCCAAAAAAGCCAAAACCACAAGCGGGCCGGCAATAGTGTAGCCCATTTCCCAAGCCAAACTCAAGGTTTTCAAAAAAACCGTCCTGTCTTTATTCTCTTTTGATTTTATTTCCTCCGCCATTTATTTTTATCAAATAAAATAAAAAACCTAAACCGAATTTCGGCTTAGATTTTAATCTCTTCAAACGATACTTCCCCGGATGGCACAATTTTCGCCAGTATGGTTTTTATCTTAAGCGATGGGTATTTTTCTAAAATTTGCATTTTAGTTTTTTCCAATTCTCCTGCGTGGAAAATGCGTTCTGCTTCAAAAGAACTAAATTGGCTACTTCCCCCATAAGCTCCGCAATCAATATGATTAATCAGCACTGCCTCGTGGCTCTTATGCAAGCTAACTGAAATATCAAGCTGTTTCAAAATAAAATCACTATCTTTGACTCCTCCGGCGATAGAAATGATATCACAGTCGCCCAATAAGCCATTTTTTTTAAAATAATCTTTTATGGCTTCTTGGAACCTGAAGTCAATACAGTGGGCTACGAAATATTTGCAATAATGCGGCATATATATATTATCCTCTCTTTCAAACGCACCTTAGCATGGATTCCAAAAATAGTAAAGAAAAATAAAAGAACAGACTCCCGATGTCTGTTTTTTTACTCTACGGTCACGCTTTTTGCGAGATTGCGCGGCTTGTCCACGTCGCAACCGCGGGCAAGGCCCATATAATAGGCGAAAAGCTGCATTGGAATAACGCTTAGAATAGGCGTGAGCATTTCTAATGTTTTGGGAATATAGATGACATCTTCGGCCAGTTTTTTAATTTCTTCGTTACCCTCGGTAGCAATAACGATGATTTTTCCGTTGCGGGCTTTAATTTCCTCCATATTGGATAGCATTTTTTCATATACGGAATCGGTCGGAGCGATGACAAATACCGGAAAATTTTCGTCAATCAAGGCTATCGGGCCGTGCTTGATTTCGCCGGCTGTCATGCCTTCGGCGTGAACATAGGCGATTTCTTTTAATTTTAAGGCGCCTTCTAAAGCAATGGGATAATTATACTTTCTGCCGATGCATAGAAAGTTATTATAATCTTTGTATTTTTCCGCTAATTTTTTAATTTGGCCGTCTAAGGTTAAAGTTGTTTTTATCAAGCCTGGCAACCTCTGGAGTTCTTTGGCGATTCTTTGCCCGACAACAACCGAAAGCTCTCTTTGTCTGCCAATATGCAATGTTAAGAGAGCTAAGGTTGCTAACTGCGAAGTGAATGATTTTGTTGCGGCAACGCCAATTTCAGCTCCAGCTCTATTATAAACGCCGGCATCAGTTTCTCTGGCTATTGAAGAGCCAACCGTATTAATAATACCCAAAGTTAAAGCTCCCTTTCTCTTGGCCTCTTTAATGGCAGCTAAAGTATCGGCAGTTTCTCCTGACTGGGAAACCGCCAAAACCGCTGTTTTTTTATCAAAAATCGGTTTTCTGTAACGAAACTCTGAAGCCATGTCAACATCCGTCGAAATGCCGGCATATTCTTCAAGCATGTACTCGCCAATCAGCCCTGCATGATAAGCCGTACCGCAAGAGACAATATCAATCTTATCTATTTCGCGCAATTTTTCTTTGACCGATTCCAGTCCTCCAAGCCTGGCGGATCCGACATTTGCCAAGACCCTTCCCTTCAAAGCATTATCAATGGACTCCGCCTGTTCCATAATTTCTTTAAGCATAAAATGGGCGAATCCTTTTTTATCAGCATCCTCCGAGCCTAATTCTAAAAGCTCCGGCTGTTTTTCCTTTAAAATCATCAGGTCGTTCGGCGTAATAACCGCTATTTCATTGTCGTCAAGATTTATAACTTTTTTAGCATAGGGAGCAATAGCGTTGGCGTCGGAAGCAACAAAATATTCTTTCTTTCCGCTAATGCCGATAAGCAAGGGGCTGGAAAGACGGGCCACCACAATTTTACCCGGATCGTCTTTAGCAATAATCGCTAAGGCGTAGGCGCCTCTTAGCATCTTCAATGCTTTTCTTACGGCTTCTTCTAAATTTTTATGAAAAAACTTCTCAACTAAATGGGCTACCACTTCGGTATCGGTTTCCGAACCGAAAACATGGCCTTCTTGTTCAAGTACCTGTTTTAACTCCCGATAGTTCTCAATAATGCCGTTGTGAACCAGCCAAATATTGCCGTTACAATCGGAATGGGGATGAGCGTTGGCTTCGGTTACTCCGCCGTGAGTCGCCCACCTGACGTGGCCCAGACCTAAAGTACCCGTAAGGGAATCGCAATTTTTAAGCTTGGCTTCCAATTTATCCAGCTTGCCGACGGCTTTTAAACAAACGGTTTTACCTTTTTCAACAACAATAATACCCGAGGAATCATATCCCCGGTAACTTTCTCTTTGCAGTCCCGTCATTAAAATCGGCGTAGCTTTTTGTTTGCCTAAATAACCGACAATTCCACACATAATACTTCCCATCATAGCCGATTCTTGCTCCCCTTGTCAACCCAAGGAAGTCAAGCCGCGCCGGAGACCTTTGCGGTTTTTTCGAAAATCAGGCCGTTGAGGATTTTTTTGACGAGCTCCACGCTGTCCCAGTCAAATATTGAAATCTGTATTATGTTTTTATTTAATTTTTGCAGATTATCCGCCACTCTATTGGCGTCGTTCTCCGGAACGGCATCTTTCTTGCTCAAAAAAACATATTCCGGCTTTTCTAGGAGCATTTTGTTGTATAACCCAAGTTCGTTGCGCACAGTTTTGTAATCCGATACCGGATCGGCGGAATCGGCGGCTATAAAATGAAAAAGAATCTTTGTGCGCTCTATGTGCCGCAAAAATTGGATTCCCAGCCCCTTACCGGAAGATGCGCCCTCAATGAGTCCGGGAAGATCGGCCAGTATCAAATCATAATAAGCTCCCAAGTTTGGCTCTAGGGTTGTAAACGAATAATTTGCTACCTTGCTTTTGGCATTAGTTAATTCATTAAGCAAACTTGATTTGCCGACATTCGGCAATCCTACAAATCCCACATCGGCGATTAACTTCAGTTCAAGGCGTATCTCAAGGGATTCTCCGGGCTCGCCGTATTCAAATTCTTTCGGACTTGTATTGGTTGAGGAACGAAAATGAAAATTTCCCTTGCCGCCTCTGCCGCCGCGGGCGATTACCGCCTGCTGGCCGATTTTAGTTATCTCAATGTTTTGGCCCGTTCCTAAGTTATGGATCACGGTTCCGACGGGAATTTTCAAAATCAAATCGCCGGCGTTTTCGCCGTCGCAGAATTGCGGAAGACCGTCATGCCCGTCTTCGGTTTTGAATTCTTTTTTAAAACGGAATTTATTTAAAGCTCCCAAATCAGAAATGCCTTCAACATAAACACTGCCTCCCCTGCCGCCGCTTCCGCCGACAGGACCAAGAGACATCATATTTTTATTGAAGGCCACCGCTCCTTTTCCGCCGGCTCCGGCCGTCACTTGTATTTTTATATCATCAATAAGCATGCTGTATTAAAATCAAATCCCGCCGAAAGCGGGACTTGATTTTAATTTACCTGATAATCCAAAATGGATTATTAGATACGGCTTACGCCTGTTGCGTTGGGTCCCTTTGGAGAATCGGCTTTTTCGAAAGATACCTTGTCGCCCACTTTCAACTCTTCGAAAGTTACGCCCTTCAGTTCGTTCTTGTGAAAAAACAAATCTTTTTCCTCGCCCTCAACAGTGATGAATCCGAATCCTTTTTCGTTAAGATTTTTAATTGTTCCTTCCATTGTTTTATTAGCTTAATTAATGTTTTAAGGTTTTACCCTAAAGTTTAGTCCCCGGATAAATTCGACCAAATTTTCATCAGGCAACTATCTTATACCACCAATGCTACCATATAGATGGCAATTAGTCAACCCCAATGACCAGGTTTATCAGCTTGCCGGGGACAAAGATGGTTTTTTTGATTTCCTGGCCTTGGAGCCATTTTTTAATCTTTTCGCTGTTAATGACCAGATCGGAAGCTTCTTTTTCGGAAATACCCGATGGGACCTCTATTTTATCGCGCACCTTGCCGTTGATTTGGATAATTAAATTGATTCTTTCCTCTTCAATTAATTTCGGATCATACTTTGGCCATTCTTGATTATGAATACTGTCTTTATTGCCAAGCCGAGACCACAGCTCTTCGGCCATGTGCGGAGCAAAAGGCGCTATTAGCTTAATTATCAATTTCCAATTTTCAATTTCCAATAACTTGGGTTGTTTGGAAATTTCATTTATCAATATCATTATGGCAGAAATGGCGGTATTAAATCTCATGCCCTCAATGTCCTCCGTCACCTTCTTAATCGTCTGATTAAGCAGCCTTTCTAAATTTTTATTTCTGAATTCTCCGACGCTTCCGGTCGGAGCCCCGACCCCTTTGGGCGTCGGGGTCGAATTTTCAAACAGTTCCCATACTCTATTCAAAAACCTGCTGATGCCCACCAAGCCATCGGGATTATACGGACCTCCCTGATTGTATGGTCCCATAAAACAGAGGTACATTCTGACGGCGTCGGCGCCGTACTTTTTAACTTGTTCGTCCGGATCAACGACATTGCCTCTGGATTTAGACATTTTCTGGCCGTCAGGGCCCAAGATAATCCCCTGATGGCGCAAGCCTAAAAAAGGCTCGGAAAAATCAATCAAGCCCATTTTATTCAAAGCCTTGGTGAAAAATCTGGAATACAAAAGATGCATAACCGAATGCTCCGCTCCTCCGACATATACGTTTACGGGCAACCAGGCTTTAAGTTTTTCTTTTGAAGCAAATTCAGTTTTATTCAAGGGATCGGCATATCTTAAGTAGTACCAAGAAGAACAAATAAAGGTATCCATGGTGTCTGTTTCCCTTTGGGCAGAGCCGCCGCATTTCGGACAAACGGTATTTATAAACTTTTTTGATTTAGCCAGGGGCGACTTGCCTTCCCCTGTCGGCAGATAATTTTTTATATCCGGCAGCAAAACAGGCAAATCTTTTTCCGGAACCGGCTGCCAGGAACATTTTTCACAAAAAACCATAGGGATGGGAGCCCCCCAATAACGCTGACGGGAAATCAACCAATCTTTTAATCTGTAATAAACTTTTTTTCCCGCTTTTTCCTGTTTTTGCAGCCACTCGCCGATTCTTTCTTTGGCATCGCGAGAAGGCATGCCGTCAAATTTATCGGAATCTACCAAATAACCTTCGCCCTCATAGGCCTTATCCAGAATGGGACAAACGGTCTTGGGCCAATTGGGACAAATAACCATCTTAATCGGCAAATTGTATTTTTTGGCGAAATCAAAATCGCGGTTATCGTGGGCCGGAACCGCCATGATAGCTCCTGTGCCATAATGCATTATCACATAATCCGCAACAAAAATCGGGACCTCTCGGCCATTAACAGGGTTAATCGCTTTTATGCCCCTTAATTCTACGCCGGTTTTTTCTTTTAAATCGGAAATCCTGTCCCTTTCCGTTTTTTTCTTTGACTCTTTAAGGTATTGCTCAACGAATTTAAGATTTAAAATTTCTGATTTAAGATTTAAGATAATCGGATGTTCGGGAGCAACAACCAAATAAGTGCAGCCGAACAGAGTATCGGCCCGCGTGGTAAATACTTGTATGTCGTATCTTGTATCTTGTATTTGAAATTTAATTTCGTGCCCTTCGGAACGGCCGATCCAGTTCCTTTGCATAATTTTGGTAGTTTCCGGCCAATCTAAACTGTCCAGGCCCTTTAACAATTCATCGGCGTAGGAAGAAATCTTGAATAGCCATTGTTCAATTTCTTCTTGAATAACATGGGAGTCGCACCTTTCGCATTTGCCATCTACGACCTGCTCATTGGCCAGAACGGTTTTGCAGGAAGGGCACCAGTTAGCGGGCACCTTGGCTTTGCGGGCTAAGCCGTTTTTATAAAACTGAAGAAATAACCACTGGGTCCACTTATAGTATTCGGGGTCGCAGGTGACTACTTCTCTCGACCAATCATAAATATTTCCCATGGACTTTAACTGTTTTCTCATATTCTCAATATTCTTGCGAGTCCAATTATTGGGATGGATTTTGCGCTTAATAGCGGCGTTTTCAGCCGGTAAGCCAAAAGCGTCAAACCCGATGGGCGACATAACATTAAGCCCGTTCATGCGCTTAAACCTCGCGAAAACATCGGCCGGCGCAAAATTATACCAGTGCCCGATATGCAAATTACCCGAAGGATACGGGAACATCACTAAATGGTAAAAATTCTTTTTGCCCCCCGCCTTATCCTGCGCCTTATAAATTCCGGATTTTTCCCAGAACTTCTGCCATTTTTTTTCAATTTTTTGCGGGTTATAGCCCATGTGATTATAGTATCATAATTTTATTAAGAACCAATAAATTTTTGATAACCATGGCCACTGTCATGGGCCCAACGCCGCCCGGAGTTGGGGTGAAATAACCCGCCTTGGGAGCAACACTCTTTTGGTCAACATCGCCGGCGGCATCAACTACCACGGCGCCATTTTTAATCATATCTCCATTGATAACAAAACCCGGCTTACCGACTCCGGAAATTATGATGTCGGCTTTTTTAACGTCGTCTGAAAAATCAATGTCGCGCTTTTTAAACCAGTCAACAACCGGCTGGCCGACTAGTCTTCCCCTGCCGATTACCGCTATTTTCTTACCATTAAAATCTATTTTATATTCTTTCAAAAGAGCCAAAATACCGGCCAGTACCGGCGATAAAATAGCGGGCTTGATTTCCTTGCCCGACAGCGCGTCCACGTCTTTTTCCGCCGGGATCAATCCTAAAATCTTTTCCGTATCAATATCTTCCGGCAAAGGCAGTTGAATAATAATTCCGTTATTATTTTGACTGACGATTTCTTTTATTTTTTCTTCCAAAATTTCCTCGCTTATGTTTTCGGGAAACCGATGAAGCTGAAAATCAACGCCGACAAAATTACAGGCCTTTTCTTTTTGGCGCAAGAATATCTTGGAATTTTTATCTTCGCCAACCAAAACAGCGTCGAGTTTTAACTTTTTGCCGTTATTTTTTATCTTTTCCTTGAGGTCTTCCAAAATTTTCTCTGAAAGTTTTTTGCCGTCTAAAATAATAGCCATAACCGACACAGTGTTGATCAAATCAATTTCATGGATTTTTTCTCTTTACAATATCGCTGAGTTTTACCCCGGTAAGACGACTAAGTCTGATCTTATAGAATGGCTGGATAATGTCGGAAGCTATAAAGGTATTAAGTTTCTGATAATCTATTTTTTTCATGCTATTTTATTAATCTGTTCGTTAATATTTTGAATAGCTAACTGATAATAATCGTCTTTAACTTCAATGCCAATAGAGTTACGGTCGAGTTCAAAAGCCGCAACCGATGTAGTGCCAGATCCCAAGAATGGATCTAAAACAACGTCTCCGGGTTTAGTAAAAAGTTTTATAAACCATCCTGGTAGTTCTTTGGGAAAGACGGCACTGTGTTTTTTATTAGAAGTTTCGGTTGCCATAACCAATACATTCGTCGGATAAGCCAAATCACGACCTACCCACTTAGAAACATTTTTACCAAAACCGCTACCGACCCTTGAATTATCTCTCCTTTTATCGGTCTCACTAAGATTTTTCAAGCGAGTTTTTGCCCAATCACCCATAGGCACTCTTACCTCGTCTTGATACATATTAAAATCTTTTTGCTTATTGAATTGCAAAAGACGTTCCCAAGAATCACGGAAACGGTTAGGCCACTTACCGGGGAAGCAATTTTTTTTATGCCAAATAAATTCCTCCGTCCAAAGCCAGCCTTGTTTCTTCATTTCAATAATCAATTCCATCACATATGTGTGTCTTTCGCTATCAACCACCTTCTCTTTTATATTCAAAACGAAAGTTCCTTTTGGATTCAAGGCACGCAATAACTCTTTGGTAATGGGTAGAAACCACTCAACATACCCATCTGGAACGATCCCTCCATAGGTATTTTTTCTTTGATCGGCGTATGGTGGCGACGTGACAATCAAATCAATGCTACCATCTGGTGTCTTCTTGAGCACATCAAGACAGTCTCCGAGAATAACCTCTGCTTTAACTTGCTGTTTTTGGCTAAATAAATTTATCTTTAGGATTGTTTCGGTTAACATATTCTTCTTTTATTCTATCATAAAAACGCGGAATTCTAACCAAATTAAAAAATAGGAAACTTCTTACAAAGCCTAAGAACTTCTTTTCTTATAACTATAACTTTTTTGCGATCGCTTATAACTTCATTGATCCAGCCGGCGATTAATTTCATTTCCTTTTCTTTCATGCCCCTGGTAGTCAACGCCGGAGTGCCCAAGCGAACTCCTGACGGGTTAAAAGGGGTGCCGGGGTCGTACGGGATGGTATTTTTATTGGTGATAATGCCCGCGCTTTCCAGGAGCTCTTGGGCAGTTTTTCCTGTAATATTTTTATTTCTCAAATCAACTAAAACCAAATGATTGTCCGTGCCTCCGGAAACCAAATTAAAGCCGTATTTTTTCAGTTCTAAAGCCAATGCTTGGGAATTTTTAATAATTTGCCCGGCGTACTTTTTAAATGCCGGGGACATTGCTTCTTTCAAAGCTACGCCGATTGCCGCGATCGTGTGCATGTGAGGGCCGCCCTGAAGACCGGGAAAAACTTTAGTAAAAATTTTCTGCTCCAATTCTTTGCGGCAAATAATCATCGCTCCCCTGGGTCCTCTCAAGGTTTTATGGGTAGTCGTCATTAAGACATCCGTCCAAGGAAAAGGGCTGGGATGAACTCCGCCGACAATAAGACCGGTGATGTGGGAAGTATCCGTCAAAAGATAGGCGCCGACTTTTTTGGCAATCTCTGAAAATCTTTTAAAATCAATTTTCCTCGGGTAGGCCGTATATCCGGCGATGATCAGCTTCGGCTTTTCTTCCATAGCTAATTTTTCAATGGCGTCGTAATCTAAAAAGCCGTTTTTATTTAAATAATAATAAACGGGCTTAAAATCCCGGCCGGTCAAAGAAGCCGCGCTTCCCTGGCTTAGATGCCCGCCATGGGGCAGATGAAGACAAAGTATTTTATCTCCCAAATTCAAAAGTCCCCTTAAAATTTCGTAATTAGCCACGCCGCCCGAATGCGGCTGCAGGTTGACCGACCATTCCTGCGGGCTCAAATTAAAAGCCTTAAGCGCCCTCTCCCCGACTAAAGTTTCTAATTTATCAACATTTTCCATCCCCCCGTAATATCTCTTATACGGCCTGCCTTCGGCATACTTGGCGACAAAAATTGATCCCAAGGCCTCCTTCACCGCTTTTGACGGATAGTTTTCCGAAGCAATCAAATCAAGCGTCTCCTCGTGGCGCTTCTCCTCTGACTTGATTAAATTAAATATCTCCGCATCCTTCATATTGTTTTTAAATTAAATTTTAAAAAGTTTTCTGGCATTTTCCGTTGTTATTTTTGCTATATCTTCGTAGCCCGAACCTTTAATCTCGGCAATTTTTTCAGCTACGTATTTAATATAAGCAGGCTCATTGCGCCCCTCCACAGGAGACGGCGTCAAGTATGGACAATCTGTTTCTATCAGAATTTTTTCTAAAGGAACCCTCTTGATAACTTCGTCTAAATTCATTTTAAATATCAAACCGTTAAACGCCAAATGAAAACCCATATCCATATATTTCTGCGCCTGCTCCCATGTTCCCGTAAAACAATGAATAACGCCTTTTAGCCTATAGTCCATGGTTTTTAGTTTATAATCGAGGATTTTTATTAAATCATCGTGGGACATGCGGCAATGAAAAATAACAGGCAGATCTAATTCTTTGGCTAAGTCTATCTGCTGAAAGAGAACTGCCATTTGTTTTTCTTTGAATAATCCCAACTTGCTTTTGGTTTTCGGTTTCCAGTAATAATCCAAACCAACTTCGCCGATAGCTACGACTTTCGGCGATTGAGCTAATTTCTTATACTGTTCATAATCAAAATTCTCTTCTATCGTCGGAAATTGAATTTCTTCCGTATCGTTTTTCATTTTCACCAGGCCGGTTTCCAGGTGAAGCGGGTGCAGACCGACCGCCGCATAAACTCCCTTCTCGTGTCTTTCCGCCATTTCCACCGCTCTTTTGCTTGTGGAATATTGGGAACCGACATTTATCATCCAAACTCCATTATCTAAGGCGCGGCGAGTGACTTCGTCGCTGTCATTTTTGTAAGCGTTAAAATTTACGTGGGCGTGGGTATCAACCAATTCGATTTTACTCATGGTTGATGCTGAACGCCTTGAAGCATCAAATAGCATTCCTGATGTTTTCCATTAATTTTAAAGTAAAATAAAGATTATGGATAGTGGCCAGCCTGTAGGCCAGAAGTTCTTTTGCGCGGAAAAGGTGCGAAATGTATGCTCTGGTGAAATTTTTGCAAGTGTAGCATGGGCACCCCCTTTCAATCGGCTGAAAATCTTTGACATATCTCGCATTACCAATATTAATCCTGCCGCTCTTAACAATCAAGGACCCGCGCCTGGCCAGCCTTGTCGGCCAAACGCAGTCAAATAAATCCATGCCCAATTTTACGCAATGCTCCAAATCTTCGCTCCTGCCGATTCCCAAAAGATGGCGCGGCTTTCCTTCCGGCAAAAAAGAATGCATCCTTTTTAAAATTTTAAACATATCTTTTCTTGTTTTGCCCAGAGAGCCGCCTATGCCGATCCCGTCAAAAGGTAAAGAGGTGATAAATTTTAAGGATTCCTCCCTTAAATCTTTGTATTCTCCGCCCTGCACTATGCCGAATAGAGCCTGATCCTTCCTTTTTTTCGCTTTTAAGCAGCGCACGGCCCAATCGTGGGTCCTTTTAATAGATCTTTTCGTGTAATCATAACCGGCTAAAGGAGAGGTGCATTCATCAAAAGCAAAAATAATATCAGCCCCTAAGTCTTCCTGTATTTTTATTGATTTTTCAGGGGTAAAAAAATGTTTTGAGCCGTCCAAATGCGAAGTGAATTCCACTCCGTTTTCCGTTATTTTAACGAACTTGGGCCTTTGAAGCCTGGTTTCCCCGGGAAGCCGGGCTTCTTGGAACTCCTCGGAACCGGGGAAAAATCCGATCTTGCCTATTTTGTGAACCCGTCCCCAGCCCAAACTGAATACCTGGAAACCGCCGCTATCGGTTACCATGGGGCCCTTCCAGTTCATAAATTTATGAAGGCCGCCAGCCTTTTTAACGATTCCCGCGCCGGGCCGCAAATATAAATGATAAGTGTTGGATAAAATGACTTCCGCCCCCATATTTTCCAAATCTTCGGGCGACAAGCTTTTAACGCTGGCTTGCGTGGCGACTGAAATAAAAGCGGGAGTATGGATCCTCCCGTGCGGCGTTTCTAAAATCCCCGTTCTCGCCCAAGATTTTTTAGATTTTTTTATAATCTTAAAGGAAAAGTCAGGCATTTTTTTTAAGCAATTGGCTGGACTTAAAAAATGTAATCCCTACAAGGCCGATCGTAAGCAGTGTCGGGAGATATTCCGGAATGTGCAAACCGAAACTTTTGGCAATCATAAAAAAGCCCAAAAAACCGATTGAAGTCATGGCTCCGTTTTTTAACCATTTATAGTTAGTCACCTTATCAATTCCTTTAATTGTGAGCTGCCGCACTACCAAAGCTCCGATGCCGTTTCCTATAAAAATCAGGGGTATGCTTGTCGTAAAAGCGAAAGCTCCCATTACCCCGTCAAAACTGAAAGAAGCGTCCAGAACCTCAAGAAACATTAATTTTGACAGGTCGCTAAGCCCGGAGGACTGTCCGTGCAGAGCCTCTTCCTGTTTTGCCGCCTGCTCTTTGAAGCCCTGCATAATAAAAAATATGGCATAGCCGATGGCGGCAGCTAACATTACCTTCCAGGAGAATCTGGATAAATAAAGCAAGCCGACTAAAATGAAAGATGCGAAGCCGTAAAACCAAACCCCATAGCGCGGCTTCACCAGTTTATCAAAAACAAAATACGGGTCTTTTTTTTCTAAAAATAACCAGTGCAAGTATAAAAGCAATAGAAAGACTCCCGCCCCGATGAGAATAACCCCCTTTCTGTCTTCTATGAGCTGGGCAATTTCCGGCGGGCTGTCCCAAATCGAACGGAACGCTCCCGCAAGGCCAATTTCCGGTACCGACAGCCAAACGACAACCAAAGGAAGCAATCCCCTGACTAAAAATACGGCGGTGATTATTCCCCAGAAAAGAAAAATCTTACGCCATTTTTCGCTCATCGTCTTTAAGATATGAGCGTTGACTATGGCGTTATCAATGGAGTTCACTATCTCAAAAACTATCAGCCCTAAAATAATTGTTATCGCTGTGAACATATATCGTAATTTAAATTAATTTTAACTCATTTCATTAAAACATAAAAGCCCTCTCTCGCATCGCAAGAGAGGGCTTTATTCTATTTCTGTTTTCCTGTGATAACGGGGCAAATCTTATTCTTCCAACCAACCCTCTGCGCCTCCATGAGATGGCCGGGAATTGTTCTGCGAGACAAATTCTTTGAAATTTTCATCCCTAATTTAAATATACCGACTATTATGCCAACGACCGCAGCGATAGCCGCAATGGTTCCAAAGAACCAAACCACGCCGATTATATATGATGCCAATCCCACGGAGCGTATCGGGACTGCGATCAAAGCGGAGATGAGCAAAATACCGTATATTGCAGCTACCGACAAAATAAAAATTTCACCGCTGCGGGAATTATCCCCCTGCACCCTTGGGAAAAGAAAATATAAAACTACAAAAGAAAAAAATGGCCAAACCAGCACGGAAATACTTGGTATTCCACATTTCATCGCCGGTTTTGACAAATATAGTTGTTGCCATTAGAGCCGTTAGCGCGATGCCGCAGGCTCCCGTCATAGCAGCAACCGCTATGGCAAGCACTCTGCTCCAACCATGCAGGGGCAGGAATAGAGCGATAATAACGACGGCTGCTGCAATTGCCAAGGCCGATCCAACAACCAATCTTGTTCCCTTCATTAAACTCCTCCTTTTATATTTTTAATGATCTAACTTTATAAGATTAGCGGACTTAAATGAATTTGTCAAGACGCGGGAATAGCGGCCGGCTTTTATTGGTTTTGATTTGCTGTATTATCTTCTCGGAAGTTTCCGGCAAAAACGGCTTCAATAATTCGGCTATTTCCTTGAGAACTGATAATAAATCGCTGATAACTTCTCTTTGATTTTTACTTTCCTCCCATGGCTTTTTTTCTTCAATATATTTATCGCAAAAACTGATTAACTCCCAAACAGCCGTCAACGCTTCGTTAAACCGGAACTCGTTTAAAAAACGGCCGCACTCTTTCCGTGTTTTATTCACGGTTATTTGAAAATTAGAATTTGAAAATTTATTGTAAATTGAAAATTGTAAATTGAAAATTTGCGCTAGTTTCATAACCCTTGCCACCAGGTTTCCCAATCCCTTAGCTAAGTCAGCATTATATCTGTTTTCAAACTTCTCTTCCGTATAATCCCCGTCTTCCGTCGAAAGGATTTCCCTTAAAAGAAAATACCTTACCGGGTCCGTCCCGTACTTTTTAACAAGCTCAAATGGATCAATCGCGTTGCCCAAAGATTTTGACATTTTCTGTCCGGCTACGTTAATAAACCCGTGGACTAAAATATTTTTAGGCAAAGGCCTTTTGGAAGCAATAAGCATTGCCAGCCATAATAAAGCATGAAATCTGAAAATATCTTTTCCGACGCAGTGAACATCGGCCGGCCAATATTTACCGGGGAAAAGATAATTTATCAGCGCTTCAAACCAAATGTATATAATCTGCGAATCATCGCCCGGCACGGGGATGCCCCACTTTAGATTTTCCCTGGAACGCGAACAGCTGGTATCTTCTATCCCCTGATTGATAAAACTGATAATCTCATTTTTTCTGGATTCGGGCGTAATTTTTATTTTATCGGTCTCGATCGCTTTTTTAACTTTGTCCGCGTATTTGGAAAGTTTAAAAAAATAGTTCTCTTCTTCGATTAATTCCGGCTCTTTTAAATGAATTGGACATTTGCCGTCTATTAAATCCTTCTCTTTGACAAACGCTTCGCAGCCGACGCAATAAAGCCCCTGATATTTTTTCTTATAAATATCGCCTGTTTTTATCAATTCTATCCATATTTTTTCTACATTGGGCCAATGCCTTTTTTTATCCGTAGTCCTGATAAAATCATCGTTGGATAAATTCAAGGTCTTGGTCAGCTCCCTGAATTTTCCAGAAATCTCATCGGTAAATTCTTCCGGACTTTTTCCGGCTTTTCCAGCGGCTTCTAACACTTTTTTGCCGTGCTCATCGGTGCCGGTCAGAAAAAAAACATCCTCGCCTAAAATTCGGTGATATCTGGCTAAAACATCGGCCTGCGCCAGCTCTAAAGCAAAGCCGAGATGCGGCAGAGCGTTGGTGTAGGCGATGCTGGTGGTGATATAAAACTTCTTGTTTTTCATGCTTTAGTGTAAAATACAGTTAGTTTATCTTAACATATTTTTATTAAATTTCCATGATTTTAACTACCCATATGCTTGCAGGGGCGGCGGCCGCCTCAAAAATATCAAATCCTTTTTTAGCCTTGCCACTGGCTCTTTTGAGCCACTACCTTTGCGATTTCCTGCCGCACAACGATTATTCCATTATAAATATCGTCGAGAGGCGCTGGAATAAAACACACCGCCACTTTGTCAAAATTTTTTTAGATATCTCTCTCGGAACGCTTTTAATCTTGCTCTTCTCGGACAATAATCCGATAATTTTTGCCGGCGCATTTATTGCTATCGTACCGGACGGCATAACTCTGCTTAGCAAAATTTTCCCGCAGAATAAATTGGCTGCCCTGCACCAAGTATTTCATGCTCTCGTGAATAAAGTTGGGGATCTTGATGGCAATAAAAAAATCCCCGTCTTTTGGAGGATTTTAAGCCAAATCATAATCGTATCAATCTCTATTGTTTTTTTACAATAACCGCGAATTCTCCCCTGATTCCTTCTTTCTCCAGACTCCTTATTATTTCGGCAGCCGTCCCGCGATAAATCGTCTCAAATTTCTTGGTCAATTCACGGCAAACTAAAACTTCTAAGGAACTTAGTTCCTTTAGAGTTTTTAATATTCGATACGGTGATTCGTAAAAAATTACCGGATATTTAGAATTAATAACTTCCTCAAAAAACATGCTTCTTCTCTTTTTGACCGGAGGAAATCCTAAAAATAAAAATCTATCCATTGGAAATCCGGAAACACTGGCTGCCGCCGCCAACGCACTCGGACCAGGAATCGGAACAATTTTGACCAAATCACCCAATGACTTAATCGCTTCTTCCACTAATTGATTGCCGGGATCGGAAATCCCGGGAGTTCCGGCATCGGAAACCAAGGCTATGTTTTTTCCTTCCCTTAAAAAATTGGCGATATCTTCGGTTTTTTTTAATCTTGAATGCTGATGATAGCTCAAAGTCGGAGTCTTGATTTGATAATGATCCAGCAGCACTTTTGTATTCCTCGTATCTTCGCACAAA
>Ga0209541_10006083_pt1 | contig 20776 bp, 24 predicted proteins | sample RifCSPlowO2_01_FD_184027 | JGI IMG/M metagenome (GOLD analysis project Ga0209541, IMG submission 184027) | Groundwater microbial communities from Rifle, Colorado - Rifle CSP2_plank lowO2_0.1 (SPAdes) (version 2) | ecosystem: Environmental > Aquatic > Deep subsurface > Groundwater | place... | reverse complement strand
TGGAATATATATTACAACGACCTGGAACACTGCGGATTAAACGGCAAAACACCGAATGAATATTTAAAAGAATATCAATTAATTAATCCGCCATATGTATGTGCTTAAAACAAAAGTGAAAACACAAAGAATTACGATAAAAATACCTAAAACCTATCACCTATAACCTATAACCTATCACCTATCACCCGCAACCTAAAACCTACCACCTAAAACCTATAACCTAATAAAGTATGGACTGGCTTCAAAAATATCCTCCAGAAAACATCGTGCAAAAAGCCTATATTTTTGCTAACAAAGCGCACGAGGGCATAGAACGCGCGAGCGGCGAACCATATATCAATCATTGTTTAGCCGCCGCCAAATCAGTTATGAAATGGGGACTTGATGACGCCACCATCGCCGCCGCTCTGCTACATGATGTTGTGGAAGACACAAATTACACCATCGCAAATATTGAAAAAGAATTCGGACAGGAAATCGCTTTTTTGGTGAATGGCCTCACTAAACTAGAAAAAATTGAATATAGCGGCGATAAAGCCCAAGCGGAAAATATTCGCAAAACAGTTCTCGCTTTCAGCGAAGATTTGCGCGTAGTTTTTATCAAACTCGCTGACCGCTTGCACAATATGCAAACGCTGTCATTTTTGTCCGCGGAAAGACAAAATAGAATTGCTTTAGAAACTTCCGAAATATACGCGCCTCTCGCCTATCGTCTCGGTATGCAAAAATTAAGCGGCGAATTGGAAGATTTATCTTTCCCCTATCTTCATCCGAAAGAATATGAATGGCTCTTTGCGGCCGTTGAAGACCAATTTAACGAAAGACAAAAATACGCTGAATCAGTGAAACCAATTGTAGAAAAAAAATTAAAAGAACATAATATTTCCCCCATCGCAATAGATTCTCGCGCCAAAAGACATTCCAGTTTATATAAAAAATTACTCCGTTATGAAATGGACTTGGGTAAAATTTATGATTTAGTCGCCTTAAGAATTATTCTTCCGAATGTCGCCGACTGCTACGCCGCGCTCGGCATTATTCACAAATTCTGGCCGCCTTTACCAAATCAGTTTGACGATTATATCGCTCGCCCGAAACCCAACGGTTACAGAAGTTTGCATACCACTGTTTTTTGCGTGGATAATAAAATAACCGAATTCCAAATTAGAACGCAAGATATGCACGAAGAAGCCGAACTCGGCATTGCCGCCCATTTCGCTTACAGCCAAATTAAACATTCAAGAAAAGAATACGAATCTTGGAAAGGCGTAAAAAACAGAAAGGAATTGCTTTGGGTAAGCCAACTTAGAGAATGGCAAAAAAATTTCACCGATCCGCAAAAATTTTTAGAATCTTTGAAAGTGGATTTTTTCAAAGACCGCATTTTCGTGATTACCCCCAAAAACGAGGTGATTGATTTGCCGCTCGGAGCAACCCCGATTGATTTTGCTTACAGAATTCACAGCGAAATCGGCGACGGTTGCATCGGCGCGAAAGTGAACCATAAAATAGTGTCGCTAAATTATGAATTGCGCTCCGGCGATTTAGTGGAAATTATGACTCAAAAAGGCAAAAAACCTTCGGAATCGTGGTTAGAATTCGTAAAAACTTCTCTCGCACAAGATCATATCAAAACCGCTTTGCGGGCAAAACACAAAATATTGCGTAAAAAAACCGAAGAGCCGCCTTCGGTGGAATTAAAAATAACGACGCAAGACCATTCCGGATTTTTAAAAGACTTAACGCAACTTCTCCATCAATTAAAAATTAATATCATTTCCTTGCATACCGCGAACAATCCCAAAGCTCCCCTGCCAATTATTCTTCTCAAGTGCGATTTATTAGAACAACCCAGACTGGAAAAATTGATGGTTAAAATAAAACAAATAAACGGCGTAAAGGAAATAAGTTATAAGTTTAACCGGTAAATAAATGTGAATTATTCTAATTGCCCTAATTAACTTAATGAATAACTAATGTCTAATAGTTGAATATTTAAAAGCGCGTTCATTATAATTTTAGTCATTAGTCATTTTGTCATTAGGTCCGCCAACTGGCGGATTAGAATCATTAGTCCGCCAGCTGGCGGATAGGTTAATTAGAACAATTCGCATTGTTAGTCTCTAGTTTCCTCTCCCAACAATTTATTAAAAAGTTCTCTCATCGCTTCTTCGGAAAAAAACTGAATAATCATTTTCCCTCTATCGCCTTCTTGCACCAGTTTCACCGGAACGCCTAATTTCTCTTCCAATTGTTTTTCCCAATAAATTTGTTCGGGATTTTTCTGGATTGCCGGCGACGCAACAATATTTTCTTTTAACGCCCTCACGCTTAATTTTTGATTTATTATTTTAGCGAGCGTCGCTTTCTGGTCTTCAATATTCACAATCGCAAGCAACATTCTTGCTTGCGACTCGTTTATTTTTCCGGCGCTCAAAGCCTCTTGCGCGTAAGACGGCAAATTTAAAAGTCGCAAAGTATTCGCCACTACTTCTCGGCTCTTGCCGACTCGCGCGGCAATTTCTCTCTGCGTTAAAACAAATTCGTCTTGCAATCTGGAATAAGCTTTCGCTGTCTCCAATGGATTTAAATTACTCCTTTGAATATTTTCAATGAGCGCGAGTTCCAACTTCATTTTATTGGAATCAATATGTTTGATAATCGCCGGAATCCTCGGCAAACCGATAAGTTTGGAGGCCATTAGTCGCCGCTCGCCGGCAATCAGCTGATACTCAATCTCCGTGCCATAAGAAGTTTCCGTTTCAATTTTAGAAACGATAATCGGCTGGATCACGCCATACTCTCTGATTGATTCTCCTAATTCTCTTAATTCTTCGTCATTAAAATATTTTCTCGGTTGATAAGGATTGGATTTTATTTTATCCGTTTCCAATTGGAAAATCGCGTTAAATTCTTTCGGCTTCATTCTAGCCGTATTACCGTATCTCGGTTTTTCATATTGCAAATTATTAATTGGCAAATCAACCACCGTCTCCGCCAGTTTGCTCTCATTTACCTCATTCGTCTCTTGTCCCTTGTCGCTTGTCTCTTGCTGTTTGTTGCTTACCTCGCTTACTTTACTTCCCTCGCTCGTATCCCGCGGCGGTATTAGCGAATTTATTCCTTGTCCTTGCATATTCCAATAATAACTTTCTTAAATCTTCTTTGCAATTTATTATGTAACATTTTCATATTCGTAAAAGATTCGTAATTTAAGATTACTCCTTTTCGTCATTTGAAGCATTAAAATACAAACTGTGGATAACTCAATCTTCGGAAGTCCGACTTCCTTAATTACTTCCTTAATTATTTTATAATAAATAGCTAAAGCAAGTTTTGGATTTCTTGGAATATTTCTCTCGGTATAGGGTCTCTCGCCGGACTTTTACCCGGATATCGCCACGCAGTTATGATTTTAATTTTTTTATATTTGTAGATTTGGATTATTCCTTTTCGTCATTTGGAGCATTCGGATACAATTTGTAGATTTAGATTATTTATAAAAACTAAAACAGAGGGCCGGCAAGCCTCGCTTGAACGCTCATTTCCTTGCCATATATCCCGACACAAAAATATATTAAACAAAAATGTTTATAATTAAATTCGGAATAGGAAGTACTCTAAACGCTCAAGCTTAGCCATTGGGTCTCCTCTGTTTTAAAACGAACAGTTCGTAGCTCATATTTCATCCGCTCGTTCAACTAATTTTGCGCCGGCCGTGCGCGCGAAAAGCTGATTGAACTAACAAAACACGAACATAGAAAAAATTATAAAGCAATTGCAAAACGAGTCAATAACAAAAAACCTGTGGATAACTTTACCCTCCTAAGTTTTGCTTTGTAAAATTTGGGAGGGTTAATTAGACAAAAATAAAAATCTCTGCTAAAATACAATTTATTATGAAAAAAGAAATCCATCCAAAATATTACGAAAATATTCAAGGAAAATGCGCTTGCGGCAAGGTTTTTAAAATTAACTCCACCGCGCAAGAAATAAATGTGGAAATTTGCGGGCACTGCCATCCTTTTTACACTGGTTCGCAACAGCTCATAGACACCGCCGGCAGAGTAGAAAGATTCAAGGCCAGAAAAGCCAAAGCAAAAACTCCCACGAAAGTACGAAAAAATACAAAAACACAAAAATAGTTGTTTTCGTATTTTCGTAAAATTTCGTACTTTCGTAGGTAATACATTATGGAACTCAACACTAAACTTCGCGCCATTCTCGGTAAAAAAGTAAAATCGCTCCGCGCGCGAGGAGAAATTCCCGCGGAAGTTTTTGGCAAAGATTTCAAAAATCTGCATCTTTCTGTTCCTGAAAAAGAATTCGTGAAAATTTACAAAGAAGCCGGAGAAAACACTATCGTTAATCTCTCAACCGATAACAAAAACAAAATCCCGACTCTTATCTCGGATGTGTCTTGTAACCCTATCACGAAAAAAATTAATTCCATTGATTTCCGCAAAATTAAAATGGATGAAAAAATCCAGACTAAAGTGCCGATAGAATTAATCGGCGAAGCTCCTGCTATAAAGAGCGGTTATATGCTCGTTAATGTTTTAAAAGAAATAGCAGTGGAAGCTCTGCCTAACGACATTCCTCATCGCTTTCAAATTAACTTGTCCACATTGGAAAATCCCGGCGACGGCATTCAAATAGCCGATATCAATAAATTCAAAAATGTGAAAATCCTCGTTCCTTTAGATATGGTTATAATCACCGTTGTGGAAAAAGCTAAAGAAAAAGAAGAACCAGTCGCGACAGAAACAGCTCCGACTACCGCCGAAACTCCGTCTGCGGAACAGCCCGTCGCCGAATCAAAAAAGCCCTAATGGGCTTTTTTTTGATTAACTATTTTCTAATCGTTATAATTATGAATATGAATAAAAAATTATTGTTTATCGCAGGCAGTCTTCTACTCACTACTCACTATTCACTATTCACTATTCACTTTGCCCTTGCGCAAGAGCAAACCGCTCCGCAGGAAGACAGACAAGCGCTAGAACAACAACTTGCCGAATTAGAAAAACAAATTAACGAACATCAGGAAAAAATAGACAACTACCAAAAAGAGGGTAAAAATATAAAAGGCGAAATAGGTTCTTTGAACACGAAAATTAATAAACTGAATTTACAAATAAAAACGGTAAATTTGACTCTCTTGAAAATTGACAATGATATAGGCGAAACAGAAAAAAATATCAGCCAAATTGAAAGTAAAATTGAAAATTATAAATTAGTTCTCTCCAAAGCCATCAGAAATCTTTACGAAACCGATAAACAAAATCTAATGGAAATTGTTTTCGCCAACAATCAGCTTTCTAATTTTTTCAATGATGTTACCAGTATCGTTATTATTCAAAATAATTTGCGAACGGCTCTCTCGCAAGTAACAAAATTGCGTCAGGAATTATTGGCAAAAAAACAAAATTTATCCGATGATAAAGAAGATGCCGAAAATTTAAAAGTTATTCAACAATCGCAAAAATCTTCCGTGGAAAGCGCGAAAAAACAAAAAGACACGCTTCTCAAAATCACTAAAGGCAAAGAATCAGAATATCAAAAACTTTTAAAAGAAACTCAAGAAACGGCATCGCAAATCCGTATCAGAATTTTTGAATTCTTGGGCGGCGGCGAATTATCGTTTGAAAAAGCTTATGATTATGCCAAATTAGCCGAAAGAGCAACAGGAGTGAGAGCCGCTCTTATCTTGGCTGTTTTGCACAGAGAATCAAGATTCGGTCAAAATACAGGCAGATGCAATTACAAAACAGCTATGAAACCGCAAGATCGTCCAATATTTTTGGAAATATTAAACAAACTCGGTATTGACCCCAATTCAACTGTCGCCAAAGTTTCCTGTCCCAATAGAGACGGTTACTATGGCGGCGCGATGGGCCCGGCGCAATTTATTCCTTCTACTTGGAAAATTTTTGAAGCGCAAATATCAGCGATGACCGGCAACAAACCTCCTTCGCCGTGGAATCATTCGGACGCTTTTATGGCCACCGCTTTATATCTTAAAAAATACGGCGCCGATGACGGCTATGAAACAAAATCCGCCGCTATCTATTACTGCGGCAGTAATTGGCAAAGATACGCTTGTTCTTACTACGCGAAACGGGTAATTGAAACAGCCAAAAAATTCCAGCAGGACATAAACTTAATCAATTCATAAAATCTTTTCTTAATACAAAATCGGACCTCAAAAGAAGTCCGATTCGTAATTATCGTTTACCGATTATTCGCTATCACAAATTCAGGTTCACTTCCGTTAAACTATTTTCTTTCACTTCTACTACTTGGTTAATTTCGTCAAAATATTCATCCAACGTTCTTACTTTCATTTTATCGTATTTAATGCTTGCCAGATTCACTCTTATAACTTCCTGTGATTCGGCAGAAAGTTCCCGATAACCATCATACACTTGCACCCAAGAATCCTTAAAAGGATTATGGATAAAAATTTCTCTCAATACTCCATTGCCGGAAACTTTAAATACTGCTTCGCCTTTGCCTGTAGGAATCGCTGTAATCAAACTGGCTGTTTGCAAATCGTCAACATTTTCTACTACTTCAACATTTTCATTATCCAAAACTTCTTCTTCCGCTGTTTTGGAATCAACAAACCTTTGCGACAATTTATAACCGCCGTAAAAAGCGCCGATAACCAAAATAGTGAAAAATCCGACCATAAAAATTTTACCTCCATTTGAATTATCGTCTCCATTAAAACCATTTACATTATTTACATTATTCGTATTATTTTCATTGGGTTCGTTAGGATTCTGATTAGTTTCTAAATTCATAATCTATTTGATAAATAAAACTATTATTGACCTTTTGGTCATTGTAGGACAAAGCCCAATTAAGGTCAATAAGAACTACAATTTCTTTATTTTTGCTCTTTCAACTTCAATAATTCCTTCGTCTAATTTTTTAAAAAGCGGCGAGGTGGTAGAAATTTTCACCCCGCGCAATAATGATTGAATATCCAATTTTTCGTCCCAAATTTTTATATCTACGCCGAGTTGTTTGGAAAGATTATTATAAGCATCGGGCATCAGTGGTTTAAAAAATACTAAAAGACCTATTGTTAAAGCGATAGCATTGCTCATCACTTCGGTTTTTTTAGCGCCGTCTTTAATCGCCCAAGGTTCTTCTTTGGTGATATATTTATTGCCGAAATCCGCGAGACGCGCGAACGCGTCCGCGTATTTTTTGAATGAATGTTCTTTTTCCAACGCGTTTATTCCTTCGGCAAGAAAATCGTTGATTGTTTTTTGTATCGCGCTGTCAATTTTCGCCTTTTGAAAATCAATACCTTTTGCGAGCGTAACCGCGCGATTGATAAAATTACCGATAGTGGCGATTAGAATATTATTATTTTTTGCCACAAAATCAGTCCAATCAAAACTCGCGTCAGCATTCTCCGGCATTATCATTGCCAAATAAAACCGCAAAGTATCATTCCCGTAAGTGTCCGCCATATAATCCGAAGCAATCGTTACTCCTCGACTTTTAGAAAATTTCTGGCCTTCCAAATTTAAAAATTGATTGATAATCGGCGCGTCCGGCAAATGCAATTTTTCATCATAACTATACAATTGTCCGGGCCAAAAGAGCGTGTGAAAAATCAGATTATCTTTTCCCATAAAATAATAATGTTCCGCTCCCTTATTTTTCCACCAATCTTCCCAAGATGTATCCGCATTAGTCTGCGTTTTATTCTGCTTTAGTCCGCGCTGCGTCCATTCTATGGACGCGGAAAGATAACCGATCACCGCGTCAAACCAAACATAAATTCTTTTATTTTTAACATTGTCTATTTGTAAATCTTCTGGAATTTTATCAATAGGAATCTCCACGCCCCAATCCAAATCTCTCGTAATCGCGCGCGCCTCTAATCCTTTTTTGAGCCAGCCCTTTGTTTCGTCTAAAACCCATTGTCGCCATTTATTGCCATTTGTCGCCACATATTTTTCCAAAAACTTCTGCAATTTTTGCCAATCCAAAAAATAATGTTCAGTAGGCTTCAAAACTACTTCCCCGCCGCTTAATTTGCTTTTCGGATTTTTTAATTCTCCTTCGTTAATCACCGCTCCACATTTATCGCATTGGTCGCTCCGTGATTCGGCATAACCGCAATGAGGACAAACGCCCTCCACATAACGGTCAGGCAAAAATCTTTTCTCTTCCGTCGAATAATATTGCTTGGTAGTTTTTTTAAAAATCAAATCTTTTTCTAAAAGTTTGAGAAAAAAATCCTGAACGATTTTTTTGTGATTTTCCGTATCGGTTTTAGTGTAATTATCAAATGTCAATCCTAACTTTTTAAACAAAGCGACATTTTTCGCGTGATATTCGTTTACGATATCCTGCGGCTTGATTTTTCTTTTATCCGCTTCCACCGTAATCGGTGTGCCAAAACAATCTGAACCAGAAACCATCAACACATCGTTTCCTCTAAATCTATGAAATCGCGCGAAAATATCCGCGGGTAATAAATACCCTACCAAATGCCCAATATGAATGTCGCCATTCACATAAGGCCACGCCACGCCGATAAAGATTTTTTTCTTCATAAAATATCTTAATCCTTATAAATATCTTTTCTATGACCGATTCTCAATGCAATAATTTCATCTTTTATTTTATCGCAAATAACACGATAATCCCCTACACGAAAACGATATTCTCCTAATGTGTTATCTTTTAATTTCTCGACATAATTCATTGGATCGTTCTCAAAATAAAAACGCAACTTCTTACGAAGCTGGTCTTGAATCTTGTTATCAAGCTTATCCCAATCTTTTTTAGCTCGTTCAGTCAGAATAAACCTCATAACTTCTTCATTGTGATTCTATTTGTTTTCCCTGTTGTAAAATCAAAAGAATATATCTTTTTTGTTTTAATTTGATTTCGCGCTTGTTCTATTGACGCGCGATAATTCATAGATATTTTCGCTTCGTAATCTTCCAAAACATCTTCAATAACACGCCATTCGCGAAGCGGTATAACTACTACTGGTTTTTTTCCTATCTGTGTTTTTGTTTTATTAGTTGTTTCAACTATTTGCGAAACTGTCATTGTGTTACTTTATCATATTCATTCGTTTGACGCAAACAAAAACCCGAAATAAAAATTTCGGGTTTGTAATAACTTTCAAAAAAGCAATTGGTCAATTCCATCAAAAAATCCTTCTTTGTAATCTTCGTAATTCACATTTCTTACTTGAATTCAAGTTTGCTGACCTAATTTATTGACGCAATCTGCCGTCGGACAATCAATATATGAATAAAGGTTACCTGGAGCCTTTTTTACAATATCTTCTTCTGTCAACTCAATAAAAGAACCACACTTGCAGCATTCATATTTACCAGGAGTAAAATCTTTAGTAGTATTTAAAAATTTCCGTTTTTCTCTCCCTAGTCGCCTTCCCGCCTTACCTTCTGTGATAATATTCATCTTTATTTCCTTTCGTTAAATTGTTAAAAATACAAAACACTGAATTAATCGGTGTTTTTCATTATACTACCATATATCTCAATCCGTCAAGTATTTTTCCATTATCATTATTTTTCCGATTCGCCCTACCGCAGGACAATCTAAATATGCTTTCGCGCCAACTGGTAAGGTAAGACTCGGCACATCGTGTCCAAAATCCGCTCCATAAAGTATCGGAAAATTAAAACCTTCAGTTGCTTCCAAAATTATATCTTCCAAGACTGGAGGTTTTTCCAAATTCGCCCAGCCTTCTGTTTCGTCTTCAATAGATTGCAAATTCGTAATCTTGCCAATTACCATTCCTTCAATTTTCTTGAAAACTTTTGCCACCCGCAAACGCCAAAGCATATTATCAATGCCTTCTATAGTTTCTCCCACTTCTTCCCAAAACAAAATCTTGCCGTCCCATTTCGGTTCATAAGCCGTACCAAGCAAACTGGCAGTCACATCCAAATTGCCGCCAACCAAATTGCCTTCCGCTTTACCTGCCTTCAAAACTTTCCATTCTGTATAATTTGGCAACTTTCCCTTCTCGCCTTTCATTAAAGCATCTTTTAATCCCTGCACCGTAAATTTGGCGCTTTTAGTTTCACTGCTCAAAACCTCAATAGTCGGTCCGTGAAAAGTTATGAGACCTGTTTTTTCGGTAATCGCGTTAAGCAAAGTGGTAATATCGGAATAGCCGACAAAAATCTTCGGATTTTTTTCAATCATCGCCCAATCCATATCCGGCAAAAGTTGAATGGAAACATAACCGCCGCCGGTGCAAAAAATCCCCTTCACTTCGTCATCAAGAAACATCGCGTTCAAATCTTGTATCCTATCTTTTCTGGAACCGGCCTTATAATTACCGGAAACTTCCAACGCTTTCGGCCCCAGTTTCGGCTTAAAATCCAACGATTCCAACACTTTCATCCCACGCGTCAGTCCTTTTTTGGAGAAAACAGGCATGGAAGGAGAAATAACTCCCACCACATCTCCATTTTTCAATTTTGGCGGTTTAATGATATCCATATTGCTAACAGTTAGTAGTTAGTAATTAGAACGACTTTTCTTGCATTCTAACATCCAACATCTAACCTCTAACATCATCTTATTTTAAGTTTAACCCATTCTAGGCAAGTAAGTAATGCACAGTCAAAGTTGACATAATCTAATTTTAATTATTAGTCATCAGTCATTAAGTCATCGGTCATCAGTCATCAGTTGTCAGTTGTTGGTTGTTGGTCGTTGGTCGTTTATAATATTTCTATGCAACAAAAAATTGTATTCGTGGACGGCTTTCATATTCGCACCGTGTTCGGCGATATGGATTTTAACATTATTCATGCTTCCGGAATCAGTTTTCATATTCCTTGGTATATTTTGCCGGGCGAAATTCTTGTTGAACAGCTCGTTAAAGACGAATTTTCTTTTTTAATGAAAACGGAAAAATTGGAACGAAAACTGGACTCTAAATATCCCAATGATTATCAAACCGTTCGCATGCTCGTCAAAAAACAACTCTGCAAAAAAACCTCAAAGTCTCATATCAGAAAAACTTATCGTCATAAGGGACTTCTTGTCCACGAAGTGGACGGTGGCATCGTTCGTCGCTCGCTAGATCCCGATTTTGTAAGTGGCGGACATTATTTGATATATCCCGATTATATTTCCAAAGGAGAAATTTGGCTTGACGGCAAACTTAATCCCAAAGAACTTCCTTATATATTAAAACACGAATCAACCGAATGTCATTTAATGCAACAAGGCGCGAGTTATATTCACGCGCACGATAAAGCCATTCACGCGGAAAAACTTGCTCGCGTTCACGATAATTTCGCTTTTTTCATACCGCACAATCCCTTTCGTCACCTCCCCTTCGTTTCATTCAAACCACATATTCGTCCTCGTTTGTTAATTACCGCCGGTATCCACGGCGATGAACCATCGGGAACATTTGCTCTCGCGACTATGCTCCGCGATCCGAAAAAATCCAAAATTTTTATGAATAAACCTCTGGATATTCTACCTCTTTTGAACCCACAAGGATTTGCTAGAAATACTCGCGAAAATCTTGAAGATCAAGATTTAAACCGCTATTTCGGCGACCACGAACAAATTGATGAGCCGGAAGAATCTGTTCTCCTTAAGTCTTATTTCTCGCGAAAAAAATATCATTATAATCTTTTTCTTTCTCTCCATGAAGACACAGAAAGAAAAAAAATTTATCTCTATGATACTAACAACGGCGAAAAATCTCCTCTCGTTAGAAAATTATTTAGCATCGCGCGAAATATGAATATCGTCCGCTATTCCGGCCTTGACGACCCCGAACTAGGCAATATCGCGCGTAACGGCTACATTAACATCCAACCGAAAGACGCTTCGCCTTCGTTTGAAGAATATGTTTCTCGTCATAGCATCGCCCGCCGCGTTTTAACATTAGAAATCCCCGGAAAAATTTCTCTGGAAAGTAAAATTAAATTCGTGAACGACACGATAAAAAATGTATGCCAAAACTTTCAATAATCGTTCCCGTTTATAACGAAATCGCGACCATTGAAAAAGTTTTGGTAGAAATCAAAAACGCGGATACTCTAAATTTTGAAAAGGAAATTATCGTGGTTGATGACAATTCAACCGACGGAACAAAACAGGCCTTGAAAGAAACCGAAGACGGCCAAAAAAAAATTATTTTTTCCGATAAAAACGAAGGAAAGGGAGCGGTTATCAAACGCGGGTTAGTGATTGCGACCGGCGATTATATTCTTATCCAAGACGCCGATTTGGAATATACGCCAAAAAACTATCCGAAATTGCTAAAACCGATTTTAGAAAAAGAAACGGAAGTAATTTTCGGCTCGCGATTTCTGCAAAAAAATAAAAGGAATTATTTTTATGCTTTCGGCAACATTATCGCCACACGAATATTCAATCTGATTTTCAAAACAAATTTAACCGATTTAGCCACTTGTTATAAAATTTTCCCGAAAAAACTAATACCGCGACTTTTAGAAATTAAAGAAAATGATTTCGTTTTTGATGTCATTCAACTCACCGCGACAATTATAAAAAATGGCTATACTATCAAGGAAATCCCCATAGATTATTTTCCGAGATGGCATAGAGAAGGAAAAAAGCTAAAATTAAAACACGGCTTTAAAATTTTTTTTAGTTTGTTTAAAATCGCATTTTGAAAAATATTCATATCTCTTTAAATAAACCAAAACTCCTTTCTGAAAACTTTTTTGATGAAAGTGAAGAAATTTATCCTCTTCCACGCTTAATATGACAAAAAATAATACAATCTCAACTTGGATAGCAACAGGAGGAATAATTGCCTTATTATTTATTTTATTCGGCATTGCCATAAACCCCAATTTCGCCATCAATGAAGATTTAGGACGGCATATTAAACTCGGTGAAATCATCTGGCAAACACAATCCGTGCCAACAACCAATCTTTTCACTTATACCAATCCCGATTTTCCTTTTTTAAATCATCATTGGCTTGCGGAAGTATTTTTTTATTCTTTAAATCAATATGCCGGCTTAGAAATTATCTCACTTATTAAAATAACTGTTATTGTTATCGCTGTTTTACTAGTTTTTAGTTTGGCAAATAATATCGCCGGTTTTCTGCCTGCTTTATTCTCCGCTACTATCCTTGCGCCGATAATGATGACGCGCGCGAATGAACGACCGGAAATTTTCGGATTTTTATTTTTCGCGCTTCTGCTTTTAATTTTATACGGCAAAGAAAAACCATCAAAAAAATATCTAACGATGATTCCTTTTATTCTTTTGATTTGGATCAACGCGCATCTTAGTTTTATTTATGGCGTATTTTTGTTTTCCATCTTTCTCCTAAAAAACATTTGGTTATTTTCCAAAAAACTTATTCAAAAAGATGATATTATTTTCTATTTTTCAATTTTCATCACTAGCGTATTAGCGCTCTTTGTAAATCCCAATGGCATCAGGGCAATGCTTTATCCTTTTGGGATATTTCAGAATTACGGCTATATGATTATTGAAAACCAAGATGTTTTTTTTCTGCTCACAAGAATCGGCAACAAATTAATTCCCTATTTTCTCATCGTCGCCCCTATTATTATAATCGCAATAATTTATACAATGTTTCTGAATACAAAAAACAAAAAAAATTATCATTTTCCGCTTACTACTCACTACAAACTACAAACTACAAACTACACATCGCCAACTACCCACTACTCACTCGTTTTCATTGCGCTCATTTTCGCTATTTTAAGTTTTCTCGCGCTTCGTAATTTCCCATTTTTCGTTTTAAGTGCTATCCCCGCTTTCGCTATCGCGCTTAAAATTATTAGTGAAAAATATCTGAAAAAATGGCGAAAATACATACCAACGGCTGTTTTGTCTTTAATAGTTGTCAATTTAGTCTTCGCTATTTTTCTTTATCGCCAGCCGATGTTTAATTTTGGCATCGCGGAAAATTACAAAAATGGCGTGGATTTTTTTCTTACCAATAATTTGCCCGGTAACATTTTTAATAATTTTGACATCGGCGGCTATCTTGATTATCGTCTTTATCCGCAATATAAAACTTTTGTGGACAACCGCCCCGAAGCATTCCCCCAAGATTTTTTTGAAAAATACCGACAAATCCAAACTGATCCGAAAATCCGCCGCGCGGAATTCCAAAAATACAATATCAATTCCATTATTTTTTCTATAAACGATATTACCCCATGGGCGCAAGAATTTTTAAAACAAATTGTTCAAGACCCAGAATGGCAAGCGGTTTATTTAGATAACGCGATGATTATACTTACAAAAAAGAAAACACTTGCCATATAGAAATTTTCTGTCAATAACAAAAAGGAATATTCACGAGATTTGTCTATTGATATTTCTTTGGAACAATTCTATGGAATTGTTCCAAAGAAAAGAAAATAAAAATTCCCGTCTTGCTTAGCAAAACGAGGATTTATTTTTTCGTATTCCTGTGTTCGTCCGCAAACTGAATACGGTTAGTTTTGCGGTATATCCCTGTCATAATCTCTGATAACCGGGAAACGTTATTTAGAGATAGCTCTATTCACTTAAAATTTTTCTGCGTAAGCCGAGACCACTTTTAGAGGCAAGCTTGTTTAAGCTTCAAGTCCTATCGGATTGAATAAAAAGACAAACTTAGTCTCGGTTTCTCCTTTACTCACTTACTCCCTTAGGATTTCTCCTTAAGCCGCAACTGTGTTTTGGCCAACCCTCAACGAAAAGTTGTTAATTAATTAACCTTAGGTTGAGAGTAATTTTAGGAAGTATATTCCATGGAGCATTAGGAATAACTTTATGTTATCCATTCACACTTTTTCAATATTCTAATGTGAACCAATAACACTTTTTTGGAGTTACCCTTTACGCAGAAAACTTACTTAAACTCAAAATACTACACAGGAGTATAGCATACCCACAAAATATGTCAATAGCCTGTACTGGTTCACATGATACTATAACAGTCTGATTTTTTTCTTGAAACCAAATTCATTATTTTCCAGCGTTATTTCAAACGGTGCGTTGCTCACATTTTGCCCACTCGCTTTCCTAATAACAAATTCTTTTTCTAATTTCATTTTATTTATTTCCTCTCACCGCGACAAACAAATTCCGCCATTTCTATTGTCATATAATCAAATCCATTTTTAATGCATTCCCAAACTTCTCCACTATCAATTGAATCGCAAACAGCTTTAAGAACTTTCGGCGAAACTTCTTTCGCTAAACCAATCGGCGATTTTATGTGCCGTCTGCGAAAATGTGAATACATTCCTCCTGTATCAAGCCATAACCCTTTCAAATCAACCACAAATTCCGGTGCATTAACTCCTTCTACATCATCAACAAAGAAAAATATTTGTTTATAAGCTATCGGAATATGACTTATTTTTATTAATTTTTTGCCGACTTCGCTTTTTCTGAAATCTTCAGCCCACTTGAATATTTTCTCGGCGTAATTTAAACCGCTTTTTAAATTACTTGCTTTCAATTTTTCTTTTGCTTCTTTTTCTTTATTTTTTTGTTCCAATTTTTCTTTCTTTATTTTTTTTACCGTTTTGTCAAATTCATTAATAAAATCCGTAATCTTTTCTGGAAAATTCATCGCGAACACCTTTAATTATTTTCAATAGACTTATCAAAGTATATCAAGAGTATTGTTAAAAATCAAATTCGCGATTAAAATAACTTAATGCTAGAAAATAATCAAAAAATTTGTCTTATCATTTACAATATTTTATCCGACAAACCGACGCCCGATGATCCGGAATCACAATATAGTTTAGCTGACGAAAGAACAGAAATTGATGCCATCAAAAACGCTTTGAAAGAAGGCGGCTTTGCCGTAAAAACTATGGGGCTCCGCTCAATCAATTCCAAAGTCATCGCGAAAATTGAAGAAATTGATCCAGACATAATTTTCAATCTCACCGAATCTCTCTATAATGAAAGTCGCAACGAAATGGCGGTCGCCGGTCTTTTTGAACTTTTGAAATTTCCTTATACCGGCTCGCCGCCATCGGCGCTCGGGTTCGCCTTGAACAAAAGGAAAACAAAACAAATTCTGCGCGCCGCCGGACTGCCTGTTCCTTCCTCCGTTGTCGCAATCCCCGGCCAATCTTTTTCCGTCAATGATTTGGAAGCGCCTTATTTTGTTAAACCTGTGCGAGAAGACGGCTCGGCTGGCATCTCTAGCGATTCCATCGTGGAAACAAAAGAAGCGGCGGAAGAAAGAGTAAAGTTTATACACGAAAATTATCATCAACCGGCGCTAGTGGAAGAATTCATAGACGGCCGAGAAATTAATGTGGCAATCATCGGCAACGCGGAACCAAAAATTCTTGCGATCGGAGAAATTAATTTTTCCAAAATGCCAAAAAACGAACCGAATATTATTTCTTACGAAGCTAAATGGGACCCGAAAAGCCCGCTTTACAACGCCACGGAAATTATTTATCCGGCAAAAATTGAAGACGAACTTAAAACAAAAATTGAAAAAATAGCAATGAAAGCATATTTGGAAATCGGTTGTCGCGATTACGGAAGAGTTGATTTGCGCCTGCGGAAAGACGGTAAGCTTTACATTTTGGAAGTAAATACTAATCCGGATATATCAATAGAATCCGGCATTAACAAAGCCGCGCAAGCCGCCGGCATCACTTACAATCAATTTATAAACGAAATCGCGAATTATGCTTTGAGTCGTAACACGCGCAAAAAAGCGGAAAAATTAGGAATAAAAAGCGTTATCTAATTTTTGAATTTTTACACTGTTTACGATATTATTGAACAATATCGGGATATAGTATAGTGGCAGTATACACCCTTCGGGAGGGTGAGGCTTGGGTTCAATTCCCAATATCCCGACTAAACAAAAACGGGCCGGTAGTTCAGTGGTAGAACGCCTCATTTGCAATGAGGAGATCGCGGGTCCGATTCCCGCCCGGTCCACCAATATCTGACTTTCAGAATTTTTTGAGCCAGACGGAAGTATTGCCTCGGGGCTTCTTCGGCAAATCAAATTTGGCGGCTATGGAGATTCTAAACATTTTATTTTACGTCCAATGTTCGTAGTTTCCCAACTTCTTTTACTATCTTTTCCAAACTTCCAAGCAAAGAAACTTTGCTTGGGTCAATAGTCAAATGAGGTTTCTTCGGTATTTCATAGGGCATATTTTTAGCTTGCTTTCCGCCTTTTATATAAATCCAATATGGATCAATCATTTTAGTTATCTTTTCACGAGTTGAACGAAATGGTGCAATAACAGAAACAACGACATTAAAATTTTGACGATTCAAAACTTTTGTTAAACGAGCGACGCGCATATTATGGGCTCACGATCTTTTTTACTAAATCCAAGGTCTATTGGTGTATCTCGTACAGCGATGACGACTTTACCACCTTCACTCAAAACACTATTGATTAGTGCTGCGTGACCGGCATAAAATGGTTGATATCGTCCTATGAATAATGATTTACTCATATTTTTTATTACTTTTTAATTCGGTAGTTGGCCAACTCACATAATCTATCATAGATAGCTTGAGTGTGAGGAGGAACTTCTTGAAAAGATTTTGTTCGGACACGATTTTGGTTGACAAAAGATCTGTTTACCTTGGCATCCGTTATTTCTACCAACCGATTCATGCCATCATCAGTAAACAATTGATCTAAATGTAAAAATAACCACTTTCCACCTTTGGGATAGTGTTTTTCAAGAATATGCTGATTAAGAAGTGACCATGCTTCCAGAGCTTGATTGTAAGATATCTCAAAATCTTGCATGAGTTCGAATTCTTGAGTGAATCTGATAATACTCTTTGCTGTTTCGGCAGGATGTCGAAACATACACACAAAGACACAGTCCTCAAGATGTGGGTACCATACATCAAGAGTATAAGAAAATCTGGGGTCTTTGAAGCAGAAAGGCTTTTTTTGTGTCTGTTCTTTAATTCTTTTTTCAATATTGGGTGTCGAGGGTATCAGAGTTTCTACTGGGATTCTTGCAAGCCAGCGTTGCCACTGTGTTGGTATGTATCGATAAGTCTCGGTTGCTGTAGTAAGAGGTCGCCGCGGAACCACTTGTGATAAAACATCTTCGTTGATACTTCGTATAGTCACTGGTTCAAATGTTCCATCGGGATTAGATATTCGAGGAGAAACAAAATTTCCCCCAGAATAATATTCGGGATTTGCGGTTATTAATGCACCCGCAGCTGCACTTGTTCCACTTCGCCCACTTCCTAAAATAATACAGTTACGCATAATTATTTTAATAATTCTTCCATAGGAACGCCTAACGACTTGGCGATTTTTTGAATTGTCTGAACGCTCGGTTTTGTAACGAGACACCACCCTCAATTTTCGTAAGGGTAGAGTATTTGATATTGGCTTTCTTCGCCAAGTCATCCTGCGTTAATCCTTGTTTTGCTCGCACTCTCTTTATGTTTTCGGATATAGTTGCCATAGTATGGTTTCTGATTTTGTAGCCGCCGAATTTCCGAAAACCCCCAGTCCGAAACCCGCCCGCATTCCTCCCCAGACCCCTCCTGCGGGTGGGAAATCAGCCGAGGCAGAGCGAATCCATTTCCCCAGTCAAATGTTTCGTCCTGCCGAGTCCGCATTAGTTTTCAGGGTTCTCCGCAAAATGGGTTCTGACTTTTTCAAACAAACACCACTCAAAACACGCTTCATAATACATTGGATTCCTGATTTTCATTCGCAAACCAGGTCATTAATATTCCTATGAAATTAATCAAAAATCCTAGAAAAATTAATTCGTGATTGAAAGTAAGCAAACCCTCGGCGGTTTCAATGCCAATATCAAGATGGTGAAAAATATCCAACGCAATCCCAACCGTCTCAACTGCTGTCCCGATAAAACTAATTTTAATCCTCGTTTTAAATTTCATTTTCAAAATCGTGGACCTAGGCGGAATCGGACCGCCGTCCCGGCAATGCGAATGCCGTATACTACCACTATACGATAGGCCCGCATGAACTCCAATATCTGAAATCCAACATCTGAACTGTGGGTGTGGAAGGAATCGGACCTTCGACCCCGTCATTATCAGTGACGTGCTCTACCACTGAGCTACACACCCAAATATCCGATCAATCTATCGTTTCCTTATCAAATTTAACTTTTCAAAACCCTCTATGTCAAATTTAATTTCGGAAACCGGCCGAGTTTCAATATTAAAAGCATTGTTAAAATTCTTTCCCAAAAACACAAAATTATAAATCACAAACCAAACCAACAAACCAAACATTGTTAGCCCCAATGCTATAAATAGCAGATTTCTGGAAAATTTTTTTCCTAAAATTTTAATTTTCTCTCTCATTGAAAAAAAATCTTTCCCCTTAAACCCATCGTCCCTTTATATTCCGAACCGTTAAAAGACACCCCTTCAATCACATTCGCGTATTTAAAACCGCGCATATCATAAATAAACTTCAAAAATTGTTCCAATGTTCCCGCCAAATTTAAACTAAAACTGATTGAACCCAAATCGCCTCCCGAAGGTTTTGATTCTCCCACGAATGAAAAACCGTATTCCAAACCATTTTTAGAAGCAACCGCCTGCAAATCTTTGGACAGATTAAGTAAATTATCTTCTTTCGGCACAACATTATTCAAAATAATTTTATAATCCCTTACTGTCATTAATTGCGTCCGAAGCGAAGCAAAAGATTCAATCGTAAACGACCTAGAAGCTAACTCTCGATTTATTTCAATTATTTTAGCGACTGATTCAATAATATTCGTTCTGAAAAACCACCAACCGAAAAAACCAACAATCAATACAAGACAAGCAATGCCAAAATTAAACCACAATTTTCTATAAAACCTGTTCATGCTACTATTTTATCACATATTAAAACCTTATGACCACGTCACCATCAGTTCAAAAAATAAATTCCGAAAATAAAAATTATCCGCCTCTGCTTAAAGAAACGCAAAACTATCCGAAAACTCTTTATTATCTCGGCAATTTCAATTTGGAAAAAGAAACGGCTGTGGCAATTGTAGGGACAAGAAAAGCCACTTCCGAAGGTAAACTTTTTGCCAAGCAAATCGCCAAAGAATTAGCCTCTCGCGGCATTGTTATAATAAGCGGGCTAGCTTTAGGTATTGATGCGGCTTCTCATGAAGGCGCCATTGCCGGAGGCGGTAGGACAATCGCTGTGCTCGCAAATGGCTTGGATACAATTTATCCGCAACAACATTATAATTTAGCCAAACAAATACTGGAAAAAAACGGCGCCATAGTTTCCGAATATCCTTCTGGAACTCCCGCTCTCAAACACCGATTTTTGGAAAGAAATAGAATTGTGAGTGGTCTTTGCGTTGCCACAATTGTGATTGAAGCGCCAATCCATTCCGGCTCGCTTGTGACGGCTAGACTCGCCATAGAAGCCGGTCGCGATGTGCTCGTTGCGCCTGGTCCCATTCGTCATCAAAATTACAAAGGTTCTTATTCGCTCCTAAGAAACGGCGCGAGAATTATTACGAGTATTGAAGATGTATTGGAAGATTTACAATCTGTTTTGCCTTTCCCGGAAGCAAAATATAATAAAATAAGCAACATTGTAGACGCTCGCCAATTATTTGTTGTGCAAGCTATTCAAAATAGTAATTTTGAAACCTGTTTTAAGCACATACATATGGCGGATTAATTAATTGATATTCTTTTAAATATTCATTCGGTGTTTTGCCGTTTAATCCGCAGTGTTCCAGGTCGT
>Ga0209541_10006082_pt1 | contig 20777 bp, 23 predicted proteins | sample RifCSPlowO2_01_FD_184027 | JGI IMG/M metagenome (GOLD analysis project Ga0209541, IMG submission 184027) | Groundwater microbial communities from Rifle, Colorado - Rifle CSP2_plank lowO2_0.1 (SPAdes) (version 2) | ecosystem: Environmental > Aquatic > Deep subsurface > Groundwater | place... | reverse complement strand
TATTGAAGAAAGTCAAAGCAAACATTGGGGGGAGATTGAGCAGAAGACTCTAGCGTCTTTCTCGTAATGCTACGTGGCTTTAGCCCGTAGTAGTTTACTACAACCCCAATTGCTGTAAATCTATCAAGTCTCTTTAATAATTTTCCTTTTGAACTTAATTCTCCTTCATATTTATTTTCTTTTATCCTTGCTATTTCAGATAATATTTTTGAACCATTAAGTAAATTAGCTATAATTATATCATCATTATTTGTCCATCTTTCTGCCATTTTATTAGCTTTAATTTAAAAATATATAAAATATTTGATCGGTGCCTTTTCCCTCAATCGTATCCACTTACTTATAATCAAGACCTTCCTTTAGCCATAGTATGGATCTTAAAGACTATCTCAAAAATCTGGAAACCCTTAATCCAGAGCTAGTTAAAAAATTGCCTAGCTGGATAAAAGAATTGAAAGAGATAGTAAAAGAAGCTGAGCAGGAAGAAGAAAAATGAAATTGAACTTTATCATAATTCGGCTTTCATAATTGAAGGCTAATTCTAAGAACCTGAGGCGATCTGCCCAAGACGAATGTCGGGCAGGTTAGCCGAAGAAGATTGAAGGAGGAATGAAAATGAATGAATTAGAAAAACCTATGCAAATTAATCCGCAAACTAACCTAATTGGATTTTTGCCAGAAGAATTAGATATTGAAACTAAAGAAGACCTTCGTCGTCTTTTACTTGTATACGTGGAAAATAAAGTACGGTTGAATGAAAGAATGAAGGAAATTCTTAATGAACCCGAATTTGAAAAAGACCTGCAAAAATATTACATCTGCAGAATGGAATTTACAGTTAATGAATGTGAAAACAATAAATGCGGCAAGAGAAGTTATTTTCCCAAAAGTTGCAAAAAGAAATTTTGTGAATGTTGCAGAGGTTATTTAAAATTTAAACAAAAAACACAATGCCTTGAGGTATTAGAAAAATGTAGAATAGTTAATAGTATGTTTGACAGAGGTTTAAGGTTTATTACTTTAACTAATGAGAAAAATTATGGTCTTGAAGAAGCTTACAAGAAGATTAATCATTCTTTGAAAAGACTGGAAAGAACTGAATTTTTTATAAATAATATTTATGGTGCTTATTCATTTACTGAGTTTGTTCCTTATACAAGACAATATAAAATTACACCTGAAATCTCTAGCTATGATCTAAGTCAATTAAAAAAATCAGGATGTATTTTTAGTTATAATAAGAAAACTAATATTATTCAATTTTCAAGTCTAAAAGCTTTAGATGTTTTTGATTGTTATATGCTGTTAAAGAAGATTGACTGCACTTTAAGTAATAAATTATCAATTAATCTTTGGAACGTACATAAACATCTTCTAGCAGACTCAGAATACATTCCAATGAAGCATGAAGATGGTGAAGATGCTGAGTTTGTCAAGCTTTGGAAGAAAATTACTAAAGGAACTTCCTATATTGTTCATGTAAGAAAAGTAAATGATATTGAAAAAGACTTGAACTATCTTCTTGGATATTCTTTAAAAGGAATTTCACATATGGATGATAGCTCTTTCAGGGAATATTATAAATTTACCAAACATAAAAAATTAACTTCTCCAATTGGTGAATTTAGAAAAAAGAAAATAATTAAGGAAAAATTTCCAATTAAATGCATTGAATGCGGTTCTGATACGAAATATGTTGCTACGGTAAGTATTCATGATATAATTAGAATTCTTAATGAAAATCCAGAGAAAAAACTTCTTGTCAAAAATTTTGTAAAAAATAATTCAAAAAAACGGAGAGGTGAGGAGACGATGAAAAATGTATCAGTTCAGAGAAGGCTGGAAGGAAACAACATTCATTCCTCCTGACATTGCAAACCATGAAGATTGGTATCATGAATTAGGAAAAATAACTATGAAATGCCATAGATGTAAAAAGGAATTTAATAATTTGAAAGAAACAATTTATATTGAAAAAGACAAACTTAGATGTAAAAGTTGTGAATGTCAATTGACAAAAGAAAATACTGAAGAATATATTAAAAGAACAAATACTGAAAATTAGTTAATGTAAAAATAATTTTTTGCGTAATATAATGTTATTGTTAAGTAGTTACTAACGAAAGCTTTAAATACTACTTAAATGCATATTTTACTACTTTTTACCATGAAAAAGAAAGTAAGTATCAGCATAGAAGAGAAGACAATTGAAGAGTTAGAGAAGTATGTAAAAGAAGGTTCATTTAGAAATAAGAGCCATTTGATAGAATTTGCTGTAAATAAATTTATGGAGAAAAATAAAAAATGAAATTAAAATATGTCGCTAACCAGCTTACACCAGAAGGATTAGATGAAATTCAAAGAATTATTTTAGCTTATAAATTAGGGCAGCACGTTGCTTTATCTGGATTTCCAGGAGTAGGAAAAACTGATTTAGTAATGAATATACCAAAAATTGTTGAAAGACCAATATTTGGAACCACTTGTGATTCTTATATGACAGAAAGCCCTTTAGTTGGATTTCCAGAATTAGAAGGGCAAAATGGTAGTACAGTTACTGTTTGGAAAAATGGTTTTGCTTCACAAGCTGCTGAAGAAAATGGAATATTTTATGGTGATGAATTTGATTTATTACCAGGTTCAGTTCAAAAAAGACTAAATTCATTATTCGATGATAGAAGAAATATAAGCAGAAGAGATGGAAAAATCATTTCAGCTGGTGATAGTTTTATGGGTATTATTTCTTATAACCCTGGCGACAAACTTTCCAAAAGAGAATTAGAAGAAGCTGTTGCTGATAGATTTGTACATTTATCTTTTAGGTATCTTCCACCACAACTTGAAGCTGCTTTAGCTTTAAAAGATACTTCAAGACTTTCTCTTGAAGAAAGAGCAATTTTAATTTCTAGTGATAGAATAAGATTTTTAACAAAAGATGAAAAAAACTGGAAAGATATATTTACAGGAGAAAGAGTTACACATACTGAGGGGGCTGCTATTTATGATGCTTTAAACCCATATGCAATAGCACCAATACTTGATGTTTCTCCAGCAGGAGTTAAGAAAACTAATGTTACTCCAAAACAAGAAGTTTTACCTCAAAGACTTTCAAAATATGATCTGGCTAATAGGATTGCAGATTACTTTGTTTCTATACGTACATTTGCAGATCAAGGTACAAATAAATTACCTGATGCAATAAAACAATATCTCTCAGATATAGGTGAAGTAACAAATGTTCCTTTACATAAACCTTCAACTAGAATTTTAAAAGGTGCTTTAGCTCAATATAGTACTTTAGTAGAATTAGGAATGAAACCAGAACAAGCACAAGCATATGCAACAAGACTTTGTATTGACCAAATTTGTTATGGAAAATTTGGACAAAGATCACTTGGAAAAGTAACTGTTCAAGATGCTGTTAGTTCTATGGCTCAATTTTATAATTTGTTAGGCAAACCTAAACAAAGAACTGATTTTAAGACTTAAAATGAACAAAAGAAAAAGAAAACTTAGTAAGTGGGATTTAGAACGTTTATCTTATTTAGAGGAGCAAAGAAATAGAGAAAATTACGAATTAATCGAAGATGAAAGTGATTATAAAGAAGATGAGAATTTGAATGAAACACGTTCTAGAATTGAAGGACCTGGAGCTATAGAAGACGAAATAGTAACTAGGAATTCAAAACTAAAACAATATGGACATAAATTAAAAGAAACATTGCATGATTTAAGTACTAGATTTGGTGATCCGGATATAGAATATCAGGTTGCTGATAAAATTTCTAAACTACCCAAAAATATTGGTGATAAAGTTATACGTGAAATTGCAGGGCTTTTAGTTTATACAGGGGAAGATAAAAATGTAAAGGAAGTAGAAGAAGATGAAGAAGATATATTATCTCAGCGTATAGAACCACGATCTAGAGAAGAGAGAAATTTAGAAAGCAAAATTAATGGAATTCTTGATGTAGCACAGAACTTAGAAAATGTTGATTTATTTAATGATTTAAACCAGAGATTAAATGCAATTAGAGACATTAAAGAATATCAATTATCTGTTAATGGTGTTTGTCAGGCTGGGAAAGAAATAGCAAAAGCTAGAAAAAATCCCGAGTTTGCAAAACAAGTAGATGCTTTTTTAGTAGCTGTAAAAACAGGGGCTATTAAAGAACCTTTGAAATTATTTAAAGAAATTGTTAGTAAACCTTACATGTCACAACTAGTAACAATTGGTGGTGGAGAAATTCCGGAAGTTCCAAAGCATATTGAAAAATTATTAGTTGAAAAAACAGAAAGAGAAAAATACATAACTACTTTAGTAGAAATACCAGCTGTTCGTCATTTACCTGCTGAAAGAGTTGAAGCTTATGCAACAAACCCAGAAAACAAAACTTTCTTTAAAAATTGGATTGGTGCTAATGCAAGCAAAGAAAGAGTTGAATTTTTTGATAGGCAATATCAAAAATATGGTCTTGATGGACTTGTAAGATTTGGTGGCCCTCTACTTAAAACAATTCATAGTAAAACAAAATCTAATCCAAAAATAGAAGATAAAATTATTGAATGCGTACACCAAACTATTCCAGAAGACAATAAGCATCCACCTAAATGGATTCATAGATTGGATAAAGAAATAGAGGAATTAGAAAATCCAAGAGAGATTTTAAGGAAAGTAGAAGAGTATAAAAAAGAATTAGAACAAAATTCAAAAGAAGCCCTATTAAAATCAAAATATGCTCAATTAGTAAGAGATGTTAGAAAAACTACACCTGTAGCTCGTGGAGATTTTACAACTAAAGATATTTTACTTACTTTAGATGAATCTTTGCTTGCAGCAATGCAAGAATATCCTAAAAAGAAGACCAGTATGTTAGAAGCTATGGGTAAAGATTTAAAAAAAGTAAACAAGGCTTTTAGGGGTTCTGATCTGCCGGCAGGCATTGTTGTTGGACTATACAGCTCTAATTATAACCACAATCAAATATTAGAAGCTGCGAAGTCTTTTAATGAAACTGATAAAGAAAAATTAAGAAGTTTAGAAGCATCTGGAAGATTTGGTATTTTATTTTGGTTAGCCCAAAGTGGATTAAATTTAGATGATTTTAATTATCTTGTTTCTCTAAATTCTGAAGAACAAATAGAATCTTTTGATAAAGTTACAAGAGCTACACAAAAATCCAGACAATATTTTTCATCTTTAAGTTTAGAACAAAGATTGGCTTTAAGAAAAGTTGAGCAGAATGTTATGGCTGAAGTAATTGAGGTTGTTAGTCCTCAATCTTTAAATGATTATGTTGAACTTACTATTGCAACAAAAGGAAAAATAAATGGTGCTTTAGGTATAAAAAAAAGAAATGTGGATTTTTCAAGATTTAAAAAATATCAAGATATTTTCGAACTAGTTAATTGGGAAACTCAAGAAGGCGCTAAATCGATAGCTGAAATGATTTTGGATTCTCCTGATGATGAAGTTGCGTCAAAACGTTGCGAAGCATTAAAATCATTAAGCTCTTATACAAGGATAAGAAATTATGACAGTTGGAAAATCCCTAGAAGTGATAAGTTTAGATATAGTCCAATAGCCGCAGTATTAAAAAAATCTAGTGATACAGAATTGGAAATTTATGGAAAAATAGGTGATGTTTATCATAAAACTTCTTCTTGGGGTTCAACTAGAGAAATGATTGGATTTGATAAATTACAGGAGATAGTGAAAAAAACTGCTGAATTAGTTGACGGAACTCCAGAATTAAAAGAAAGAACAGATTCATTTATAGGATATGTTAAAAATTATACATATGCACAAGAAAAACTAGATGATTTAAGCAAATTAGAAACTATCGCAAAAGCAACAGCATCTGCAACTCCAGAAGAGTCTCAAATATTAGTTGATATTGGGAGCAGACATGTATCATTTACGTTTACAGATAATAACTTACAAAAAATAAGAAGTATAAATGATTTAGGAGAAAAATTGGTTTATATAAAGGGATTAGCTCAATTAGCTACATCAGAAAACCAATTAGAAACTGTATTAGATTATGCTGCTAATAATAGACCAGAGGCTCTTGAAAAAGCCTTAATTAATTTAGGAGATGGAATTAACGATGATGATCAATTTTATGGTATGTTAGCCATATCAAGAGATAAAGAATTAACACAAAAAGCAGAAGTAATAGATCAAGGATATAAAACTACTTTTCTTAAATTTGCAGCCTCAGTTAGAACTCCTGAAAAATTGAAGACACTTCCAGAAACACATTTTTATCTTGCTGCTCAAGCTTATGAATTTGCTAAACAGCATGAAAAAGTAGAATCTTTTTTTAATGGATTTAATGGAAGCCTTGAAAAAGATACAGTAGATAAATGGGCAAAAACAATAATTGAATATTTTAGAAGAGAATCAAAAGGGGGTGGATATTATAGGAAATTAGAAGAAACACCAGTTGATTATGCTACTGCAAATGGAACTAGATAATATATTTGAAGAAGAGAATTTTTATGCACTTACTTTTGATGAAGCAAGACCAGAACTAGAAAGGAATATGTTTGCTTATTTAGGTATTTTTCCATTAGAAGTTGGAGAAAGACCACAGACAGATGGTAAAAGAATTTTTTTAGAACCTAAAAAAATAGAATTTTCTGATGAAAAAAATGAATTGCATAAAAATAGAAATATGAGTTTGTATCTTTCTGATTTAATACATGAATTGTTACATGTAAGAGAGGGTTCTTTTTTGATTGATCCTAGACAATTTTTTAACACTTTTAAAAATCCCGGATTAGCTCACGCTATTTTTAATATTGCAGAAGACGCAAGAATAGAAGATAATGCTAAAGCTTATTTGAAGCCTGATGACAAAGAACTACTACAAAGCTCTAATCAATATCTTGCAGCAAAAAGAAAATTTCCCGAAAAAACACAAGATAGATTTATGGAGCTTTATTCAGGGGAAATGATAGTTAAAGGTAAACCATCACAATTTAATCCCGGAGTTGCAGAGGAAGAAAAGAAAACTCTTGAAACAAAATTAGAAGAAATCAGCCTAAATACAGATGGAATTAAAAATGTTGACGATTTATTAAAGGAAGTAATTCAAATAAGTCAAGAAGTTTATAGAAATGATGTTGGGGCTTCTTTAAAAGTGGTTCCTAAAGTTTATGATTTAATTACAAAAGCATTTCCAAATATTGAAAAAGAATTCCCAACTGAAAATTCTCCTTATGCTTCAATTCAGGCGCCCCAATCTGGAAAAGAGAAAAAAAATAATGGAAAAAGTCAAAAGGATAAAAAAGATAAAAGTAAAATTGCACAATCAACATCAGAAAAAGAAAATGAAAAATATTTAGAAACTGGACAAGGTTCTAAAGAATTAGACCAAAAGGAAATACAGGCTAAAGATAAAGAAGAAAAACAAATAGCTTATACTGGATATCGTGGTGATGTTCATGATTTTTCAGCAGGAGATAAAAAAGGAAATAAACTTGAAAACTTAGTTGAAAAAGAAAATAAAAAAGACGAGAAGAATGAAACAGAGTCAGATACATATGGTGTGGGAATGACTGGTCAAGGTTCTGGAAAACCAAGAAAAGGAATTGTTCAAATTATAACTTATGATCATTTGAAAAAAGCTTATGTTCATCTTGAAAAATTTAGAGTAGTTGAATATGAAAAACATAATTCAGAGTTTTTAAGAGAATTATTTAAATACGATGATACACGAAGAAGGCTTGTTGAACATTTTGAAATGTTAAAACCTAATGAATTACAGAAAATTAGATTTACAGAAGATCCAGACGAGCTTAATATGGAAGCAGTTATTGAAGTTTTATCTTATCCTGCATTAAGAACAAAAGCAAAAGTTTATGATAGTCATAAGATAAATGAAAGAGATTCTGCAACAGCAATATTATTAGATATAAGTGGTTCTACTGGTGGAGAATTAAAATCTGGAAAAAAAGTTATTGATGTTGAAAAAATATCAGCAGGATTAATTTACCAAGCTTTAACTGAGATTGGAGATAGAGTCGAATTATATGCTTTTTCGACTGAAGACGAAGGAAGAAGAGGAATTACTAATTTATATCATTTAACAAATTTGGAAAATCTTGGTGGTTTAGAGCCAGAAAATGGTAATGCTGATGGTGTTGCAATTAGAGGAGTTACAGCTGAAATGAAAAATTTATCTGCAAGAGATAAAACATTAATTATGATATCTGATGGCAAACCTGTAGCTACAGGTTCAGGTGCAGACCCAGTTATTGACACGTCTATGGCTTTTGGAGAAACAGAGGCACAAGGGATTAGAACTGTTTATTTTAATGTGGATAATCATCCATCTCATTATTTTTCTATTTTGGTTAAGAATACTACTTATGCACAATCATTAAGAGATGTTGAACAATTGCCTAAGGTGATTTCAGAATTTGTAATGGAGTATTCATAAGATGGGAAAAAACATTATAGAAATATACGAAGATGAAGAAGCCCTTTTGAAAAAACTTAATGCTAGTTTAACTATTAAACTTCCTGACTGGATGAAAAACTTAGAAGAAGGAGATAGAAAAGCAAAACTCTTATCTTATTTTGATAGTTCAAAACTTGGAAACCCAACTATTATGGCTGATAATGTTGCTAAAAAATGGTTAGAATTAAATTATCTTTTTGCGACAGATTTTGTTCCAAAAAGAAAACCTGGAATTGGTATGACTGGAGCAGATATAAGAAGAGTTAATCCACAGAATAGAAATGCAAAATATCTAACAACTAGTATTGGGCTTTATGCATTTACACTAAAAGCTCTTAGAGACTTTAGACCAATTGAACCTACTCAAGAAGAATATTTTATCAATTATGAGAGATATGATTTACAAATTTCGAATATAATGTCAAAATTAGAGGAGTTAATAATAAAGTATCCCAAATTAGAAAAAATAAAAAAGCAACTTAGAGATCTTTCAGGTTATGTTGGTTTTGCACCAACTTATATGCCCTCACAAAAGTTTGTTGATGGATTAAAAGATCTAGGAAAAGCGCTTAAAAATATTTCTGAAAAAGACAAAAAAACAAGAGCCATTGCTAAAACTACAACAGAATTAAGTAAAGAATTAGAAAGATATTCTTCTGTAACACAACAAATGGTTGAAATTCGTAAATATCACAAAAGAATTCCTTATATTTCTTCTGATGGCTTTGTAAGACTTGACTCCCCTGTTGCTAGTGGTGGTTTGTGTATGGTCACTTTTCCAGGATATGATGATTGCTATGAGTGCTTGCCATCAGATAGTGCTTTATTTTTTCTTGCATCACAAACTGGTTCTCTTGCAAATTTAGGGGTTGCTCCAATAATTGGTGCTGGAGAAACACAAGGCGAACAATATATTATGCATGTCCCTAGAAAACACTTTTTTGAAGAAGTGCAAAAAGAAGTTAATGAGAGAAATACTACAGAAATTAAACAAGTAGTAGAGATTAAACAAAATGTTTTAGAAAAAAGAATTGACGATATTATGGAAGATGAAATTTTAGGGTTTAGAACAAGTGCAAAACAAGGAGATAGAGTTATTATTCTCAGCCCAGTAATTTCCGAGAGAGAATATACAAAAAATAAAGATTATTTAAGAGCACATTATTACTCCCCCGAAAATTTGGATCTTCATGGTTTTCTTATCGAAATGGATGATAGATATATTCCTTATGATGACAAAACAAAATCTTTAATGGTTGCAAATGTAGACAAGTTAGCTGATCATGGAAAAATAAAATGACAAAAGAACATTATCACACATTGGAAGAATATATGAAAAAAGGTTTAAACCCTTTTGTAGAACACGTTTTAAATTACTTAAAAGGAAAAAGAACAATACCAGTTTCAAGAACAACTTCTTTTGCAAATAAACCAGTTTCATTCACTTTTTCAACACAGCTTTTGCTAAGATTTCAAGAAGATTTTCAAAGCATGAAAAAACCTTATGATGTTGCCATTAAATATGGATATAGGGGAAATAGCAATGGCGGAATAAATGGAATTTTTAATCAAAGAAAAGAAGACAAAAGATTAAAAAGAAAAACAGAAAAATTCTTATCAGATTATGTTGATGAAGTTGTTGAAGATTTAGATTTAACTAATGGATTGGATAATTTAAGAAAAGTAAAAATAGTATGTCATAAGCCTAATGGAGAAAGAATAGTTGGTTTATATAATAATGAAAATAACAGAATTATCTTTTTGGATTTTGCAAAATATTAAGCTGCTTGAGCTATAATTTCTATTGGTGTATTTTTAGGAAATTTAAATTCTTTTAATCCATTTGATTGTGGTATTGGATTTTTAAAATTAACTGGTTTTAATCTTGTCTGAAAGAATATAATTACAGTTGCTCCAACTACACCAATACTTGAAAAAAAGTTTTTTCTGTCATCTCTTGACATAGCTAAAATTTTATTAATTGTAGATTGAGGAGCATCAAAAACAGGAGTTGGATCTTTAGGAGAACTTAAGGAGTTTTCTTTTGACATTTTCTTAAATTCTTTTAAAGAACATGCCCTTCCATAAGTTCTTGGTTCTGGATAATAAGCGTCTTTCTCAAAATTTTGAATTTTCTTTAAAATTTGTTTAATTAATTCAATAAATTTCATTATTTGGCTTATATTATTTTCCAAACTAATAATTAATCTTTCAGTATCTTTTCCTGATTTAATATTCAATTTTTTGTTTATTTGAAGAAGTTTTGTCAATTGATCAAATATTACAAATAAATTTCTTGAGCAATCAAATGAATTATTCAGATATTGTGGCAATAAACCAAGATGCAAATTTCCTAGCCTGCTGAAATAATCCCTTCCTATCTTTCTTAATTCAACCATGTTATTGTTTAAGTCTTCTTTTAATTTGGTTTCAATTTTTAAAATATTTTGAACTTCATTTTTAAGTTCTTCAAGAAATTTAAAGTCTATAATCTCAATTTTAACAGAATAACTTTTTATTATAAATCCGCTTTTAACCAAGATATTATTTTTTAATAATTCTTCTTCAGTCAATAATTTTTTAAGCAGAATTTCTAAATCAGAAAAATTATCTAGAAATCCACTTAAAAAATCATGGCTACCCATCAAATTCAATTATTTTTAATAATATATAAAATTATCATTAATTACTGCAACATCAAAAAGAATATTAAACAAAGTTTAATTGTATAAAAAGATGGATGAAGACTCTTATTCAACAAGACCAATTAAAGAAATTGATATTTTAAGCTTTAAAGACTTAAAATCAAATAAAGAAATTAGAGTATCTCCACATGCTTTTGATATGTTAAGCGAGAGGCAAAGAAAGGTATTTAAAGAAGAAGAATTATTATATATGGTAGCTAGAGAAACTCCAAGAAAGATATATTTGCAGGAAAACGGCAGATATTGTGCTTTTTACAGAAAAACAGATGGCTATAGAAAATTAATCTTGGAATTTGAAGAAAATATATTAAGTATTGTAACATTTGTGGATTCATTAGAAATACCAAATTTTAAACTTGAAAAATGAAAGAAAAACAATTGAATGGAAAAGGCGAATTTTTGTATGATTTTAAGCATGATATTTTGACTTTTAAAATCAAAGATCGTGATTATAAACAATCAATAGAACTGCAAAACTTCTGCTTAGACATAGATACAGAGAACTTTGTTACAGGAGTAAGAATTTTTGATGTTTCCAAAGTGTCTGGATTGAAAAAATTAATTTTTAGGAATTTAACTCATGGAGAATTTAAATCATCTGTTAAAAACAATATAATCACAGTAAGGCTTAATTTTATTGGCAAGATAAGAAACAGGTTAATACCTATATTTAGCAAAGAAGAAAATTTTACTCAACAAATTGTAACACCAATAGAATCTAAAAGAAAAATTGAAGATTCAACAGCTATGGTTCAAGAAATTATAGCTTAACAGCTTTATAATTTAAGTTCTATAATTCTATGCAACTAGCATATGGTAGGGCAGCGGCGTATTATCATTCTGACTAGATAAAGGGATGTACAACTTTCATACAGATTGAATTTAAATAAAAAGAGGTTAATCTGTAATATGAAAATAGACCCTTACAAACACAAGGAAAGATATCTTAGATGGAAAGAAAAAGTTAAGGATGTATAACTAGTTTAAGTGAATATAATTCTAATTTAATTACCATAATTTATCTTGAAATTTAGTCACTACATCTTATCTTTCTATTTATTTGACAATAGAAGCTAAAAACAACAGGTTTATATATTAGTGTAATGATTATATATAATCATTACTATGACATTCATAAGAAGAGTGAAAGCAGGAAATAGAATATATCTTGCAGAAGTAAAAAGTGTTCGCAAGAATGGAAAAGTTAAACAAGAATTTATAAGATATTTAGGGAGAGAAATAGAAGGCAGGCCAGTGAAGAAAGTCAATACCAATAATATTGAAGCTGTAAGTGTAAAACAAAGTTTAGATGTCTTGGCAATTGATAAAATAGCAAAAGAGCTTAGCATAAACTCAATATCAAATAAATACTTCTTGTCATTAATATACTCGCAATTATTAGAAAAAAGAGGCATTAACAAAATTCAAGAGTGGATAAGATTTACAGAAATACCTGAAATACTTGGCCTTGACAATATTTCTGCAAAGAGTTTTTATGAATCTTTAACAGAAATAAATGATGAAGATCTTGAGAAAATAAATAAATATATTTTTCAGATATTCAGCAAATATGAAAATATTTCAGAGGTTGCAATCATAGATGTAACAGATACTTATTTCGCAGGAACAAATTATAATATCAAAAAGAGAAAAGGAAAAGACAACCAAGTAAGCAAATTATTGCAAATAGGGTTGGCAGTTTCTTTTAACAATGGGTTTCCAATTTTCTATAAACAATATCATGGGAATTTATCATGGATAAATATATTCAAGGACATGGCTATAGAGCTTGAAACACGTAAAATAGCATCAATAATAATGGATAGAGGGGTGCTTTCTAAAAAAAATATTCAAATAGCCTTGAAATTAAATTTTAAGATTATTGCTGGACTTAGAAAATCAAAAGAGCTTATTAATAATTTTATATTAACAATAAAAAGAGAAGATATATACAATTCAAAATGCAGATTAAAACTGAGACAAACAACAGTTTTTATCAAAGAATTTGATTATCTTCAAGGAAAATTAATAGTAGTTTACAACCCAGCAATTGAATTAATAAAAAAGGAGATTAATTTTGAAAAAGAATTGGGAGATAAACTTGACATTGGTTATTCATTAATTTATCACAATACAGATCAGTCATCAGAGTTAGTAGTCGAGAAATATTATGACAAAGAGATGGTTGAAAGAGTATTTAAACATATTAAGGGGATTTTGCATGTAAGGCCAATAAGAGTTTGGTTAAAAGAACATGTTGAAGGACATATAAAAATTTGTTATCTTGCATATGCAATTCTTTCTTTGATGAACTACAAATTGAAAAAAATAAACATGTCTGCAGTTAGTGCTTTAGATTTTCTAAAAACAGGTTATAAAATAAATCTTAGAGATACAAAAAATAAGAATGAATGGTCAATTTATGTTCCTTTAGAACCAAAACAAAAACTTATTTTAGAAAATCTGGGTGTAGTGATTACAAATTAAGGAAAATTCAGGCAGATAAATAAAAAATAAAACAAAAAATAAAAAATTCCCCAAATAAGTTTCTTTCTTAAGAATTCTTATCTTTCTTTTCTATGTTTGGAATTATAACATTCCCTACAATAAGCAGGTCTGTCTGCTACAGGCTTAAAAGGGACTTTTGCTTTTTGGTGGCAATCTGCACACTCAATTTCAAATTCTTCCCTTTGAAAACCGCCTTCTCTTCTGCCTTTGTTTTCAAATCTCATAATACATTTCTCCTATGTTTTCTTTATACTAATTTTAAAAAAAGCTTCTTTCTAGAAACTTCCTAATTAGTATATAATCCTGAAATGAAATTCTAGTATTTAAATTTATGCTTTGCCTGTATAAATCCCAAAAGAAAGGTTTATATAAAAACGATTACAAATTATTTATTATAAAGGGTGATATTTTGAATAATGAAACAAAGCTTTTTTTAATGCTTTTCTTGATTGTAGGTATTGGCTTTTTTAGTAATAAAATTAATATTACTGGAGATGTACATTTAGTAAAGCAAAATATTGGAGAATATCCAACTGAATTATATTTAAGTTCTAGCCCAGACAATTCTAATGTTTACATGTCTGGTGCTTTTGTTGGAAGAACACCATTAACATTAACTGGTTTAGAACCAAAAGAATATAATATTGTTCTTAAAAAAATAGGTTATTATGATTTAAAAGAAAATGTGAATCTAGAAAGGGGAAAAACAAAAGAATTAATATTAAATTTAAGAAAAATTGGTGAAGGGACTTTTTTAATAAATTCTAATGTTAACAATGCTGATGTTTATATTAACAATGAATTAAAAGGAGTTACTCCATTAAGTGTTAATTTAGTGGATGGAACTTATGATATTAAAATAAGCAAAAAAGATTATATAGATTTTTTTACTGTAAAAAGTATTAAATCAGGGCAAGAAGAGGATTTATTTGTTACATTAATCAGTGAACCTCATGGCAATTTGTATATTAGCTCAGAACCAAAAAATGCAAATATATTTATTGATGGCCAGTACTTGGGAAAAACACCCAGTACAATAACATTAAGAAAATCTAGTTATTTAGCAAGTATAGAAAAAGAAGGTTATGAAGATAAAAAAATTAATATTGATATTATAAACAACAAAAGAAAAGAGTTAATATTTAAATTAGAACCGAGCTTAGGTACACTTTTTGTAGGGTCAGACAATTTAGGTGCATCAATTTATATTGATGGAAAATATAAAGGAATTACACCAAAAGTAATCACAGGATTAAATTACGGTGTTCATAGTTTAAAATTATCAAAAGAATATTATGAAGATTATTTTGGTACATTAGATATAAAAATGTTGTACCCTAACAGTATTTATATTAATTTAAAAAGAAAATAAGAGATTTTTGAGAAAAGTTTCATCACTAGAACTTTCTTAAGAGAACTTTGCATAATTAAAAATTTTAATCTTTTTCTCGCTTAAACCTTTGAATTTTGTGTTTTTAAGATGTTCAATTCACGAAATTACTATTTTTGCAAACTTCTCTATACTACTATTAACTAGGGAGTGTAGATAAGCAACAAATAATCAAATGAGTAGGAGACAAATGTCTTGACTATACACATTTTTAAATTTATAGAAAGTTTTATATATAATTATATATCTATAATTATATGACAACTACAATTCAAATAAATGATAGAACTTTAGATTTATTAAAAAAAGTCAAAGAGGAAACTAATTCAGCTTCTTATGATGAAACTATAAAAAAGATTATTTTGAAAAAAATGAAGAAAGAGTCTTTAGCTGGCTATTTAGGAAGAAAACCCTTTGGGTGGATAATGAATGATTTAAGAGATAAACATGATAGATTCTAAATTAATTGATTCTTCAGTGTGGCTATCTTATTTTTTTAATGGAACTTATGCTGATGTTATAGATTCAGAAGAGATATTTTTGTTATCTGTATTATCTTTATTTGAAATAAAAACTAAATTAATAAAAAGCAATTTAGATTCTTCAAAGATTATTCAAAGCATTGATTTTATTAAAAAAAAGAGTTTAATAATACCTTTAGATGTTGAAATTACAGAGAAAGCAATTGACTTTGCTATAAATAATAATTTACCTACTGTTGATTCATTAATTTATGCAACAGCTATAAATAATAATTCTCAATTGATAACATTAGACAATGATTTTAGAGATTTATCTAATGTGCTGATATTAAGCAGAGATTAAGATGCACTTGATAATCTAATACCATATAATTGGTTGTCTTTATAATTCCTGAATTTAGTATAAACTTTTTTATAAAAATTTTTTATTATATTTATATTTGGCATGTTTATTAATATTTTTAATAAACCAGAATAATATAAAATTGGATGAGACACTGTTATAGCAAACAATTTTTGCAAATGCTCTACTTGTTTTTTATTATCTAATTTAACTATTGTTGTTTCAAAGAATTTTGCACCAATATCATTATAGTCTCCTTCCAATAAACCATGACTAATTGCATATTCTGTCAAAGGCAATTTTGGATAAGGCTGGAATATTGAACACCATGCATATAATGGCTTGCATTTAATATTCATTTTTAATGTTTCTAAATCTGTTTCTAAACTGCTTTCAGGCAAGCCTAAAATATTTTGAAGCATAATTTTTATGTCTCTTTCATTTAACAATCTACATGCCTTGTAAACTGTTTCTTTATCCATTTCTCTTTTAATAATTATATTTCTTATGTAATCATCTGCTGCTTCCAAAGCCATATGAACAGAATAACAACCTGCCTCTTTCAACAGATCAGCTGTTTTTTCATCTACTGTGTTAGGCCTTACATGGCAATGAAATGGAAGATTAATCTCTTTTTTGTATTTTTCTGAAAATTCTTTTAACCATGGTCTGTTCATTATAAAAATATCATCCTGAAAATAAACAAATTTTCCGCCGTATTTTGTTATTACTTCTTTTATTTCTTGTATAACATCGTCTACTGAACGCCATCTTACCCATTTTCCCTTGCTCCTGTCATACACTTTGTCAATTGCCGAATTAAAGCAATAGGAACATTTGTAGGCGCAGCCTCTGCATGCAATGAAATGTCTTATTGGCTCGTCTCTCCATAATTTGTGTTCATATGCAACTTCCCTGTCTGGAAATGGTAATGAATCAATGTTTTCATTTAAATTTCTTATGTCATTTTTGTAAATCTTGCCGTCTTTTTTTATCCAGAGATTTTTTATTTTTGTATAGTCTTTTTTTTGTTCCAGTGCATCTGCAAGTTCTGCTACAGCTTCCTCGCATTCTCCCTGGGCAATTATATCCAGCCCTTCTTCTTCCAATACTTGTGGATGGAAAGTTGGATGAGAACCTCCCATTAAAGCCAGAAAATTATGAACTTTTTTTAAATTATTTGTAATTTTTAAGAATTCTGTTTGCCCTCCAGTCATTACAGAGCCTGCAACAACATCTGGCTTGTATTCTTTTACAACTTCTTCCAGATTATCTTCATCAATAACAGCTATCTTAGTAGAATGATTATGTTTTTTCAGCATAGCACTTATATAAAGCAAGCCTAAAGGTTCTACTGGATGCTTCCATGCTAAAAACAGAAATTTCATAGTCTTTTCCCATTAACTATTGTTTATTCTTAACTTATAAAGATTTCTTTAGAATTTTAGGCTAATTTGCACTATTAACATTTTTACTAAATTCTGAAATATCCTCAATAATTCTGTTATTAAATTGGAATATTTCCGAATTTATTTCCGAAAATTTTATAAATTTAGTCTGCTAGAATTATATTATGATGAAGATTAGATTGGGTTCAAAAGGAGAATTTGTAATTCCTAAAAAGATAAGGGAAATTTTTGGATTTAAGGAAAAACAAAATATTATACTTACTATTAAAGAAGACAAAATTGAGCTGTCTCCTGAAAAAGGAAAAGAAGTCCTGGAAAGCTGGAAAGAAATAGCTTCAAAAGAAGGCACAAATGTGAGAAATAAATTTATTTACGGTGATAAGCTATATGAGGAAGTGTTTTAAATGATTTATTTAGATGCAAATTTTTTTATTTTTGCAGCAATAGATAATACGGAAAAAGGTGAAAATGCCCGCAAGTTTTTTCAAAAGATTATAGAAGGAAAAGAAGCTTTAACATCAGTTTTGGCAATTGATGAGGTTATGTGGGTTTTGATAAAAAATAAAAAAAAGCATTTGATAACTTCTGTTGTGGAAGGAATATATAAAATACCAAATTTAAAAGTATCTGGTGTTCTTAGAGACATTCCTTTAAGAGCTATGAGCTATTTAGATAAATTAGCTCCAAGAGATGCTTTCCATGCTGCAGTTATGGAATCCATGGATATAAATGAAATTATAACTGATGATTCTGATTTTGAAAAAATAAAATGGATTAAAAGAATAAAAATTTAATCATAAAGATTTTTGTTTTTAAAAGGGAGTTATTGCCCACCTGGATGATATGTCCTGGCCATGCTGATACATAAATATTGTTTCTGCTATATAGTCAATTCCATCCAAAGTACCATATTTTTCTTTTAGTTTCCTGTTAAATTCTGCATTTCCTTTTGCTAACTCTAATGCTTCTTCAAGCGACTTTCTTGGATTTTCTACATCTATTTCAACACCTAAACCAAGCCTTTTTACACCTAAATTATTCATTAGGATTTCGGGATCATCTTTAGAATCATGTTTAGGAAATAATAATCCAACATTTAGTCCATGTTCTGCAAGCATATGAACAGACCAGACTGAGCTCCACCCAGTTCTTGCAATCTGGGCTTTTATTTTTGGATTTGCTAGCTTAAATGGGGGATGCTTTATCCCTTATGTTTTTCATTAAATTTATCATCTGAAGAATAAATTTGTAATCCCATTTTTGATGCAATGTCATAAATTCCAGACTCTGCTAATCCTTCAATTCCTGTCAACATAACATACAACCCTTCTTTTTCTAAGTGGGTTGTGTCTAATTTTGGAATGTGCATCTGCGGCGGACTTGAAAGCTCTGAAGACCGCTTCTTTGTGCTGCACTCTTCATATGAAAATACACCAGGGTCTGAAAGAAAGTGAAGTTTCTGGTAATATGTTAAATTCATAGCAAAACCAAGGACATCTTTAATTATTCCTTTTTCTACTATTTCAGATTTATCCATTGTTTTTTTATTCGAAAGCTCAAAAAATCTTTTAAGTAACACTTCATCAAAATAACCTGCTCCGGCATTTATGTAAAAAGAGTTTATGTGACCAGTTCTCAGTCTGTTATTCATGCCGAATTCAATTTCAGAATCCCTTAAGTCTATAGTAACCGTTTCTTCGCTTAATGTCTTAACTTCCTTCCTTTTTCTATTATACTTTTAAATTCTTCTTCATTTAGTCTACAACTATCTCTAAAAGCCAGTAATGCTTCCAAGAAATTACTTCCTTTGTAAAATACCTTGTCAAGAAGCATGCTTTGTTCTATATCAACTAGCAATTCATAAGGATACTTTTCAAGAAAATCTTTTCCTTTAGCTTCTTCTGCTGTTTCTTTCATGAACTGGACTTGCCTTGAACCAGGCTCTTTTCCATTAAATGCGTAACTTGGAACTAAAGGAAAAACAGCAGGCAGCCTTTCCTGGCCGTTCTTTTCTCTAATATCATTGTAAGCTATGACTAAGTCAACCATCCTCGAATAAGGTCCATTTCCATGAGCAAATGTAGTCTGGATATATTTCATTTTTTTAAACTAATTGCTTTTGTCCAAGCGTTTATTTTTTCATTTCTTTTATAGCCTAATCTTTCTAGCAATCTTCTTTCATTAACCTTAAAAGCTTTTCTTTTTGAAAACAGAAAGCCACATTGAGAGTCTTGCAAAGAATAACAAAATAGTCCAATAAAATTCTTTTATATTTTTTGGATATGACAAGGCTGATACTGTACCTTTTAATATTTCATTTTTAAATGATTTGACTTCTTGCTTTATACCAAAATATTTTAATGAATTTTCGTGTTTTCTGGAATTTATTGTTTTTTGATATAACCATTCATTTAATGTTAATGGGTTTTTAACAAGAACTTTAGCTGTTTCCAAGTATTTTATTTTATAGCCTTTTCTCCATAATAAATAAGGAATAAAATAATCTTCTGCAACATCTCTTGGGATAGTTTTTATAATATTTCTAAATGCAAACAAGTAATTTGTGCATTCTAAAAACTGCTCTTTTTCTGAAAGTTCTTTTCTAATTTTATGTGCACCAGCATCTAATAACAAATGAGACCAGTAACCAAATAATTCATTTTTTGGGTTTAAGGAGATTGGCCTTCCTGTAATACAACCAATTGAAGGTTCTTTAAAATTATTTAAGATTTCATTTATAGAATTTTTATCTAGGATTGATTTGTCTGTTGTCAATAAAATTATTTTATTTTCTGCTGTTTCCAATACTTTGGATAATAAATGTGTATCATAATCTTCATTTATAATGACTTTTATGTTTTTTTTACTTAATTCTTTTATAATATTATTTTCACTAGCTATTATAATTTCATATGGATAATCTATTTTTTGATTCTGGATTGAAGATATTGTTTTTTCAGTTTCTTTAATATTTTCAGATAGTATAATAATTGAAGTAGTTAATTTTTGCAGTTCAATTGCAGAATTAAATAAATCTTTTACACTAACACCATCAATACAATTTGGTGTACAACCATTATATGAAGAATAACAACCTAAACAATCTGATTGTTTAAATACTTTAATTCCTAAATTGTACATTTCTATTTCTTGCGGTGCTGTCTGGCCAAAGAAAGTTACTGTATTTCTTTTTAATGCCAGGGATATATGCAAACCTAGAGAATCAGATGTTACAATTGTGTTACAAATTGAAATTAAAGATGCTAATTCAAAAATATAATTCCCACAGCCTGCATTTATTATAGGAACTTTTGCCAATGTCATTATTTTGTTATTTCTTTCAATCTGGTCATAGCCACCTAAAAGTATTATTTTTGCATTTAATTCTTTGTATAATTTTTCAATTAATTTAGCTGTTTTTTCTATTGGCAATGATTTTAATGGCCATCTTGGTCCTGCACCAGTATTA
>Ga0209541_10006081_pt1 | contig 20778 bp, 22 predicted proteins | sample RifCSPlowO2_01_FD_184027 | JGI IMG/M metagenome (GOLD analysis project Ga0209541, IMG submission 184027) | Groundwater microbial communities from Rifle, Colorado - Rifle CSP2_plank lowO2_0.1 (SPAdes) (version 2) | ecosystem: Environmental > Aquatic > Deep subsurface > Groundwater | place... | reverse complement strand
TGATACCCCTCAGCCCTGTAGAAGGTTGGCGCTTTCCTAATCTCCGTTACAATCTTCCTGCCTTTGTACATGCCCTGCAGCTTTTTCATTGAAGCAACAGCAGCAGCTTTCTGCTTTTCATTATGACAGAAAATAACCGAGCGGTACTGGCTTCCTACGTCAAGACCTTGCCTGTTCAGCTGCGTCGGCTCATGGTTTTCCCAAAAGACTTCAAGCAGCTGTTCATAAGAAACCTTTACGGGGTCAAACTCAATCTGCACAGCCTCAGCATGCCCTGTTTTGTCCGAGCAAACGTCCTTATACGTTGGATTCTTAAGACTGCCTCCCATGTAGCCAACAGCAGTGCCAACAATGCCTTTTACCTTCCTGAAAGCGGCTTCCACTCCCCAAAAGCAGCCTGCAGCAAACGTGGCCTTCTCGGTTTTCATGAAAGAATAAAAGCAAACCAGTCTTTAAAAAAGTTTATTATTTGGTTTTTAAGTTTTATGGTGTAAAAATTTATAAACCCCTTTTCCTTATTTTTCATTATGTCCTTTAAGGTGAAAGGGGTGGTTGCCCGCGAGGTGCTTGATTCGAGGGGCAATCCTACCGTGGAGTGTGATGTCTTTACGAGTTCTGGTTTTGGCAGGGCTGCGGTTCCTTCCGGGGCTTCCACAGGCAAGTTTGAAGCGGTTGAGCTTCGTGATGGAGGAAAAAGGTATAATGGCATGGGGGTAAGGAGCGCTGTTAAAAACGTAAATGACGTGATTGCTAAGAAGATTGTTGGCAGGGATTGCTGTAACCAGGAAGAGATAGATAACTTAATGATAGAGTTTGACGGCACTGAAAACAAGTCTTTATTGGGCGCTAATGCCGTTCTTGCTGTGAGCCTTGCTGTTGCGAGGGCAGCTGCTTCTTCGTCGAAAAAGCCGCTTTACCGTTACCTAACTGGTATTACTAAAAACAGAAAACTCCTGCTTCCGATTCCTTTCAGCAATGTCATAAATGGCGGCAGGCATGCCGGGGGCAGCCTGAAACTTCAGGAGTTCATGCTTGTTCCTGAAAAGTTCAGTTCCTTTGCTGAAGCCACTGCTGCGGTGGCAGAAACATACCATGAGCTGAAAAAGATAATTGCGCGAAAATACGGAAAGCAATCAACTAACGTAGGCGATGAGGGCGGCTTTGCGCCAAGCCTTAAGTCTGCCGAAGAGGCCCTTGAGCTTCTTGAATCAGCAGTTTCCATTTCCGGCTATGAAAAGAAGATTTCCTTTGCAATTGATGCAGCCGCTTCAGAGTTTTATAATAATGGAAAAGATGTTTACGAGCTGGAAAAAGCTTACGGCAGCAGCGAACTAATTGACTATTACCTGGAACTGATAAAAAATCACAATATCATCTCCTTGGAAGACCCTTTCCATCAGGAGGACTTCGAGTCTTTTGCTGAAATTACAGAGCGCTCCAGTATTCAGGTAGTCGGGGATGATTTGCTGGCGACAAATCCTGAAAGAATAAAAACCGGTGTTGAAAAGAAGTCTTGTAATGCGCTTTTGCTTAAAGTAAATCAGATAGGAACTTTGACGGAAGCTGTAACTGCAGCCAAAATCGCGATGCAAAGCAAGTGGAATGTAATGGTCAGCCACCGGAGCGGGGAGACAGAGGATTCTTTTATTGCGGATTTGACGGTTGCGCTCGGCTGTGGCCTGATAAAGACAGGGGCTACTGCTCGCGGAGAACGCACTGCAAAGTATAACCAGCTGCTGAGGATAGAGGGGCAGCTTGGGAAAAAGGCTGCTTACAGGAGGAATGTGATGTAAATGATTAAGCTGGTGCTTGTAAGGCATGGTGAAAGCGCTTGGAACAGGAAAAACCTCTTTACCGGTTGGACTGATGTGGGCTTGACGAAAAAGGGCGTTGCCGAGGCACGCCAGGCGGGGAGGCTTCTCAAAAAGAAAGGCTATGCCTTTGATATTGCATTCACTAACCTTCATAAGCGCACTTTAAGGACGCTGAATATAATTCTTAAAGAGCTGGGCCTTACGGAGATTCCTGTTTACAAGTCGTGGCGCCTGAACGAGCGCCATTACGGGGCATTGGTGGGCCTGAACAAGGCGGCTACGGCAAGGAAATTCGGGGAAAGGCAGGTTCTGTTGTGGAGGAGGAGCTATTCCTTGAGGCCTCCGGCGCTTAAGAAAACAGATAGGCGCTACCTTTCCCTCATTGCAGCCTACAAAAACCTCGACAAGCGGGACATTCCCCTTACCGAGTCGCTGAAAGACACTGTCCGCCGCTTCCTTCCTTACTGGAAAAATACGATAGCGCCAAAAGCCAGGAAAGGCGACAGGGCTCTTATTGTGGCAAGCCACAACAGTTTGCGCGCCCTGGTGAAATATTTGGATAGGATACCTGACAAGGACATCCCTGAATTCACGATTCCGACAGGCGTTCCCCTTGTTTACGAATTTGACCGCAAGCTAAAGCCAATCAGGCATTATTACTTGGGTAACCTAAAAGAAATAGCTAAAAAGATTAAATCAGTAGCAGCTCAGGGCAAGGCGAAAAGTAGTCTGAACAGAAAGTATTAAATATGCTTTTCCTGATAAGAACAGCATGGTGAAGCATGATTTTCTGATTATTGGCGCTGCTCTTGTCGACTTAATTGCGACAACCACGCCGATGAAGAGGGTTGTCCTGCCCGGGAAGTATGTTGAGCACCGCATATACCTTTCACTTGCTTCAAAGACCAGTCTTAAAAGCGTGGAGCTCAGCCCTGGCGGTTCTGCTTTGAATGTCGCCGTTACTATGGATTGCATGGGCAGCAGAAACGCTTTTCTTACATGCATAGGGAAAAACGTTTTTGGGGATTTTCTCCTTAGAAAGCTCAAAACAACAAAAATCAATGCTTCTTATGTAAAGCGTGTCGATACCAGGACTGGCATCGGGATAAACCTTATCTCAGGCGGGGAAAAGTCCTGCCTTGTTTACCATGGTGCGGTTGACATGCTTGGCCCTGATGACCTGAGCCCGGCTATGGTGAAAAACTCGAGGCACATCCTGCTTACGTCTATAACTTCGAGGAAGAACTACGCCCTGTTCCTCAAAATCCTTAAACTGGCAAAAAAATATGGCGTTCCTGTTATTTTTGCGCCCAGCATAACAATGCTGAAAGCGTTTAAGCGCGATTTGCAGAATCTGAACTATCCTTTTGACGCAATTATTCTTAATTATGAGGAAGGCAGTTTCCTTACGCATAAAAAAGGAGTGAAGCAAATTCTGAAATCTCTGCCTGCAAGGGTTGCCGTAGTTACAAAGGACAGGGAAGGCGCTTACGCAAAAGAAGGCAGCACTTTCCTGTCTGTGAACAGCCTGCCTGTCAAGATAAAAAACACCACAGGAGCCGGAGACGTATTTTGCGGCGCTTTTGTTAACACTTATTACAAAACTGGGGCAATTAAAGAAGCGCTAAAAATAGCTACCTGTGTCGCTTCAATGAAGCTGTCAAAAATGGAGGCTGAGGTGCAGTGCTTCCCTCCGCAAGTAATTAAATTTTTAAAAGTCTATGAAAAGAAGTTGCGTGTGAGGGCAATTTAAATGGCAAGCCTCGCTTTTTTTGAACTTGAAAACTGGGAAGAAAAAATCGTAAAACAAAGGCTGGCCGGCCATAAGCTTCAGTTCTTCAGCAGGCCTTTGTCAAAATCAAATGTCAATAAAGTCAGGAATGTTAATGGCATTGCCGTCTTCATCTATTCAAAAGTAACAGAGGCGTTGCTGCAGAAGCTTCCCAAGCTTAAGTTCATTGCAACTATGTCAACAGGTTTTGACCATGTTGACTTGGCAGCCTGCAGAAAGCGCGGCATAATCGTTTCAAATGTCCCCTATTATGGTGAAAACACAGTCGCAGAGCACACATTTGCCTTGATACTCGCCTTTTCCAGGAAGCTTATAGAGTCGGCTGAACGCACCAGGCGCGGCAACTTCTCTCCGCATGGCCTTTGCGGTTTTGACATTAAAGGAAAGACCATTGGAGTCATAGGAACAGGCCATATCGGGATGCATGTTCTTCGCATGGCCAGGGGATTTGAGATGAGAATGCTGGCTTATGATGTTAAAAAAGACGTAGCCGGTTCTAAGAGGCTCGGCTTCAAATATGTGAGCCTTGATACGCTCCTTAAAAAATCAGATTTTGTAACCTTGCACTGCCCTTACAACAAGCAAACACATCATATGATAAACAACAATAATATCAGGAAGATGAAGAAAGATGCTTATCTGATAAATACGGCAAGGGGCGGCTTGGTTGAGACAGAAGCCCTGCTTAATGCGCTTAACTCAGGCAGGCTGGCAGGGGCTGGCATTGACGTGCTTGAGGAAGAGTCTGCTATTAAGGAGGAAAAGCAGCTGCTGGCAAAGCGCTTTATCCCGAATCTCAGGACCGTGTTGGAAAACCACATCTTGCTGGGCAATGAAAACGTCATCATCACGCCTCACAATGCGTTCAACAGCATTGAAGCCCTTAACAGGATTCTTAACACAACCATTGACAACGTTAGCGCATATCTGAGAAAAAAGCCGGTTAATATTGTTAAATAGCTACCTTTTCTTTTCTTTTTTTGCAACCACTAAAAGTGTTTTGACTACCGCATCCGGCGCCAGTGATATGCTGTCAATCCCGCATTCAACGAGAAATTCTGCAAATTCAGGATAGGTGCTTGGGGCCTCGCCGCAAATGCCTATTTTTCTTTTTGCTTTCTTCGCAGCCTTTATCACGTGGGCCGCCATCCACTTCACGGCGTCATCTCTTTCGTCAAAAATGTGCGCTACAAGCTCTGAGTCGCGGTCAACCCCCAGCGTCATCTGTGTCAAGTCATTGCTTCCTATGCTGAAGCCGTCAAATATCTTTGCGAACTTCTCCGCGAGCACGACGTTTGCAGGGATTTCGCACATGACGTATAGTTCCAGCCCGTTCTTTCCCTGAACAAGGCCGTTCTTCTTCATCTCCGCAATAACTTTCTTTCCTTCCTCAACACTCCTGCACATTGGAATCATGATTTTGACGTTGTTTAATCCCATTTCTTCCCTTACTTTAAGAAGGGCTTTGCATTCAAGGGAAAAGGCCTCCTCGTATTTATCATCATAGTATCTTGAAGCTCCTCTCCACCCCAGCATTGGATTGTCTTCTTCCGGCTCAAACTCCTTCCCCCCTATTAAGTTGGCATATTCATTGCTCTTGAAGTCAGAAAGCCTTACTATAACCTCTCTGGGATAAAACGCTGCAGATATGGTAGCTACGCCCTCTGCAAGCTTCTGTACGAAATACTCTTTTTTATCCTTATAGTTGTAAGTCAGCTCCGCTATCTTCTTTTTTGCTTTCTTATCTTTTAGCGTGTTAAACTTTATTAACGCCAATGGGTGGACTCCTATGTAACTGTTTATTATGAACTCCTCCCTTGCTAAGCCAACGCCAGAAACTGGCAGGGCGCTCTCTGAAAATGCTTCTGACGGGCTGCCTATGTTAACCATTATCTTTGTTCTTGTTTTTGGAAGCTGTTTAAGGTTAAAACTTTTGATTTCAAATCTAAGCTTCCCGTCATACACGTATCCCTGCTCTCCTTCTGCGCAGCTGACAGTAACATCCTCGCCGTTCTTTAAAACCTTTGTAGCGTTATTTGTTCCAACAACACAGGTTACCCCAAGCTCCCTGCTTACAATAGCTGCATGGCAGCTCTTTCCTCCCCGGTTTGTTACTATTGCAGAAGCCATTTTCATCACCGGAACCCAGTCAGGGTCTGTCATCTGTGTTACCAGAACTTCTCCTGGCTTGAACTCCTTTATGTGTTTTACAGACTCAATGATGTGAACTTTTCCGGAGCTTATTTTGCTGCCGACACTGCTCCCTGTTACAAGGGCATGCCCTTTCTCCTTAAGCACATACCTCTCAAGCTTTGTTACGTCCTTTCTTGACTGGACGGTTTCAGGCCTTGCCTGCACTATGAAAAGCTTCCCGCTAATTCCGTCTTTTGCCCACTCTACATCCATGGGCATATACCTGCGGTGCTTGGCGCTGTAGTGGTCTTCTATCATCTTTCCCCATCTTGCGAGAAGCATTATTTCATGGTCGTTAAGAACAAATTTCCTTCTTTCGCTTTCGCTTGTCGAAACATTCCTTGTTTTATTGCCTGAATAAACCATTTTCATTGTTTTGCTGCCGACTTTCTTGCTGATTATTGAGTTATACTTTAAGTCAAGTGTTTCCTTAAAGACGTAATATTCATCAGGGTTAATGCGTCCTTTTACAATGTTCTCCCCCAAGCCAAAGCCGGCATCTATAAGTATGACCTTGTTAAACCCGCTTTCAGTGTCTATGGTGAACATTACCCCTGAGCCTGCCCTGTCAGACCTCACCATCTTCTGAATGCCTATGGAAAGCGCAACCTTGAAATGGTTAAAGCCCCGTTCCTGCCTGTAAGCTATTGCCCTGTTTGTGAATAATGAGGCAATGCATTTTTTGCAGGATTCCAATAAGCTCTTCTCGCCCCTTACGTTAAGGTAAGACTCCTGCTGTCCTGCAAAGCTCGCATTTGGCAGGTCCTCTGCAGTTGCAGAGCTTCTTACCGCAACGTCAGCATCCTTCATCCCATATTTCCTGCCCAGAATCGCATAGTGCCTGAGGATTTCACTTCCCATCTTTTCAGGAAATTTTGAATTGATTATCAGCCTTCTTATGCGGCTCCCTGCATCTGACAGCTGCCCGTAATTCCTGACGTCCAATCCCTTTAGAATCTTTCTCACTTCCTTTTTAATGCCTGCCTCTTCCATGAATTTCCTGTAAGCGAATGCGGTGGTTGCAAACCCGTCAGGTATCCTAACCCCCTTTTTTGTGAGCTCGCGGTGCATCTCTCCAAGCGAGGCGTTTTTCCCGCCAACAAGCGGCACATCATCTATGCCGGTCTCGTCAAACCAGAGAACTAATGCCCTCTTCCTGCTCTTGGCCACGGATTGCTTCTGGGAATTTGTGTTTAAAAAGTTTATTGCGTGAGGGGCAGTGGCCGTTGGAGCAAACAACTGCATTGATTAGACATCACTTTCCTTTGAGTCATTCTACAAAGCCCTTCATACTGCACATAATGCATCTTCAAGAGCTCAGAAACACTCACCGGTTCCCTGTAACATTTCGTACCGCCCATTACCCTGCCAATCCCCTATGCCCGGCATATCCCCCAACGTAACCAGCATCCCTATATCCCTCATACCTCTTAACCATCCCTGCTCTAACTCACCAGTTAGTGGCACTCCGCTTTCAAGCTGCTGCCACCTCGACGAATTTTTAGAACTAACTATCTTCTCAATTGAAGTAAGGGTACGGGACACTCCGATACCAAGCGTGCCATGCCTTTCATCTTGCGTACCTTCATTTGGCGTATAAAACGCATTTATGAACAGTCTGATTATTTCTGAATAATACATAAACATGTCCTTGTAAGCACCAAAGGAATCCATCTGGCGAATAAACTTGGCAGAATAGTCTTTTAGTGCTAAGAACTTTTCCCAATTGCCGCCTCTGGTTGCAAGTTCAAGCATTGTCTCAAAATCCCCAGCCTCAACTGGCAGTTCGAATCTAGGATGCAAACCATAGTCTGCCTCTTCTTCTGTGGGCACCGAAATACTAGCAAAAGGGCTTCCAAATTGCCCGTAGGTCATATCTACGCTAGCCATTCCAAATTTAGTTTTTAGCTTGGCCCACGCATGCGGATATTCGACGCTTTCGTCCCCACAAGTTAGGTCTATGCTAACCATTCCGTCAGGAGTTTTTAGTCTGATACACCCACACTGGCGTTTGTCGCCAATGGTTCTGTAAACCCCCCTTACATGGAAACTAGCAATCCCCGATTCTGCAGCTGCCGAAGCCAAAGCCATTGATACGATGCCACAGTATGGGTAACACAGCAGGTTAGAAACCTTTTTGTAGCCTGCAGAACCGGTAATAGGCATTAAAAGCATTTGTCGGTCAACCTCCAACGGATATCTGGCAGCCATTCAACTGCATTTACAGGCAGGCGTAGTGAAAATATTATAAAAACTTTTTCATCTCGAGGGTGGTGTCCTAAATCCTGTTCGTGTAGCTACTGCATACCCTCAAACCTGTTCCCCAAAACTTCTATGACCACTCTATAGCTCACTTAGCCTCCTCCTTATCTAGTTAGGAGGGGACTAAGTGAGCGTAGCAATACACATGCGGCAGAGCAAGGGGGATGAAGTAAAAAGGAAGCGATAAACACGTGAGAACATGTAAGAAAGCTCTTTTAGGACAAAGCCAAAATGAGAGAAACCTTTAAATAATTGCCTTTTATCGTAATTTTTTCTGGGGTGGCTGAAGTATGGCTTTTGTTTTGGATAGGGCGTCAATTCTTTTTGCTCTGTCTGTTTTTGGGGCTGTCATAGGGCTTCTGTTCGCGTTTCTCTCCGCCGCAAGCGTCCTTAAGCGCGATTCAGGGAGTGAGGCGATGCGGAAGGTTTCTGCAGCGATAAAGGAGGGCGCGGTTGCTTATCTTAACAGGCAGTATATTAATATAGCGGTAATTACGGTAATACTTGCTATATTAATAGCTGTTGTGCTGAAGTCTTACGCCATGGCGGTTACTTTCGTGCTTGGCGCCTTGCTTTCCTCTGTCACAGGGTATGTTGGAATGATGGTTAGCGTTCGCGCAAATGTCAGGACTGCGCAGGCAGCAACGAAGGGTTTGAAAGAGGCGTTTTCCGTTGCCTTTACAGGGGGGGCTGTTACTGGGTTTGCTGTTGCAGGGCTTGGCTTGCTTGGCGTGACAGTGCTATACCTGATTTTCAGGGATCCCAATATACTAATCGGCTTTGGTTTTGGCGCAAGCCTGATAAGCCTGTTTGCAAGGGTCGGCGGGGGCATTTATACAAAGGGCGCTGACGTGGGCGCTGACCTGGTTGGCAAGGTTGAAAAGGGCATTCCTGAGGATGACCCGAGGAACCCGGCAGTCATTGCGGATAACGTTGGCGATAATGTTGGCGACTGCGCAGGCATGGCTGCAGACCTTTTTGAATCTTATACTGTAACCATGATTGCCGGCATGCTGCTCGCATGGGCTGCGTTCGGTAAAAGCTCTAATGAGCTTATCCTTCCGCTCTTGCTTGGTTCAATTGCCCTGATAGCTTCTGTTATTGGAAGCGCTTTCGTAAGGGCAGACTCTCCTGCAAAAATCTGGTCTGCACTTAACAGGGGCATTTACGTCAGCGCAGCCATATCCGCTATTGGCTTTTTCATTGTTAATTATGCGCTCTTTGAGCATTACCGTTATTTCATATCTTCCATCATTGGGCTTGCGGTTACAGTCATCATTGGGCAGGTTACAGAGTATTACACGTCTACAGGGCACAGCCCTGTGAAGCAGATTGCGGATTCTGCAAGGACAGGCCCCGCCACCACAATAATCATGGGGCTTGCCAAGGGAATGGAATCAACTCTGGTTCCTGTCATGGCAATAGTTCTGGGCGCTTTCCTGGCGTTCACTTTTGGCGGTGGCTTCTACGGCGTTGCTATAGCTGCAACGGCAATGCTTGCAATGACTGCAATTATTGTTGCAGTTGACGCTTACGGTCCAATAACTGACAATGCCGGGGGCATTGCTGAAATGAGTAAAATGCCCAAGTCTGTTCGCGCGATAACTGACCCATTGGACGCTGTGGGCAACACTACAAAGGCGGTTACAAAGGGGTTTGCTATCGGCTCTGCCGGTCTTGCGGCGCTTTCCCTTTTTGCCGCTTACAAGGATATCACGCACATAGATGTCATTAACATCTATGATGCTAGCGTTGTTGCCGGACTCTTCATTGGGGGCTTGCTTCCTTTCGTTTTCTCGGCCTTGACGATGAAGGCTGTTGGAAATGCAGCTTTCAGGATGGTTGAAGAGGTAAGGCGGCAGTTCAGGCAGATTAAGGGGCTTATGCAGGGAAAGGCGCAGCCGGATTATGCGAGATGCGTTGACATAAGCACAAAAGCAGCCATTAAGGAGCTTGTGCTTCCCGGAATCGTTGCGGTTGCATCGCCTTTGCTTGTCGGTTTCATACTGGGCCCTGAGGCTCTTGGGGGGCTGTTGGCAGGGGCGATAGTTTCAGGACTGCTCCTCGCTATAACAATGACTACAAGCGGAGCCGCATGGGATAATGCAAAGAAGTATATAGAGTCAGGCAATCTGGGCGGAAAAGGCAGCGATGCCCACAAGGCAGCTGTTGTCGGCGACACTGTAGGCGACCCTTTTAAGGACACCTCAGGGCCAGCGCTCAACCCCCTGATAAAGGTCTTGAACACGATAGCGCTGCTTGCGGCGCCTTTAATAATGGCTTACCATCTCCTTTAGAAAAACAATTTAAACCTCATCTGAAACCTTCGTATTATGAAAGTTTCTGAACTGGAAGGAAAGATACCGCAGCAGCTGTATGATGTCATCTATTCTAACATGAGTGAGCTCAGGCCTGCACAGGCCAAATCAATCAAGGCAGGGCTGTTGGAAGGGGCAAGCCTTCTGGTCTGCACCCCCACCGCTTCAGGAAAAACGTTAATTGCAGAATTGGCAGCTTTGTCAGCAATACTTAACGGCAAGGGCAAGGCAGTTTACATTGTCCCTCTGAAAGCTTTGGCTTCTGAAAAATACAACGACTTCAAAAAGCGATACGGCAGCTTGATTAAAACAGCCCTGTCAATTGGAGATATTGACTCTTCTGACAGCTACCTTGCAAATTATGATTTGATAGTGTGCACTGCTGAAAAGCTTGACTCTCTGCTGCGCCACCATTCGCCCTGGCTCGGCTCTGTTAAGGTTTTAATAGTGGATGAAATCCATTTGCTTAACGACCCAAAGCGCGGCCCTACTTTGGAGCTTCTTATCACCATTCTGAAACAGGTTCTAAAAAACATGCAGTTAATTGCCTTGTCAGCCACAATCGGAAACGCTGAGGAGCTGGCAGAGTGGCTTCAGGCAAAGCTGATTACCGATTCCTGGAGGCCTGTAAAGCTCCACCAGGGCATTTACCTAAATGATAGAATAGAATTTAAGAAATAATCTTCACAAAGAGGCTTCTCTCACTAGCATTGCTCCGCTTATAATCGCCCATATCCACCCTGCCAGCATCATAGCCCCTCCGGAAATTGCTAAAAACGCCAAGATAATTCCCGATATTGATGAAACAGCCATGGTAAGAACTGCCATTAATGTAGCAAAAATGCCTATCAGGAAACCGCCAACAAATATGACTAGCTGCAGTATCCCCTGTTTTGTTTTGCCTCCAAGGCTTGTCCCGAGGCCTGGCAGAAGGAATGCGTTTATTATCAAGGAAGCAACAGCAAGTGCCATGCTGGGCTTTTTGCCTTCAGCTTTCACAGAAGCTATTTTAGCCGCTTTTTTCACATCTGCTACATCTGCTTTGGCTGTTTTCTTTTTCATTATTTGATACAAGTGCATAACGCCATTTAAAAATTTTCTGCATCTATCTGCATCTATAATCTATATAGCAAGGTTTAAATATTAATTCCCGTAGTCTGACAATTATGGCAAATGCGGCTAAATCTGGTATTTCGCTGATTTTGGTAATTATTTTGCTGCTTGTCATCATTATTCGCTAAATTTTCTCAAGACGCCTTCTGAAATTCTGAAAAGGTGTCTTGGCAGGAACCATAAAAAACCAAAATGACAACACACCAAGGCCAGGTAAGGGCTTTTTACACTACGCCTGATGCTCCCATTGGGCCGCGTGGGGTAAGGGGGCAGTATCATGTTGCGGCTTTAGGAGAGCTGCCTGAGACAGTCATTTCTTTACCCCAAATTGCGGTTTTATACGTGCTTCCGGCAAATAGCCCTCATGCAATCAGGGTTGTAAGAAACATCACCCCTATTCCTGGAAAAAGGCTTGACCCAAACAATATTGACCATGTTGTTCTAAAGCTTAATGGCAGTGATTTGCGGTTCTATAATGGAGGTCGTAAATTTTCTAGTTTAGATTCTGCTGCCATGTATGCCGGCAATGCGCTGGTTAGCCCTTCTGAGCAGGCTGTTCTTGTGGCAGTTTCCCCTAAAACGCAAAAATCTTCGCCTTTTGCTTGCTCATTTGAAGCTTATTTAACTCAATATCTTGACAGGGTTACAAAGACTGGAAAGAAAAGACGTGGCAACAGTCTGAAATCGAAACATAAACAGAGAGGCTAAACAGCCAGCCCAAGAGATTCCACAACTATCTCTGGTTTGAATTCTGTTAAATCGCCGTAATCCTGCCCTGTTCCCAAATAAACAATTGGCTTTTTTGTAACATAGCTTACGGAAATTGCCGCCCCGCCTTTCTCGTCAACGTCAGCCTTTGACAGTATTATGCAGTCTATGCCAATCGTTTCGTTAAACCTTTTTGCCTGTTCCACGCAGTCATTTCCCGTAATTGATTCCCCAACAAATATCTTCATGTCTGGCTTGGCTACTTTTACAACTTTTTTCATTTCCTCCATGAGGTTTTTGTTGCTGTGCTGCCTTCCAGCAGTGTCTATAAGAACAGCTCCGATGTTTTTTGCTTGTGCATATTTTATTGCGTCAAATGCAACTGCTGCCGGGTCTGCCCCGTAGTCGTGCTTTATCAGCTTCACCCCGAGCTTATCCGAGTGTTCCTGAAGCTGCTGTATTGCGGCTGCCCTGAAGGTGTCCGAGGCTGCTATGACGCATTTTACCGCTTTGTTCTGAAAGGCCTTTGCTAATTTTGCTATTGTTGTGGTTTTTCCCGAGCCGTTTATTCCTACAAACATAATCACATAAGGCTTGCCCTCTTTCGCTTTGTTTACCAAGTCGATTTTTTCAACTTCAAAAAGGCTTTCAATGCTTCTTTTTAGGCTTTTAATTACTATCCCGCGAACCTTTCCCCGCTGGAGCGGCGTGTTGACAAGCTTTTCCTTAAGGTCTTCCCTTATTTTGTCAACAACTTCCATTGCAACGTTGTTCTCGAGAAGCACAACCTCCATTCCCTCAAATAAGGTGTCGAATTTTTCACTGGAGAGCTTGGTTGTTGTCACAACCCCTGCAAGTTTTCCAAGAAGCCCCTTATCTCCGCTTTTTTTCTTAAGGGCAGAGGACACCTTTCCAAATAGCCCCCTGCTTTCTTTTTTCTCTTTGTCCTCAGCTTCTATTTCAAAACTTTTCTGCCTTAAATCTTTTCTCACATCTTCCATTGCAGACTCGATTCCGGGCTTTTCCTCTTTAGCTTCCCTTGTTTCTTTGCTCGGCACCTTCACAATCTGGCCTATCGCAGAATCTGCTTTTTCTTCTTCAGCCTTTTCGGCAAGCTCATGGCTTTCGCTTTTCTTAGCCTGTTCTTTCAGAATCGCAAGTTTTTCTTTTGCCTTTTGTTCTTTCAGCTGTTTCTCTACGGCTTTTCTGATTTCTTCCTCCGTCTTTTGCGAGAAATTGTTAATTACGCCTTTCAGCTTCTTCTTTAAAAATTTGAACATTTTACTCTCTCTCTTTTACCATTTTGTCAAGCTCTTGCTCAAGCCCCTTCATTGATTCAGCCAGTTTTTTGACCTCAAGGGTGAGTTCTCTGGCATACTGGTTTATCTCATCCCGCCTTTCCTGCAGCATCTTTCCGGCTTTTTCAATTGTTTTCTTGACGCAAACACCTGCCCCCACATTGACGATGACATGGCTGTCGCTCTTTAGCTCTGCCTTCAGAAAAATTCCTTCCGCTATGGGAGTTAGCATTTCAGAGCTTTTCTTGCCTTTCAGCTCGTCAAAGCTTTGTATGTTTGCCTCTATTTCCTGGCTTTTTGTTTCAAGCGCCTGCATTTGCATCTGCATACGCTTCAGTTGCTCTGCAGCCATTTGCAGCTCCAGATACTTCTGCCTTATCTCTTCATCCGCCATAACCCTCTAGAATTCCAAGTCATTTAAAAAGCTTTGGCTAATGGCTGTTTGCCCTGTGCACATAAAGTGATTTACCTGCAGCAAGCCTTTTTATTACGTCGCTGATTATTTGAGCAGTGCTTAATACCTTTACCTTGCCGAACCTTTTTTCTTTTGGCAGCGGAATGGTGTCTGTCACAATAATCTCCTCAATATCCTTTAACGATTTAAGCCTTGAAGTTGCCGGATTTGTAAACAACGGGTGCGTGCATGCCACCCATATTTTTTCTGCTTTGTGGTTCTTGACAGCCTGCACTGCCTCTACAATGCTTGAACCAGTGTCTATAAAGTCGTCAATGATTACGGCGTTCATTCCATCCACTTTTCCTACCACGTTCATTGCCGTAGCCCTTGTGAAGTCTTCACGATACTTGTCGATGATGGCTATGCGATTGGCTTTCATGGCATTAGCCAACTCACGGGCCCTCTTAACGCCACCCGCGTCCGGCGAAACAACAACTGAGTTCTTTATGCCCTTTTTCCTGAAGTAATCTGCTATCATGTTTAGTGCTGTCAGGTTTTCAACAGGGATGTCAAAGAAGCCTTCTATCTGCGCTGCATGCAAGTCAAACGTCACAACCCTTCTGACCCCCAGCGTCTCTAGCATTCTGGCAACCAGCTTTGATGAGATTGGTTCTCGCCCTGTTTTTTTCTTGTCCTGCTTTGAATATCCAAAGTATGGCATTATTGCTGTTATGAAGCCGCAGGAGGCCCTTTTCAAGGCATCTACCATGATAAGCAATTCCATTAAATTGTCATTGACCGGAGGGCATGTTGACTGTATTATGAATATGTCCTGTTTTCTCACAGACTCTCTGATAGAAACTCTTACCTCGCCATTAGGAAACCTTCCGATATCTGCATTAACCAGTTTAATGTGAAGCAGCTTAGCAACATCTTCAGCAAGCTTTCTGTTGGAATTGCCAGCTATGAGCTTTACGCCTTTCATTGTTCAACCCCAAAGAATACTAAGCCAAACATATAGCTAATATTTAAACATAGCGGTAAAACGTCGGTGTAGTAAGTAAGCCAGCGTTTCTGAGGCTCAGAAACCTATGGCATCAGAAGCTAATGGTTCTGATGGTGCTCAGGAACTTATTCCTGACACAACAGAAACGCTTAAGCGTTTCCGAGTGCTCAGAAGCTTTGCTTCTGACATTTCTGACATTGGCCCTGGTGTTCTTGGCAATTTCTGCGGAGAGCGGATATAAAAGGGTTGTCAAAGGTTGTATGCCTCTCTTAGAAATTCTCTGTATTCTTTCAGAACAGTCTTAAAGCTAATCAGGAATTTGCTTTTCTGCGCTTTAACGTTGGAATTCACGAATTTCATCACCTTTCAACCAGTTCTTAATTTCTTCATAACTGTAATAATTTTCTCTTATACCTTGCATTATCTTGGGATTGCTTGATTTATTAACTTTTGTTTTTTCGCCATTGTAAATGAGGAAATTTTCAACAACTGCAAACGCCGTTCTTCTGTTTCCGCTGGCAAAGGGGTGAGTTTGGACAAGCCCTTTAAGCAGGGCAAGTGCTTTGTCGTATAAGTCTCCTTTTGCACAACTTACACATTACTTATTCATCTTCAATTATTCTTGTGATTTCTTCAATTCTTTCTGGATTCAAACTTACCTGCAAGCCGTATGAGGTTGGTTTTGGAATTACAAAACCTTCTTTGATTAATTCTTTCACCGCTTCCTTAGCTTCTCCAACTATGTGCTTGGGTATGCCTTTGGTGAGGTTCTCTACAGCAGTATGCTTGCCTCCGATTATTCGGTGCCTGAATAGTTTTCTGAGAATTATCTTTTTTATGTCCATTTCGTCTTCTATGCGCTTCTGATATTTATGCCTTTATTCACTATACTGAATGTTTAAATATAGAAAAATATATAAACAAGTTATTCTAACTGGATACTACAATGGAAGAAAAACCCTCATTCAGGCTTGTATTTGGAGACTCCCCGATAATCAAAGTTATAGACTTTTTTCTGGAGAACAGGGAGTTTGATTACAGCTTAACGGATATTGCAAAAAATGCAGATATTGGCTGGAGTACTCTGCACGGCTTTTGGAAGGATATTGTAAAGCTTGGCGTTGTTACGAAAACAAGGAAAATTGGACGCGCAGAGCTCTATAAATTGAATATGGACAGCCTGCTTGTGAAGCAGTTAATTGCCCTGGATAACAGCATTTCAAAAAAGTTGCTGCAGGAAGAGATGGAAAGGCAGAAGCTTGAGCTTTCTGCATAGCTAAACTGTTGCCCGCTAATGTTGTTGTAGGTGCAGACGCACCTTCAGGTGATTCACTTGCTGCTACCACGATAGCATAAACAACTACTACTGCAACCACTACTACAACTTTTTTTAGGTTTGCCGTTAGCACATACTTTTTATGGAAAGGTTTATATAACTAATTTACCTGACCTATTACTATTGGGGTGGTGGCTATGTTTGAGTTTCTGAAAAGAAGGGGCAGGTTTGATAAGATAGACATATCCGTGCTTGAAGAGGACGGCCTGCAAAAGGCGTTTGAAAGGGCAAGGCATAAGTAAATGCTTAAACGATTGTTTCTGCTTAGGGTTAGCAATAATCGCTGCAGTGGCTTATTGAACACGCTTCCTTGTGGCAGCACAAATCAGAGTCTTGACAGCCGGCTGCGTCGCCATTTCATTCTTTGATTTCCTTTATTGCACCTGATTTTATTGCTGCAATAAAGGTTTTCTTGTGCTCTTTGCGCAAACCGTGCCACATTAAACCGTGAATAATCGCAGCAACGCCGTCGGCATCCAACTCGCCATCCCGAATAATCCTCAGCAAACGATTCCAATGTTTGGCTTCCAAACGGATATTGTGTCTGTAGCCGTCTCCAATCTCGACACAGAAGCCAGAGTCTTTTAAGTATCTCACCGCATAGCTTCCATATGTATCACTGCTTTCTTTTCCTTTCTCCAAATCGTACTCAAATATAGTTTCCGGTCCCATGAGCTATAAAGTATAGAGAAAGGTTTATAAAGATTGCCTGAGTGCTAGTCAATGAGTCGAAATGTCAAACAGTGATTGTCGGCATTGCAAGAGAATTTAATTCTAATATAGTTAGCAATATGTTGAGTGGTCGCCTTCACCTTCATTGTTAGAGGCATCAACTTCTTTTATGGCTGTAGTGGTGCAACGGCAGCACGTAATCCTGTGGCGGTTATGGACCGGGTTCGACTCCCGGCTACGGCCCTCTTAACAGCCCATAGCCATAGCTGTTAGTTTCTGCTGCTGCGATTAAAAGTCGCGGTAGCTTCATGATGTTATTATAAAATATTGCAGCAAAAGCTGCGGAGATAATGAAAATGGAAAATGGAGGGTTTAAACTTGCAATTCCCACGACAGGCCGGTTAGCCCAGGAAGCTCTTGAGTGGCTTGCCAGTCTGGGAGTGCTGGAAACGTTGTGGGTAACTTCAGTAGTGGAAACCATAAATGATTTCAAAAAACTTCCAGAGGAAAAAACTGCAAGAGATGCTGTAAAGCGAATATGGGAAGAAGGGCTTGAAGGTGTAACGCTAAAGTATGATTTGAGAAGTGGGTGGAGGGCTGCGTTTTCTGCAAAGGATGCTGAGATGGGAGGCAATCCAGTTACGGTTTATGGAAGCGAGTCTCCATCAATTAATGGCATACTGCAAGGATTGGGTGATGTGGCAGTAATAGGTTACGATGAGCTTGTCGCTGCAATGGTTCGCTATCTTTACCCAGGTATGAATGTGCCCGAATGGGACAAACTGAATAGTCGGATAGTTCCAAAATCAACTGATGTTCATGTTATAGGTTCAACGAGGATAAGGGACTATGCAGGACTCTTTCTGATGGTGGGTGAATCAGTGGATGTAAACGCAGATTATTTGCTAGGCATCCGGTCAGGCAGAACACCTGTATACGTTAAAGGGCAGAACGAAGGTTTACTTTATTATCTTCTGGGTAATGATGTTGATGGAAGAGCAACTGAACATGTTGAGCAAGCGGCAAGGGACGATAAGACTTTTTGCTTTGATTTAGTCAGGTCTGGCAGCACTGTAGAGAGAGAGAGCGACTAAAACTGGTAGGCAACCCGTTATTAGTTACTATGTCTGTAATAGCTGTAGACCTTGCTAAGTACAGTGCCAATCCAGACCTTCAGCAGGTTGTCAATAATCTCAACCCGGGTGAAGCATCAGAAGATTATGGCGAAGGCATCCCAAGATGGGAAACTGGATTGAGAGAGAAATTAGGCCATTCATGGTTAAAAGTCGTATAGCTTTTTCTGGTCTAAAGAACCACCAGTCAAAGACTGGTGGGATTTACTTGTAATATTTGCATAGACTGGTGGTTCTTAGTGCTCAGAATTTTCCATCAGTCTATTATTGATAGCAAGCTTCGCTTGCTTTCGACTTCACAAGCTGGAAAATTCTGACATTTTATTATACGCATGGAAAAGCTTATTAAATGCAATTAATAGAGACTGAATAGAGAATGTGCAATATGGAACTCAATAACGCCCGCGGAACAAGGGACATCTCAGGGGAGGATGCCATCCTGAGGGAAAGGGTAGTTGACACTCTGAAGGGCGTGTTTGAGCTTTACGGCTACAACCCGCTTGAGACGCCAATGCTTGAGAGGTATGAGACGCTTTCTTCAAAGTATGCGGGAGGGGAGGAAATACTGAAGGAGGTGTTCAGGCTTCGCGACCAGGGAAACCGCGAGCTTGCCCTGAGGTATGACCTGACTGTGCCCCTTGCAAGGTTCATAGCCTCCAATCAGAATTTAAAGATGCCGTTCAAGAGGTATGCCCTAGGCAGTGTATTCAGGGACGGGCCGCTTAAGGCAGGAAGATACCGCGAGTTCACGCAATGCGATGCTGACGTTGTTGGAAGCAGCAACCTGGCATCAGATGCTGAGATGATAAGGATAGCGCTTGCAGTGTTTGAAAAACTGGGCCTGAATGTTATTGCGAAAGTAAATAACAGGAAGGTTCTTGACGCACTTCTGGAAAAAGCAGGAGTGAAGGAGGAAGATGTCGGGACTGTCATGCTCAGCATTGACAAGCTGGAAAAATTCGGGAAAGAGGCGGTTGAGAAAGAACTGGCAGGCAAGGGAATAAACGCTTCTGTTATTGAAAAATTAATGGTATACCTTTCAATTGAAGGAACAAATAAACAAAAAATCGGGAAATTAAAGGAAACAATCGGTGAAACCACCGGCGTGAATGAAATTGCAGAGGTTCTTAAAACATCCGGCAGTAAAAATGTTGAGTTTGACGTTTCGCTAGCGCGAGGCCTTGCCTATTACACAGGCACTGTATTTGAGGTGTTTCTTAAGGGGTCGGAAATCAAGTCTTCAGTTGCAGCAGGCGGAAGATACGACAAAATGATTGGCAATTTTTTAAGTGAAACGCGCGATTACCCTGCTGTGGGCATATCTTTCGGCTTGGATGTTATTGCAGATTCAATAAAGCTGGAGAGCGAAGAGCGGGGTGCAAGGAGCGTTGTCAAGGCATTGGTTATTTCAATAGGCGAGGAGCGCATTGCCTCCGAAGTTGTTGAAATGCTTAGAAACAACGCAGTAAACTGCGACACAGACTACACCGGAAAAGTCGGGAGGGCTGTTGAGTATGCAGACAGTTACAAAATACCTTATGTTATTTTTGTGGGTGAGAAGGAAGCGAAAGCCAACAAGGTTAAAGTGAGAAATATGGTGAGCGGAGAGGAAAAAATGGTTTCTGTGAGCAGAGTAGCAGCTTCTGTTAAATAGTTTGGGGGTTAAGTCAACTGTCGCTTGTTTTCGTTGCTGTCTGCACTTTCCTTATTTCCTGCCCCCTTAACTTTGCGAAGGGAGGAGGAAATAAGCAGGAGTGTGGGAAGCATCAGGCATAGCATAAGTTAGCTTAACCAGTTTTAGTCAAAACCTCGCATCCGGAGTCTGTCACCAGGATTGTGTGTTCTGCTTGGCTTACAAGCCCGCGCGCCTTTTCCACGAGTGGGGGAAAGCCTTGGATTGAGTTAAGCTGCTGCAGCTGCCTCAATGCCAGTTCCACTTTTATTGCAGGAAATTTCTTCATCAGCCAGCGCTTAGCAAAAGGCATGTTTTGGTAAGTCTCGATTTGTTCCAATATCTTGCGGGCAGTCATGTCCCTTAGAGGCTTGTGGGAAATCTGCATGAAAACCTCTGCGTTCGTTCCCTCCACTATGATGCCCTCTCCTGTAGTCGCAAAAGGCTCTATGGCAATTATCTGGCCAGAGGCCAGTTCGGTGTGGTCGTTGTTGTTAAAATTGGGTATTGTGGGTTTTGTGTGCAGTTCAAACTGCGCAATGCCGTGGCCCGAAAGGTTCCTTATCGGAGAGAATCCTGCTGCTGTAATTTCTGAATGTATCGCTGCCCCTATCTCCGACAATTTAACACCGGGCTTAACTATTTTGATAGCTGCATTTAAAGCGTTTCTTGAGGCTCTAACCAACTCGGCATTGTTACCGGATAAGTCAACAGTGGCTGCCGTATCGCCGGGAATCCCGTCAATATGAGCCCCTACATCCAGTTTTGCAACCTGGCTGTCCAGAATTGTGCTGTCTTCATTAGGGCAGCAGTAATGCGCAGCAACGTAATCCAAGGATATCTGTGCAGGGAAAGCCGGCTTTGCACCCAACTCAACAATCTTGCTGTCAACAGCATCGCAAACCTCTATTACAGCAGCGCCTTTTTTGATTAGAGCGACTCCAAAGTCAAGCGCAGCTCCGGAGATGCTGCAGGCCTTCCTCCACTTTTCAGTCTCTTCTGCCATAAAAGAATGCAACCATGATTGATTTATAAAATTGTTGGTAGAATAAACTTTTATTGCT
>Ga0209541_10006080_pt1 | contig 20779 bp, 21 predicted proteins | sample RifCSPlowO2_01_FD_184027 | JGI IMG/M metagenome (GOLD analysis project Ga0209541, IMG submission 184027) | Groundwater microbial communities from Rifle, Colorado - Rifle CSP2_plank lowO2_0.1 (SPAdes) (version 2) | ecosystem: Environmental > Aquatic > Deep subsurface > Groundwater | place... | reverse complement strand
TTTTTACTCCCCATGCGAGATAGCCCGCGTATGCCAACCCCGCAAGTGACGCGAGTATTGCCCAATATTCAATTCGCATATGTTATAAAAAATTAATAAATTAATTATAGATTTGCAATTCCTTAGCCCATGGCTGACCCCGCCCGAGGCGGGGCAATTCTCAATATATCGTATGATTCATTGGGTATTGGTAATTGGTTATTAGAAATTAATAACTATTCTTTTTCTTTCTTCTTTTTTTTCTTTGATTCTTTTTTCTCGGCTTTTGCCTTTTTTTCTTTCTTTGGCTTTTCTTTTTGGGGTTTTTCTTCGGTATCCTTTTTGATTTCTTGTATATTTTCAGAAGATACTTCTTTGAGTGTAGCAACTTCTTCTTTTGGCGCCTCTATCATTGCCATTTCTTGTTTTAATATTTCAACTCCGGCATCAGTTGCAACGACTACCCTATCAGTGAGAATGTCTATCTTCCACCCCGTGAGCCGGGCGGCAAGCCTCACGTTTTGTCCCGATTTGCCAATAGCCAGAGAAAGTTGGTCTTCAGAAACTAAAACTTTGGCTGTTCTATTTTCTTTATCAATGGTAATACTCGAAATTTTTGCGGGCGAAAGTGCGTTTCCAATAAATTCCTCGGGGCTTTCGCTGTATTCAATAATATCTATTTTTTCTCCCTTAAGTTCGGATATAATGGTTTGCACGCGCGCTCCGCGCTGGCCTATGCATGATCCTATGGGATCGATGTTTTCGTTGTCGGTCCACACCGCGATTTTCGTTCGAGACCCTGCTTCTCGCGCAATGCCCTTGATCTGAACCACGCCCGATGCGATCTCTGGAATTTCCATTTCAAAAAATTTCTTCACAATATTTTCATGGCTGCGTGAAACTATAATTTCCGGACCCTTGTTTGTTTTTTGCACTGAAACGACGTATACTTTCAGATGCTCGCCCGGAGCGTATATTTCTCGAGAAATCTGGTGCTCCGGAGGGAGAAGCGCTGTTGCGCGGCCGAGATCAACAAGTACGAGCCGTCCCTCTCTTCTCTGGACAACGCCGGTGATAATAGTATCTTCGCGCGATTTGAATTCACTTAAAACAATCTCTCGTTCTGCCTCGCGCAATTTTTGGATAATCACCTGCTTTGCCGTTTGTGCCGCCATTCTTCCAAAATCTCCGGGCACCTCAAGCTTGGTGGTAATAACATCTCCTATTTTGTATGATTTTTTTATCTCGCGCGCCTGCGTGAGCTGAATCTCTGTTTTTGGATTAAATCGTTTTTTCTCCAATTCTTCAGAGTCGCCAAGAGCGGGATTGAGAGGCTCTCTGTCTCTTTTTATAGGCTCTTCTTTTAACATCGGCTTTTCAGCTGTCTCTTGAGCCAACTCCTGCAATTCTTCCTCAGGAACATCCTCAACCACTGTCTTCACGTCAAACGCGTCAATTTTTCCTGTTTCCGGATCAAACTCAACTACAATATTTTGTAGCTTATTTCCAAAATCTTTGCGATAAGCCGCGGCCAATGCGGCCTTTACGGTTTCGAGAACACTCTCATAGGGAATGCCCTTTTCATCGCATATTGCTTTTATCGCTTGACTGATATTTGATGACATAATTGTATAAATTTCCAAATTCCAATTTTCAATTTCCAAAATATAAGGAATATGATCTTGAAAAATTGGTTCTTATTAATAAAACGTGGTAGCCCAAAGAGCTACCATAGATATGTCAATAATACCATATTCAAAATTTCCGTCAAGGGCTTGACAAGCGAACCCAAGCCATAATATACTAAGACTTGGTTCTTTACAATATGTCTTTTAATTGTCAATCGTTATAAAGAAAGGATAATGCATGCCTGTAGTATTTTTTGGACTTATGAAAGAAGTTGAGGAAGTCTGCCAATCGGCGGTTCAAGAAATTAAAAAGAATCCGAAACTCGCGCAGTTAAAAATATTTCTCGGCAGAAAGCCAAAGGATATCGTCAACGAGCTTCAAGATCTCGGAAGATGCGCCCGCAGATACCATGGTCAACGATTTAAAAATATGCCCCTGCACGAAGCCTTAAATGATGAGCTCATAAGTGATCTCTGGACATTCGCGGATGCCGCGCTACTCATCGCTTCAATCTCCGGCTACATAGCTCTTTGCCAGCTTGATTCCTATCACCATGGAAGTGGCAATAAAAAAATTGTTCCGAGTTCAGTTACAAAAGCAAATGGGTCATTTGAACAATCTCTGCGCTGTATTGCTTTAGCGGAAAAATTATGGGTTAAAAGAGGCGAAATTTATAGGCTACTTTCAAAACACAAAAAATAATACGAGTTACCGACAGGATAATCCTGTCGGTTTTTAATTTATAACTTACGAGCCTAATCCTCCCCTCTCATGAGGGGGAGATGGAGGGGGTCATGGAAACGCTAACTATTATTATATGTTACTCCGACCTCCCCTAACCCCTCCTCATGAGGAGGGGAAATAATTCAAGCACGCAAGTCCCATATAAAAAGCCCATGAATATTATTCATGGGCTTGTGTTTATATAGATACCTTCATTTTTAGTTTTTTCGGATTTTCAAACTTGGGAGTCCATTTCGTGCCAAGCTTTCGAAATGCCTTAAAAACAAAGTCAAACAGCTTCTTTTTGACTTCATTATATTTTTCAGGAGAAATTGTTTTCGCGGAATCTAGGGTTACCGCATAATGTACGGAAATATTTCCGTCGCTCGGGAAATGCGGGAAAAAACTTTTTTCTTCAATCATAAATGGAGCGCTTCTTAATATCTCAATGGCCTGCGCTCGAACCTTATGAAATGGCTGCGGATTCTTTTTATCTCTACTATATTGACTATAAACGTTCATTGCGTCTTGTATCTTCTTTTGGGCAATCATGGCGTAGCCGCATTGAAATTCGTAGAGGCATATAAGCCAAAAGTTATATGCCATAAGCGTTATTTTCCAAAGCGTATCAATAATATACTTTTGGCTATGTTCGCTTGAAACCGGAATGAGCTCCGCTAAGTCCGCAATGCACGGTGAGAGCGCTGGCGTCTCGCGATCACTATCTTCAATTTCCAAAAAAGAAAATACCGTATCAATAAAACAAGCCAAAACATCGTTGCCGAAAAGTCCGCGAGAGCAAAGCTCTGAAAAGAGTTTTCTCTCCGCAACAAAACCATAGTAATCTTCTATCACCTTGTCAGTAGGCGCGTAATTTTTGCCTTCGTATATGTAATAACTGCTCCCCATGCGAAATGCTCTAAGGGTAGTAATTGTCTGTTCTTTTGACTGTGTTGAGGAAAATCCCCACACCTCTTTTGCATTTTTAGCCATGCTTGCCTCCATCGTGTTTGGCTGTTATACCCACAACACCCGTCGCGGCAAGCGCCAATGCGACCAGCAAAATGGATCGCACTGGCAGGGTTAAGGCAGACACTGGCAACGTGGCGTTGAAAGCTGTGGCAACCAAACACAAGATGACTGAGATGTAAAAAAGCCGCCGGATCAGGGAAGGCTGGAGAATAGCGCATATGATCTTTTGAACTCTACTCATCTCGTTCTTCTCGCTCCTTGCTTTTTTCTAGCATCTGACGGCAATATTCCACTGCTTTCTTCGTCCTTTCATGTATTTGAGATAGGCTCTGATTAATACTCACTATTGTTTTTCTCATCTCCTCAAAACGACGAGTTATGTCATTCATCAGCTCGTAGGTTTCTTTAACTTCCTTCTCACTCAAATGTAACTCTTGAAACCATCGGGTTTTTTCTTCTGTCATAATTCACCTCCGTAAATTTTTCTTTACTCTTGCAAATTTCGAAAAAATAGGGTATGCCAATAATCGAGCCAATATTCCGACTAAGAATTCAAATAGTTTCCACATTACAAGAATCAGCAAGACACACGATACAAACAAAATGAGAAAATGGGTAAAGGGCCGATCTGCTTCAGTAAAAAAGATAGCGATGATTTGCTGGGCGCCCCATGAAAGCAAAAATCCGCCCACCAAAAAAACTATCAAAAGAAAACCCCTACTCATATAAGCCTCCTTTTTCTTTGACTCATGGCAAAAATTACGTACCAGCGCACGAAAAAATCCAGCCCTTATTCTTTCATTTCTACGCGACCTATGCGATAAAATTTTCTAGACATTACTATGAGATAAGCCCCTAGAACAAAAAAGAGCGCGCCAATGAAATGACATAGTATTACATCAAACAAATTTTTCTCCTGCATCTTTTCTAATATTTTCTGAAACCAGCATGCCATTAAAACTCCTAAAGAAATACAGCCAGTTCCCATTAAGGCAAAGCCGGTGGTTGCTCTATCCCTGCTTTTCAAAAAACCCAGACGCATATCATCTATGATGCACAAAAAACTATACATACTTATGACAAAGTAAACGCTCGCGCAAAAAATATACATGGCAACATGATACCATTCTTTAGCATCGGCAATAGGGGGGATAAATCCAACTGCCATGCCAAGCAGAACTACTGAAAGAAAAATGCTTAGAATACAGACTATGGTTGAACATGCTATACTCATCTTTCTATAATACGATACGCTTGTCTGACGCATGCAGATCCTCCCGTAAAACAAGTTGTAATGAACATAAAGAACTAATGACACACTAGCACAAAAATACGATTTTGTTAAGGGTAAAACTGTTTGGTTACATGGTTACATTTTTAAAATGCTTTATTTCCGCAGGCTCGTACGAAAGGTCAACGCTCACCACATCAAGCCGAAATGGATCCCGAATATTGTTTTCTAAAAGATATATTTGAACGGATAATTGGAAGTGGCGCATTTTATGGAAATGGACATTTTGTTCAGGGTGTCCGAAGCGTGCGTCCGAGCGTGTCTTTACCTCAACAAAAACAAAGGATTTTTGGTCCTTCGTTATAATATCAATCTCGCCCGCCCGCGTTCTGTAATTTTTATCAATAATCTTATATCCAAGTTTTTTCAAAAATTTGCAAGCCAGCTTTTCTCCATAATTTCCAATATCTTTTTTACTAAATATCATAATGAACTTATTGCTTAAGGCTTACTGCTTATGGCTCAATTATGGCAGGTATTTTTCAAAAATTTTTTTCTTTTTTCGCTCTTCCTGCAAGCGCGGCACGTCTTTTGCAAAATACCACAATGATTGCGTAGTCCAAAGAATAGCGGTTACAACCCATACAATAAACCAAATGCGCGCGGAGAGTATGAGAGCTCCTTCATGCGCGAAAAGCGCGTACAAAAAACCTAAAACGCCCATGGTAAAAAAAATAACTCGAATTTTTCTCAATCCGTAAATATAGTAAACATCAATTTTTTTCACCTTAATATGGTACGTAGTCGCGATGCCAGCGATAACGCATAAAGAAAAAATGGTTATGAGAATTTTAAAACCCAAAGCCTCAATAGGGTCCGGCCTTACATTAAATAGGACTTCCGGCCGAAAAAAACTTATAAGATACCGCATAGTATAAATACGTTATGGCTCATGCTATAAAACAGTCTGAATGAAAAAATCTTATTGATTGCGCAACAAGATGTTTATTTTGTTTTTAAATGTAAAAAATTTATTTATTTTCGAAATACAAGAGCAAAATGATATTTCCCCGGAGAAAACTCGTCAACCAGCTCAAGTTCCAATGAATGTGCCAATGATTTTATATCTTCCACCTTTACTCTGTCAATGGGGGGCGGGCCAAACGGCGCCGAGGTTCTATTCCAGTCAATCACCAAGAGCTTTCCTTCTGGCTTGAGTATTCTCTTTGCTTCGCGAAAAATATTTGTATGTTCTTTTGACTGAAAAAGTATATTAATGAGAAATGCCATATCAAGCTCATTATCCGCAAGGCCAGTGGAGCGGTATATCTCAAGATTTGCCCATATCGTTTTAACGTTGGAAACTCCCTCAAGCCGGGACCTTTTTGAGACCTCGCTTAAAACAGATTTGAGAATATCAACGGCATACGCCATGCCATTCTCGCCAATCATTTTTGCCGCGGGAATAAGGAAATGCCCTGTGCTTCCGCATCCAAGATACGCGATTTTCATATCCTGGCTAATGCCAAGATGCGCAAGAGTTTTTTCGGGATGTATAAGCTTGTTTCCGCCGGAAATGTAAACCATACTTTAAAATTTCTAATTTTCAATTTCTAATTTCTAAACAAATATAATTATACCACAATTATTCATGGCTCGCCAAAGCCTTGATTGGCTTATATGACATACGATGAATGGGGCAAACTCCGTGTTTTTTTAGCGCTTCTTGATGTATGCGCGTGCCATATCCTTTATGGTGAAAAAATCCATACTCATCAAAAATATTGTCATACGCTTTCATTATTTCATCTCGCACAACCTTGGCGACAATTGACGCGGCGGCAATGCAAAAAACCTTTGCGTCGCCGTCAATAATATTTTTGTACGGCATATCAAACCAAAATCCCCTGCCGTCAATAAGCGCAAAGTCCGGCCGCACGCCAAGCGCATCAAGCGCATTATTCATCACCAGCTGATTGGCTTTTCCCATGCCAAGAGAATCAATCTGCTCTGATTCCACGACACCAAAGGCGCAGGTGAAGTTTTGTGTTAGAAATTCATACGCTCGCATTCTTTGTTGCGCGCTCATAAGCTTGGAGTCGCGTACTATTATTTTTTCCTTTTGATATTGAGGTGTCACAAATTTCCTCCCCTTATATAAGGTGAGGCTAGGAGGGGTTAAAAGAACCGCGCCAGCAACAATCGGTCCAGCCCATGCGCCTCGTCCAGCCTCATCGAGCCCGGCGATGATCTTAAATCCTTGAGAAAAAAGTATATTTTCCTGTGAAAATGTTGGGCGTCTCATAGCACGTCTTTATTATACATACATTTTATAATCGCCGCTAATAATTGACAATCGAAAAAAAATTTTATATAATTTAAAAGCTGTTCTTTGTTCAAAATATCCTCAATTTTATAGGGAGTTTACTGTGGCGCAAAAAAAGTTGCGAGAGCTTAAAAATCTTGTTCCGGGGAAAATCATTGTTTTATTGGAAAAAAAAGGACAAAATCCAAAAATTTCCGCGAAAAAAACAAAAGATATCGTTCAAAAACTTGATCAAGCAGCATCGATGACTGACGAAGAATGGCGCAAAAAACGTCGGAAAAAAATCTTTTTTGAAACATAATAAAAAATATAAAGGCTTTGTTCCATTCGAAGCCTTTTTTATTGAAAAAAATTATTTTTTTTATATATGTTTTTCAATGATTTTTTTTAACTCTTCTTTTGACCGGAGGCCTACGAGTTGCTCGGCAACGGCGCCGTTTTTAAAAATTATTAGAGTCGGAATACCCATAATATTATATCTTCTGGGAGTTTCCGGATTCTCATCCACGTTCATTTTCCCAATTTTTATTTTTGTTGAGTCAAACTCATGAGACAGCTGTTCAATAATTGGTCCCTGAATCCTACAGGGTCCGCACCAAACTGCCCAGAAATCTATAAGTACGGGGGTATTCGATCCCAAGGCATCTGACTGAAAATTTTGATCTGTAAATATATAATCCGCCATATTCATTAAAACAATATAATTTAAGCATTATTTAAAATACATTATATCATAAAATCAAATAGATATAAATCTCCTCACCCGATAACTATCAGGGGAACCCAGAAACAATTGCAATTACCCCAATGAAAAGTAAAATGTAAAAAAGCGCCCTTAGTAAAACCAAGGGCGCAAAATTATTACGGACAAATTGTGCTCAGACAGCCTATGCTGTCTGAGGTCGGATCAGGTCCGCATGTTGTCGGACCAGGATTGGGAGGAGCGGCTCCGCCTTGAAAAAGGTAGCTATAAAGAAAAACAATATCACTGACATCGACAGTTCCGCTATCGTTTGCGTCGGCCGCATCATAGCAAGAAATATCAGGTCCGCCCTGAAAAAGAAAGTTCGAGATATATACAGGATCGGAAATGTTGACATTTCCGTCATTGTTGGCATCGCCTCTGCGAAAATTGGGACCACCGACGACCGCGCTTACCGATCCGGCAAGGGCGCACACCATGATCACGTTGAAAACAACAGCAAATCTACGAAGCATGCTTCCTCTCTTTCCACAAAACACAAACTTCAAAAAAGAACAACCAACACAATTACTAACTTCCGCTTACCTCCTTTCTTTTACTGAAAAAGTAGAAAAAATGTATTGGAAGATTTATATTAAATAAAAAATTTTATAAAGTCAATACCCTAGAAATATACTTATCCACAGTTTAAACTATTATGTGTCGTAAAATATAATATACTTTTTTTTAAATTTTGATCTTAATTTCATTGAATTACAAAAACCCGCCCTTATTCATCATTTCAAATTTCTAGAGACACAACATCCCCCATATTATACAGATTTCTTTATTTTATGATTTTTTTACAATGATAAAACAAGGGTTTTGTAATTCAAAGCAATTTATAAAATTTTTTTATATAGTGTTTTCAGTGAAACACTTTATAAAGCTAGTATTTATATGAAAAGAAGTGTATGATTGTCTACACTAGTGTAGACAATCATACACTTCTTTGTAAATCATAATTCAAAACCCATGCTTCGCGCATTTGGTGGACCGTACCGGATTTGAACCGGTGGCCTCTTCCATGCCATGGAAGCGCTCTAGCCAACTGAGCTAACGGCCCTTAAAACAAAAAATGTACTTAAACTTATAAATGTTCCACGTGGAACATTTTGCTATTTTTATGTCGTAAAATATTATAAATTCATAATAATATCTAAAATTAGACAATTTACTCTATTAATTAAGTAGTGAATTTACCTTTATGATGTAATACTACATTAATAATCAAAATATTTCAAATTTTAAACTCAAAAATGTATTATTTTTTTATAATTATAAATACTTAGTTTATAAAATTCTTTATAAAGTACGGGTCAATCTTTTCTGGTATACGTGGTCAAATGAAACAGGTTAAGCGCTTTCTCTGTGTAGATAAGCGAAGTTTCAAAGATTGCAGGAGAGAAAATTTAAGGACAAAATTCTCAAGTATTCAGTATTGACTCAAGAGCATGTGTATGCTATCCTATCATGATACTCATACTTTTCATACATTTCATATTATAACTTATTTATGAAAAACTCATCTAAAGAATGTCATCAATTTTTTGGAATCTGCACTCTTGGTGAAAGGGGACAGGCTGTCATTCCGGCAGGCGCTAGAAAAAAATTAAACCTTAAAAAAGGCGAGAAGCTTTTTGTTTTTGGATTCAAAAACGAAATGATCGGATTTGTAAAAATACGCTTTGCTCAAAATATTGCCAAACGACTGGAACAAAAGCTCCATTCCTTAAACGATATTATAAACCATTCTCAATAATTTTATTCTTATGAAGAGATTGAATAAAAAAATAATTATTTCTGCATTAATATTTTCTTTTATTATTATAGCTATTTTTCTCTCTCGAGGAAAGAGTAAATTGAAATACGATTTTGTGCTTGCTCAAAAACAAAGCGTGACTCAAGAGGTAAGCGCCACTGGAAAAATAGTTGCGAGCCAAAATGTAAATTTATCTTTTGAAAAAAGCGGAAAAATTTCTGGTGTGTTTGTCAAAGTAGGGGACAGCGCTATATTGAATAAAATTCTTGTTCAGCAAAATAATGCGGATCTTTCTGCGCAATACGCTCAGGCAAGGGCGCAGATACAAAGCGCTCAAGCGCAAGCTAAGCAATATAAGGCCGCACACCAATCTCAAAATGCCAGACTCAATGAGATGAAAAAAGGCACAAGGCCAGAAGAATTGGAAATAAAAAAATCAGAGCTAAAAAAAGCGCAACAAAATCTTCAAAATGAATACGTGGTCATAGTAAATGTTTTACAAAAAGCGTATGAGCTCGCCGATGAAGCGGTGCGCATCAAAACCCCAATCATTTTTTCCGGATCAAAAAGCACTTCCTATAAGCTTACATTCAACACGTGTGACTATCAGGCGGAGATTGATTCCGTGTCTCTTCGCGCAGATAGCGAATACAAGCTTGACGAATGGCGTGATGAGATTTTTATCCTTGAAAACGCATCCATAGACCAAAAAGAAATTGCCCTGCAAAAATCACTTCTATACCTAAGTTTTTTCCAAAACTTTTTGTTAAGGACTAATGACACTTTGATCGCCCCATGCAATCTTAATAATCCATCGCTTGATGCCCATAGAAATAATATTCTCTTGGCCAGATCTAATATTATTACCGCGACCGATACTATAATAAACAAAAAACATACTATTTCCTCTCAAAAACTTATCATAGAAAGAATTCAGAATGAGCTTAATCTCAAGCTCGCGGGCTATACTCAAGAGCAGATACAATCGCAGGAAGCGAGCGTATTGCAGGCAGAAGCAAACATAGAATCTCAAGAGGCAATTGTCCGCCAATACGAGGCAAATCTCGCTAATATCTCGGCACAAATTGCCAAAACATCAATAACTGCCCCATTTAATGGTATTGTTACAAAAATTGACGCAAAGGTTGGAGAAATTGTGCCCGCAGGAAAAGAAATTATATCGTTTATTTCGGAAAATTTTTCCGCCAAAGACGGTTCTGTCATCGGCTGGGAAATAGAAGCAAATATTCCCGAGGTTGATATTGCGAAAATCAGCCTTGGAAACAAGGCGGATATTACGCTTGATGCCTATTCAAGCGATGTTGTATTTTATGCAAAGGTATCCTCCATTGAGCCCGCCGAAACAATTATTGATGGGGTGCCCACATACAGAATAAAACTCCAATTCGATAAAAAAGACGAAAGGATAAAATCCGGAATGACGGCAAATATCAATATTGTCACTCAAAAAAAAGAAAATGTCATTTCCATTCCGCAAAAATCCGTAATACAAAAAGGACAGGAAAAATTCGTCCGCGTAGCGGATCCTTCTACCGAACAAAAACAAAAGGTTATCACGTATATTGAGAAAAAGGTTATAATGGGCATTAAGGGCTCGGATGGAAATGTAGAAGTTCTTAATGGCGTCAGCGAGGGCGATAAAATAATAACTTTTCTTGAAGAAAAATAATAAAAAAATTTTTAATTGCCAATTTCCAATTCCCAACTTATACCTTTCATACAAAAAATTCAAAATCCTTGGAAAAATTCATAGAAGTATCAGAAATTAGTAATTAGGTATTAGATATTTTTCTATTATGTCCCTCATAGAAGTTAAAAATTTGGAAAAAATATACGCGAATGAAGGAGTAAAAACTCCCGCGCTTCGCGGAGCGACTTTTTCTATTGAAAAAGGAGAGTTTGTCGGAATTATGGGGCCTTCTGGTTCGGGAAAATCAACGCTTCTTCATATACTCGGCTTTCTTGACGAACCAACAAGAGGAGAGTACCGCTTTGACGGACGAATAATGGACGAGTATTCAAACAATGAAAAGGCAAAGATTCGGAATAAAAAAATGGGTTTTATTTTCCAATCATTCAATCTCTTGCCAAAAACATCGGTGCTCGAAAATGTAAAGCTTCCTCTCTTATACTCCGATATAAAAAAATCCAAGTGGAATTTGCTCGCAAAAAACGCCATTGAATCCGTAGGGCTTAGTCATCGCATTGCCCATGAGCCGTCACAGCTCTCCGGAGGGGAAAAACAGCGCGTGGCCATTGCGCGGGCGCTTGTGAATAATCCCGAGGTAATTTTTGCCGATGAGCCAACCGGAAATCTTGATTCTCAATCCGGAAAAATGGTTATGGAAATACTCCAAAAGCTCAACCAAAAAAAAGGGCACACTATAATTCTTATTACGCATGAAACATACACCGCTGAACATGCAAAACGCATAATAAACGTGCGTGACGGGCAAGTCGTTCGGGATGAAACAGTGACGCGGCAAAGGCGCGCTCAAGAAGATTTTATAAAATAATATGAAAATCGCAAACAGCCTTACAACTGCTTTTATGGGGCTTAAAACGAATAAGACTCGATCCATCTTGACGATTCTTGGAATTGTCATTGGAATTACAGCCATCATTCTTATCGTTTCACTTGGCAAAGGCGCGCAAAACCTCATTCTTTCGCAAATACAGGGGCTTGGATCAAAAACGCTCGTAGTCATTCCCGGCCGTGAGCCAAAGGGCCCGTCTGATGCCGCGCAAATATTCAGCGATTCTCTTAAAGAAAAAGATTATAATGAGCTTCAAAAAAAATCCAACGTTCCCACACTTTCAGGCATTATGCCAATTGTGTTCGGAGGAGCCAATGCATCGTATCAAAGCGAAACATACCGCCTGACTCTTTTTGGCGCGTCAGAAATTGTAGGAGAGATGTTTGATCTCCATACGCAAGCAGGAGAATTTTTTACCCAAGAAGAAATAAAAGGGCTTTCAAACGGCGTTGTCATAGGATCTAAAGTAAAAGAAGAGCTTTTTGGCGATTCAGACGCCGTAGGCCAAAAAATAAAAATGAAAGACAAAAGTTTTCGGGTTATTGGCGTTCTCCCCAAAAAAGGGCAGGCTTCATTTTTTAATTTTGATGAAACCGCGATTATCCCTTATACTACGGCTCAAAAATATATTTTTGGCATACATTATTTCCACCGATTTATCATTGAAGCGGACTCGGATAAAAATATCGCGCAAACGGTGCGCGATGTGCAAATCACTCTTCGCAATCTGCACGAGATAACAGATCCGGAAAAAGACGATTTTTTCGTTCAGACGCAAGCCGATCTTGTCCTGCGTCTTGGAATAATAACTTCTGCGTTAACGCTTTTTCTTGTTTCCGTTGCCGCAATCTCGCTTTTGGTGGGCGGCATTGGCATTATGAACATTATGCTTGTTTCTGTAACCGAACGAACGAGAGAGATCGGCTTACGAAAAGCCTTGGGCGCGACTGAGCGCGACATACTCACGCAATTTCTCTTTGAGTCTATCACGCTCACGGGCATTGGCGGGCTTGCGGGAATTGCTCTGGGAGCAACACTCTCTTTTATTATCTCGCTTATAATTAAAAGCGTAAGTACATTTGGTTGGGAATTTTCATTTCCTTTATCCGCCGCGCTCCTTGGGTTTTTTGTCTCGGCATCTATCGGTCTTATTTTTGGAATATACCCGGCGAGAAAAGCCGCGCGCAAGCATCCTATTGACGCCTTACGATACGAATAATATAATGAATGCATAATCCATTATATTATATGTATGAAAAAATTTAGCGCGTTGCTTGTATCACTTGCAAGCATGGGAGCGGCGCTCCCCGCAATGGCCGTAAACCTCAAAGACCAGGTAGACATGGGCCTTAATTACGGAACATTCTCGGGACTGGGAACACGAGACGTGCGAGAAGTTATATTTTTAATTATAAATGTTATTTTGGGCTTTTTAAGCATCATCGCCATTCTCGGCGTGCTCTACGGAGGATTTCAGATGATGACCGCCGGAGGAAATGAAGACAAAACTTCAAGCGGCAAGGCCGCTGTTGTCGCGGGCGTAGTAGGGCTGGCAATCATCTTTACCGCATGGGCAATTACCGCCTTTGTTGTGCGAAGCCTTGTAAATGTAACGGGATAAAATATTTATAAAATAAAAAAGCCTTTATGAAAATCTCTGTAAAGGCTTTTTTTATTGTATAATCTCGCCCATATCTCCTAGTTTTATATTATTTTTTTCAGAAAGACCCGCGTTTATTTCTAAAACATACTTGGCGGGGGAGAGCGAAGTAAATGTGTTTGGATAGGTTTTGGGCGAAATATTTTTTGTTATGTCAATGATTTGAAAATTACCATCCATCCAGATAATATCAATGGGAAACTTCATATCCTTCATCCAAAAATTATGAAATTTTTCTTTTTCAAAAATAAAAAGCATGCCCTTGTTGTCTGCCATTGGCGCGCGACCCGAAAGTCCTCGCGACCGCTCCTCTTGCGTCTGCGCGAGATCAACTTGAAATATGGCGTTTCCAACCTGAAAACGCTTTTGATGCAATAACGTATTTTTTCCAGACTCGCCGGGCACATCATCAGCGACCACTTGTCTAGGCGCCCCCCCGAGCGGGCGGAAAAGAGGCTCGTGATTTACTGCATAGAGCATATAAAAAATAAATCCCGACGCAACAAGAAACAACGTAATAAGCTTAATATTTTTTGTAGGGCTCTGCGGCGGCGATTCTTTGTTATATTGAGACCACTCAAAAATACTCACTCCAATAATCAGCCACAGCAAGCCCAAAAGATATCCGCCCCACACATCGCTTAAAAAATGAACGCCCAAATACAGTCTGCTAAAGCCAATAGCAAAAATAATAATCAGGCCAAAAAACATAATATTTATTTTACTTCTCCATAATGTAGCGCTTCGAAACAGAACATATGTTAAAAATCCGTAAAAAGCAACGGCAATCGCGGCGTGTCCGCTTGGAAAAGAAAAAGAATGTTCAAGATAAACAGAGCCTTGGGGCCTTGGGCGGCGAAACGCCAACTTTCCCAAAAAAACAAAAAGCTCGCTTCCCGCAAGAGTTATAAAAAACGGCGCTATATAACTTTTTTTCTTCCATATTATGAAAATACAGGAAGCAATAAAAGTTGAAGTTGTAATAACACGCCAATCCCCAAGCAGAGTTATCCAGAAAAAAATTTTTACCAGCCATGGTTCTCGAAAATTAAAAAGAAAATTTTCCATCCTGACATCTACCATTACAATTTTACCAGAAGCGATAATACATTCAATGGTAAATAGAAAAAGTGAAAGTATGCAAATAAAGGAAAGGCACAGAAGGGTAAATGGAAGTCCCAAAAATTTTTTACTATCAAATCTTTTTTGCAAAAATTTAAAGAGGCTTGAATGTTTATTGATAAACTTTTTTACTTCTGGGTTGGGAGCAAGGGCTTCTTGCATAGACAATACAATTGACTTCTGCGGCATAAAAAACTGCCTGATCTTTCGAACAACGATTCGAATAAAAACCATTGAAAAAAATAACAGTACAAGAAAAATACCCGCCCGCGTCGACCATACCCCAATAATAGGCAGTGCGTTTCCAAAAAAATAACCTAAAAAAAGAAACATTACCGACCAAAGCGCTGCGCTTATCACGTTCCAAAATATAAATATTTTTTTATCCATCCCCGAAAGACCTGCGATAAAAGGCACGATTGGCCGCAGGGGACCTATAAACCTTCCAAGAAATATGCTTTTATTTCCATACTTTTTAAAAAATTTTTCTCCTTTTTCCAAATAACTCTGTTTTAATATTGTATTTTTATCGCTAAAAAATATTGCTCCCTTCCTCCCAAGGTAATAGCTTAGGCCGTCACCGAGTATCGCGCCAATAGCCGCGAACCAAATCAAATCCCCGATATCAAGATATCCTTGCGCTGATAAAAATCCAAAAAATCCCAGAAAAATAGTTCCGGGAACAATCAATCCAATAAACGGCAATGACTCCGCGAAAGAAGTCAACAATAATACCCAATACCCAAAAATTCCTATGCTTTCAATTGCTGGAAAAACCGAATTAAAAAAATCCATAATTATATTATTAATATTGTAAGCTTAGGCGGCGAGACATAGATTGAGAATTAATTTGGTAGTTGTTTGTTTAAAAAGTCAGAATCCATGTTACGGAGAAACCCGTATAAAATTTTTATCTCTTCGGGCAAGGAGAGCCGCCCGGGAGACCGCAGACTTTGATAGAGCCGGGCGACTTGGTGGCTGAAGGAGATGCCGATGGAGCGCTGTTTGGAGGAACCTGACTTTCGCCTTCATCAAAAATATCGCCAACGGCTTTGGACTCGGATTCTGACACTCCGCTCCCTGAACCACTATGCACCGAGGGTCGCGCGACACATTCAAGCTCCTTGCGAACAGATATCCTTTCGTCTCCGATTGTCCTCTCAGATGGGACATCTGAGGTTACATCATAGGTAAGATTAAACCAAAACTGTATTCCCCCAGCGCCTAATTTATCGCAACGATAATCATTGGACTTAATGGTTAGAGTTTCGCCCGTGAACGCAGAAGGCGGAGGGCGATTATCAAAAATCCTATCGGGCGCAAATATCTGCGGGTCTCCGATTACTCCTCCATATATCCCCACAGCATCGCGAACAAGCCTGTATCCCCCACGACCAACTATGCTATTAACAATCCCGTTACGAGTAAGAACCCATGGATTTAAGGCACCATCAGATAACGCCACTGAATCGGCGGTCTTATTGAGCGTGAGCTTGGCGGTAATAATATCTTCAATATATACTTGCGCCGGGGCCTCCATCGTCACGTTAAAAAATGTGGATGTGAGAGTAAGCGGTATGAGGAGATCGCTAAAGTGCGCTATGGGTAGCGAAACCGCCGTTTCATTTTTTGTCAAATTAAGTGATACCTTTGCGCCGTTTACGGGCTCGATGCCGTTTTTTTTAGAAATTAAAAAAGGAATCGGTATGACACTATCTTTATTTTTGAATGTTACCTTGAAAGTCAGCCCGGCGGAAAAAGCAGTGCCATCGGGTTTAAATTCGTACGCGATAGTGGTATCGTCTACCGACACATTGGTTATTGAAATATCCTTTATTGACATGCCTTCCGGAAGGGCATTTTTTGGTATTTCGAGCTCTGCGCGTCCGTCATTGGAAACCACTTTTTGAATGTCTGGTGATGCACCGCCGAATGAAAAATACATAAAACCCGCGAACATCAGAACCGCGCCTGCTATCCAGATTATTATATATTTTTTCATAAATTTATTGATTGCTTCACTGATTCTTATATTGAAATGCCTAACGACTTGGAAACTTGTCCGCGGTAGTTTAGCAAAGGTGGAAGCCCCGAGGCAACTTCTTCGGCAAATCTGAAATGGTGGTGTTTGTTTGATATTATTCGGACTTATTTTGAGCAAAATCATGACTGATTTACCTAGTCATTCAGGTAGTCATTCGCCCTGTACCCGAATGACTACCCTCCGTTCTCAAATCTACCCATCATTCCTCGCTTTTCTGACCTCGCCTCCCTCAAATTCCAGACCCTACTTCACTCCGGTTTACCCCTTCACGCACCCCTTCACTCGCTTGGTCTTGGCTTGAAGGGGCACGCCTCCTCAATCTCCCCGCCAATACTTGTCTTTCTGCCTTCACACCTCCATATTCCCAAGTCCGACTTCACTCCGCTACGCCCCCATTCCACGCTCGTGCTGTTTCCCACAAAGTCCTCCTCCGGAGGACTGGCTCGCCGCCCTGCTGGTCGGCTCGCTTATTCGCCAAAATTCCTCCCCCCAAACCCCTCCTTTTGGCTAATTCTTAAGATGGAACAGTCTTAAGCGGTAGCTATCTTACTGTCCCTATTTTACTGGTATCAATAACATTTTCTAGAGGTCTTATATCGTAGTCCCACAAACCAGAGTATCTACGTTGCTGGTCTTTATTCTTTTCAACATATTCCGCAACAAGTTTTTTAAGTTGTTCTATATTCTGAACATCAAAAAGTCCTTTCACCTTTTCAAAGTGCTGAAGAGAAATCATTTTATCAAAAAGCTCGACACCACCACCACGGGAATTGTATACCGATGTGCGAGGGAACCATCCAAATCTATTACCTCGCAATTCTGTTACATAATATAAAACTAAATCCGCCTGTTTAATTTCATCAAAATTAATATCCTTTCTTATGGAGTGCTCTTTAACTAAATCGGCTGTTAAGCTTACACGCCGGAGATTTAATCTTTTATTTCTAATCTCGTCCAAAGATCGTGGGTAGAGATCAAAAATTTCGATACCGTTATATGTTAATTCGCTGGAACTTGGATGGCGATAAAAGTATTGAGAGTTCACGAAATGAGCAATCTCTTTATATTTTTTTAACTGTAGTAATATCGCAATAAAATTAAGAATGAGTTCATAGATAAAAAATTTATAATTGTCATAATCCACTTCTGTATAAGTTTGGGCATTTTCCGGCCTGTAGCAAAAGGGTATCAATCTTTCAAAAAAGTTTTGAAACTTCTCAAGATCAATAGGGTCTTGGTATTTGAAAACGGTAAAAACGAAATCAATAAAATCATCACGCAAAGGAAGCATTTTCTCTATTGTTTCAACTATCCGGTCATCAAAGTCAGAGATAGAACCACCAGATAATCTAAAGTCTTCAAGCGAAGCAATAAAAGTATCGAGGTAGTCAGAAATTAAACCATTTGCACTTCGTCTATCATTTAAGAGTGCATTTTTAATTTCGGTAACTTTGTGCGATGTTTTCAGAATAAATTGTTCTTCCCCGATAACATAAGCGGGCGGCGTTCCAAGCGATGGCCTTTTAATAAGTGGTTTGTCGTATAAGTTTCTTATCAGCTTCTGATAATTTTCCTCAAACTTTTCATCCGAAGAAAGATCAATATAAATTCTACTTGCCATATAGTGTGGGATAGACGCTTTCCCAGTTTCATCATATTCCCGCACTATCGGGATAAACTTTTCTTGGCCAGTATTTTCGTAAACCTCTTTTGAAATTAATTGCGTTTCAGTTCCAACCCCACCTTTTCGATCGTCCGCTTTTGTTTGATAAACACGGTCACAAATTACAAGCACCTTTTTTATATCTTTGTCGTTTACCATCTGCTCCATAAACACATGCTTATCCTGACCCTCTTTCAAATCCCATTTATCTAAAACAACAATAACGCCATCACCTGACAAGCGTTCTGCCAAACCTAAAACCCACTGCTCATGCTGTGGGCTTGTCCAGCTATAAGAAATAAAGACTTTCGGTTGCGCAGTGCTACCCTTCATGATTTTATTCAAACTTTTTCATAAACTCATTGATTGCTTCGGCGATAGCTTTTCGGCGGAAAGTCAAAAATTCTCGATAGTTTTTGAGTTCCCATAAATTTTTATCAAGCGGAATAAGTTGTGAAGTTAGAGCTTCTTCGCCACGTTTTGCTATAACTTCCTTTTCCAAATAATTCACCGGCTCTTTATTCGTAATTTGACGATTTGTCTTTCCGCCTATAAAAGCCATGTTCGCAATCTCGTTTACTTCTTTTTTCTCATATTCTTTCAGTAGCGACTTTGGAAAAATGTGATGGTATTGGATTGTATGTGCGCTTCCAGTATGTCGCTCGGAGAGTTTAATACCCGACCACCAATCTTCAACGCCACTTTGCTTAAAAACAAAATAAAGCATTGAGAAAAATGGGCTTCGGATACCACGATTATTTAAGTCATCATAATCAACAACAAACTTCTTAACGTGGAGGAAAAGTTGTTGAGTGAGATCGTCAAGATTTTTACCTTTGAAAAGCACGCCGAGATCAGCGTCAAGAATAGACTCGGACGAACCCATGCTGTAATGCCCGCGCATATGGGCTAGATAAAACCAGCGTAGTATTTTCTTCCTCTCAATATCTGTTATCGCCTCTCCGTTTTTCAAAACCCAATAAACCGCAATCGGAACAAGCAGAAAAGGAGAAGATAGGAATGACAATTTATCTATTCCTTCGGCTCTCAAAAAGTTAATAGCATACTCCAATCCGTTCTTTGCTTGCCCCCACGCCTCTCCAAGTTTTTCCTTATTGATTTTGCCAACCGTCTTAAATCTACTTTGGTGAGTCGCAAAAATTACCATCATGCGAACTGGCAATCCTGTTTCTATAATGTAATCCTCGTCATTCTTGAATTCGTTAGCAAAATCTTCAATCAATTGCATAAATCCTTTCCAGCGAGAAGTAATCTGTGCAAGTGCTAAGTCCGAGCCACGCAATTTTATACCAAGCGAATTGACCCGCACGAAAATTTCGGTTACTTCTTCGTAAGACATGCTCTTTTCTAGGACTTCCATCACATAAGGATAATCGGCAATCTTTTTAACTTTTTGGATACGTTCCGAGTATTTATCCCACCGCTCGTCTTCGGAAGAAATACCGATTGATTTGAGAATCTGACTATCCGTCTTTTTAAAGATATCTGAAACCGGAACCCAAACCGGATCGTTTTGGAGTGCACGGCTTGCCACAACGAAAGTGCGCTTGCGCATTTCTTCTTGAATGTCACGTTCCGCTGTTTCTTCATCCTCAACATCTTCCATATCGGTTGTAAATCCATTGTCTTCCACTTCGGTAATGTCTATAGGCGGGCCGTCAGGGTGTTCCAGATTAAAAAGAATCTCAATAGGCCGCCTGCGATTGCGGACATGAACCGGCTCACCGCCCAAAATTGCAGAAAGAGAGGTTACACGCTGTTGTCCATCAAGCAATAATAATTTTTGCGAAGTTGTAGGAGTTCTCGTTGCTCTAACCGCCAATTCTCTGGTTGGCATTTCTTCGTCTGTTTCCCAAACCAAAATTGTGCCGGACGGATAGCCACGATACAACGAATCTAAAAGATCGCGAACGCGAGTAGCAGGCCAAACATACCGTCTTTGCATTTCCGGCAAAGTCAGTTCACCACGCTGAACCTTGTTTACTAATTCGCTAACTTTAATGTTTGTTTGTGCCATAGTTATTTCAATAATTCATTAACTGATACTCCAAGCGCACTGGCTAATTTATCTAATACTGCGATGGTAACATTTTTCTTGCCTCCCTCAATCGCACTCATATAACTCCTATCCATATCTAACTTTCGGCAAATGTCGCCTTGCGTCATTTTTTTTTAGTCCTTATTTTCTTGATATTCGCACCGAGTTTCCTCGATATTTGAGGTGTATTCACACCTATACCTTATCAACCATTGCGTTTCTGCTCAATATGGATTTATAATACCATATAGAAGTGGGGGGAGGAATTTTGGCGAATAAGCGAGCCGACCAGCAGGGCGGCGAGCCAGT
>Ga0209541_10006077_pt1 | contig 20783 bp, 19 predicted proteins | sample RifCSPlowO2_01_FD_184027 | JGI IMG/M metagenome (GOLD analysis project Ga0209541, IMG submission 184027) | Groundwater microbial communities from Rifle, Colorado - Rifle CSP2_plank lowO2_0.1 (SPAdes) (version 2) | ecosystem: Environmental > Aquatic > Deep subsurface > Groundwater | place... | reverse complement strand
TTCACTGCGCACAAAAGCATCCGTGTGGTCGCCTTGCGGGCTGATGGCAAACGCCAGAATTACCTCAACCAATCCATTTTTCTTTTCCCGTTTTATTTTCTCTTTTAGTTCTTCGATGCGAATATTCTTTTTTGTATTTTTCTCCACGATAGGTACCAAGCCGCCCAGAATGAAATATTTGCCATGATAGACCCGGCTTTTTTTAACACTTTCCAAATCCGAATCTTTTTCTATCACCAGCAGGGTAGTGGTGTCGGTGTGCGGGTCGGTGCAGATTTCGCAAACCGTACTCTTCGGGTTTTTCTTGATCTCTTGAATAAAAAACTTAAAACACTCCTCACACTGAGCGATATCTTTCTTGAGCTCTTGCATCAGAGCGGACAAATTTCCGACGTAGGCCGGGGTTTTGGCCATTAAGAAATAAACAAAGCGCCGAGCTTGTCGTTCGCCAATGCCGGGAAATTCTTTGAAAATTTCAGAAAGTTTATCGATTATGTCCATCCCGTACGAAAACTATCACAATTTATAATAAAGTGATTATACCAGATTTCACTGAATTTCGTACGGGACAAGTTTTTAAAATTCATCCAGCTCGCCGCCAATTTTGGATGGCGCAAATTCGCTCAAGTTGCTTTTCTCTAAATTCAAAAAGGTGGTTGTTTTCTCATCAAAGTAAAGTTCAATTTTACCGGTCGGGCCATTGCGGTGTTTTTCTATCAAAATCTCCGCGATGTTTGTTTTTTCCGATTCCTCTTTGTTTTTGTCCTCGCGATGGATGAACATTACCACATCCGCGTCTTGTTCAATAGAGCCCGAATCGCGCAAATCGGAGAGCCGGGGCTTGCCGCCGCGGGATTCCACCGCGCGAGAAAGCTGGGACAGCGCCAAGACCGGCACATCTAATTCCTTTGCCAGGCTTTTCAGCGATCTGGATATTTCCGTGACTTGATTTACCATAGAATCGTAATTTTTGGAAGTGGTCATTAATTGTAAATAATCTACCACCACCAAGTCCAACCCCTTTTCGGCTTTCAGACGGCGAGCCAGCGCTTTCATTCTGACAATGGAATTGCCCGGCTGGTCGTCTATGAAAATTTGAGCCTTGGCGAGCTTATCCAGTGAATCGCGCAATTGCGAAAATTCACGGTCGGAAGAGAGCCGGCCAGTACGCAGATTCCAGGCATTAACTCGCGATTCGGCGGAGAGCATCCGGTCCACCAGTTGCTGGGAAGACATCTCCAGAGAAAATACCAGAACCGATTTTCCATGAAGCACTCCGGACATGCGGGCGATATCCAACGCCAGCGTGGTTTTACCAACGGAAGGTCGGGCTGCAATTATAATTAAATCGGATTTTTGCAGGCCCGAGAGCATAGTGTCCAGATCCTTGAAACCGGTGGCCAGGCCACGGAGCATGCCCTTATTCTCATGCAATTTTTCTAAACGCTCGTAGGCCTCCGGCAGGGCGTCCTTCAAATGCACGAATTTTTGATTCTTAGGAGAAGATACAACATGAAAAATTTTTTTCTCCGCTTGATCCAAGATTTCATCCATATGTTCGTCGCCTTCTTCAAAAGCGAGTTCGGACACATAATCCGCCGCTTCAATTAAACTTCGCAGAACATATTTTTTTTGCACGATGTCAGCGTAGTGTTTTACATTTAATGAGGATGGGACGGAACTGGCGATTTCCGCCAGGTATTTGTTGCCGCCGACCGCGTCCAGAAGTTTTTGTTCCGAGAGTTTGGTCGCCAGTGAAAGCATATCGATTGGTTCATTCTGGGCCGCCAGGTCTTGCATTGCCCGGAAAATCATCTTGTGTTTCTCCACATAAAAAGAATCAGAATTGAGTAAGTCCTCAACTTCGTGCATGGCTTCTTTGCGCAGCATCAGCGAACCCAAAACCGCTTGTTCCGAAGGGATGCTTTGCGGTGGAATTCGCAAACTGTTATTTTTTCTTGCCGGAGCCATAGAGCCATTCTCTAACATAGAAAATTTATTGTCAAAGATAAAAGTGAGCAAGTATGTTATTAAGCTGTGGACAAATATTTCGGGCTGAAAATGATTAAATATGATAATATATTCTTATGGTAAAAAAGGTATTTTTATCGGGTGTTCAGCCCTCCGGTAGGCCGCATATCGGCAATTATTTCGGCGCGATGAAGCAGTTCGTGGAGCTTCAGGAGGAATACACGGGTTATATTCTGATAGTTGATTACCACGCTCTGCATTCTCTTCGTGACCCTAAGGCTATGCGGGAAAATATTATCGGTGTTCTACTGGATTTTCTGGCAATTGGCTTAAACCCCGAGAAAGTTACCATCTTTAAACAATCAGACATAAGCGAGCATACCGAACTTACTTGGATTTTTGACACCATTACCACAATGCCATACCTGATGCGGGCGCATGCGTTTAAAGACGCGGAAGCTAAAGATAAAGAAATTGATGTTGGTACTTTTAATTATCCGGTTTTGATGGCAACCGATATCTTGCTTTACGATACGGACATGGTGCCGGTCGGCGCTGATCAAAAGCAACACGTAGAAATTTGCCGAGACATTGCCGAGAAGTTTAACAATATCTACGGAGAAACTTTTAAATTGCCGGAAGCGATGATTCGCAAAGAGGTGGCGGTGGTGCCAGGCATGGACGGCAGAAAGATGAGCAAAAGTTATGGCAACACGATTCCGCTTTTTGCCGAGTACGAAGAAATAAAAAAATGCGTGATGAGCATTGTGACCGATTCCAGCGGAGAATTGCCAAAAAATGTTTTTGCGATTCACAAACTTTTGCGCCCGGAAAATGAACTTAAGAAAATTTACGAAGAAAAAGCAGGCAAGTATAAAGAACTCAAAGAATTACTTATTGAAGATTTGGAAAAATTTATTGCTCCGCTTCGCGAGAAACGAAAAGAATTTGAAAATGATATTCCGAAAGCATTGACGATTCTGAAAGCCGGCAGTGAGAAAGCCAAAAAAATCGCCTCTCGAAAAATGGCAGAAGTTCGCAAGAAAATCGGCGTGGATGTTTACTGAAATTATTGTGATATACTTTTCAAAATGCAAAACCGCGTATACATCAAAAATTTAAAAGATAATATTGGTAAGGAGGTTATTATTGCCGGTTGGGTGAATATCCGGCGCGACCAAGGTAAAATGGTTTTCTTTGATATGCGAGACATGACCGGCTTAGTGCAAGCCGTTGCTTTACCGAACAGAAAAGAGGCAATAGAAATTGCAAAAGAAATCCGTCCGGAGTGGGTACTTAAAATAAACGGCATAGTCAACAAGCGTCCGGATAAAAATATAAACAAGGATGTTCTCAACGGCGAACTAGAATTGGAAGTGGTAAAAATTGAAATTTTAAATAAAGCCGAAACTCCACCCTTTCAAATAAACGAGAATACCATAGAAGTAAATGAAGACGCGCGCATGAAGTATAAATATTTAGATTTACGTACCGAAAGAATGCAACAGAACATTCGCATGCGCGACAAGGTTATTTCTTTTTTCCGCGACTACATGCACCAGAACGGATTTGTAGAAATTGAAACTCCGATTATGATGAAGGGTACCCCCGAAGGTTCACGCGAATATGTGGTGCCTTCGCGACTCTTTAAGGGTCAGTTTTATGTTTTGCCGCAGTCGCCGCAACAATTTAAACAACTTACTATGGTGGCTGGTTTTGAAAAATATTTCCAAGTCGCGCGCTGTATGCGCGATGAGGATACGCGTGGCGATCGACAGCCGGAATTTACTCAGCTGGATTACGAAATGTCCTTTGTCACCCAAGAAGAAGTCCTAGAGTACACCGAGGCAATGTTCATTGAGCTTATTAAAACTGTTTATCCGGAGAAAAAAATAAATAAAATTCCTTTCCCGCGAATTTCCTACGCCGAGTCTATTAAAAAATACGGTTCCGACAAACCGGATTTACGGAAAGATAAAAATGATCCAAACGAACTGTCTTTCGTCTGGGTTTTGGATTTTCCGATGTTTGAAAAGACAGATGATGGAGAAATACAAGCGATGCATCATCCTTTTTGCTCCGTAAAGCCGGAAGACAAAGAAAAATTTATGAAAGGCGAGGACATATTTTCCATCCGTGCCAATGCGTATGACTTGGTATTAAACGGCTATGAACTTTCGTCTGGAAGTATACGAATCCATGAACGCGAAGTGCAAAAACAAGTTTTCAAATTACTCAATATCAGCGAAGAAGAACAGCAAAAGAAGTTTGGACACATGCTGGAGGCCTTTACCTACGGTGCGCCGCCACATGGCGGGTTTGCGCCGGGCATTGACCGCATTGTGATGATTTTGCAGAACGAACCCAATATCCGCGAAGTCATCGCGTTTCCGAAAACCGGCGAGGGCCGAGACCTGATGATGGGCGCACCGACGGAGATTACCGCAAAACAATTGAAAGAACTAGGTATAAAATTAGAGAAAGAATGAATTACATAATTTCCGGTCGGGTTTTAAAAGGCGCGGGCTATGGCAAGCAGTTGGGATTTCCGACAGTTAATCTTAATACCCAGATAGAGGTTAAACCTCTATCTGGGGTGTATGCCGGGTCCGCAAAACTGGAAGGAAAAATATATCGCGCCGGTATTGTCGTCGGCCCCGGAGAAAAAGTTGAAGCGCATTTAATCGGATATAACGGGGATGCATACGGAAAAACTGTCACGCTTTTTGTGGAAAAATTTTTACGAGAATTAAAAAAATTTGATACGGAAGCAGAATTGATTAATCAAATTGAAAAAGATTTAGAACAATGTTAAAAAATTACTCCGGTCCGATTTTTATCATTATCGCGGCTTTTCTCTGGGCTTTTGACGGCCTAATTCGCCAGTACCTTTACACCCTCCCGCCGATTACGATAATTTTCCTTGAACACTTAATCGGGCTGATTATCCTGTCGCCTTTTATTTTTAAATATATTTTTGCGACCAAATTGACGAAACAAGAATGGTGGCTGGTAATTCTGGTTGCGATTTTAAGCGGAGTGCTTGGGACGCTTTGGTTTACCACCGCTCTTGGTAAAGTGCATTTTATTTCCATATCGGTAGTGTTTCTATTGCAGAAACTTCAGCCGATTTTTGCCATTACTACTGCGCGTATTTTTTTGAAAGAAAAATTGGATTCTCGGTATATAAAGTGGGCTCTCCTCGCGCTTCTGTCGGCTTACTTCGTGACTTTTCCGAACGGCATAGTTAATTTGCAAACCGGAGAGGGAACAATTATCGCCGCGCTTTTCGCGCTCGGCGCCGCATTTGCCTGGGGTTCTTCCACCACTTTCTCTAAAATGCTTTTAGGCAGACTTGATTTTAAAGTAAGCACTTTTTACAGGTTTCTAATAACGGTGCTGGTTGCTCTGCCGTTTTTACTTCTGTTTGGTAAAAATGTCGACGCGGCAAATCTGGCCATACCCTCCATTTCTCAATTTGGCTTTCTGGCGCTGATCGCTGTTTCTACCGGCATGGTGGCTTTACTTATTTACTACAAAGGGCTGGCAAAAACCCCGGTGCACATTTCTACCATTCTAGAACTGACATTTCCATTTGTCGCGATTCTTTTGGATTTTATTGTAAACCATACCGTGCTTTCACTTTCTCAATGGATAGCAGCTATCGTGTTGGTGTTTAGTATTTATAAAATTGCGCGCTTGCGCGAAAACATTAATGTCTAACGATCTCTTAAACAAAAAATGCGTGCCATGCGAAGGGGGAGTGGATCCGCTATCCAAAGAACAGATTGAAGGATATCTGAAAATTACTCCAGGCTGGACTCTTTCGGGGGACGGCAAGAAAATCAGTAAAGAATATAAATTCAAGGATTTTATTGGTGCCATAAATTTCATCAACAATGTCGCGGAACTTGCCGAATCCGAAGGTCATCATCCGGACATACATATTAACTACAATAAGGTTCTTCTAGAACTCTGGACGCACGCTATCGGCGGCCTTCACGACAACGATTTCATCCTCGCCGCCAAAATCGACGCTAGCAAATAAAAAATTAACGGCACAACCCCTTTTTTGAAGTTGTGCCGCCGATGTTCACTGGTTGATGAGATGAAGGAACGTGTCCGGTCTCCGAAAGTGCCGCTCCGCGTAGCTCGAGGCGATCTCTCGGTCTTGCCGTAGCGTGCTGATGGAATTGACGGGAACTCTTGCGCCGTTGGTCTTACCAACAACGCACGCCGTTGTCACTTGCTCGTAGCCGTTCACGCCTGATTTCGCTCTCATCTGCGGAATCTGGGCGACCCACGACACGCCGAGCCACTTCGCTCGGGTGAACTTCCACGCATTGTTCTCTTGAACCTTTTGCATGGTCAGTCCTGAACTAATGACATCATCCACCACCACGACTGTTTCCACATTCGTGATAAGAAAGATATCCGACAGGATTGCTCCGGCCATGACGATCGGATCGGTGCCCGGTTGCCAAAGTCGCTTGGCGCAAACGCTTGCACCATTGGACTGTTGGCAAATCCGCGAGAGCTTACGCGGATAGTTTGAGCCGTTTCCGGGGAACACGAACAGTGTTTTGCAATCCTGCCGAATCACTTCCGACAAGATTTCCTCGGTGTCGGCCGCGAGCTGTGAGTCTTCGAGAAACAACAGCTCGTGGCCGTCGCTCGTTTCGAGCGACTTCAACTCTTCTTGGACTTGTTGTGCAAGCGGTTCATCTAATAGGATGATACGCCCATCCGTCATGAACGACCGCTTGTAGTGGAATGACGGATACTTTTGCAGTAACTTCATCACGCTACCTCCTTTTTTGTTTGTGAAAGAACTATCTTCTTGGAAAAAGAAAAACCCCTTCCAAGAAGGGGTTGAGCGTGATAAAGTCTTAAAGCAAAATCACAACCAGCCCCTTTTTGCAAAGGAGTTAGTGTGATGAGAAACAAAATTGTTGAAAATAAATTTATTCATACGGTTTTTTTAGCAAGCTCAATAGCTTTTATCACAGCTTCTTCGGGAGTCTTGGTGCCGTAGGTCAAAATTAACTTAGATTCGTCTAGATAATTATTTATCAATTTGTCGTAGTCAGGATTTATACCTTCAATTATTACGTTGGGTTTTTTGTTTCTATAAGCCATACATACCTCGGCGAGAGTCCCAGCTCCGCCCGGAATGGTTATAATTGCATCACAACTTAATATCCCAGCGAATATAAAATCTCCAACATCAACGGGCGTTAACACTTCAATGTCTATATATTTGTTTGACATATTTCTTACTCTTCCTGGTGTACCAACAGTTATTCCATTTTTATTTTTTGCACCCTTACTAGCAAGTTCCATAACTCCATCCATTCCACCAGTAAAAACAATCACGCCTCGCTCTGCTAGCAACTCTCCAATTTTTTCAGCAAATTCACAAACCACCTTTTTTATTTGAGGATTTTGTGGGTATTCGCTAAACGCTGGTCCCATAACACCTATTTGCAATTTTCTTTTCATATTTTATTTGATTAAATCGGACTAATATAACGCAAAACCCCTTCCCGAAATTGGGAAGGGGTTGTTTTCGAGTTTAAAAAAATTAAGTACGCAAAGACAATCCTTTCCCAATTTTTGTAGGATTGTGAGTATGGTTTAATCTAGCAATAATCAATCTATATCCGCCGAGGGAGCCCCGGAGCCACTTGGCGATGCGGGCGATGGTGGTAGAAGATAGACCGGTAGATTCGCTGATAGCGTTGTATTGAACATCGCGAGAGAGGAGCCGGGCGGCTTCCAGACGGGTAGCGAACTCCTCGATTTCTTCGGCGGTCAAAAGGTCGCGAAGAAACCGTTTCGCCTCATCCGCGTTTTTAAGGGCCAAAATAGCCTCCAAAAGCTGCTTTTTTTCTTTGGTGTTCCAATCCGTATCCGGGCCGATTTCAGTCACCAGCCGAACCGTCTTTATTAATGTATTTTTATTCATTCCTTTACTCATTTGGCTACTTTAGCAAACTAAAGTACTTTAGTCAAGTAAAGTAGAAAGAAACCTGTGGATAACTTTCCTGTCTCTTTTGAGCCAGAGGATATTGCCTTCCAGGCGTTCAAGGACTTGCTCAATGGAGCGTTTGGCACCGGGGGCGGGATGGGTGACGAAAAATTTTTTGAAAGATTTCAGGTGTTTGGGTTCGGCGCTGCCGGAAATCGCTTTGACTGCATGGCCTAAAGTGAGTCCGCCTTCGCCGTAACGCGATACTAAAATTTTCCAATTCTTTTTTACAAAATTCCACCAGATATCCCGGCCAGCCGGATTAGCGCCAACGCCGGAGAGAATGCCGATAGTGTCTTGCGGGCGGACGTGCCGGGACATTGCGAACCGGCAGGTTCTTTTTAAAAGGCCGGCGTGCTTAAAATCTCCTAACGCCGCGCCGATGCGGTTTTTTTCTTCGTGCAGTGTTTCTTTTTTATACCTCGCTTCAAGGGCCCGGTATTCTTTTATTCCACCCCAAGTCGCGACAACCGAATAAATCGCTCCGCGAATATCCGGGGAGATGTGGCCGCCTTTTTTGAGTCGCATAAATTTTTTTCTCGCTTCAAGCAGTATTTTTTTATCTCCCGCTCTTCCAGCGCGAGAAATTACCAGCGAGCGAAGCAAAGTATCTGTGTGTGGCTCGCCCTGGTGGGCATTCCAGCCGAGACGCTTGGCAAGCGGGGAAAATAAATTCAATGTGAGCTTATCCAAGTTTCCAGCAAGGGGGGTCCTTGCTGAAATTTGCTCTAGGCGCGCGAGTCCGGTCGCGATTTCCACCCAGACCGTGTAATTATTTTCGTTTTTATATGCAAATAAAAATTTTAGCGCATCCACAGACGACTTATCTCCGGATTCTGCCAAAGCGAACAGGTCTCTGATTATTCCCAATCGATCGCGCGGACCCAAAACTTTGTTTTTTACCGGCAATGCTAATCTTTCCAAAAGTTCTTTATCATAAACGGTACGAAAAAATCCGGTCTCACCATAATTCATCTTGTTATGTTTGAAAAGTTTTGGAATTATCCATTTTGTTTTGTCTTTTGTTTTCTTTTTGGATATCGGCGAGGCGAAAAATCTTTCTTGTGACAATTTTAAGTTTCGACTTATTTTTACTACCGGGTAACCTGGTTTGGAGGTCCAATTGCGCATCATTTGAGCCACCGGTTGACCTGCCTCGCCCGTACGGCTATGGCCAAGGGAGACCTTTTCAAAGGAATGCCAAAGGTCCGCCGTTTTCGTGTTCCGATAGCTGTGTTTCTTGAGATAATGCCGCAGGCCATTGCGGAAATTTTTTTCGCCCAGGTGGCTGGCGAGCATACGGATGATGGACGCACCCTTGGAGTAAGAAACCTCATCAAAAATTTCACCGATTTCGTCCGGGTGATGCACTGCCACTTCTATGGGGTGCGTAGTCGCGAGCGCGTCGAGTCGGAGTGCGCGGCCCAAATCATTAGTCATAAATTGCGTCCAGATGTCCCACTTGGGAAAAAGTTTGTCCACTGCCAGATATTCAATATAGGAAGCGAAGCCCTCGTTCAGCCACAAGTGTGTCCACCATTCCATCGTGACTAAATTACCGAACCATTGATGCGCGAGTTCGTGGGCAATGACCAGCGCAGTCCACTGCTTGCTCGACGCGGAAGAATGTTCTTCATCTACCAGCAGTGCGCTTTCACGATAAGTCACCGCGCCCCAATTTTCCATCGCGTTCGATGAAAAGTCCGGGACGGCAATTAGGTCCAGTGCGGGTAGGGGATATTTAGTCGCAAAATATTTTTCATAAAATTCTAAAATTTTTACCGCGCAATCTAGGGCGAATTTTGCCTGGCGTTTTTTACCCGGGGTAGTGAAAACGCGAATTAACTTGCCGTTTTTTGTCCGGCGGGAAATAAATTCAAAATCGCCCACGATGAAAGCGAGAAGATAAGTAGACATAAGTGGGGTGGGGGAGAATTCAATCAGGTCGTAGCCGGCCTCGTGTTCTTTTACGGAAACCGGCAAGGTGTTGGAAATGGCGGTTTTGCCTTTCGGTATCACAAGCGATACGCGGAACACAGCTTTCTGCGCCGGCTCGTCGAAGCAGGGGAAGGCGCGGCGGGCATCCGTCGCCTCAAACTGCGTGGTGGCCATATGATATTCCTGGTCGCCGATGCTGTAGCGGCTGCGATAAAATCCTCGCATTTTGTCGTTTAAGATGCCGCGAAACACGAGGGTGAGCCGATGTTTGCCTTTGGGTATGGGTCCGGGAAAAATAAAAGTAGCTGTGTCAGTTTTTTTATCATATTTAATTTTTGCCCCGAACTGCTTCGGGATCCCGACTTTGGTCGGGACAATATCTACCGTATCTATCTCAATTTCCTTGGAATGCAGAGTAATTTTTTTTGCGTCTTTTAAAATTTTTAAACTAATGGTTTCTCGTCCGGAAAAAGTAAAATTCTCCAAGTCGGGCTTGAGCTCGATTTTATATTCAGTTGGGACAATATTTCTAGATAGCCGGACGGATTTCTTTTTCACTAAAAGAATGTTAACATATAAGGGTGGAAACGGAAAGTTATACCATCAGAATCCCGGTGTTTGAAGGGCCGTTTGGGCTCCTTTTGGACCTGATAGAAAAGCGGAAACTTTTCATCAACGATGTCTCGCTGGCGCAGGTGACTGAGGATTACCTGAAATATATGAATGATCTCGGTGGCCTACACCCAGCACAAGTATCTAATTTTGTCGTAGTGGCTTCCACGCTTCTTTTAATCAAGTCCAAATCCCTTCTGCCGAACCTGGAGCTTACTTCCGAGGAAGAAGGGGACATCCGAAATCTGGAGGAACGCTTGCGCCTCTATGAACTTTTTACCCGGCTGGGTGAAAGTGTCAAAAACCAATTCGGCAAAAGAATTATTTTTCTGCCGGAAGAAAGAAAAAGCGGTATGGTGGTTTTTCTGCCCGACGAGAAAATAACACGCGAGTCCATGATGGTCTATGTGCAGAATGTTCTGGGTGCGATGCCGAAGAAAACCTTTATGCCGGAGGTGGAAGTCCGCAAGGTTATTAGTATCGAAGAGATGATTGACAACCTGACTGAGCGCATACAAAAATCACTTAAAATGAATTTTAAGGATTTGCATGGACACTCTGGCAGTCCACGGACGAAGGAAGAAAAAGTGGAAGTTATCGTTGGATTTCTGGCGATGCTGGAGCTGGTGCGACAGGGGATTATTAATGCGATTCAGGAAAGGCATGGAGAGGATATTATTATGGAGCAAACAGAAAACAATGGCCAATAATTTGGAAAATAAAATAGAAGCGATACTTTTTTTTAAGGGCGAGCCGGTTTCTTTCAAAAAATTGGAAGATATTCTGAAAGTTCCGGTGAATGAAATCAAAGACGCGGTTTTTAATTTAAAACAAACGCTGTCGGGCAGGGGAGTCGTGTTGATGGAAAAAGACGGCGAAGTTGTTTTAGGCACGGCACAGGAATTTAGCAAACTGATTGAAAATTTGCAAAAAGAAGAACTGAATAAAGAACTCTCCAAGGCATCGCTGGAGACCTTGTCCATTGTGCTTTACAAGGGGGGCGTCAGCCGCGCGGAAATTGACTATATCCGCGGCGTGAATTCCACTTTCATCCTGCGCGCTTTATCCGTCCGTGGGCTAATTGACCGTGCAGAGGATCCAAAAGACCACCGCCGATTCATCTACAAACCCAGTTTTGATCTATTGTCCTTTATGGGCGTGCGTTCGGTGGAAGAATTGCCGGAATGGCAGGAAGTGCAAGCTAATCTTGAATCCGCCGCAAAAAATTTGGAAGAAATGTCCCAAAAAGAAGAAGAAAATACTGCCGAAAACCAATCTACGCTATAGCGTAGATATGTTCTAATCCTAAAGAGAATTAGAATAAACATGCACATGAATACCATTCCAGAATTTGGACTAAAACGGGAAAATGAAGTACAAGTAAAAGGCGGCTGCGGCATTATCTATGATCCAGAAACCAATAAGTTTGCCGCAGGTCAGCAGGAGAATGGCGTTTACAGACTTTTTTCTGGCGGGCTTAAAGATACGGAGGAAACAAAGACTGGAATTCTCCGGGAAATAGAAGAGGAGAGTGGGCTTTACGATTTTTCTCACGTCGAACAAATAGCCGAAGCAATAACACATTTTTATAATAGCTTAAAGGACAGCAATCGTGCTGGCTACGCTGCGTGCCTTCTGTGTGTTTTAAATAGCAAGAATACAAAACCGACTCAGCTCGAAGAACACGAAAAATTTTATTTGATATGGATCACAGCAAAAGAGCTCAGAAAAAACTGGGAAGACCATAATACTAATAAGGATTATGAGCATTGGCTATATTTTCTGAATAAAGCCCTGATCCGCTTAAAAGAACTAGGATATCAAATTTAATTATTTTAGTTGCCTAAAGTGGAATACAAAAGCGAAAACCGAACATGTCAAAATTGTAAAAATGACTTTGTAATCGAGCCGGATGATTTTGGATTTTATGAAAAAATTAAAGTTCCGCCGCCAACTTTTTGCCCGGAATGCCGAAGGCAGAGGCGCTGGGCATGGCGGAACAATATGTCTCTTTACAACCGCAAATGCGAGTTGTGCGGCAAGGGAGTTATCTCTCTCTATCATCCTGACTCCGGTTTTACAGTCTACTGCAACAAGTGCTGGTGGAGCGACAAGTGGGACCCAAAAAGTTTTGGAGTGGATTACGATTTCTCCAAACCCTTTTTTGAACAATTTAGTGATTTATTAAAAAGGGTGCCCCAAATGGCAATAGTGAACGACGACGGCATTGCAAGCGTAAATTGCGAATATACGCACGACTGGTGGTTTTCCAAAGATTGCTATATGTGTCTGTCTGGATGGTACGTTCAGAATGTAATGTACAGTTTTTTTATTCTTTCGGGACGAGACATAATGGATTGCCATAATTTACGATCAAAAAATGAATGGCTTTATGAATGTGTCAGAGTTAGGTTTAGCTATCAGCTGAAAAATTCTGATCAATGTCTAGCCTGCATCGATTCACAGTTTTTATTTGGTTGTCAAAATTGCCAAAATTGTTTTATGTGCGCAAATTTAGTTGGGAGAAAGTATCATTTTAAAAACGAACAATATTCCAAGGAAGAATATGAAAAAATATTGAATGATTATCGGCTAGACACTTGGAGAGGGATGGAAAAAGCACAAAAAGAGTATGACGAGTTTATTTTAAAATATCCAAGAAAACATGTTTTTAATCCCAGAAGTTTTAATTCCACTGGTGATTGGGTTTCTGATTCAAAGAACGTAAAAAACTCTTTTTTAGTTAAAGGCTCAGAGAATTGCAGTTATTGTGATTTTGCGGGCGATAGCAAAGAAACTGACAAAGATTGCTACGACGTAACTACAACCGGAGGCGTAGCTGAATGCTATGAATGTGTTGTTGGCGATCACTCCCAAAGAAATTATTTCTGTCTTTTCTCACCCAAAAACATGGATGTAAAATATACTCAGCATTGTCATTCCTCAAAGCACTTGTTTGGTTGCGTGGGAATTCGTAATGCAAAATATTGTATTCTGAATAAGGAATATACTAAAGAGGAATATGAAAAATTGATACCAAAAATCATTGAGCAAATGAGCGAAATGCCCTACAGAGACAAAAAAGGAAATTTATATTCTTATGGCGAATTTTATCCAATTGAACTATCTCCTTTTGGTTATAATGAAACAAATGCCCCAGAAATCGTTTCTTTAACTAGAGAAGATGCTCTTAAGAAAGGATATAACTGGCAAGACGAAATACAAAAAACAACTGCCAAGGAAACACTAATGCCTGAAAATATTCCCGATTCAATTTACGATGTTAAGGACGACATTTTGAACGAAATACTTAAATGCGTTAAATGCGGACGTAACTACAAAATTATACCAAATGAATTGAATTTCTATCACAAGATGAAAATCCCGATTTCACGCAAATGCTTTTATTGCCGCTATCAAGCACGATTAGCCAGAACAAATCCCTTAAAGCTCTGGCATCGTACTTGCATGTGTGGTTCGGCAGGCTCACCACAAGCGACTACAACACATTTTCACGGGGCAGGGAAGTGCAAAGTTGAATTTGAAACCAGCTATGCCCCTGATCGGCCGGAAATTGTTTACTGCGAGAAGTGCTATCAGGCGGAAGTTTATTAACATTATAATATTCTGCAAAATGTTATAATGTGATAAGATAAAAACATGGCCTTAAAATATAAAAAAATTGAAAAAATAGTGAAAGGATTTGCCAATCATTGGCGCATTAAAATTTTAAATCTTTTGCAAAAAAGTCCCGATTTATCCGTAGATCAAATTACAGAAATTATGAATGCCAACTTCATAACAATTTCTGTTCATCTGCGAAAATTAACCGATGCGGGATTAATTTCCAAAAAATACAGAGGCCGTTTTGTATTGCACGCACTTACCAGGAGAGGAAATGACATTTTAACATTTTGCAAAAAGTTAAAATAAGATGGAAGCTGAAACTAGGCATTGTCAAAATTGTAAGAAGGATTTTATCATTGAACCGGATGATTTTGGGTTTTACGAAAAAATCAAAGTTCCACCACCAACTTTCTGCTGGCGATGCCGATACATTCGTCGTCTCTTAGACAGAAATGAGTATAACTTTTATAAAAGAAAATGCGATGCTACTGGAAAAGATATAATTTCGATTTACAGACCCGATGCTCCGTTTCCGGTATACCAGCAAGAATATTGGAAGTCTGACAAATTTGACGCTACGAAGTATAGCCGAGATTTTGATTTCTCCAAGCTGTTTTTTGAGCAATATGAAGAGCTTCGTAATGTAGTACCGCACTTAGCATTAGTGAATTCCAGTAGCGTGAATAGCGAGTATACCAACCAATCACAAGACAATAAAGAGTGTTATATGTTAGTTACTAGCGGCAGAAATGAAAAATGCATGTATGGTAATTGGCTTGAAAATTGCCATTTTATGGCTGATTGTTGTATGGCGGACAAAAGTGAATTTTGTTACGAGAGTTTAAATATACAAAAATGCTCGCATTGCGCTTGGATATATAATTGCTCAGATTGCGTTAACGTGTATTTTTCAAGCGACTGCCGGGGTTGTACGGATTGCTTTGGATGCGTGGGGCTTCGCGGTCAACAATATTGTTATTTTAATGAAAATATAGGCAAGGAGGCCTATGAGGCAAGAGTAAAAAAAGTTGTCTGGGGTCGCGAGTTCATACAACAGGCTAAGGAAAATTTTTTGAAGTTATATAAGACCCTACCAGTTAAATTTTATCATGGAATAAACGCAAAAAATTGTTCCGGTGACTATATTAGAGACTCACAAAATGGACGATTTATTTTCAACTGTGGGAACAACAAAGATACTGCTTATATGCAAGACGCTTGGTTACGCACCGAGGATTGCCTAGACTGCACTGAAATTATAGAAGGTCAGTTATCCTACGAGTGCCAGGGTGTAGTTACCCCTCATCGATCTATCGCTATCCGAAGCGGTTTCAATACCATTACTGATTCATACTATTGCGACATGTGTTTCAACGTACAAGATTGCCTTGGTTGTTTTGGCCTGAAACAAAAAAAGCATTGCATTCTCAATAAGCAATATACTAAAGATGAATATTTAAAAATTAAAGAAAAAATAATAGAGTATATGCAGAAGACAGGGGAGTGGGGAGAATATTTTCCAGCAAAATATAGCCCCTTTGCCTATAATGAATCAATGGCGCAAGATTACTTTCCTTTAAAAAAAGAGGAAGCGTTAAAAACCGGTTATACTTGGTATGATCGACCCGAACGCGACTATGAAGCAACATTATTAACTAAAGATTTGCCGAAAACTTTTAGCGAAACGAAAGAAGATATAATAAATGAAGTAATACAATGTTCTTCGCAGAACTTTTCTAAAGAAACAGAGAAATACCCACTTTGCATGACCGCTTTTAAAATTACCCCCCTGGAGTTTTCTTTATACAAGATTCTAAAAATTCCTGTACCTGAAAAATGTTTTCCATGCCGCAGGCAAGATAGATTCAAATTTCGTAACCCACGAAAGCTTTGGCACAAAAAGTGCATGAAAGAGGGATGCCAGAATGAATTCGAGACTTCGTATGCTCCAGAGCGAGAAGAAAAAGTTTATTGCGAACCCTGCTACAATAAAGAAGTATACTAGCGACGTCACTTTTAAACGGCCGTCAAAAAATGGTGTTATAAAATATGGAATATAAAAGTGAAAACAGAATATGCCAAAACTGTAAAAACGACTTTATCATCGAGCCGGATGATTTTGGATTTTATGAAAAAATCAAAGTCCCGCCACCAACTTTTTGCCCGGAGTGCCGAAGCCAGAGGCGATTAGCGTGGAGAAATGATTTTGTTTTATACAACAGAATTTGTGATTTATGTAAAAAATCAGTAGTGACAATTTATTCAAAAGAATCGAGTTTAACTGTTTATTGTAATAAATGTTGGTGGAGCGATAATTGGGATCCATTGAAATATGGACAAAAATATGATTTTTCTCGCACGTTTTTTGAACAATTAAAAGAACTTACGCTTAAAGTTCCACACATGGCACTCATAAACGATAACGGTATTGCTAGTGTTAATTGTGAATACACCAACGATTTTGCCTTCGGGAAAAATTGCTACATGGTTTTTGTTGCCTGGTATATTGAAAATGTAATGTATAGTTTTCACATATTGGCAGGAAAAAATATCATGGATTCCATGATTAATATGTCCGAAACGGAGTATTTGTACGAGTGCATTAACTGCACCCATGGTTATATGCTCAAATATTCGGAATACAGCCGAGCTTGCATAGATTCTCAATTTCTTTATGACTGTCAGGACTGCTCCAATTGTTTTATGTGCGCCGAGCTACGAAGCAAAAAATACCATTTTAAGAACAAACGATATTCTAAAGAAGAATATGAAAAAATCCTCGCGAGCTACCAATTAGATACTTTTTCCGGAGTAGAAAAAGCGCGAAAAGAGTTCAATGAATTTATTTTAAGTTATCCTCGTAGGTATGCTTGGTTAAAAAAGAATGAAAACTCCGCGGGCGACATTGTTTCATATAGTAAAAATACCAAAGATTCTTTTGTAACTAAAAAAAGTGAGAATTGTAGATTTTGTGAATTTACCGCGGATGCTAAGGAATGTTACGATATCGCAACCGGCGGGGAGTTGAGCGAATGTTACGAAGACATAACCTGCGACCAGTCCAGCCGGAATCTTTTTGGAATTTTTTCTTGGAAAAGCCAAGACGTTGAATATACTCAACATTGTCACTCTTCGAAATCTCTCTTCGGGTGTGTAGGTCTTAGGAGTAAAAAATATTGTATTCTTAATAAGCAATATTCAAAGGAGGAGTATGAAGCCTTAGTAAAAAGAATAAAAAAACAAATGAGTGAATTGCCTTATAAAGATTCAAACGGTTGTATATACAAATATGGGGAATTCTATCCCGCTGAGTTATCATATTTTGGGTATAACGAAACTGTTGCAGACGAACGATATCCTTTAGACAAAGAAATAGCTCTCTCAAAAAATTTTAAATGGCAAAACAACATCCAAAAAACCACCGGGCAAGAAACTTTAAAACCTGAAAACATTCCCGAGGGGATAGACGAGGTAGAAGATTCTATCTTGGAAAAAGTGCTAGCTTGTATTAATTGCAGAAGAAATTATAAAATTATCCCGAACGAACTTATCTTTTACCGAAAAATGAGAATTCCGATTCCGAGAAGGTGTTTCTATTGCCGTCACGAAGCCCGCTTGAAACGACGGAATCCATTTAAGCTCTGGCACAGAGAGTGCATGTGCGATAAAGAAACTCACCACAATCACCAAGCAGGGAAGTGTTCGGAAGAATTTGAAACCAGTTATGCGCCAGAGCGGCCCGAGATCATTTACTGTGAAAAGTGCTATCAGGCGGAAGTTTATTAACATTATAATATTCTGCAAAATGTTATAATGTGATAAGATAAAAACATGGCTTTAAAACATAAAAAAATTGAAAAAATAGTGAAAGGATTTGCCAATCATTGGCGCATTAAAATTTTAAATCTTTTACAAAAAAGCCCCGATTTGTCCGTAGATCAAATTACAGAAATTATGAATGCTAACTTCATAACAATTTCTGTTCACCTGCGAAAATTAACCGATGCGGGATTAATTTCCAAAAAATACAGAGGCCGTTTTGTACTGCACACGCTTACCAGGAGAGGAAACGACATTTTAACATTTTGCAAAAAGTTAAAATAAAATGGAAGCTGAAACTAGGCATTGTCAAAATTGTAAAAATGACTTTGTAATCGAGCCAGATGATTTTGGATTTTATGAAAAAATTAACGTGCTGCCGCCCAGGCTTTGCCCCGATTGCCGGGCGCAGTTGCGCTTGTGTTTTCGCAACGAAAAATGTCTATATAAACGCAAATGTGATAACTGCCAAAAAGAAATTATTTCAATATTTAGTCCGAATAAAACTTATCCAAGTTGGTGCCCCGATTGCTGGTGGAGTGATGATTTAGATAGTAAAAAATACGGCCAAGATTATGATCCAAAGAGACCATTCTTTGAGCAGTTTCGCGAACTCTGGGAACAGGTGCCCAAACCGGCTTTAGTTTCTACCCGAGATGTGGATTGCAGTTATATGAACTTAACCGCAGATAATAGAAATTGTTATAAATTAATAGAAAGTTCTAACAACGAAAATTGTATTAATTGTTATTGGATTCAGCTGTCTAAAGATTTAGTGGATTGTTTTTTTACTAATAAAGTGGAATTTTCTTATGAAGTTGATGATTGTTACGATTGCCATTCTATTAGTTACTCAAAGAGTTGTTATAACTGTCTGGACAGCGCTTTTCTACTCGATTGTCGGGGATGCACGAGCTGTCTTGGCTGTATTAATCTTCGTGGACAAAAATATAATATTTTTAACAAGCAGTACAGTAAAGATGAGTATGAAGAAAAGTTGAAGTCTTATAAACTAGACAAACACTCTGGCATAGAAGCATTCAAAAAAGAATTCGCACATTTTATCAAAGATAAACCAAGAAAATTTGCGGAAATTACCAATGCAGTTAATTCTACCGGCAACTACATGACCAATGTGAAAAACAATCGACAGTGTTTTCATTCTTACGATGCGGAAGACAATACCTATTGTGTGCATGTGTGGCGCGAGGCGAAAAACTGCATGGATTGTAGTACGGCTGGGCGCAGTGCGGAACTAATTTATAACAGTTTAAACATTGGGCTAGAAGCAGCCAATATAATTTGCAGTGCTTGCTGGAATTCACAGTTTATGGAATACAGTTTTAATTGTTTTAGTTCTAATAATTGTTTTGGCTGTGTAAGTATGATAAAAGGCTCTTATTGTATTTTAAATAAACAATATAGTAAAGAAGAATATAAAAAATTGCGTGCAGAAATCATAACGCAAATGAAGAAAGAGGGAATTTATGGGGATTTTTTCCCAAAGGAAATTTCTGCTTTCGGATATAATGAATCTTCTGCAATAGATGAATTTCCGCTGACTAAAGAAGAGGCGCTTAGACAAGGTTTTAAATGGGAAGATACCGAGCGCGGAGTTTATGACAAAGAAACTATTAACTGGAAAATTTTTCCAGATTCCATCATAGATCTGTCGGAAAGTTTCAATGCGAATAAAGAAGTATTTAAATGTATTGAATGTGGAAAAAATTACAGAATTATAATCAATGAGTTAACTTTTTATAAAAGAATGAAAATTCCTATCCCGCGTAATTGTCCGGAGTGTAGGCATGTAAGGCGTTTTAAAAATAGGGGACCAAATAAGCTTTGGCATCGTCAATGCATGTGTGGTTCGGCAGGATCACCATCAACAACCACAAACCACCTTCATGGGACAAAGAAGTGCGAGATAGAATTTGAAACCAGTTATGCCCCGGATCGGCCGGAGATTATTTACTGCGAAAAGTGCTACCAGCAGGAAGTATACTAAAGGCACTCGGGATTGATGCCGAGGACATAATCGGTGATGAGATCTTGCGGTGCGAATTCGGCGCCGAGAAAGTTTACCCCGTCCTTGGCGGGGCCAGTGAGGTCGGATTCGGTGATTAAAGTTTTATATTCTTCGGTAAAGTTTCTGGCGAGCGGTAGATAGGACCAGTGCCATTTTTCTTCGTTGTAGCCAGTTGGTCGGAAACTGTCTTTTAAATTATAAGGTTGGCAGAAACCGAACATTCCGGCATTAATCACCAGCCATTCGTACTCCTTTTTTCCTTTTTCGGTTTCAAAATGTTCCGGTGTGGCGGCGTTAATGTCTATATCCGTGCCCCAGTGGTGCCGAGAAGTTCCCGGCGCGGCGCTGTATTCCAGAATTTTTGTGAATCGTGCCGTGCCGTCCGGAGTGCTTTGGGATAAATTTTTGCCGTTCACTAAAGTCGCGCCCGACCATTTAGCTTCCCAGATAGTTTTTTGATAATCAAAATTGCGGGTAGCGGAAGCTATTTTTAATTTTATTCCGTCTTTTTCCGCGGCTGTTGCCATTGCCTGAAACGCTTTATAAGCTTCCCGGCGTAAATACATCGAACTGCCGTTGGTGGCGCGATAGGTCGGAATCAGAACGAAATCGTTTCTTTCCGCCAGTTCAAATTTCCCCATCAAATAAATTTTTTCTTCCGCTTCTCTTTTTATTTTCTCTTCCTCCATTATTTTCAAATAATTTTCCTCTCTTATTTTTTCTTGTCTAAAATTAAGAAACGAAAAGGTAACAACC
>Ga0209541_10006072_pt1 | contig 20792 bp, 20 predicted proteins | sample RifCSPlowO2_01_FD_184027 | JGI IMG/M metagenome (GOLD analysis project Ga0209541, IMG submission 184027) | Groundwater microbial communities from Rifle, Colorado - Rifle CSP2_plank lowO2_0.1 (SPAdes) (version 2) | ecosystem: Environmental > Aquatic > Deep subsurface > Groundwater | place... | reverse complement strand
AAATCGCCAGAAATCCCATCTTAAGAGGCCAGCTGAACCCCTCAAAATTTTGGCGATTTCCTTAAATTGTTTTATATCAGGTTTTCATATTTTTGGTTTTGTAAAATCATCGTGAATTGCTTTTATTCTAAGCAACACGACTCCCAGTCCTTCGGCTCGACCTTGATAGTGCCGAATGTCATCGGTGGGCAATCCTTTGTTTAATAACCAAGTTTTGGTTATTTCCAATTCATCGGCAATAAGCTCGGACAAGGCTTCAAAATACTTCGTCTCATAAAAGTTGCTTATTGTTTCCTCGGTTTGTTTGTTTATTTTGTCGTTCATAGGTTTATTGTTTTATTGCGTTTCCTAACATCGCACCTATTTCGTTTCCGGGAAGTGGAGGTGCTGGAGTTTCGTTTGGATCAATGGCAGGTGCTTCACCGGTTGGCATGCCTTGGTCTGTCGGCATCGGGACCGGCTGTTTTTGCTCGGTGATGTAGTTTGTCGGCTCCCAGCCGTAGTCCTCAAAAAGCTTCATCAGTATCTTGAATTTCTTTATTGAGTACACCGTTCCGGTCTCGGCATCTGTCAATTCATTCACATCTTTAATCAAACCCCATAGTTCCAAATCTTTTGATTTTTTAAGCTCGGACGATGTAGCCAGCGAAGTGGTTGATTCGAGCGACATCTCGTATTCATCGTCAAACAATCCATTCACGCTTTCATCGGCATCGGTTACAAGTCCATGTCTGGTCAGGATTGCTATGGCCTTGTCGGGCATCACAGACTTCTTTGTCCAGAATTGTTTGATCATGCTTATCCAGTGGTCAAAATGCATCACATAAGAATTGCGAAGCATTATCAGGAAAAGCTTCACGCCCTCAAGCGTTGCTTCTCGCATAAACGAGGCAACGGTGGCGGTTTCTTTTCTGTCTACACCGGCCGTAGTGGTGAATTCATCCACACCAACGGCAATTCTCATGGCTTCTTTGATGTGATCGGGTTCTATAAAGGCGGAGGAATTAACATCACCGAATTTTAATTCTCGGACTGAGTTCGGATCATTAGTCCATAAGATTCCGAGAGGCTTCACTGTTATGGTTGATTGCTTATATCCGGGCAGAGCCACCGGTGCGGCCGCAATCATGCTGTGAATTTTCATCGTCACTGCATCCACTCGTTGGTTAGTTACGGAATTGAGCAGTTCTTGTAAATGGTCGACAAGTTTCGGAATGCCGAGCCAGTAAAATGAGAATGGTCTTGGGAAGAATCCAGTTCGTGAATAAGGTTTCTGTTCGTGATCGTATGGATTGTCACCGTCCTTGACCTCTATCGGCGTACCGTCCATTGGCAGGAATACGGTGAACCTTTCATCCACCCAGCGTTCAACGACTTCAAATAGTTTTTCATCACTTACCGGTGCGGAGACTGGATTGTTTGGATTGCCCTCAATAGGACTTGATGCCTTGGTGGTTTCTCGGATATTTTTTCTAAGCTGGATCAAGACTTCTTTTCTCACATAGGCGTAGTCAGTGGTATCGCCTCCGGACTTCACGACTTCGCCCTCGGTGTTCAGGAATTGTTTCCACACGCTTTCACTCACATCGGGATACTGGGCTTTCATTTCGTCCAATGTCAGCACATAGCGATGGAATACTGGGAATGGATCAGCAATCTTTTTCATTCTCGGATGTGGGTAGAAGTTATAAATATCCACTGGGTCAAAGTCTGGTCTGAACACTATCTTGGATGTTGCTGTTTTAAATATAAGCTTTTTAATCTTATCGATGACGCCAATTTCTTTCTGTCTCTTTTTCTTGGTCTCTTTACGCAGGAAGTCTTTGCCAATAGTGGTTCCGCAGATAAATACTTGCAGGAAGTAATCTATCAGGTCGTCACTCATGCCAATCTCCCAGAGCCACAGCACAAGGTCTTTTAAAGCTTCACTGTTTTTACCCTCGAGCTTGAAGTCGGGTGTTATGCCGACTGTCTTTTGTAAAAAGGTTTTGATGTATGAAAAAACTTGAGGAATAAAAACATTTGATTGCCAGACTTCGCCGTCATTGGTTCTCTCTAATTGTTCGGCACGATCGCCGTTGAAAGAGGAGAACAGCTTATAACCCCGATCAAATTCGGGTTTGTAGTAGTACATGAAGTTTTTCTTGGCTTCATCGTACTCGCTATTAAATTTTTGTAGTTCTTTGGTATTTGCCATATTTAGTAAAGTTTTATTGTTCGACCTTTGCGTGCCATTGGCATTTCGCTCGGCAGTTCTTTTAATCCTTGCCATGCGAGCATGGCCGAAATTAATGCATCGTCTTTTTGTCCGGTTTCCGCTCCCATGCCGTACTTATTGCTTTCACTGGTGTGTACGAATGTCATCATCTGACTTACAGTTGATTGGCTCGACAAACCGATGTCATCGTCACGCAATCCGGCTATAAAGTCATCGACCATCAAAGGTTTAGTGGTTTGACTGGTTTTCCAGCCAAGTTCTTTTCTCTTAGTGTTGGTGACTTTATCAAAGATCGTTCGTTGGTAGATGTTTGAGTATTCAGTCTTGAGAGCATTGATTACCGCCAGTCCGTGATTGTTTATTTCTATTACTGCCAGAGCGTTGTTGAAGAGTTCGGCTGATTGTCTAATTTTCTTAGCGAATAAGTCCGGTTGTATTTGTCCAATGTAACTTCCGACTTCTCGTCCAGTCATCTTGTCGATTACCGTGATTGCCGAGTCGTCTTGTCCTATGCCCTCGGATGGATCGGCTCCCAAGCTGTAGAAATGCTTCAGGTTTGGTTCCTCGTATATCAGGATGTCATCCAGCTTTCTTATTGACTGTCTGACAAATTTGCTTTGGGCTTCAATGTACTGTTTCGGAATTACTGCTTTGCTTGAGGCAACGAATGATTCCTCGATAGTGGCTGGATATTCTTGTTTAAATTTGTCGGTATCGCCACCACAGAGGTTTTGGGTTGCCCATCTACGCCATTTCAATTGCTCGTAGGTCAGGTTTTCTTTTACTCGCAATTCTTTCTCATATTCGTCCAATGATTCGGCAAACTTCTTTTTATCGGCATCGTTTGCGAATGGTTGGCTGTATTCCGGCATTAAGTGCCACGGAAGGAATATAAGCTCAAATTCGTTTTTGCCGGCTAGAGAGTCTTGCACCATTTGGTAGAAGTATTCGCCATCACCACCGAAACCGTTGGCGGTTGATTCAAGAAAGACAGCAGTGTTTGGCAGGCTCGGAATTGATTGCAGTACTGAGAGCATCAAGGCCTTGGCATTTTTCCAAAAGGCTACCTCTGACCCGTGGAAGTTGTGGATGGTTAGACCTCTACCGATTTTTGTCTTGTCGGCGGTTGATATAACCATTCGGCTTCGCAGTCCGGGGTTGTTGGTTCGGCCTTTCTCGTCCGGATTCTCAAAGACCATCTGTTTTTTGTTGTCGTACCGTCGCATTGGCTTAACATCGAACGGCAGGAGGTCGTAGAACAGTTTACTCATTGAGAATATGGCATCGGTTGATTCAGGCTCGTGAGCGACAATCAACGAATTGCTGTTTTCAAACCTTGCCGTTCGCTCGAATATCAAACCCTCGCAAAGCGTGGACACACCCTCTTGTCTGGCTTTAAGAATAATCATTCTGATCGGCTTGTTTTGGGCTTTCAGCTGTTTGATTCTCTTATAAATCAGGTACTGAGCGGTATTAAACTTTAAAGGAACAGTTTGCTGGTCTTTCGTCTTTATGAACAGGCACTCCTCGATGAATTCTCTCGGATCAGCATCGAAAAAATTCACAAAATCCACCAGCGTTTTAACCGTCGGGTGGCCTTTCTCTGGCTTTTTTGAGTATTTGTTCATAACTTAGACCTGTTCCATATAATCCCTTATGTTCGATCGTTTCTTTCGGGCTTCCGAGTTCACGGTCGAGTATCTCTTTGCACGCACGAAATTTTACATTGTCATCTGCACTGCCCATAAGGGCGACAAGCATTGAGGCGGCGGTCTCAACGCTCTTATGCATGATCCATTCGGCTTGTGTTTTTTTGACTTCATTCTGTTCATCTCTATAAGTTTCGTATTCGTCTTTAATCAAACCGCCAAAAGCAAACCATTTTTCGACCGTTGAGACTGGGGTTTTAAGTTTTCGGGCAATAACAGGATAAGACTCGCCGTTGTACTTAAGGCGAATCGCTTCTTGATACTTTGCATTCTTGATGTCGGCTTTTTTGCTCATTTTGTTGTATCTTGTTTCTGAATGTTGCCGTTTTGTGTATTTATAAACCGGCTACACACTTCGGCGATCGCCTCACTCTCGGTCATTTTTGATTCTTTTGACAATGCATTTAACGCTTCATCGATCACGCCCTTTTGTGGGTTGGTCACATTAAAACTTACAAGGGCAATGGTTTCTCTTTGTTTATTTATATCTTTGACTGCTTTCTCGACCTTTACGCCTTTTGCTTTCGCAAATGCAGTCACGGCTTTTATAAATTCATCGGCTGATGATTCTGGGTCTTTATCCACGATGAAATTCAGGACAATGGTATTTTCTCGCTCGGCTTTTTTAAGCTCAATCATTTTCTTTTCAATCTCGTCTTTCACTAAGTCGAGAGCATCTTTGACATTGATATCCTCCTCGCCAAGGTTGCTGGCAATTTCTTTGATTGAGTATCCGTTTTGGGTCAGCTCGTATGCTAACTTGCCGAGTTTTATTTGTTGGTTTGAACCGTGAATGTTATCAGTCAAGCCATAAAGTTTGGCTTCGTCCTCGTTTTTGAAATTGTGGATATTGGCTTCAATCTCGGTCTCGCCAATTTCACCAAGCACTTTCCAAGTATGGAAACCTCCCACGATCACATAGCCGTCTTTAACTTTCATGTTCGGCCAGACCCCCACTTGTATCGGTTTGGTTTGTCCGTATTTAGTTAAAGCTTTTTTAAGCGATGAAAATTGGCGAGCGTTCATCTCGTTTGGATTCCAAGAGTTTGGAACGCACTCTTTTATTTTCACTATTTTGATTTCGGTTTTTCCTTTTTTCATAAAGTTACTATCATGTATTCGATGTTGTTGCTTTGGTTTCGACCTCCGGCATTGGCCACACTCCATTTGTGTTCCATCATCTGCACTTCGGCTTTGCGATGTTTCTGAACCATCGCCAAAAGCTTTTCCGGCTTCATTCCCACATCCTCTTTGTTTTGGCCAAGCGAGATGATCCACTGCGGAATATGTTTTGCCGACTCAAGCATTCTTTCTAAAAATTCATCGGCATCATTGTTGGAGAAACCACTCGCTTTATTATCCAGCTTTTTATTGGCGAGGATGTTATCTAAAATTCCATACTCAACCTCGTAGGCAGAAGAGCCAGGATAAGGAGGATCAAAATAAACAACATCACCTTGAACAGTTTTAAGAAAATCAAAAACATCTTTTTGGTGTATTTCGTTGTCTTGATGGTTGTCAAAGATTCCATGATTAATTTCGTCTTTTAATTTTTCCAAAGTCATCATCGGATTTTGGATCATCCGCAAATTCTTAGGGGCGTGAGACTTGGACCGGAGAGGCCACTCCCATTTTCGAGCTTCCAAGTCCAGTGTGTCCCGGGTGTGCGTAAACTTTCCAAACTGTCGACACGAGAGGATGAACTTGATCAATAAATGCAATAAAAGGTATCGTTTAGTATCATTTTCCACCTTATTGGCGGAAGCGAAGGCATTATCTAAAAAGTCGGATATTTTACTGGTGAATACTTTCGGGCAATAATTATTTTTTATAAAGCTATCGTGTTTAGTTTCCAAAAATAGTCTGGCCAAATCCTCAGACTCGAGTTTTACAGAATTGTTGGCGATGACTGCTCGGCCAATGATCACGGATCGGAAGGCAATGTCGTTGCTTATAACTTTGTAGCCTTTGGCCTTGGCGTAAAGACTCACTGATCCTCCTCCCAAGAAAGCATCAATAAAAATTCCCTCCGTTTTTTTAATCGGTTTGAAAATGTGCTTGACCAGTTTTCTTTTTCCGCCGAAGTAACTCGGCAATGCTTGAAATTTGCTAAACATATATTTTTTTAAATCTCAAATCTCTACCACGCCCACATCCCTTGTATATTTTTTATTACCCGAACCCTTGAGCTCGGGCAGTGTGAGGTCGATTAACAAGATTGGATGTCGACCGTTACGGGCGTGACAGAGAGCTGGTAACAAACAAAAAGAGCTCGCGATCGACTACCACAAAATGTGATAATTAATCGCAAGCTCTTAAACTTGGAATTCCTTTCAGGATGCCTCGTAAGGCATAACTCTATTTAGTTGTTAATTACATAATACTACTTTTCAAAAATGCACGCAATAGTTTCAACTGTGCATAATTGTCCAAGTCTACTTTTTTATAAATCTTTTCTTCTTTTTTCACATTAACCAAAAACTAAAACTTTGTCTGAATCCTCAACCATTTTAAGTAAATCGGACATTGTGGAAACCGGACAAACATTATTTCCTTCTTTCCCTCGCATTTTGAGACAAGTTCCGCAGGCATAAATTTCACCTTTCAGTTCTTTGAACTCCATCACTTTTGCAGATATATCAAAATTTTCACTATCGGGAATAGTGTCAAGTTCTGATCCTTCGCTCATTAAAAAAATTTCTACCTGATGACCGGCCTTGAGTGAGGTAATTCCCAGACGGAGAGTATTCCATGCATGCTCTGGTTTATTGGATTGTAGGATGATGCCAAGTTTCATAAAATGATTATACCAAATTTCAGCGTTTAAGGCAAAAATCGGGCATATTGGTCATTTCGGGGTAGTGGATAACCGGGACTTGCATATATATCCATTATCCTATACAATAACGATAAGGATAATGTATATAAGCAAATATAATCATATGCCAAAAAAAGAACCAATAAAATTTCATAAAGGCGACGATGGCAAGAGATATCTCAAGAAATTTGAGATAGTCGAGACCGAAGTCGAGTTACCCATTCAGGGTCAAGTCCGTGATCCGGAGGACTTATTTAAATTCCTCAAAGATTTGGAGAGTGAGAGTGTTTCTAAGGTAATCGGAATATATTTGGATCAAAATAATCTTTTTCTTGGTCATCAAGTTTTTCTCGGCTCGTCACCAAAAAGTTTTGATACTCAACTGCTTTATCATTACTTTTCTCTTTTTCTTGCCAAGAAGTTTATGATCTTAATCAACCATCCCGGATCAGACGATCCCACTCCCGATGAGGCTGATCGTAAATTAATAAAGGCGTTACAAGCAGACGAACAAATTTTGTCATTTAAACCATTTTTTGCTGATTTTATAATTGTCGCCAAGAGGTCTTACTTCAGCATGGCAACCAATGACGGCACCGCTTGTCATTGTGGCCATCAGGAATATATTCCGGAGAATTAATTGCACTACTATGAAAAAACTCAAAGCATTACAAACATTACAAGCATCCGGTAAAAAAGTTTTTACATCAGCCGATTTGCAAAAAATATTACAGACTAAAAGCGACACCTATTCTTATGTCGTGGCTGGCAAATTGGTCAAAGAAGGTGTTTTGGAAAGAGTTTCAAAGGGTTATTATATTTTAACTTCAAATAGGCCTTCTGATTTTGAAATCGCCAACGCTTTATATAGACCGTCTTATATTTCTTTAGAGTCCGCCTTGAATTATTACGGCATTTTGGTTCAGTCTCCCCAGCAAATTACCTCTGTCACGACAAAGCGTGTCACATCCATTAAAAATGGAGGCAAGACTTTTTCTTTCGTTCAAATAACTCCCAAGTATTTTAGCGATTATCAGATCGTGGACAATTTTTTAATTGCTACGCCGGAGAAGGCTTTGGTAGATATGATGTTTACTGTCGCTTTAGGCAGAGCTTCTCTTTCTATCGAAGAATTAAATTTGCAATCAATTGATAAAAATAAAGTTAATGAGCTTGCTTCAAAAATAAAGAATAAAGCATTTAAGAATTATTACAAAACTATAAAATTATGATTTCCCGAGACCAAATAAATGAATTATCAAAGAGGTTCGCTATTGATGAATTTACCGTCATCAAAGAATACTTACAGGTTGTTTTCTTGAGTATTCTTTATAGCACCAACGAGAGTCAAAAAATTTACTTCAAAGGTGGAACGGCCATTCGTCTTTTGATGAAGTCCGGTCGCTTTTCCGAAGACTTGGATTTTACCGCCGAACTTACTACAAAAGAATTGGACAGAATAACTGCCGAGACGGTGAAGAAGATGATCTTGGTGGTTCCTGATATTACAATCAAACGAACACAGGAAACCGATATCTCTTATACGGCCATTTTGAGTTACTTGCCTGAAGGTTCAAAATATCCGCTCACTATTCATCTTGATTTTTCTCTCAGAGAAAAGCCGGAGACTTCAAAGGAAGATGTTTTGGAGACTGACTTTCCGGTCGCTCCCCAGCCTGTTATTAGGCATATGGATTGGACCGAAGTATTGTCCGAAAAAATCAGAGCATTTCTTTACAGACAAAAAGGACGAGATGTCTACGATCTTTGGTTTATGCTTTCCAAAGGTGTTGAGCTTGATTGGGACATGATCAATCGAAAGACTAAGTTTTACGATATGAAGACTTCTTTTGACGATGTTCTCAAAAGAGTCACTGAGTTTGATGATAAGAAAATCAAAGAGGACTTAGGTAAATTCTTACCGGCGCACGATCGTGGCTTGGTGGTTCAGCTCAAGAGTATGGCCATAAAGCAATTAACGGCTAGACAGTCTTTTGCTATCGCTACCAGCGAAAATATTGACTATACAAAAGTTCCGGGGCATTCATTTTCTGGGACCGACAAGTTTCTTGAACCGGAAGATATGAAGACTACAAAAATTACGGAAATTAAAAGGCAGGATGAAAACAGTATAGCTGTTAAAATGATCGCTACTTCAGGCATTGAGGCCACTGCTTATATTCGTGCCCGGAGTCGCAACGGAGTGAGAGAGTTGGATGTTATTGCCAATAAGGCAGACACATTCAAGGGTCTGTCTTACGACGAATTTATCAATCAAAAAATTAACAATTAATACTATGACTATCAGCAATTCAATCAGGAATGCTTAACCAAATAACAGTATGGAAAACTTCCCTTATCCAAAAGGTTCGACATGGCGTAAATGGGATTTACAAACCCAGACTATTTTGGATGATAATTATATTCAGCTTGGGGATTACTCGGAAGAGTTGAAAAAGGAAAACCCAACCGGCTGGCAACAATACATCACGAAAGTTGGAGGTGAAGCCAACGCATTGCTTTATGATTCAAAGGCTTATTTTAATGACACAAAAATTGATAAAAAAGACCGATGTACTAATCATGTTAGGAACTATTTTGCTTTTGTCGATGTTTTCAATCCAGAGTTAGACTGCATTGGGATTACTGATCATAATTATTTTGATGACTGTTTGCTCGATTCTTTTATCGATTATTCTAAGCAATCGCGATGTAAGGTTATTCCTGGAGTTGAAATTAATTGTCAGGGTATCCACATGCTATTGTTTTTCCCAGACAAACTCTACCAGAAAGAGACATTTTCAGCTGGTATCCAAGCCTTTTTGATAAAATTTAATATTAACAATCGCGCAAATGGAAACGGCACACTCACAACAACAAGTACAGATATCAAGGAGATTATTGACGAGGTTAAGAAAAATGGAGGCATCATAATTTATCCTCATTGCAATAGCAATAATGGTCTTTTTCAGGAACGCACAGCGACAGACCGGACACACTTGGCAGACATATTCAATCATCAAAAAGTTAATCTCTTGCAATCTCAGCATAATCAATCATCGGTCGCCATAACGGACTATATAAAAACAAATAGCACGCTTACATCCAAATTTTGTTCACACATAAGTTCGGACGCTAGATCGTTGCGTGATCTCAGTAAAGCTGATCAGGACGGGAATTTCTTATGGATAAAAGCCGATCCAACATTTGAGGGACTGAGGCAGATTGTTTTTGAGCCAGAACAGCGTATTTTTGTCGGACCTCAAAAACCGGGCGAGAAAAAATCTTATTTTGTTATTGATAAGGTTCGTTTTTTGGATAATACAGGTGATGTAAAATTTGGTAGTGACCCCATTGAGATTAATCAAAACCTCACGACTATCATAGGTGGCAAATCGACAGGAAAATCATTGCTCTTGTATTACATGGCAAAAACTATCGATCGCCAAGAAGTACAGAGCAGAACTTCTGATGTCGGTGGTGTACCTGTAAAATATGACTTTGACGCCTCTGTTGATTTCAATTTTGAAGTTACATGGAAAGACGGCCAGCACACACTTTTAAGAACACCAGAAGGCACGACAGAGGATCATTCAAAAGAACGAAAAATTCTCTATATTCCGCAGAGATACCTCAACACTCTCTCGGAGGCAAATATAAAAAGTCGCGAGGCGTTGAATGAATTCGTTTTGAATGTCATCTTGCAAGACTTGGTGGTCAAAGAAAGGTACGAAGAAACTGTCAGGGAAATTAAGGCGGAAGTCAAAGCAATACCAACAGCTATCGGTGAGTTGTTTTCTGATCGTGAGGATATTAAAAAGACAGAAGACGAATTAAAGCAGACCGGTGATGAAAAAGGTATTGAGAATTATATTAAAACACTTCAGAAACAGGCCGATGAAATCAAAGCTAAATCAGGCTTATCAGAAGAACAGTTAAAGCAATACGAGGAGTTGGTCGCGAAAGAGAAAGAGATTAATGTTCAAATCTCTAATCTCGAACAAGATAAAAAGACGATCAAGAGCTTGGGTTCGGACTTGATTTCACAAATTGATGGTCTAAAATCAACGATTGAAGAGAATGAAGAGTATCTTAATGATGCCGACATAAAAGCAAAATTTAAGGCGGAGTTTAAGGTAGTTGATTCGTTCGCTCCGGGATTAAAATCTGCAAATACAAATTTGGTTACAGCAATTGATGGTAAACTAAAAATCCATAATGCCGAGCTGGTTAAAATAAAAGCTGATCTAACACCACTAATGGCCAAGGTTAAGCTACAGTCCGAGCTTCAGGAGAAGACAGACGCTATTAAGAAAGAGCAACAGAAACTTAACGAGATTGCTATAAAGCGAAATAATTTAAAGACCAAAAAGGTTTCTTATAAAAAGAAGTCGGATGGTGTTATTGAGTCATATAAACAAATTGTCCTTAAGTACGAGGACTTGCGAAATGAATTCAAAAAATTTGAGAGTAAATTTGGTGAGATTACGCTTGGTGTACACATCAGTTTTAACGATGATGCGTTTAATTCAAATGTGGTCAAGGAGTATATCAATAAAAACGATCTAAAACGAGTCATTGTTGAGGCGGAATGGGGCGATGAGTTTATTTATAAATATGATCCGACAAAGCACTTAACCAACATCACAACGGTTTTTGAGGGGTTAGTCGGAGGCACAATAAACACGGTTAAGAACCGTCTGACGAAGGATGCTGTTGCAAAACTTTTGGAAAATTATTTTTACCTTGACTTCAAAATTTTCTATAAAAACGATTCCCTCGACAAAATGTCGCCTGGTAAAAAGGGATTGGTTTTACTTCAGTTGCTTATCAATTTAAGTGACGGAGAGTGGCCGATTCTGCTTGATCAGCCAGAGGATGATCTCGACAATCGATCTGTCTACGATGATCTGGTAGCTTTTCTAAAAAATAAGAAACTACAAAGACAGATAATTATTGTCACACACAATCCAAACCTTGTCGTTGGTGCTGATGCTGAAGAGACTGTTGTCTCGAATCAATCCGGGCAAGAAGTTGGGCGTGATAATAAAAAATTCCGCTTCGAGTATATATCAGGTGCTTTAGAAAATACATTTGAGTTAACTCCCACTCAAGAGTCAGCAATTTTATATAGAAAAGGCATCAGACAACATGTTTGCGAAATTCTTGAGGGCGGACAAGAAGCATTCCAAAAACGAGAACAAAAATACAGTTTCCCTAACAAATAAAAACTTATGAATAATCTTTGGCATACAAAATCATCGATAGCAGTCATTGAAGAACTACAATCAAGCGAGCGTGGTTTGAGTGGTGAGGAAACAATTTTGCGACTGAAGCAATACGGAAGTAATAAGCTTGCGGAAGCGAAGGTGGATAGTATCTTTACTATTTTTCTGCATCAATTCCGCAGTCCGCTTATTTACATCCTTGTGTCCGCAAGCATTGTGGTCTTCTTAATGGGAGAAGTGGTTGATGGATCGATCATTCTCGCTGTTTTATTGTTTAATGCCATCGTTGGGACAATACAGGAGGGTAAAGCACAAAATACCTTACTTGCCCTCAAAAAGTTTGTTGAGACAAAAGCCACAGTCCTTCGAGACAATAAAGAGCTTATTATTCTTGATACGGAAATTGTGCCAGGCGATATTATTATTCTGCAAGAGGGAGAAAAAATTCCTGCCGATGCTCGAGTCATTCTTTCTCATAATCTTAAGGTGGACGAAGCGACTCTTACCGGAGAGTCAGAACCGGTGCATAAAATAAGTGAGCAGTTGCCCGCTGGGGAATCGTTTTCTCAGTACAAAAATATTGTCTATAAAGCTACCAATATAGTCGCCGGAAACGGCCGAGCGGTTGTTGTTGCCACGGGACACCAGACAGTTATAGGATCAATCGCCAGCAAAATTGCAGCTATTGATACGGAGATCCCCTTAAAAGGCAACATTCGCTACCTTTCACGCCTCATCATCGCAACAGTGGGAATTGTTTCTGTCCTCGTTTTTGCTCTTGGTATCGCGGTCGGCAAGCCAGTCAAAGAAATGTTTACGACCGTTGTTTCGCTATATGTTTCAATCGTACCAGAAGGCCTACCCATCGTAGTAACCCTTATTTTAGCGATGGGGGTATGGCGTATGAGCAAACGCAATGCCCTAGTTAAAAAATTACAGGCGGTTGAGGCATTAGGACAAGCGAGAGTTATTGCTGTCGATAAAACCGGCACGATTACAAAAAATGAACTTGTTATACAAAAAGTATATGTCGGAGGGAAAATATTTAATATTGATGGTATTGGCTATGAACCAAAGGGTAACATATTTTTAAATGACCATATCGCCGATGCAGTAAATTACCCCGAACTTTTATTTGCTGGAAAAATCGCTTCTTTTTGTGCGGATGCTCGGGTTATGTATTCAGAAGAAGATAAACGCTGGCGAGTGTCCGGCGACCCCACGGAAGCGGCGATGTTGGTGCTTTCTCAAAAATTAGGTTTCCATAAAGACGATCTCGAAAGAGAGGCACCTGTTATTGAAGAGATTCCTTTTGATTATAAATTAAAATATCATGCTGTTCTCCGTAATCTTGATGACAAAAATTTTCTAACTACTGTTGGTGCCCCCGAAGTAATCTTGGGATTGTCTGAGACAGTCTTAATTGATGGTAAACAAAAAAAACTTGATTCCACAGAACGAGAAAATCTTGAGTCGGTTTTTTATCAAATGTCTCAAGACGGATTGCGAGTTGTGGCCTTTGCTATAAATCAAGACGCTAATAAAGCTCTCAATCCGGAAAAAATAAAGAAGCTTACTTTTGTTGGTTTTTACGGCATGAAGGATGCAACAAGACCTGAAGCAAAATCCGCCATAAGAAAAGCCATGTCGGCAGGAGTACGCGTGGTGATGATAACGGGTGATCATAGAATAACCGCTCAAGCTATTGCAAAAGAAGCTGGCATCTGGCAGGAAAATGACGAGGTACTCGCCGGTAATGACATTGATAAAATGTCTGATGTGGAATTATCAGACAAACTTAGTGTTGTTTCGGTATTTGCTCGTGTGAATCCAGAACATAAAATGAGAATTATCAATGCTTACCGTGCCAAGGGAATAGTAGTGGCGATGACTGGAGATGGAGTGAATGACGCACCATCTTTGGTTGCAGCTGATCTTGGGGTGGCTATGGGCAAGATTGGCACTGAAGTGGCAAAAGAGGCTTCTGATATCGTCTTGCTTGATGACAATTTGGAGAGTATTGTCTCAGCGATTGAAGAGGGTCGTAGTATTTATAAAACCATCAAAAAAGTTATTTTGTATCTTTTTTCAACGAGCATGGGCGAGGTATTTACAATTGCCGGTGCCCTTGCTTTAGGTTTCCCATTGCCAATCTTGCCGGCACAAATTATTTGGCTTAATTTCGTCACCGATGGATTTTTGGATGTTTCTCTGGCCATGGAACCGAAAGAGAAACACTTACTTAGTGGCACATTTGAAAAACCAAAAAAATATCTTGTTGATAAACTAATGGCAAAAAGAATGGTGCTCATGTCCATGGTGATGGCTGTTGGGACCTTGTATCTATTTAAGAACTACTATGAAGTTGATTTAGCAAAAGCTTGGACGATGTCGCTTACTGTTTTGGCCGCATTCCAGTGGTTCAACGTATGGAATTGCAGATCGGAAGACAAATCAATTTTTCGGATGAATCCTTTTTCAAATAAATACTTAGTCGGGGCAACTATCACTGTTGTTTTACTTCAAATGTTGGCAATCTATACTCCGGTAATGAATGCGTTTTTAAAGACGGTACCGCTTAATATTTCCGACTGGATGGCAATCATGCCAGTAGCAATATTTATTATTCTTGCTGAAGAAATACGCAAGGGATTAGCGAGGCGAAAATTAGCAGTTAATCAATAATTATTATGTTAAAAATAGCTATAAATTTAAGTAGAGAATATGTCGGAGGTATTACATCATCCAATATCAACTTGATCAACCATTTATATGGACTTGATTATGAATTTGTTGGTTTGGAATTAAACAGTAGGATGTACATGAAAGGACCGGCATTGTTCCGTAATTTTGCACCTGAAGTCTTTGATCACCACATTATCAATATTCATCACTTACCGATAATCGATATTATGAAAGCCTCGAAAGACCTTAGGGACATAGAGAATACTTTCCAAGAGCCGATAAAAATCATTCAAAATATTTTAAAGGAAGTGAAACCCGATATTATTTTGTTAAGTGGTACATATTATGTCCCTTGGCTTATTTCAATAGCGGCCAAAAAAGAAAAGATACCAATCGTATTGTGGTATTCTGGAGTCTTGTCACGGGAGACCGAAAGTCAGCCTGACCACATGAAAAAGCTCTTTGCTTTAATGGAAAAAACAATCGTAACCCGAGCCACCAAAATGATATTTCCATCTAAACTATGTAAGGATGTTGTGGAAAAAGAAGTTATAAAACACAAAATCAAAAATGGCTATATTATCCCCAATCCAGTCGCAAGTATTTTTACTGATCCTTGTGCTGTCGAGTACTCAATAGAACGAAGGATTGCAGCGGTCGGAAGATATTCAAAGGTGAAAAATTTTGATTCATTTTTTACACTACACCAAGAACTTACGAAGCGTGCGTGGCGACACAATGCTTGTTTTGTAACAAATCCAGATGCTCGTTTCAAAAAAATCCCGAAGTCGATTGAGATCCTTCCCCCGATGACTTCTGAAGGGCTGAAAAAATTCTACATCTCCCAAGGCTTGATTGTTTGCCCATCAACATTTGAAACTTTTGGTAATGTCCCGATGGAGGCAGCTTGTCTTGGTGTACCAGTATTAGTAAGCGATAAAATGGGCTGTGCCGAAATATTAAAAAAAGTTGGACTTGAGAATATGGTCATATCTTTTGACGATATCAAAAAAGTGGCTGATCGTGTTCAACAATTATGCGGTCAGTCTATACTACCAAAACAATTAAATGCCCTTAAAAGAATTTTGGACAACCATTTAATCAGCGAGGAAATTAATGCAGTTTTGATTAATGCGAGTAATGGCATTTCAAAATAAAGGTCGAGAATATTAATAAATAATAATAAAACATTATGAGAATATTTAGAAACTATACTTTTAGCTGGTGGCAGATGGCAATTTTCAAACTTTGTTTACTTGCGATTGGTATAGCAATCGGATCATACTGGCATAAATTATTTTCCCCCTATGCCATGATTTTGGTGGTGGTCGGGGTTATTATTGGCATCTATCTAGCAATCGTGTCATTTAAACGACAATAAGGTGTTTTCTGATCACAAAGCTCGCCCAAGGGGCAAACAAACGGCAAAAAAGGGGCTCAAAATGGGCTCCTTTTGCTTTATAACTCCACTGAGTCAGAGTAAGCCGTCGAGGATGTTAAAACTGCTTGATAAAAGATCTATAGCTGTTGGAAGGAACAAGACAAAGATAATCATGGTCAGCTTGGTTCCGGGACTGCTACTTCCTTTACGATCATCAATTGGAAGCAAAACAATCTCGACCTTTTTTCTTATGCACACCTTTACGGGTTTCTGACAGTGGGGACACCTGGTTACAAACACAGCCTCGGAATTGAAAACCGCATCGCGAAAAATAATTTTTGTGCAATGGGGACAATTGCCGACATTAGATTCATCTTTGTCCATACTGTTTTTTATTTGTGGGCTTTTTGAGCCCAGATCATAAATGATTAATAAACGATCAATTAATAGCTCAGGTTCGACCTCCTACCCGAACCGTTAAAAGCAATCTAAGTATCCTCGACTGCTACCCACTTCTGTCCAGTCCACATGTGTTTCTTACCGTCTATAATTTTTATCTTTACTCCTCCGATAGACATTTTTTCTGCCAGCATTGACCTGATCTCATTTAAGTTATCCACAGTTTTTTTATTCTCGCCGTAATTCTTGTTATTTAATTCTTTTTCTTTATTCTTGTTAGTAAGTCCATTGGACCGATCCCACCGGTCAGTATGACCGAACTGCCGGTCAGGCTGACCGGTCTTATTTAAGTTCGGTCTATCTGACCTATCTACTTTTAACAGGTAATACACATTGGAAAATTTTCGGCGTTTCTTGTTTATCAGTCCAAGTTTGATCATCTGGCGGATACCTCTTTGCACGCTGGAAACGCTCGAGCCAATTCTGTCAGCAATAAGCTTGTGAGATGGAAAACAAAAACCCTCCTGATTGGCGTGTTCAGCGAGGCAATTATAAATAGCAATGCCGATCGGTTTGATTTTGCATCCATACTCATCGAGCAGTACTTTACTAATCCAGAACCAATCGCCATTTCTTAAATCTCTTACTTTTATTTTATCGTCCGACATGGCCGTGAATAAAAAGGTGGACCGACCCACTGATCGCACCTTATTCCTCCCTTCACGCCTGGCGTCATTGAGGGGAGAGTAAGGTGCTATCTACCACTCTCTGGATTTCGGCAGAGCTCGGTCGATGTTGTCCATTGCTCTGCAAAAGTCACGCCGGATAGTTGGATTCTCTAATTCGCGGATTGCGAAATTACTCAGCAAGCTCTCCCTCCTCGCCAAGAGTTCTCTCCGGGTCGGTGGTTTCCGAGTCATCCGTTTCCAGATTCTCTGAATTAATCTTTTGATTAGAATTCTCGTTGTCATACTTTTTGATGTGATCTAAATGCTCCAATAGCATGAATGCCATACGCTTGAAGCCAGCATGGACACGCCAAACTTCTTGCTTACTTGGCTCTCGGCCAAGCACCTCGGACAAGGCATTTTTGGTAAGCTCAATAAGAGCTTCCTCATCCTTTGTTGGTTTGGACATGTGATTTGGTTCATAAGAGTGACCTCACACTTTTACTAACCCCACACACCTTTTCGGTTAAGCTTTTTTGCTTAATTTCTAAGGCAAAAAAATATCCTCGACTTTCACCCCCAACGCTAGGGCAATTCTTTGGGCGGTTTCCAAACTCGGTCTTTTACTACCGGTCTCATAACGGCTGATCGCTGTGTTGTACTTAAAGCCAAGAATTCGGGCTAGCTTGTATTGCGTTAGCCCTTTCTCAATTCTAAGTTCCCTCAGTCGTATGTTGGTTGGTGTTTTTTTCATAGTTTAATAAATTAGACCTCATAGTCATATTAAGCAATTTTGCTTAATTCGTCAAATGCTCTCCTGTGGATAAGCATATTTGCTTAATCTTTACACATTTGCTATACTGTATTAAGATGTCATCAGGATTATAAATTAAGCAAATAACAAAAATATGTCATTTGGCTCATATCTAAAAAAACAAAGAGAAACCAATAAATGGACAGCTAGGGACATTGCAGACCGACTTAAGTTTTCGGCCAGCTATGTCAGTCAGTTGGAGAACAATACCCGGCTTCCTTCTCAGAAGCAGTTGGGTCTTTTGGCTAAGGCCTACGAGGTATCGGAGGATGAATTAAGAAAGCAGTGGACCGAGTCCAAGATTCAGAAGGTTAGTCTCTCATCAAATTATAAAATCAACATCAAAGATGCTGGTGAGAAGCGTGTCGAAGAGATGACTCACAATTTGGAAGCTGGTTTGGCGGAATTGAAAAAGACGATCACCGCTGACGAGGTAGCTCATTACAAGATGCCACTATTTAGCACGATTCCGGTGGACGATCTTGATCTGCATTTAAAACATGCGGATGAGTTTATTTTTATTCCTAAAAATGGAATCGTGCGTGATCACCGTATATTTGGTATCAGAGTTTCTATCACTCCATTTCCGGAGGCAGGTATAATCGCCGGCGACCTGACTATGCTTGATGCGGATATTGAGATTAATGATGGAGACATCGTGGTACTGTCTACGCCAGACGGTCTGGTCATGACTTATTATAAAAAGCGTGGCAACTCTTTAGAAATTACAACGAGTCAGCCCGGCATTAAAAAGACCTACCCTGTCGAAGGGGTTAAGCCGATAGGTCGATTGATTTATCACATAAAAAAATACTAACCCCAGGGCTCGCCAAGAGCCCTGCTGTTTTTTATAACAAACATTATGAGCACAAATTATTTAATCTACGGCCGTGTTTCCACATCTCGTCAGGCCGAACGAGAATTAAGTATTCCGGCACAAGTCAAAGCGTGCCAAAAATATGGAATGGATCATAATTGGACTCTTGCACCGGATGGCATTTACGAGGAAAAGGGCGAATCGGCAAGAACGACCGATCGTCCACAGCTTCAGAAAATGCTTCACCGATCAAAGACCGATACAAAAATTGATGTTATTCTGATGCATAAGCTGGATCGTATGTGTCGCAATGTCGCCGACTATGCGGCGATCAAGATGATGCTCAAAAAACACGATGTCAAATTGATCTCGGTGATCGAGCAATTCGACGAGTCCTTCTCTGGAGAGCTAGTTGAAAACATTATGTCATCAATTGCTCAATGGACATCTCAAAACATCAGCTGGGAGGTCAAGAAGGGTCTCAAGGAGGCCGTAGAGCGTGGTCGGTTCCCTGGCGTAGCACCAATTGGTTATTTGAATGATAAAAAAACCAAATCTCTACTGGTGGATAATATCAGAGCACCGTATGTGAAGCTTGGTTTTGAGTTGTACGCCACCGGCAAATATTCGTACGAGTCATTGTCCTGTGAGCTGAATAAGCGAGGTCTTAAATCACGAGGTGGCAAACCAATCAGCCGAAAGGCTACAGAACACATATTGGCAAACACGATCTATTACGGACTCATTAAAACTCGGTCAGCAACATCTCAGGCAAATTTTCCATCTTTGATCACCAAGAAACTTTTTGATGATGTCCAAGAGATTATCGAACAGCATAATCATTATGCCGATCGCACACGCAAGCATTCGTATCCAATGGCTGGCTTTATGAGATGTGGTGATTGCGGATCAATGCTTTGTGGTCAAATGCAAAAAGGTCATCTCTATTATTCGTGCAGTCATCGAAAAGACCCCAAGTGTGTAGAAAAGAAATACATGAGATGGGAGGATGTCGAGGCACAAGTCGCTGTCATGCTTAGCCGTGTGCAGTTACCGGATAAATTCAAAAAGGTGCTTGATGCTTACTTCCAGTACTTCGCCAAGGAAAGATTGGATCAGGAAGATAAAGAGCGAAGAAGCCTCAAGCAAGAGCTTATAAGACTTCAACAGCAGATCCGCAATATCGTTGTAGATCGTTCAAAACGCATCATAGACGCAGATGTCTTTATAAAGATTCAGGACGAGCTTTTACGCGAGAAAGAAATGTATCAGGGTCGTTTGGGTGAGATGGAGAGCAAGTCGGATAAGTTCGTTCAAAAGTTCAATGAGCTGTTGGATTTCACTGATCATGCCGACCGAGTATTTCAAACGAGTGGGTTGCATCAAAAGCGTACATTGATGAAGCTTTGCTTTGAGGGTTTTGTCGTCAGAAATCAAAAACTGACGCCGATATGGACGCCAGTCTTTGATGTTCTTATGGACTTGCAAGTCTCCAAGATCGAACCTCCGAAACCGTCACAAGGCTCAAAAAGCCTTGCAAACACTTCGGTTCAAACTTGGAAATCTGGCGGAGACGGAGGGATTCGAACCCTCGAGGCCCTTTAACAGGCCTGCCTCTTTAGCAAAGAGGTATGTTAGACCACTCCACCACGTCTCCATTGTTCCAATCAAAGTTATGATTAACGGAAGCCTTTGGTGCCATTCTGGCATAAAATGCACTGTTAATCAAAAACGAAAGACTCGATACTTCTGGCAAGATATATCCGATGTGTTAAACTGACTTTTTACTGGAGGGATGGCTGAGTGGCTTAAGGCAGCGGTTTACTAAACCGCCGTTCCCTTACGGGAACCGTGGGTTCGAATCCCACTCTCTCCGCAATTTCGCGCAAAATGCAAAATCGTCCGAAAAAGGAGAAAGAATCGCAGAATGTGGAGGGCGGGGCGGAATTCCCCCCTGAAACCCCCCTTCCGCCCCGCCCGCATCTTTGTTGGCGTTTTTGGGAATTTTTGAAAGAAAAATCCACGGGGAACGTGCGGAAAAAACGAGGGTGCGGT
>Ga0209541_10006071_pt1 | contig 20792 bp, 24 predicted proteins | sample RifCSPlowO2_01_FD_184027 | JGI IMG/M metagenome (GOLD analysis project Ga0209541, IMG submission 184027) | Groundwater microbial communities from Rifle, Colorado - Rifle CSP2_plank lowO2_0.1 (SPAdes) (version 2) | ecosystem: Environmental > Aquatic > Deep subsurface > Groundwater | place... | reverse complement strand
CCTATAATAAACAGTTCTTTTCTTCCCTTTCATGGGTAGCTTCTCCTACCCCCAATTGCAGTCTAACGACTGCATTGGTTATTTAAGTTTTCTACAGAGCTGGTAAGGTCGAGTTCTCTTGGTTATACTTCTTTATTTAAATGGCTTACTCTGTTTCCAAAATGCATCAAAATAAGCTTTAAAAGAATCAGCAATTTCTTCATTCACAATTTCAAGAGTTATAGGACTAGCAGAAGGAAATCCGATGACTGTGATCTCTTTATACCCCATAATCCATGCAGGAGTATTGATTGCTGTTGGCATATATCTCGAATCACAAAGCTTGTAGCTATTTCTGTTTTTCAATATTTTTGGATCTGTATTAGGATGGAATAATAATTTACAGGAAATCCCTGCTTTTGCTCTTCTGAGATGATCTCTTTGCCAATAAGCATGAAAGTGTGCTGGCTGCTCTGGAGCAATACCTAGATAAAAAAATTCATCTCCTTTCTTGAGTTTCTGATAAATATGCTCGTGCACTGTAACCATACCATTAAACCCTTCAAAGAGATTTGCTGTTTGCTGCTTTGACTTTCCTTGTTTGGAAATCAGTGTTGGCAAAAGATTTTCAATTTTCTTTTTGTTTTCTTGTAACTTTTTCTCATTTGTTTCCATGTATTCAATCAGCTTATGTGGATCTGAGGCTTGAAAGTATTTGGTTTTCTCCTTAGTGATATAAGCAACCAGTCCTTTTTGGATAAGCTTATCGAGCAGCTGATAAATAATTGATTTTGCCACGTGCGCTTTTTCAATGATGGGGCCGGTTGTAGACGGTCCTAGCTCCATAAGTGCAAGATAAACTTTGGCTTCTCCTTCTGTTAGTCCTGCTTCCTGCATTGCGTGGATGTCCATATTCCTATGACTTCTTTTTGTCTTCTTAAATCTTTCTTTTAGTACACTAGTAGTAGTGAACTACATATTATATACTCTAACATATATTTATTACTATACAGTTATTATATTTAGGAGGTAACTGATATGACAACAACAGAAAAGACAAGAAAAAATATAGTCATTGTTGGAGAGAACACATTCAGCACGGATCTAAATTTTGATCTTGACAGCCGCCTGCCTTCTTGGTCTGATTTTCTTCGAGAACATCATGTAACCCTCTATGCTTTTGGAGGAGTAGCACAAACTATAAGAGACTATCGAGATATGGGGCGACCCTGTTATCAAAAATGCAAGCAGATTTTCTTGCCTCCTTGGGATTTTTCCAAGGTCGTCGCAGCAGATTTTTACTTTGTTGATGATGCAGATGTCAGGCTTCCCTTTGTGTTTCATGCTGGCAATCCTTTTGAGATTTTACACCAATTTCCTCCTAAGACCAGCTACTTGGTAACTAATTCAGATGACCTGCGTCAAGCTGCGTTTGATATGGATTGCAAAGCTGTTTATCCTGCTTACCTTGAGAAACTTATTCGTGGAGAATCAGCATGACAGAGCGACTAAAAATAGTAAAGACCTATGAGTTCAGAAATAGACCTTTGGGATCAGTCATGGTTGGAGAAGATGGAAAGCGCCTTTTTCAGCCAACTATGGGTACTCAAGACTTATTCACTTTGGTTAATGAAGAAATGGGTCCAGAACATCGTATTCATTTGCGAAGCGAGGCTTATGGAGTCTATCGCGCATTACAAGCATTACAGTGCAATCCTGATGACTTTGTCAGCGACGAAGACATTGCAATCTATGTGATGCAACTAGGAGCCCATTCACTTACCCAGCTTTATAGAAAAGATCATCGAGCATGGGAACTAGTAAAACAACGCAATCTAGCATCCATCATTTTTCAAGAACAAGACGTACCTGTTTCAGATGTTCTTCTTGATGAAGGAGACTATGAGGAACTACTATGACAAAAGAAAAAATACCAACGAACTTTAGAATGACTAAATCACCACAGCGACAGATAACTTAAGCAGTTGGTGGAGAAAACTGTTGTTTAGGCACTCGTTTTGCACTTAGAGATTCTTGGTGCGAGAGTTATTATCTCTCTTATAGCGGCATGCCGCACCCAAACATATTTGCACTTTTCTTAAGTATAGATCGTTCGTCAGGAAATCATCCCTATCGTCAACAACTTTATTTTCCAAAGACTAGAACTTCTCTTCAATTTCGCGATATATCTTTAAAAGTTATTCATGTTAGTCCTGAGTCTATTATTCTAGAACATCTTGAAGACAAAGTTCAATAATTTAATAGGAATCTTTATTAAGCTCTCTTTATTCTTTTTTGCCTATGGGAAAATCGAAAGATACAAGGAGTATTCTTTTTTGGATTCTTGGTGGAGCCTTAGTCTACTATCTACTTTCTCAATTATACTTTGCCTATCTCTCTTCGATTACTTTCTTTTCCATACTCTTTGGCTGGTTTTTTGCTTTAGCCAACTACGTGACTGTCATAGCAACACTTTTAGACTTGGTGACCAAGATTATTCTCGTGATTGCTACTCCCTTGATGTATTTGATTATTGGCGGACTTTTAGGATTGTTAGTGAGATTTTTGTATCAAAAGTATAGGAAATGAATTTAGGACTCTATTATTGTTTGAACTCACTTTTTAATAGCATATGTACCTTTAGTATATAATTATGTACCAAAAGCGTATAAATTTTATTTTCTCTCTTTACTTAACGCAAATTGTTCATTTTCTCTTCTCTGATGTACAATCGCTCTCCATTTTTTTCTCAAACCAGCATAACGCCTACTGAGAATCTTTATAGCAATCAGATATCTTTCTACTATATAGTCTTCGGCGCACTCATTGACCAGCATTTTATACAACATAACCTCATTTTTGGTCATCATTTCCCCGTAGCTCTTTACTAAGGATGGTATATATCCCTGTGTGTCTGTATCAGTTTGAAGTTCGTTGTTTTGCGCCATAGAGGGGTTAATAGCAGGGAGTTTATATAACTCTGGAGGCTCTTTGAGAAGTACTGTTGTTCTTGAATCTATGTCTTCTAGTATAGACTTCTAAATCGTGCGTACCAGAATTCCAATAATCTGTGCCTTAAGGAACGATGTGTCCATTCTTCTTTGGAGACCTGCTTGCACTTTCTGAGATCTTGGAGAAAATTATCTTTGAGCTGCATGGCTATCTTCTGGTCTTCCGCGAAAATATTCAACTCATAACTCAATGCGAAACTTCGATTGGTGATATTTGCACTGCCTATTGTGAACTCTTTGTCATCGCAGACCATAGTCTTTGAGTGGATCATCGTAGGATATTGAAAGATTTTAATGCCACGACGTAATATTCTTGTGAATAAATACTGGCTTCCATAATGGAGAAAACGGAGGTTGCCTTGTTTTGGAACAATCACTCGGACGTCCACACCACGACGCACCGCGCGCTTTAATGCTGTACGGATTTCTGTTGTGGGTAGGAAATATGCCTGTGTCAAATACACATACTCTTTGGCTCTATTGATCATTTTAATGTATTCATCTCGAATAAACTGCCTGGAGATTGAAGGGACACCTGCGATGACTCTGTAAGGTCCTGGCTGCGTCACTTGCCAGCGCAGCTGATTTGTTAACTGATATGCCTTGAGATATAAATGTCCTTGGATAACCATTAATGTCTGGAAAAATATTTCTTGGATTTCTTTTGCTAATGTTCCCTCCAACCTGATATGTGTGTCTTTCCATGGCAGGAACCATTTTCCGATATTCATGCCTCCGATATAACTAATCTTATTATCAATCAATGCGAGCTTGCGATGGTTAGCACGGAATGAGAATTTCCTAAAATGAATCGACTTGAACTTGAATGTCTTGACTCCTGAGATTTCTAATTCGTTGATGAATCGCTTGGATAATCGTGTGGTGAATCCATCATAGACGAAACGAACGTCCACACCTTTCAATGATTTCTGTATTAATTTCTTTTTTAGCTGGTGGCCTAGCTTATCTTCTACGACAATGGCAAACTCGAGATAGACTGCTTTTGTAGCATTGTCTATATCTTTCAGGAGATCATAATAGAACTGTTTATATCCTGTGTAGATTCTTACTTTTTTCATAGTCTTTCCAACCTAATAAAACACTCTGCTTCTTTGTTTATATAAATATTCCTTTCATCTGATTTTTGTCAAAGGATGATACTTACTATCTTCTCAAGGAGTCTTTAAAGTTGATTGATTATCTAAAAGATGTTTAATCCCCTTTCTCGTGATTCTTAATGTTCCGTCCATCTCCTCATTTAAGAACTCCTTATCTATTAGAGATTTAAGAATCTCTTCCAAAACTGTTTCTTGATTTTTAAAATTATCTAATATCCCATAACAATCCAGTTCGAATTTCCACTTACTGTTGGATCTATGCAAGTTACCCACCAAAATTTGTATAAAATCCTTTTCTGAAATTTCTCTATTTTTTGCTATAATAAGTAACAACTTTGAAGGTATTTTACTATTATCAACTTCTAAATAAATTACATTTTTAATTTCTTCATCATTGGCATAATTCTCATTAATTATTAGGTCTATATTTCCAGCAAATCTGTCACCGACACAATAAGAGCACATTTTACAATTATCCTTTAAATGAGGTTCTTCAAAATATTCTAGAATATTTTTTCTTATACATCCTTGTTTTCTAAAGCTTTTTACTAGTAAATCTACTTTACCTAAATCACGGTTCAAGAGAGTCTCAAAGAGGTTAACCAGCGGAATAATATCAAAGTCGTTTATTTTATCCTTTGTCCAAATAAGATCTTTACGCATTGTTTCAGAAAATTTTAAACAGCCTTTTTTTCTTATATGGTTTAGAATCTCTAGAATTCTAAAATAGTTTAATCCTGTTTTATCCATTATCTCTTCCAAAACTAACCAAGATCTCCTTTTATTCTTAAAAAAATCACAAGAAAATATCTTTTTTAAATCTTCTTTATATTCTATGTTCTCTTCTATAATTCGATCATAACTCTTGTCGAATAAAGGTTTGCATTGATAGAGAACATTTGTAAAAATCTTTATTGCTTCTGCTTTTTCTAATCTATGTAAGATTAAATTAGTTGGTATCTCCGCGACATCACAGTCAAAGCAAATTTTTCTTACAGTTGTAAAAAAGTAATTACTATTTTTGTTTGTTAGGAAGGATATTATGTTTTTAATTTTATTTTCATCAGGCCAACTACTTGAAATCAATTTTTTAATCTTGACTTCATCATTCTTTGTAAATAATAGAATACAATTAGAAAAATTACCATCTCTTCCGGCTCTTCCAATTTCTTGGTAATAGTTTTCTATTGATTGAGGAAGATTATAATGGATTATGTTTCTAATATTTGATTTATCAATTCCCATACCAAAAGCTATTGTTGCTACAATCACTTTATATTTTCCAGAAATGAATTCGTTTTGTATTTTCTCCCGATTTTCTCCATCTAATCCAGCGTGATAATAAACAGTTTCTATTCCATTCGAATTCAAGATTTCTGATATTCTTTCTGATGTTTTTCTGTAAGTTACGAAAATAATAGTTGATCCATTTAATTTCTTTAGTAACTCAAGTAAAAATAACTCTTTTCTAACATTGTTTTCTAATGGAATTATATCTATGTAGAGATTTGGTCGGTCAAAAGAGGCCTTAAACACTTCACACTTAGTTTTAAGCTGTTTTTGCATATCATCTTCTACCTCTTTTGTCGCTGTGGCAGTAAGTGCTAAAATCTGAGGGTGATTAAGTTCTTCAATGATTTCTGGAAGCCTTAAATAATCTGGCCTGAAGTTGTGCCCCCATGTTGAAATGCAATGGGCTTCATCAATTACAAATAAATCAATGTCTAACTTTTTTAGCACTTCTAATACTTTCTCTGATTTAAGGCTTTCTGGAGCGAGATATAATAGTTTTACTTTTTTCCTCTCTACTAACTGTAGAATTCTCTCTTTTATACTCTCTGAGATTGAAGAATTAACAAAAAAAGCGGTATGAATCTTTTTTTTGTTTAGATTGTCCATTTGGTCTTTCATTAGGGAAATTAATGGACTAATAATAATAGTTAGATTTTTTTGGATTAAGGAAGGAATATGATAGCATAACGATTTTCCACCACCAGTAGGCATAATACCCAAAGTATTCCCTTCTTTGTTAAGAACTCTGTTAATAATTTCGAATTGTTGAGGTTTAAATCTATTATGCCCAAAGACTTCTTTAAGAACCTCGAGAGGACTTAAATGAGAAAAATCGTAGTCTCCATTTTCAGCTTTTTTTATTAAATCTAATAGTTTCTTTTCCTGATTTTCAAAATCATCTTTTTCCTTTTCTATTTCCTTATTTAAAGTTACAGGCAAGAAATTCCCTAAATCAATCTCAGGAGTATCTTTAAAACAGTCTTCCGCGTATTGACAAGAGATGCACATCCATCGCTTATTGTCATCGAGACGCGACTCTGGCGAAGGCAATTTTCCATCGATTAATTTTTTATGCAACAACCTGAAACGCTCGATGACTTGATTGAATACATTTTCATCATAGACAACATGAAAAGTTTTGCTTTTGAGCGTGTTTTTTTCCAGATAGAGAAGAATTCCCTCTTTGATCTGCCGAGCATGTAAGTACAATTGGAGCTGCATGACATGACTTTCTGAAGCTTCTTCCATATATCTGAGATCTTTTGTGGACTTGACCTCGACTAAGGCTTCTTTATTGCCGAGCTTAATCTTGATTAGATCATCAATGCGACCAGAGATGGTAAAATCATCAAAATTCAATTCGAAAGGCACTTCCTTTTCCACTAATTCTACTTCTTCTACTTTGTCAGACTTGAACACGTCAGCAACAAACTCATGCAATCGATTGCCTGCCTCGAAGACTTTTTTTAACTCTTTGTCAAATGGCTTGGGATTACGGAACGCATACCAAGTTTTCCGCATGCATTGGCCGACTTCTGAAGGATAATATCGACCTATACTTCTGATACGTATTTCCGACTGGAGAAACCGATCGACCATATCATCAAAGTTGATCATCTTTCTGCTCTGCTTTTGATCACTTAAAAATGTTCTGCTCCACTTTGAGAAGCTCTGAAGATTCCCAAAATTTATAAAGCTGCGGTTGTTCTCTGTGTAAAACACTTTGGGGGGAAACTATGGGTTTATTCAGTTTAGATATCAATTATCTGGCAGTTTTTCTGGCTGCTGTAGCTGGTATGGTCATTGGAGGTTTATGGTATTCTCCTCTCTTGTTCGGCAAATTATGGACGCAGCTTAGTGGTATTACAAAAAAACAGATCACAGAAGCAAAGAAAAAAAGCATGACTGTGAGCTATGTTCTTCAATTTGTAGCTCTTCTCGTGATGGCTTGCGTTGTCGCTCATTTCATCGCGTTAATGCGACTAACGACTCTTTCAGAGATTATGCAATTAGTGTTCTGGTCATGGCTGGGCTATCAAGCTACTTTAGAATTCAGCAATGTGCTCTGGGGCGGCAAAACATGGAGCTTGTTCTTGTTGAACTCCGCGCATAACTTAGTTTCGTTAATCGCTATGAGCTTGGTCTTCTTCTGGATGATCTAATCTTTTTCTTTTTTTATTCTTTCTTTATTTTTGTTGCTCCTTTTCGATGCTTTGGCTCATAGGGACAATTTGTACATAGAGAACCACAACAGCTTCCCTGCCGCAATAAGAATTCTTTACTGAGAGGATCTATTGTCATGATTCACAGCAATAAAATGATAGGGTTTATGATTTTGATAATCTCCAGGCACTTGCCCAGCAAAAAACCTGATAGATAAGTCTCCTACTACTACATGAAACACCATCTGATTATTTTCCACATAAGCTCCCCGAAGTATGCCTGGACAAAGGACCCCCAACTTCTCTCTTGCCTGCTGACGTATTTCTTCATCTTTTTCCCATAATGCCACCATCATTATTTCTTGTATACCTGCCACTCCTTCTTCTTCAACATCATCCACTATTTCTCGCAAACTGAGATCTAAAGATTCCATAATTTTTTGCTTTCTCCTTCCTATATAAACATTGTCTCCAAACCTTTTTATAGCACTGGTTTCTCTTCTATTCATGAAGCACACACGTTCTGTTAGCATGCTTTTAGTTCTCTTATTTATCACAGCACAACTTTTAGGACTGCTTATTGTGAGCGAATATGTTGCTGTTCCTTCTATCACTGTTGGTAATATTACTCAACCTGCAGTGTACAAACCTTTACCATATGACCTTGAAAGACCACAATTTGAGAAAGAAACTTCTTATCTTCCTATCATAGCGATTATCTTTATTAGCACCTTTCTAGTCTTACTCATCATTAAATTTGGTGCACGCCTTTTATGGAAATCTTGGTTCTTCTTATCTGTCTGGTTCTGCCTGATGATCTCTTTCGGCGCATTTATTCCTACTCATTGGATCGCTTTTGTCTTGGGATTAATCTTAGCTGTTCTGAAAGTCCTGCGTATTAATACTTTCATTCACAATTTTACTGAACTTTTTATTTATGGAGGATTGGCTGCAGTGTTCACACCAGTCTTAGGACTTCGGAGCATTTCTATTCTGCTTTTGGCGATTTCCGTCTATGATTTTATCGCTGTACGGAAGACAAAACACATGGTCGACATGGCAGAATTTCAAACCAAGATGCAGTTGTTTGCCGGACTTCTGATTCCTTATGGAAAGAAGGGAGAGAAGACAGCTATCTTAGGCGGAGGAGACATTGGATTTCCTCTTCTCTTCGCGAGTGTTATCTTAATGGAGTATTCTTTCTGGCCAGCATTAGTTGTAGTTTTTTGTAGTGCTCTCGCATTAAGCTTCTTGTTAATAACGAGCGAGAAAAACAAATACTATCCAGCGATGCCTATCTTAAGCGCAGGTTGTTTCTTGGGATATGGACTGGTTTATTTATTCTTATTATAAATTTATGATGCCTCTTTCTCAAGAATTTTTCCTGTAATTCTATATTCAGAATTATTTTATAGTCTTGTCAGAAGATGATTTTTTCCTGACGCGCTCTTTCAGTTTAAGCAACAGTCAAGATATTAAATTGTTTACTTTGACACATACATTCAACACAGTCTGGAACCTTTGGTTGGTCTACTGTGAAAATTGCGCCGCAGTCTTTGCATTCAGCTTGGTACATTTTTCTCAACACATATATGTTATATTATGTATATACTTTCTACTGATAGCTTCTATATAAAGCTTTCGACATTTGGTAATTGTTCAGCATTCTGAAGTTACAATGCACCAAACATCTTCTTTAGGCTTTGGGGAGGCTGAAAAACAAATATTCTCAACAGGATCTTTGTGCTTTAGCGAGAAACGTCAAACAGTGAAAAGAAAGCTAATCTTCATTGTTGGGGAAGTCTCTTGCTTCAAGATACTGAATAATTACGACATTTGGCATTGTAACTTTAAAGGGACTTCTTAGGTTATTATCTACTTAAGGAGTTATTTTTTGTATGGTACAGAAAATAAAATGCCTAAATTGTAATAGTAAAAAAGTAATTAAACGAGGCTTTCTCCTTACAGCAAATAGAGGCAAGATACAGCGTTATCGATGTCTTAACTGCTTTAAGCGTTTTGTTCTTGATGATGGATTCTATCGCATGCGGAACACTCCAGAGAAGATAACGCAATCGCCCCATCTGTATTTCTCAGGCACAAGCTTACGCAAGACGCAAGAGCATTTAGGTGTTTTCCATTCACATAATGCATCTCATATGACTGTGCTAAAAAACCTCTATAACTTTATGCTTTTAATTTTCTCTAAGTATTAATTGTTGTGGGTCTTTACCTACTGAGAATTCTGCTGTTCTAATTTTCTGCCCCAATTCGATAACTGAAATAGTGTTTGAATCTGCATTGCTGACATAAGCAATATTTCCTTCCTGCGTGATCACGACGTCACTAGGAGAAACACCTACATCTATTGTTCCTAGGAGCATTTCCCGAGTCAAACTGGTCAAGGAAATAGTATTTTCATCTGTATTGGTAATGACTGCCAGCACATTATTCGGCGTGAATGCAATCTCTGATGCACCAAGACCGACCTGCATCTCCCGATAGTCTTTATGCTGCTTTACTGGGATGATCGTGACTAATCCATTGAGACTGGTCACATAGATGAATTTTTCATAAGGACTCATAGCAAAATGCTCAGGATGATCTCCTGCGAACCATGTGTCTATAAATGCATTAATATCTGTATTAATAATAGTAATATCATTAGAGCCTCTATTTAGAACATAAATTTTTCTCTGATCCTGACTTAAGAACATGCTTCCTGGATTGTCTCCAATAGTGATATCTTTCTCAATGAATCCCAAATTTTTATCTAACACAACAACGGTGTCTTCTGAGGGATTGGTGACATAAATTTTTTGATCTGTCACTACAATGCCTTCTGGACTGTTGCCTGCCTTGAATGTCTGCAGCACTTCTTCTTTCTTGAGATCTATGACTGTGATGGTATTGCTTAGCTGATTTGTGATGTACATTCTGTTTGTTTTTGCATCGAAGAACATTTCCTGAGGACTCTTTCCCAGGACAATTTCTTTTCTCGTTTCATTTTTATCCAAATCAACAATACTAAACAGACTTTCTGATCTATGCAAGATATACAACAGCTTCTGTTTTTCTTTGATGGTCTCGGTCGGAAGCACTGACACATTAGTTATATTGCTTTCTTGGATAGTTTCCTTCGCTTCTTCAGATGGAATGATTGTCTGCTGTGCTGCAGGCGACTGTAGTATAGACCCTGTAATAAGAATGACTGCGACTATACAAAATACTATTCCCATACTTCCCAAAATTCTTGTTCTTACAATATCTTTTCTAACCATTATATTGTAGTATCTATGTCTGTTTAAAAGGGTTTTGGCTTACAATTTCTCGTTTTTTGTGATATGTCAAGGAAGGGGTAGATGGGAAAAGAGGTGTTAGGGAAAAGACATAGCAGAAACCCACCTACCCGTTCCGATGACTATGAATGGAACAGAGTAATGTCTCTTTTCATTGACAGTTGACTATCTCAACCCCCCCTAATTCCTCTAAGACTCACTTGTATAAAAACTTATCGATGGTTTCTGAGAAATGACCTTACAAGGCTTCTTTTTGCATTTGCAAGCCATATTTTCCATTTTTTATGTTCGAGTTATTACTGTCTTTATAAATTTCTTATTATCCTCTCGTTTATGGGTTCCTTAGAGCTAATTACCGGTTGCATGTTTTCAGGTAAAACGACTGATTTGTTCAGACGCCTTAGACTAGCACAACTTTCACGACCACATGAACCTATTATTGTCTATAGACCTTCCTTGGACACTCGTTCATCAGCAGCACAAACACATGACGGCGTGACTTATACTTCCGTAACCTGCCCCGACTCACAGACCTTGCTCGACCATGTTACAGAACATCATTCCATGCGCGTGCTTGGCATTGATGAACTCCAGTTTTTTGATGACGGTCTTATCTCAGCATGCAAACTTCTTCGCGCTAAAGGATTGCGCGTTCTTGCTACAGGACTCAACCAAGATTTTCGTGGCGAACCTTTTCGCTTTCGCGACTCTGTATTAGACATAGGACATCTCATTGCCCTTGCTAATATTCACCACCCCATGCAAGATGCCGTGTGCATGTTTCCTCTTAATGATCATATTTGCGGCAGCACTGCATATTGCACACAACGATTGTATCTTGATGGAACGCCCGTCCCTTATACGGATCCTTTAGTTCATCCAGGCGGAAAAGACCCTTCTAACAATCGCAGATATGAAGCACGATGCTTCCAACATCACATTGTGCCTGGACGACCTTGGTAATTCTTATATACTCCTTACTCTTTTCTTTTGTATGCATCTCACACTGCTGGGGAATTTTGATCAGCTGTATTTCTTACGCGTGCTCAAACAGATTCAACGTCATATTGCTGTTCCACGAGATATCCACCTCTACATCTTAAATGACAAATCAGGTTACAAAACTATTGTTCAACATCTTCCTCCTTCTGAAAAATCTTCTTTCAAGCGCGTCTGCACCACAGAACGCGTTTCTTTTTCCTATCATCGCAACAAACAACGACTGATTGTTATTACTATCAATACATCCAATGCCTATCTCCTTCGAGACCGACAAGCTTTGACTGGCCTCTTGATTCATGAGCTTATTCATTTAGAACATATGCGCGTCGGCTTGTACACTCTTCTCCAGCAATCTTACAAAAAAGTCTTTTCCCTCTATGTGCAACTTCTCACGAATCTCAGACAAAAACATCTTCTCCCTATACTTGATCACATCGGACAAAATGCGTTATTGTTGTTAAAGGATCTATATACAAATGGTGCAGTTATCAAGAGAGGATTCAGCCATGAACTGTTGCGCTATTATGATCATACTTTTTCCCTGAAAAAAACCTGCCCACGTCCTGTGTTCTATGAACAATTACGCAGAGAAGTGCAAAAAGACCCTAAAGTTTTACAGATTGTCTTTGCTTTTGAGTTCGCGCTTCTCTCTGTGATTTTACCTTTTAAAAAATACAAAGAGCGACATGCCAAAGAATTATTGAAACATATCAGTCGCTGCTACAACTTGAACATGCGAGAAACTTTGCGCAAATGCGGTCCATTTATTGATTATTATTTAGACCACTATACCAAGCCCAGCAGAGATTTTCAGGAGAAATATTTTCACTTGATTTTTACGAAAATTATTGAGCTGCTAACGTAAACTTTTCGGTTTTTTCTTAGAAAATTATATAAACCAGCTTCTCCTCTTTGTCCTATGAAAAGAAAACTAGAAACTGTTGATGTGATTATTCTTCTCTTAATTGTACTCCTCCTCATCTGGTTTTTTATGAGGGTTTTTTTATGATCTCTTTACAAAGATTATTGTATTGGGCATTTCTTTTATTTCTTATCTATTTAGCCTTTGAATTAGCGAGAAAACTTCTGGGAGGAAGTCTTGGTTTTGAAGAACTAGTCATAGGACTATTAGTCGCAAATTTAGGCTACTCTTATCACATTAACACTAAACTTTCAGAACATATTGGATGGCATCGAGGAAAGGAAACTTCTTCTTGATTTGAAATTTTCAAGAGAAATATTTTCACTTGATCTTCACAAAAGTTATTGAAATACTGACTTAGAAGCGTTTATATATAAGAACTCTTATTCTTTTTCTAAGAACTTTGGGGGTGTTTACATTGGGAAAGACTACGACGAAACCATTATTCTATCAAGGAAAACTTATAGGGAATACTGATGGGAGAGGTCATTTTACTCCAGCATTAGATGCTTTAGAAACTCTCGACCTCTTAATTGAAGAGGTTCCTATTGGTGTTCGAGTTCATCTTCGTGCGCAAGCTCCAGTGCTTCAGAGATTGGCAAATTTTCATGGCTTAAAACCTGGTGATTATATTAACCCTTACGAAGCAGGTATTTTTGCATCTACATCTTCCCGAGGAAAAGATGACCTCCATAGACATGCACCTGTTGCCTGGCGTATTTTACATAATAATGGTCTTGAGCTGAAGGTTTATAGTCAATTGCAACCCTCTTAATTTTTTTCACTCCCGCATTACAGCAGAGTTATTATAAACTCTTTTTCTTCTTTTTTTCCTATGATGCATATAGCAGAACGAGAGATTCAATTGCCTGAGGCAGTAATTTCTAAACTCATCAAAGTAGCATCTGAAGACAAGTCAGTTATCTCTTTAGGTCCTGGGGAACCTGATTTTCCTGCTCCGCAACCTATTGTTGATTTTACCAAACAATTCGCTGACAAATGCAATCATTACAGCGCTCCTGGCGGCAGAAAAGAATTGAAGGAAGCCATCGTCAAAAAATTAAAGAAAGAAAATGGCATTACTGCGCATCCTGACAACGTTGTTGTTACCTGTGGCAGCCAAGAAGCATTGTTACTTGCAACTGCTTGCACCTGCGACGTCTCTGAACAAGTGATTATTCCCAATCCAAGTTTCTTAGGTTATTTACCTTTGTTTGAATTGTTCAATGCTTTTCCCGTACCTCTGCAACTCCATGAGAAAGACGACTGGAATATCAATCCTGATGACTTGAAACAACTGATTGATCCTAAAAAAACCAAAGTGATCATGCTAAATACACCTGCAAATCCGACAGGCAATGTGCTGAGCAGAAAATTACTGGAAGAAGTTGCGGATATTGCAATCGAACATAACCTCTATATTTTTGCCGATGAGGCGTATGAAAAATTAATCTACAATAAACCTCATGTGAGTATGGCAAGTCTTAATGGCATGGACAAATATACTGTTACCTTTCAAACCTTCAGCAAGAGTTACGCTATGTGCGGTTATAGACTAGGATATGCAGTTGGACCAAAATTGTTAATTGAAGCCATGACCAAGACTCATATTTACACGACTTTGGCAGCGCCTACGATCAGCCAGATGGTTGGAACAAAAGTACTGGGCATGGATCAAAAATATGTAGAAGCCATGAGGAAAGAATATGACAAGCGAAGAAAAGTCATTGTGAAACGCTTGAATCAGATGGGACTACCGACTGCAACTCCTAATGGTGCATTTTACACTTTCTCTAATATCCAGGACGTTATGGACGACAGCTTCAAGTTTGCCTTCCAACTGTTGAAAGAAGCGAAAGTTGCTGTTGTGCCCGGCAAGGAATTTGGCACATATGGAGAAGGCTATATTCGCTGCAGTTATGCCACTGCTCTACCAAGAATTGAGACTGCTCTGGACAGAATGGAAAAGTTTGTGAAGAAATATAAAAAATAATTATTTTTTAGCTTGTTTCCAATAGTTCTCAAAAATTAATTTTTGTGTTTCACTGGTTTCTTTGTTTTTAATTAAAATTGCTAGTAATTCTCTTTCTAAAGGTATTATTCCCACCTTATCTCCGGCGACTAAGGTTACTGAAGGGAATTTTTTCATCTCTTCTAGAAATCTCATTTGTGTCACTTTTTTTATCCTTGGATCTTTCACTCTAAAGACAGCATCTTCTGAGTATTGATATATTATCCGCATATGGATCTTTTCTCTTGCACGCTTCAGAGCAAATGCTTTAGGAATATGTCTTAGAACTTGAGCTGCTTTCTCTGCATTCCCATATAACAAAATCTCTTTTTCTTTATAGAGTTCTTCCAGCATAGTCAGTATTCCCTTAAATCCTTCAAACAGTTCTATTTCTGGCTTTTTGACCACAGATGATTTTATTTTCTCTAAGGCAGGGATAATTTCTGCCAATCTCTGTTCTTTTTCTTTTAGTAGGACTAACAGTTCTTTCGGTTCTGTAGCTTGAAACTGATATTTTTTCCCACTTTTGAATGAACTTATGATTCCTTTTCCTTTTAAAGATTCAAGAATATCATATGTGGTTCCTCTTCTCAGATCTGCCAATTCGCTGATTCTGTTCGCGGTGCAGGCTCCTGCTTTAAGACAGGCTATATAGACTTTAGTTTCTTTCTCTGAAAGTCCATAATCTCGAAGCTCGTCTTCCATGCTCCCTTAATGCTTTTTAGGATTATTTAAATCTTGTTGTTTGTCGAAGAAAATCTACGGCAATATTATATATACTCTAGTATCTATATTATTAGTAAAGGAGTGATGACAATGACTACTGACAACAACAAACCAAATTACTCATGGATTACCCGATGGAAAAGCCACTGCAAAGAAAACGTAGAAAGAGCATTCTACAAATGGTCTGTAGATGTTTCTAGTGGATGGCTTTATTATACAACTGCCTATGGATTGCAAGAACTTGCAGCTGGTCAAGATCCTGCAACTATAATAAAAACGAGAAGTTTGGGTATGCTGGTTCATGCAGCAGTTATGCGTCCTATTGGAAAGCTTCGTAATCATATTGCAAGGAGAATGCAAGTGACGCAAGAAAGTTCGTTGCTTGATAAGATGAAAGTGAATGCTCTTGCAACTGTTCCTATTCAATCTGTCGCCTATGCTGGCATGCTTGCTGGTGGCATGGCTTTATCAGGTCATTATGATTGGAAATCCAGTCTTGTTTCTTGGGGACTTGGCATGGCTTTGAGTATTCCTCATTCACTTGTCTACGGTCCTTTTCAAGATAGTTATAGAAACTTATTCGGCGTACAGCCAGCGATCAAGAAGACAGAGAATTCTTCTCTTGAAACTTATGCACAGAATCCTTAATCTTTTTTATTTTCTTATTTTTGGATTTATTCTCCAATAACAGTAGACTGCAGGGATTAAGAACAAACCTCCAATGACAATAGTATTCTGCGTTCCTACTGTATCAGCAATAAAACCAGTAAGAGGATAACTTATTGCATAGGCTAAAGAGATGATCATACTCTTGAATGAGAGAATCGTTGCCCTTGTTTTACTAGAGATAAACTTCTGCGTGAAAGCATCACTAATGGGCACAGACAGATCAACCAGAAATAAGATAGCTAGCATCAAGATGATTCCTAGGACAAAACTATTAACAAACGCTACACTAAAATCAAGAAGTATTCCAGCTATTAATAAGATTATCAAATAGTTTTTCTCATTTTTACATTTTTTTAGCATGGGAACTGCAATTACTGGCGCAATACTCCCTAAAAGCATAGATACAGAGAATAAGAGCCCAAAAGTATACAGGGGAGTTCCCAAATCTAGCAGTAATGGCTGCCACACCAATTGTCCACCGAATGAGTCTCTAAACATAATAAAAAATGTAGCTAACAAAATAAATACTAATGCTGCATGTTTAACTGAGTAACGGATTGCTTCTTTTGACTGTCTATATAATTGTTTGAAAGTTATTTTTCTCTCTTTGGTTAGCTTATGCTCTTCCATGGGCAACAGGATTACTAGTGAAATTATCCAAGAAAGACTGGCAAATATCCAAATTGCATTTAGACCCAGCCTAACGACCACGAAAGACCCCAATAACCCTGATAAAAATAACGCAATGCGACTTATTGAGTATTCTTTAAGATAATAACTCTTGATCAAGTCATCTCTCTTATAATACTTTAAATTATCTATAGTCCAAGCTTCTCTTGCTCCAGAGTTGAATGTTCCAGCTATTCCCCACGCTATAAATAATAGCAATAACAGATAGAACTTGTGAATTACTATAAAGAAAGGAAGTATAATACCCATCATAAGGTAAGAAAAAAGTGTTGATATTTTTCTTCCAAATATATCTGCAAAAGCGCCGGTAGGTACTTCAAAAACAAATGTTGCTATAGCAAGTGCAGAATATAATATCCCAATCTGCGCTAAAGTTAAAGTATTATCAAAGAAAACAACCAGAAAAGCAGGAGCAAAGAATACTACCTGGGCAATAAACCTCTCGATGTAGAATAATCCTAATATCTTAAATTCATCTTTGGCAAACAAGTTTTTCATATATCCTCTCTTTATCCATCGTAGAAAAATAATCTCTTAAATACCTTTGTGTTTATCATGCGTAAAAAACAAATAAGAAAAATAAAAGAAAAAAATAAAAAATTATTAGATTAAGCTTTGAAGCCAATCCAAGCTGCTACAACACCAATAACAACGTGCAATACATTGTCAGCAGTGTTCAACATTAACAAATCAACTAGAGCAGCTACTCCAACGAATCCTAGAATACCGACTAACAAGTAGACGACACCAAAGATCTTGTTGTATGTTCCTGCATATGCGCCTGCGGCTGTCAAGCCTGCGAGCAAGCCTATAATACCTGACAAAATATGCACCCAATTGTGAGCGCTGTTCACTTGGAACCACATCAACATTGAGCCGTTGAATAGCCCCCAAAGACCTACTACCAGTAGGATTATACCTAACCATTTAGCAAATTGTTTTTGTGAAATAGTCTTCACCCCCCAATTTCTTAGCTAAGAGATGAGTTTTTTATCTATATAAATTTGAGTTACCACTGGTTGAATAAGACGAATGGACTTTTTACCCTCTACATTTGTTATTTCGTTTGTAAGGGGTAGTTCTTAGAGAAAGATATTCCAGTAATTTTCACCCATTTCTGCAGCTACAAAATTTACTAGTTGTTTATACGCTTCCTTCTCTGTCTTGAACAAATCTCCCTTGTCTGCCTCACGCAGTGCTTGCAAATATATAGCTCTTTTATTTGTTCGGATAACTATGGGCGGATATTTTTCTGTTAGGAGTATGTAATTCATCAGCATCCTTCCTGTTCTGCCGTTGCCGTCCATGAATGGATGGATTTTTTCAAATTTATGATGAAAGAGTGTTGCTAATACCAAAGGATTTAACTTTTTTTTCTGTTCATGGAACCATTTCAATACTAAGTCCATATCTGTTCTTACATAGGGCGCTGGCGTTGCCTTGAAATTTGCTTTGATGACGCGCACGTCTTCTGTCCGATATCCTTTTCTGGGATCAATATGCTCCATTAAGGCTTCATGCGTCTTTATTATGAATTCATGAGTTATTGCTTCCTTACTATTCATGAGTCCAAAAAATACTTTTTCTGTATTCTGCAGATCATGAATTTCTCTGACTGTTTTATTGCTGGGTGTTAAGCCGTCTTGCAACAAGCTTCTTGCCTGATTCAGTTTGATGGTATTTCCTTCTATAGCTGTTGTATTAAATGCAAACTCCACTATAAAATTCTTCAAGATTTCCTGCTGTGTTATCTTTGGCTGCTGCTGGAATGTAGTTCTGTAATGCAAAGCGCACGCTTCTATAGGTATGAGTTGCTCTTCCAACCATGCATCCTGCTTTAGTTTTTTCTCCAGTATTTTTTCTCTATAATGATTCGCTTCAAGAAATCGATGCATCGTCTTGTACGCTTTTCTTATCTGTTCTTTCTGCTTTGGCAGATGTTCCAGAGCTTTTTTTACTTCCGCGATTGTGCTTCCTAAATACCTAATATCCTTTACTGCTACTTTTTCTCCCTTTCGTTCAGAGGCTCGGAGATAGTAATATACTTTGTTTCCTGCTGTTTTCTTATAGACATAGACCATACCTTCTTCCTGTTTTCTGTCTTTATAAGGCTTACCCTCTACATTACTCTATTTAATTGTAAGGGGTAGTAGCAAACTGTATTCTAAACTATAGTTACTTTTTAGTGATAACAAATAGAAATATTTATATACAGTAGTCCCTACTGAAATAGAAGAAGAATAAATAGATCTAATAAAATTAAGGAGTAATCACCATGACTATGACAGACACAAAAAGACCACAACATTATCAATTACTAGGAAATCCAGTTGTTCCAGTTCCTATAGTGGGAAATCTTAGGTATGATCAAGAATTAGGTGCAGAAGCAGTTGCTCGCCTCAATGAAGAGTTTAAAGGAGTAGAAGGTATAGGAGACAGAACAAAATACAGCCAAGGAGATTTGGTTACTCAGTCAAATACACCGAGAAATCTTTTTTATCATTATTTTTTTAGGAATTCACAACAAGATCTTCGCGTACAAAGTCCCATAGATATGGTTCGTTATTGGAAAGTCTTGCTAGAAAGAGGCACAACTTATGCAGATTCTAATGCAGTATCTGTCTTTCCAAAGCCAGGACCAAATGAAGACTTGCGAATGGCAGTGTTAAAAGCATTCGGCAAAACAGCGACAACTGTTCCTTTGTTAGTTATGGGATTGAGGCCAGTAAGAAGTGATAAATGTCAAGGGTTTGCTCTTGAGCGAACAGACCATACTGAACTCAGAGAAGCTCCTTATCTAGCACAAAATGGAAGAGTAAAATATGATCCAGCAGCAGATGATCTTGTAGCAGCAACAGCTGATGAAGAAGGAGTTCAAATTTTTGTTCCTAGATCTCAATCAGGTCTCCGGGGGGCTTTTCGGAACAGGGGCTACTACCTGAGTTGCGGGGTCGGCAGGCTCTTGGATTCGTATGCTGGCGGTCGGGTACCAATGATTCAAGACCCGGAGGGTCGCGCCGAAAATTTGGATGCGCTTGTAACATTACTCAATACAGAACGAGAAAGACAAGTAACAGAAGCAAACGTTCGTTTTGAAAGTGCTAGAAAATATATACGAACAGGACAATTGTAGTTCTGTCTTCTTTTTATTTTTTTATTATCCTTTACCCTTATCATAGTTTACTCCTCTTATCAGTTCTATCTCTCTTATTCTTTACAAAAATAATATTCTTGCTTTTCATGGAAATCCATAAATACTTCTTCTGACTTCTTATTTGTATGCACGATCCCAAGATGTGTCCTGTATGTGGTTCTAAGAATATTGAACTCAAATCAAAAAATGGCTTTACTTATGTTTGCTGCAAGGACTGCGAGTATGATGAAGGAGAAGATTATGATGTTGCATATTCCGGGGAAAGACCAACACAGAAAGGTAAAACGAAACACACTCCTTATAAACGAGGGGGAAGCCAGAGAAGTAGACAATAACGAAACATTCTTATGCTCTAGTATATACTTCTTTTCATGCGATTTCGCCATTTAAGCCTTGATGAACAACTTAAGCAGACTGAGAAGACTGATGAGAAAACTGTAGCGAAAGCGCAACTGCTCAAATCCAAGGAGTGGCAAGACCATGTATCAGAACATCATGGCACTGGACCCAAAGCACAACTTGTAGAAGTGAAAGCTGCAGAAGACAGTGAACTCTTACAAAAAGCAAACGAGAAAAAAGATACGACAGCAGAAAAAAAAGAAGACCAAGCTCAACTGAATCAACAACACACTGTCGAGCATGGACAAGCTACGTCAGGTTCAAAAACAGGATATCTCAGCGGAGCCGGCGGGGGAACTGCACAACGCGGAGCTGGAGATGAATATTTTGGAGCTGGATCAGCACGCCTGAAAGAGA